>JGI24721J44947_10003981_pt1 | contig 20716 bp, 26 predicted proteins | sample YelNatPaOPGAMG01_FD_44947 | JGI IMG/M metagenome (IMG submission 44947) | reverse complement strand
TTTTATGACTCTTTACACTCAAGCTGAAAGAAATATTAGAAAAACGTGGTTATTAATCACATTATTTTTAATTTTTATTATTTTTATTGGTTGGTTATTTAGTTATTTATTTAATTCTTATTGGCCACTAATTATTGCTGTAGTTATTGCTTTAATTCAAAGTATTAGTAGTTATTGGTATTCTGATAAAATTATTCTCTCTTTATCTCGAGCTCATGGCCCAATTGAAAAACAAGATAATCCAGATTTATATCGAATTGTTGAAAATTTAGCTATTACTGCTGGTTTACCAACGCCTAAAATTTACATTATTGATGACCCGGCAATTAATGCTTTTACTACTGGCCGTGATCCTCAACATGCANTTGTTTGTGTTACTTCNGGTTTGTTAGAAAAGTTAGAAAAACCAGAAATTGAAGGAGTGATTAGTCATGAATTAGCTCATATTGGTAATCGAGATATTTTGTTGGGTTCAGTAGTAGTGGTACTAGTAGGAGTAATTTCAATTTTATCTGATTTATTGTTAAGAAATTTAAGATGGGCTGGTTATAGGAGAAATGAAGATGAAAACGAAATCGGGATTATTATTTTAATAGTCGGCTTAATTATGAGTATTCTTGCTCCTTTNGCAGCTACTTTATTACAATTAGCTATTTCAAGAAGAAGAGAATTTTTGGCTGATGCTACTGGAGCTTTATTGACTCGTTATCCCGAAGGATTAGCCCGAGCTTTAGAAAAAATTAAAAACGATCCTTTTCCATTAAAAACAGCTAATACTGCAACGAGCCATTTATTTATTTCTGATCCTTTTAAGCAAGAAAGACATTCTTGGTTTTATAATTTATGGCAGACCCATCCTCCGATTGAAGAAAGAATTAGGCTACTAAGAGAAATGGATGTTAATAATTTAAATATTTAATTAATAAAAAAATTAATTTAATAAAGATATGGATAATGTTAATAATTTAATTATTATTGGTGGTGGTCCGGCTGGTTTATCAGCTGGTGTTTATGCTGGTCGAGCTAATTTAGAACCATTAATATTTACTGGTCAACCAGGAGAAGGAGAGTTAGTTAATGCTATTGATGTTGATGATTTTCCTGGTTTTCCGCAGGGAATTTCTGGATTAGAATTATTAGGTTTAATGCGTCAGCAAGCAGAAAAATATCATTGTCAATTAATTGATCAAAAAGTTGTAAAAGTAGATTTATCGCAAAAGCCTTATAAAGTAATAAGCCAGGATGGTAAAGAATATTTTAGCAAATCTTTAATTATTGCTACTGGTGGCAGAAATCGTTTTTTGGGGCTCGAAAAAGAAAAAGAATTATTAGGGCATGGTGTTTCTGTTTGTGCTATTTGTGATGGTGCTTTCTTTAAAAATAAAATTGTCGCTGTTGTTGGTGGTGGGGATGTTGCTTTAGAAGATGCTCTCTATTTAACTAAATATAGCGATCTTGTTTACTTAATTCATCGTCGTGACCAATTTAGAGCCTCTCCAGTTTTTCAAGAGGAAGTATTAAAAAATCCTAAGATTAAAATTTTATTTAATAGTGAAGTAGTAAAACTGATAGGGGATAAACAATTAGAAAGAATCGTGGTTAAAAATAATCAAACAGGAGAAGAAAAAGAATTAGAAATAGCTGGTTTATTTTTGGCAATTGGTTTTGAACCCGTAGTTGATTTTCTAGAAAATCAGTTAGAACTTGACGAAAAAGGATATCTCAAAGTTTCTGATAATGTTAAAACTTCAAAAGAAGGCGTTTTTGCTGCTGGTGATGTTTGTGATTCAAGATATCGCCAGGCAGTCATAGCTAGTGGTATGGGTGCGATAGCCGCAATTGAAGCAGATAAATGGCTTAGAACTCAAGATAATAAATAATAAATATTAAATAATGAAGGATTTATTAACCATTAAAAATTTAACCGTTGGCTTAAAAAAGAAAATAATTTTAAATGATATTAATTTAAATATTAAAGAAGGCGAGGTTCATGTTTTAATTGGGCCAAACGGAAGTGGTAAATCTACTTTAGCTAGCGCTATTATGGGATTGTCTCCTTTTAAAATAATAGAAGGAGACATTTTATTAGAAAATAAAAATATTACTAAATTGCCACCGGAGCAAAGGTTTTTATTAGGGATTAGTTTAGTGTTTCAAAATCCACCACCAATTAAAGGAGTCACCTTACAGGAATTATCATTACAAATTCAAAAGAAACTTAAAACTCCCTCGGAGCTAATATTTTTTTCTAAAGAAGTGGAAAATCTAAAAAACAGAGAGATTAATGTAGGCTTTTCTGGTGGCGAGAAAAAAATCGCTGAATTATATCAAATCTCTTTAAATAAAAATAATCGATTAATAATTTTTGATGAAATTGATTCTGGTTTAGATTTAGAAAAAACTAAATTAGTAATTGATTTTGTCAAAAAACAATCTAAGAAAAATAAAATAGCGTTTTTAATTATTACCCACAGAGAAGAATTGTTAAAATTATTAAATCCCTCAAAAGTGGAAGTAATTTTAAACGGTAAAATTTTATGTTCTTTAAAAGATTGGCGAATGGCATTTAAGACAATTAAAAAATATGGTTACGAAAAATGTAAAACCTGTACCAAGACTTTAAAATACAAAAATGAGTAATAAGAATAATAATTTATATTATTTAAATCATAAGGCATTAAATATTACTCCTCCTCAAGGAGTAGAGATTTTATTATCGAAAGAGGCTTATCAAAAATATCCTTGGACTAAAAAATATTTTGGTAAAGAACCTAGCGATGGCTATTTTATTTGGGTTAAAAAACAACCTAAAGTACCATTAGTTACTTGTGTGGCTTTATCACAAGAAAAAATAGAACAAAAAATGAGTAACTTATTGGTAATTGAACCTCATATTGATGCTATAAGTAATGTTAGCTGTTTAGCTTTGCAAAGCGGATTATGCGGTAAACACATTGCCACTGGTAAAATAATTTTAAAAGAAGGTTCATCTTTAAAATACCATGATTTGCATACCTGGGGTCAAGGTGATTATGTTGAACCTAATTACGAATTTTATTTAGAAAAAAATAGTCGGTTAGAATATCGTTATCAATTATTAAAAAGCCCTCATGACTTAAATATTAATAATAAATTTTATTTAGAAGATAATGCCAGTATTTATAGTGAAGTAGTTATTGAAGGAATAAAATCTGATATTAATATTAATGAGGAACTTACTTTAAAAGGTAAAAATAGTCAGGGAGCTTTATATTTAAGAATTGTGGCTTCCAAAAAAGCCAAAATCAAGGCCTTAAGTAAAATCACTGCTTTAAATGAATCAAAAGGACATTTAGATTGCCGAGGTTTATTATTAGATAAAGAATCGCAAATTGATTTAATTCCTGAACTAAATAATAAAAACCCATTATCTTCATTGACTCACGAGGCTTATCTTGGTAAAATAAATAATGAAGAAATTAATTACTTAAGAAGTAGGGGTTTAACCCAAAAACAAGCAATTGACTTAATTGTTAATGGTTTTTTGCATCTCTCTTCTTAATTTTTAAAATTTTTAAAATTACAAATTTAAAATTAAAAATTTAAAATTTAAAATTATTTATTATGTGCGGACCACTTTGTGCTGTTGGGATAGCTGGTGGTTTATGGCTATCCAAATTATTAGGTATTAATGACTTAACTTTAGGATTATGGATTGGTGCTTTAATTTTATCTTTCTCGGTTCAATTTAATAAGTTTTTAATTAAACGAAAAATTGCTTTTCCTTTTAGTTTTTGGGTGATTTTTATTTTGACTATTATTCTTAGCTTTTTACCGATTTGGAAAGATTTAAATTGGCAACCAGAAAATCTCTTTTGTGGTTTACCCCGAGTAATTAGTGGCTCTTTGATAGGAATGATAATTTTATTTGGTAGTGATTGGTTTAATAATTTTATTTTAAAAAAATATCATCAAAATAAGGTTTATTTTCCTTATCAAAGAGTAATAGTGCCAATTATTGTTTTAATAATTGTTAGTATTATTTTTGAATTATGGGTTTGTAAAATATTTTAATAAGAGATAACAAAATTAAAAATATGGAAAAAGAAGAATTCTCAAATATTATTAATAAAATTCAGGAATTAAAAAATGGGAAAAATCCTTTAGATTTATCTTCTAAAGAAGATTTAGCAGTGGGAATTATGAATTTAATCTCTATGGAAGAGCACTTCTTTTTTACCTATAATAAAACCAAAGATGAGAAATATTTAGATTTACTTAATCAAACGAGAGAAATAAGGAAAAATCTTTTAAAAGAAATTGTGAAAAATCCTCAAGGAGAAGTTTGGTGTATTTCAAAACACTTATTAGCGACTACAATGAGATTAATGGAAGTAGGGACTAAAAAATTATCTGACGGAGAAACAGATAAAGCAAAAGATTTATTTGATAAATCTTATTTTTTCTGGAATCTTTTCTGGGGTTTAAATTTGGGCATTATTAATATAAAAGATATTGATAATTCAGATGAAAATTTAAAGCAATCAAAACCTCAAAAAGAGGAAACTCAAACAGCAAAAGATGAAGAAATCAATCTATTAAACGATGATAATTCTCAAAATAAAAAATTAAGTGTTTTTAGTAAATTAGGCAAAATGATTGAGGAAATACTTGATTGTTGCAAAGAATAATTATGGATGTTTCTTTGTTTGATTATTATTTACCAAAAGAGCTAATTGCTCAGGAACCAATTGAGCCGCGAGACCATTCGCGGCTTATGGTTTTAAATAGAAAAAACCAAACTATTACTCATTCCTATTTCTATCAAATTATTGATTATTTAAATGAGAATGATGTTTTAGTGTTTAATAATTCTAAAGTTGTTCCTGCTCGTCTTGTAGGTTATAAAAAATCGAGTCAGAATAAAGCAGAAATTTTATTAATCAGACCAGAAGATAGGGAAATTTTTGATTTTACTTCTTGGCCTTTTTTTTGGCGAGCGATTGGCAAGCCTAATTTAAAAGAAGGGCAAATAATAGTTTTTAATAATGACTTAGAAGCTGAAGTGATTAAAAAAGATAATTATGAAATAGTAATAAAATTTAATAAAGAAGGTAATGACTTAAAAAATGATATCTTATCTTTTGGAGAAATGCCCTTACCTCCTTATATTGAACATCCTACTAATAAATCTTATAAAGAATATCAAACAGTTTATGCTCAAAAAGAAGGGTCAATAGCAGCGCCAACAGCAGGCTTTCATTTTACCAAGAAATTGTTAGATAAAATAAAAAATAAAGGTATTGAGATGGAATTTGTAATTCTTCATGTGGGATTAGGGACTTTTTTGCCAGTAAAGGAAAACGAAATCGAAAAGCATCAAATGCATTCTGAATATTTTGTTATTTCCGATGAGGTAGCTTTGAGATTAAATGAAGCTAAAAAGAAAGGAAAAAGAATTATTAGTGTTGGAACTACCGTAACTCGAGTTTTAGAAACTTCTAGTGATAATCAAGGAATAATAAGACCTCAGAGTGGTTGGACCAATCTTTTTATTTATCCTGGTTATCAATTTAAATTCATCGATGCTTTAATTACTAATTTCCACCTACCGAAATCAACTTTATTAATGCTGGTTTCAGCTTTTGCAGGGAGAGAGTTTATTTTAAAAGCTTACGAAGAAGCAGTAAAGCAAAAATATCGATTTTTTTCTTTTGGCGACGCAATGTTTATTCAATGACAAGAATCAAGAATCAAGAATTATGAATCATGAATTATGAATCAAGGTCAAGAATCCTCTTGTCATTGCGAGGAGCGAAGCGACGAAGCAATCTTTTAATAGTATAGAGTATAAGAGTATTGAGTATAAAAATTCTAAATTCTAAATTCTAAATCCTAAATCCTGAACAAATTACAAATTACAAATTTCAGATTTCAAACCATAAACCACATAGGGTTTATGGCCCTGAACTCTATGTAGTTCAGGGTTCCAGATTCTAAATTCCAAATTCCACTTTTGACTTTTGAATTTTGACTTTTGACTTTATTATCATGTTTCATCTTTTAAAACAATACGAGACAAATAAGGGAAGGTTAGGGGAAGTGATTACTAATCATGGTGTTTTTAATACCCCGATTTTTATGCCGCCAGGAACTTTAGCTACAGTTAAAGCTTTGGGTCCTGATGATTTAGAAAATTTAGGGGCAGAAATTATTCTGGTTAACGCGCTACATTTGCATTTAAGGCCAGGGGAAGACCTGATTCAGTATTTAGGTGGTATCCATAACTTTATGGGCTTTCAAAGGCCAATTTTGAGCGATTCTGGGGGTTTTCAGGCGTGGAGTTTAAGCAAAAAAGGTGCAAAATTGAGCCAAATTAACGATGATGGGGTGACATTTAAATCACCGTGGGATGGGTCAAGTCATTTTATCACTCCAGAAAAAGCGATTGAAATTGAACATAAGATAGGAAGTGATATTATTATGACTTTTGATGAGTGTGCGCCCGATGATGCTGATAAAGATTATATTCAAAAATCAATGATAAGAACTCATTTGTGGGCTGAAAGGTCTTTAAAAGAACATCAAAAATTATCTCAAAAAGAAAAAGAAGAAGGTAAAAATTCACCGCTTCTTTTTGGTATTATTCAAGGGGGACCATTTTTGGATTTAAGAAAAGAATCAGCCAAATTTATTTCTTCTTTGCCATTTGATGGTTTTGCTTTAGGCGGTGAAACTATTGGTTATAATATGGATAAGACTTTAGAAATTATTGAAGAAGTTAAGCCTCTATTACCAGCTGATAAACCATTATATACGATGGGATTAGGCTCTAATCCCCAAGATATTATTGAAGTTGTAAACGAGGTGTTGATATGTTTGATTGTGTGAATCCGAGTCGCATTGCTCGACATGGTGATTTATATACAGGGAAAATAGTTATTGATAATCAAGGAGTCAAAATTGAATCAGAAGAGGGTGGTATTATAAATATCTCTAATTCCCGTTATCGTAATGACAATAAACCAATAGATGAAGATTGTGATTGTTATACTTGTCAAAATTTCTCTCGAGCTTATTTAAATCATTTGTATCTTAATAAAGAACCCTTATATTTAAGATTAGCTACGATTCATAATTTAAGATATATGTTAAGAGTTATAAAAGCTTTAAGAGAAAATATTAATCAAACAATATGAAATTACTACTTCATTCTTGTTGTGCTCCTTGTGCTTTACCATTAATAGAAGATTTAAAAAACAATACTAATTACGAAATTGTTTTATTTTATTCTAATAGTAATATTTTTCCCAAAGAAGAATACGATAGAAGATTAAACGCTTTAAAAGAAATCGCTTCTATATATAAATTAGAATTGATTGAAGACGAATATAACCATCAAAAATGGTTAGATTATTTAAAACAAAATTTACCTTTACCATTAGCTTCTTACAAAGAAAATCAAGAAAGATGTCTTAAATGTTTTGAATTTCGGATTTTAAGAGCAGTTGAAAAAGCTAAAGAATTAAAAATTGATACTTTTGCCACAACCTTGAGTGTTAATAGATTTAAAGATACTAATTATATTAATAAATTTGCCCAAGAAATAGCTCGCTTGAATAATTTTACTTATTATCAATTCAATTTAGACCCCTTTGTTTCTCACCAAAAAAGCAGGGAATTAGTTAAAAAATATCAAATTTATTCTCAAAAATATTGCGGTTGTGAATTTTCTTTAAATGAAGTAAAATTAAAGAAGAAATAACAAGAAATAAAATTATGAAAAAAACAAATAATCCAAAACCGTCAAAATTACTAATGAAAGATACTTATCTTCAAATGATTATTAATGCTTCTGGTTCTTCTCTGTGGCTTAATAATTACGGCATTATCAATGGTAAAAAAGCGGATTTAGTAGCTAATGGTAGTTTAAGCTGTGCATTTTTCGTTACCTCGATATTAAAAATTTTTGATTTAATTAGGAATTTACACCTTACTGTCGAAGGGGCAGAAAAAGATTTAATTAAAAGTGGCTGGCAGGAAATAAAAATTTCTAAAAATATGCCCCAAGGAGCAATTCTTATTTGGGAAAAACAAAAAACTTTAGATTCAAATACTTTTCATTTTCATATTGGCTTTTATTTAGGAGAAGAAAAAGCTATAAGTAATAGTGAAGTAAATAGATTCCCCATAATTCATCATTATACTTATTATAATACGAGACAAATTATTAAAGCTTATTATCATAAAAAATTAGATGAAGTAATTAATTTATAATGAAAAATTGGTCTTTAAAATTTAATCCTCATCGAGTGGCTTTTAGAACGCCTTCATTATTTCGTTTAAGAAAAATTATAAAAATTAATCAATTGAAGGCAAGGCAATCTTTTAATAAAAGAAAAAAATGGATAATAAACTTTTTAATAAAATATTAGTAAATAAAAAAATAATTCTAATTTTAATATTAGGTTTATTAATTTTGACTCTTTTTGGTTATTATTTTTATCGACTTAAACAAAAACCATTATTAGAAGATTTAAAACTGTTTATTATTCATCCTGATACTAAACAATTAAAACCAACTAATGTTTTAACTCCTAAAGATGATTTTTTAATTACTTTTAGATATTATGGTTCTCTTAATGAAGACAAATTAAGAATTTTTTTACAAAAAAATAGCGATAATAATAAAAGTAAAATTTATGAGGGAATGATTGATATTGGTGATAACGAATTATGTTGTTTTATTGCTCCGACGAGCACTGGCCCTTATAAATTAATTTTTGAATTAAAAAATAAACAATTAGTTTGGCCTTTTATCATTACTGAAAAACCTGTTAGTTATGATTTTTATCATTTATCACCGCGCTCAACGATTCCTTATCCTAAATGGCAAGTTCTTGATATTGATTTGATTAACAGAATGATTACTAATATTTATTACTCTTATTCTAAGAAATTAAGCGAAGGGTTTATAGTGCTTTTAGCAGTTCAGGACGAAAATAATAGTCGTTTTATAATTAGTCAGAGAGTAATTAATAATTATAAAAATGTCCCTTTTGGTAATATAGTCCAAGATATTTTAAAACAAGAAAATGAAGCCTTGCTTAAAGCCAATATTATTACTGACTATAAAATATTAGAAGAACAATATGGAAATAAAGAAATTTATCTTAAAGTAAGAACTATCACTAATGGAATAAGTTATATTATTTTTAATAAAACTTATGAAACCACTAATTTGTTAAATCAAAAGGTATTAATTAATGTTTCTTTAAGTTGTCCTGAAAAATTAGTTGATTTTTATCAACCAATAGCTAATTATATTTTTGAACACATAGAGATTAATCCTTCTTAGGAAGTTTTTTATTTAAATGCTTGAAGTTAATACTAATGCCTCGTTCTACGACTTCAGAATAGAGGCGTTTTATTTTAAAAGTATTTTTTATTACTTCTAGCGCTTTTTTCTCATTAAAATTAGTACAAGAGAACAAATCAAAAGCAAAATAGTTATCTTCTGGCCAAGTATGAATTGATAAATGTGATTCAGCGATAATATAAAAAGCGGTTATACCTCCTTTTAAATCTTTGGGCGCATCTGGCTTTTTAGGAAATTGATAAATTACTGGTTTAAGAACAGGAGTGATATTAACCGCCTTCACAATTTTTTCAAACATCTTTTTGATGAGTTGTTTGCTAGTTAAATCTTTTGGATTGTCGGTAATAACCTCAACCAAAAGATGTTTGCCGTACCACATAAGCGTAAAAATTAAAATTTTTAGAGTGCGAGCGAGTAATTTTATAAAAATTACTCAAAAATTTTTTATTATAATTTTTTCTTAATCGATATTATTTTAATTGATTTAATTTAAAAGTCAATAGTTTTTTGGTATAATATACGATATAAAATAAAATCCCAAATCCTAATGACCAATGACCAATCAAATTCTAAATCCTAAGAACCAAACGAATAATAAATTTTCAATTATCAATTTTCAATTAATTACTTTTGATTTTTGACTTTCTATTATTGAGATTTATGATTTTTCAACTATTAATTCGTTAACTCGTTAATCCGTTAACTCGTTAATTCTTTAATGTATTAATTTTATACAAGATACAAAATACTAAATACAAGATTCTAAATTCCACTTTTGACTTTTAACTTTTGAATTTTGACTTTTTACTTTTTATTGTAATTTTAAATATGCCTAAACTTTATAGAAAACTAAATAATGATACAATTCAGTGTTTGGCTTGTAATAATTATTGCGTGATACCTAACGGAAAAACTGGTATTTGCGGTGTGAGACAAAATGAGAATGGAAAATTAAAACTATTAGTTGATAATAAAGCAGTGGCAGTTAATTTGGATCCGATTGAAAAGAAGCCCTTGTTTCATTTCTTTCCTGGTTCGATAGCATTTTCTTTAGGCACTTTTGGCTGCAATTTTGGTTGTGAGTTTTGTCAAAATTGGGATATCTCCCAAGCACCAAAAGAGACAACAATAGAATCTGGGGTGAAGATTGGCCACCAGAAAAAATTATTAGCTATTGTCAGAAACATAATATATCTGTGATTGCTTATACTTATAATGAACCAACAATATGGACCGAATATGCTTTAGCAATAATGAAATTGGCTCATAAAAACAAAATCAAGAATGTTTGGGTTTCTAATGGTTATATGAGTAAAGAAACATTAAAGCTAATCGCTCCTTATTTAGATGCTATTAATGTTGATTTGAAAAGTTTTCGAGAAGAGTTTTATCAAAAAGTGGTTCACGCTCATATTGAACCAGTGAAAGAAAATATTAAAAAAATATGGGAAATGGGCATTTGGGAAGAAGTAACTACTTTAATTATCCCTGGTTTTAATGATTCCGAAAATGAATTAAAAGAAATAGCACAATTTTTAGTAACAATTTCTCCTGATTTACCTTGGCATATTTCAGCTTTTTATCCTAATTATAAAATGTTGGATGTTCCTTCAACACCTAAGGAAACCCTACTTAAAGCTTATCATATTGGCAAGGATGCCGGATTAAAATATGTTTATACTGGTAATATTCCTGATTCTAATTATGAAAGTACTTATTGCCCTAATTGCGGCTTTAAATTAATCGAAAGGTGGGGAATTGAGATGATTGAAAATAATCTTTTAGGAGATAAATGTCCTAAATGCGGTACTAAAATAGCAGGAAGATTTTAATTAGAATCATGAATCATGAAAAAATCAAGTATCTTGTATTTAGTATTTTGTATTTAGTATTAATTTTCAATTATCAATTTACAATTTTCAATAAATTTTTAATTTTCAATTGCTAAATTTGATTTATGTATTTGAGAAATCCCCAATTTGCCGGTACTTTTTATCCTGATGATCCTCAAGTTTTAAAAGAAATGATTGAGGGTTTTTTGCATCAGGTAATTATTCCAAAATTAAAAGTAAAGCCAAAGGCATTAATTGTGCCTCATGCTGGTTATATTTACTCGGGTATCGTTGCTGCTTATGGTTATAAAACTTTAATGGGTTTTAAATATAAAAGAATTGTTCTTCTTGGGCCAAGTCATAATTTTATTTTTTCTGGTTTAGCTGTTAGTCCTAATGGAAAATGGTTTACTCCCTTAGGAGAAGTAGAATCAGAAGGGATTAGCGCTTTTTCTAAAATAAGAGATGTAATTGAATCATCTAACCTTATTGAGTCGTCACAGATTCACGAAATAGAGCATTCTTTAGAGGTTCAAATTCCCTTTTTGCAAGTAGTTTTAGATAATTTCAAAATAGTTCCTATTTTAACAGGCGAAGTTAATACCGATACCGCATCTTTTTTAATTAATTCAATACTTGATGAAAATACTCTATTAATAGTGAGTTCTGATTTAAGTCATTATTATTCTTATGAGGACGCTCAAAAATTAGATCAAGTAACAATTGACGCTATTCTTAATTACGATATTAATGCTTTAAGAACTTTTGGTGAAGCTTGTGGAATTACTGGGATTGAAATTCTTTTAAAAATTGCTGCACAAAATAAGTGGCAAATTAAATTATTAAAAGCCGCTAATTCTGGTGATACTAGCGGCTTAAAAGATCAAGTGGTAGGTTATGCCAGTTTTGTCCTTTATTCTGAAAAGTAATTCCAAATTAATTTTCTTTGAATTTTTCTACTTCATATTCACTCAGCTCTAATTTTTTAAAATCTTGCCATTCATTCGGATTTAATCCTGCTTTATAGGAAAGGTGGGTTAAAAATTCTTGTGGTTCTGGTAATTCTTCCCATACTTGAGGCAAGAAAGTAGCCTGGTAGTTATCCTTTTTTAATAAAATGCCAGGCTTTTTTTGTTTTAAATAATCTAAGAGTTCAGTTAAGTCCTTAAATTTATTAAGGTCAATATTTTTTAAAGGGGAGAGAATTGATATTTCTATTTTTACTTTTTCTAGTTCATTAAGGGACAATGGTTCAAAACGAGGATCAAGAAAAGCGCTCGCTAAACTATTATCAATCACGCTTCGATACAATGGTTTAGCAGCTTCCATTTCTCCCATACAACCTCTTAATTCATTATTAATAGTTAAAGTTACAAAAGTAGCCCGCTTTTTTAATAATTCTTTATCTAAATCATCCTCATCAATAAATAAAATAGCATTTTCAGTGAGATATTTTTCAATTGCTCGACGGCTTAATTGAAGTAAATATTTTTGTTGTTCTTTAGTCATTTTAGATTAATTTTATTATTTTGAAAAAGATAGGGATAAATAATATTTCTTAATGTTTGAGGTTCAATTCCTGGGCAACTAGTAGGAATATTTCTAATAACATCTAATTCTTGATGACCTTTAATGATATTGGGGGTCCATTCTCTTCCTGATAAATCTGGCTTTTTTAGATAAAATTTATTAGCAGAAATATCTAAATGATATTCTTTTATTAAATATTGGATTAATTTTATTANGGATTGTTTCATTGGCTCTGACATNTCATCATGTCCGGGACGAAAATCTCCCATTAAGGCAATACTTAAAGTACCATTATTGTGATAATAAGTATGAATGCCAACAGCGTATTTACCGCCGCGATTACCTTCGAATATTCTACCAGCGCCATCGATTAAATAATGGTATCCAATATCTTCCCATCCTCTTTTAACATGGTGTAGATAATAAATTTTTTGAAGTTCTTTTATACTGTCATTATAATTCGTNGTAAATTGTCCAGCTGTGTGATGAATAACGATTTCCTCAACCGGAAGATAATAATANAAAACATTATTAGATTGTATTTTTGTTTGTAAGAAAGTATTATCGTATTGTTTAAAATTTTTTAAATAATTATTTTCAATCAGTAGTGCTTTTTGATTTTCTTCATCTGAAAAAGNATTACTNACATCATATTCTTGTAAAGAACATTGTTCGTGCTGACAAATATTTTCATCTACGCCCCATTCTTCTCGACTAATGATTTCTATATTTTTATCGCCTAACAACCTTTTGCCATAAGTTTTATAAAAATCACTAAGGTTTACATGAGGAGGAATAGTAGGAATTAAAGAAGAAATATTTTTATTTAAAAAATAATCATCGTTATGAGATACAGTATTATTTAATTGAGCTAAATTATTATTAAAAGAGTTTTGTTGTAAAAAGGATAAAAAAAGTCCCAAGCTAATTCCTAATAAGAAAAAGATTAATAAACTAAAAATGTATTTAATATTTGTTCTCAAAAATCTTTTCATGGTTTTTTATGATTGAATTATTTGACCTAAAATCCATTGATTTCCTCTTAAAAAATCAGTACTTGACATTTCTTTTTTACCTTCTGGTTTTAAGATATTAATTTGGTAACTGTTTTTTAGGCATTTGACAGCTATTTTTTTATTTGGTGTTTGAAATATTTCTCCAATTTGATAATTGTTATTATTCTCATTTAATAATGGTTCACCACTAATAATTTTTATAATTTTATTTTTGATAATAGTGTAAGTACCAGGATTAGGGTTTAAAGCTCTAACTTTACGATCAATATTTAAAGCATCATCATGCCAATTAATTTTTTCATCTTCTTTAGTTATTTTGTGACAATAAGTAGCTAAATCTTCATTTTGAGGGGTAGGTTTTATTTTATTATCTAACCATTGAGGTAGAGTTTCAATAATTAATTTTGCACCTAAAAGAGCTAATTCTTTTGATAATTCTTCGTAAGTTAATTTTGAATTTTGAATTTTCAATTTTGAATTAGAGATAATTGGACCATGGTCGATTTGTTCATCCATTAAAAATAAAGTTACTCCGGTTTCTTCGTCGCCATTTAAAATAGTTGATTGGATAGGGGTGGCACCACGCCAACGAGGTAAAAGAGAAGGATGGAGATTAATGAAACCCTTAGGTGGTAATTTTAAAAGAGTTTGAGGAATTATTTTTCCGTAAGCAGTTAATAAAATAAAATCTGGTTTAAGATTTTGGATTGTCTGTAAAAAATTTTCTTCATTTAAGTTTGAAGGAGTTAAAAAAGGAATATTAAATTGTTCAGCTATATTTTGAATTGGAGTAGGGGAGAGTAATTGCTTTCTACCTTTTGGTTTTGGCGGTTGAGTAACAACCAAAAGAGGCCCCATTTTTGATTGAAGGAGTTTTTGAAGAACTATTTGGGCGAATTCTGATGAACCAAAAAATATATAACGCATGCTAATTAATATTAAAGGCTAAATTTTAAATTTTAATTTGTCATTGCGAGCGAGCCTTAAGGCGAGCGAAGCAATCTATTAATTATAAAGTCAAAAGGCAAAAGTCAAAAGTTAAAAGTTAAAAGTTAAAGTCAAAAGTCAAAAATGGACTCTGGAATCCTGAACTACGTAAAGTTCAGGGCCATAAACCCCATCTGGTTTATTGTTTGGAATTTGTAATTGAAAATTGAATCATTGAAAATTGATTGAAAATTGAAAATTGGTAATTGAAAATTTATTATTCATTTGGTTCTTAAGATTTATGATTTTATTGGTTCTTGGTTATTGGAATTTGGTTCTTTTCCTTTAATTTGTAATTATGTTATATTCTCTCTTCTGTCCTCTTTGTATCTTTGATGATGTTTTTCGCTTTATCAATAAACAGAATGCCATCTAAGTGATCAATTTCATGTTGAACAACACGGGCTAATAAACCGAAAGCCTTGATTTTAATTTTTTTACCATAAAAATCCAAAGCTTCAAAAATAATTTTTTCTGGTCTTTCTACTTCACCATAAATAAATGGTAAACTAAGACACCCTTCTTCAAAAACAACTGTCTTTTTTGAGGTTTTAAGAATTTTGGGATTAATAAAACTATAAAATTTATCGTCTATTTGGCAGACAATTATTCTTAAAGATTCTCCTATTTGAGGCGCAGCTAAACCAACCCCATCATTTTGAAGCATAATTTCTCTCATTTCTTGAATTAAGTCTCTAATTTGAGGAGTAATTTTTTCTACTTCTTTGCTTTTTTGTCTTAAAAAAGGATTATTTTCTCCAGTTATTATTGGTCTCATATTATAAGGTTAAAGGATATTTTTAGGATTAACATCAATTTTCCATGAAGCTGGAATTAAAGATAAAATTTTATTTCTTAAAATAATTTCTTCTTTACTAAGTATTGGTTCTAAAATATTAAAAGAAAAAATGTTATTTAGTAAATCTAAGTGATTAATTTTATTATACTTCATTTTGATGATAATGTTAAAATGATATTTGTTTTGCTCCTTAAAAACGAAAGCTGGAACTGGACCAATTACTTGAATTAATTGTTCTAATTTTAAAGCATTAATTTTTAAGACTAATTTATCTTTTATCGAATTAGCTTCAGAAATGCCTTTATCTTGATTTTTAGTTGCTAAAGTTAATTTTATTACTTGCGCATATGGTGGCCAATTATATATTTCTCGCCACTTTAATTCCTCCTCATAAAATTCATTTATCTTATTGTTAATGAAATATTGAATTATTTTTTGTTGGGGATTAATAGTTTGGATAAATAATTCTTTAGCTGTTAAGTTTTTTAATTTCAAAAGCGTATTAAATATTTTTTCTTCGTTTTGATAATCAGGGAAAAACAAGAGATTATCAAAATTTGGCACAATAATATAGTCACTTTTTATAAGCTGAGGACGAAAAATTGCTTCGGTCGCTATTAAAATATTAATTTCTTTTTGGTTGAATTTATTAATAATATCTAGTTCGACATTGTCTTTTAAATCTCCTTCCAAAATAGCAATTTTTTTATGTTGAAAACCCATTTTTTTAAGCTCTAAATCTAATCTTTCAGTCCCTAAACCTAAAGGTATTAAACGATGACTTTGACAACTAGGACAAATGGTTGGTGGTTCAATTCGATAACCGCAGTGATGACATAATAAATATTTTTGATTATTATCTTGGTGAAAAGTTAAGNGAACATCACAATTAGGACATTTAATTACATTACCGCAATCTTGGCAAACAATACTAGTGGCTAAAGCTTTGCGATTAATAAAAATAATAACGTTTTCATTATCAGTTTTTATTTTATTTAATAAACTCTCAATTTCTTGAGAAAAAATTATAAATTTTTTAGTTTCTATTTTTTCTTTTTTTAAATCAATAATGGTAATAGAAGGTAAGTTGGGCATGATAATAAAAAGCTATTTTTTTAGCTAAATCTAAACTGTGGTAATAAGGTTTTTGACTAAAAGATTTATAACTTATATTATCGGGATTAATAATGATAATATTAGTTAAGTTGGTAAAAGGAAGAAAAATACTGGAGCGATTACCTAAGACAATCGCATTTTCTTCTTTATTTAAATTAACCCACAAAGAAGCTAAAGTTTTGTTATTCCTTTTAAAATGCATTAATTTATCCGGAATTGAGCTATTTAATAAATCTAAAAAATACATTTCGTGAAAATTAGTTGGCACCATAATTAAGATTTGTCCTTTTGTATTAAGTATTTCTAAAAACTCTTTTTCAGAAAATATTATTTTTTTGAAATGGTCATTATTATTAATATCTATTTTAGGATTAGTAACGCGAAAATTAGGTTCAATCCTATTAAGAGTATGAATAAAAGCAGAAAGATTTTTAGGAAGAATTGTTTTTAAAGACAAAGAAAGGGGAGTGTAATAATACTGACTAATAAAATTAGCTAAAGAAATTAAATAGTCAGATACTAATCGTTCGGGATACACTACTTTCTGAATTTTTTTTAGTGAAAAATCAGATTTTTTAATAATTGCTTTTCTTTGTTTGATATCAACCGTTTTATAAATAACGCCATTTATTTTCTGTTTATTAAGATTAATTTCAACAATAGCTCCTGGTTTTAATTCTTCTGATGAATAGTAAGATAGAATTTGGGGAGCGTTTAAAGGAAGATTAGTTAAAGGTATAATATCGGAAATAAACATATGCTTAAAAACAATATTCTTGAAGGTCAAAATATTGAGCGCCTTTTTGAAACGATAATTTACTTTCCATTAAGTAAAAACTTTTAATTGTAATTATTTTATTATTAAATAAATCTGGTTGAGGCAAAGAAGGTAATTTATCGGGTTTAATGAATGTGTTAAAACGGGCAATGGTAATATGAGGAGTAAAATCAAAATGTTCTTCTTTTTCTATAAACGGTTTAAGATTTTGTCTCAATAATTGAGTTAACAGATTGAGTTCTTTATTGTTTTCACCAGTTATCCAAATTAAACGAGGCCTTAATAAATTTGGTCCGTACTCAATTCTTTGCAATTTAAGATAAATTGTTTTTCCTTTAAGCTGATTCTGAATCTGGGTAGCAATTTGTTTAATATTAAAAAGGGCATTATCATTAACTTCTCCTAAAAATAAAAGGGTTAAATGGAGGTTATCTATTGGGGTAAGACGCCAATAATCGCTTTGTATTTTTTCTTGATATTGAGTTATTTCTTCAAGAAATATCTGAGGAAATTTGATAGCAAAAAATAAGCGCATATATTAAATTATTATCTATTTTACCTTATTTTTAAAAATTTTGCTATATTTTTTAGAAAATGATATAATTAAAATATTATTTAAAATTTTAGAATATGAATAAAAATTTCAAGAAAATTTTAGAAATTATTTTAGGAATATTAATTATTTCTGGTGTTTTTCTTTTAGGGTTTTTAAACGGTACTCGTTGGGGATGGCAAACTCATTTACCTCCAATTTTTGAAAAAATAGCAAATCGGGAAAAACCAGCTAATTTACCACCGGCTGATATGAAAATATTTTGGGATACTTGGCGAGTTATTGCTGAAAAATATGTTTACCGTGATAAATTGGATACTCAAAAAATGATAGAAGGCGCTACTAAAGGTCTAGTTAATTCATTAGATGATCCTTTTTCAGAATTTTTGACTCCTGAAGAAAATAAAGCTTTAGATGAAGAGTTAAATGGCGAATTTTTTGGAGTGGGAATGGAAATTGCTAAAAAAGATAATAATATTGTAGTTGTTTCTCCTTTACCAGATTCTCCGGCAGAGAAGGCTGGAATTTTACCTAATGATGTGATTTTAAAAATCGATGGTCAAGATACCAGTGAGATGTCTACTCAAAAGGCTGCCAATCTTATTCGAGGACCAAAAGGAACGACAGTAGTTCTTACAATTTTTAGACCTAGTACTAATGAAACTAAAGAAATCAAATTAATAAGAGACAAAATTACTGTTCCTAATTTATCCTTGAAACAATTAGATAATGGTATTGTTTATTTAAGAATTTATACTTTTAATTCTTCATTAATTGTAGATTTTAGTGAGGCTGCATTAAAAATTAGAGCTTTAAATCCTAAAGGAATTATTTTAGATTTACGCAATAATCCTGGTGGCTATTTAGATTCAGTTGTTAATATTAGTGGTTGGTTCTTAGATAAAGGAGATATTATTGTAAGAGAAAAAGATGGTAATGGAGAAGAAAAAATTAGTCGTAGTACCGGACCTTCTTTATTAAGAGATATTCCAACGGTTGTATTAGTTAATGATGGTACAGCGTCAGCAGCAGAGATTTTAGCCGGCGCTTTAAGAGACAATCGCCAAATTCCTCTCATTGGTGAAAAAACATTTGGTAAGGGTTCAGTGCAAGAATTAGTGCCATTAGAAAATAATTATAGTGTTAAAATTACTATTGCAGAATGGTTAACTCCTAATGGAACAGTCATTCAGAAAAACGGTTTAACTCCTGATATTATTGTCAAAAATAAAGAAGAAAATGGTACCTATGCGCAATTAGATTTAGTTAATGATTTACAATTATTAAAAGCTATCGAAAAAATAAATGAAATTGTTAATAAAAAATAACTACTATGAAAGTTTATTTTTTAAGAGATGTTCCTAATGTTGGCCATAAAGGGGAAATNAAAGAGGTAAAAGATGGCTATGCTAGAAATTATCTTTTGCCCCAAGGGTTAGCAAAAATTGCTACCAAACAATTAGAAGAACAATTAAAAGTCTTAAAGCAACAAGAAGAACAGAAACAGGNAGAAAAAATTCAGGAATCAAAACGATTATCAGAAGAATTAAATAAAATAATTTTAGAAATACCTTTGAAATTTAAAGAAGATGGCAAAGAGGCATTTGATTCTGCTAATAAAAAACGTATTATTGATGAATTAANAANTAGGGGAATTGAAATAAAAGAGGATTATCTTGATATGAAAAAACCCCTCAAAGAAGAGGGATTTTATGAGATTAATGTTAATTTACCAGGACAAATAAAGGCTATTTTAAAAATAAGAATTACTTCTTTGAAGAAGGAGTAATTACATTAACAATGGTAATTCTTTTTACTTTACCATCAAAACTAATTTTTCTTTTCTTAGTAAACTTAACAACCCCATCTTTAAGAGCATAGATAGTATCATCATGACCTTTGCGAGTATTTAGACCAGGATACCATTTAGTACCTCGTTGTCTAATAATAACATTACCACGCTTAACTGTTTGACCATCAAAAATTTTTACTCCTAAGCGTTTAGCCTCTGAATCTCGTCCTAATTTAGTTGAACCGCCAGATTTTGTATGAGCCATGTTTAAAAATTTAAAATTTAAAATTAAAAATTAAAAATATGTTACCCCACCGCAATATCTTAACAAAAATTTTTCTTTTTGTCAAAAAGAATATTTTTGTTATCCTTTTAAATTTTCTCCTAATTTCCTTATCTTTTGCTTTAGGGTTTATTAAAGGAAGCAATATTTTACAAAGACCGCCACTTTATCTTTCTAAAGAAGTATTGGTTCCTTCATTAGATGAGAAAGAGAGCTTAGGGATTCAGGATAATAATCGTCAAACAAAATATGTAGCAAGTACTAAAGGCAAGTATTATTATCCCTTAGATTGTCCTTTAGTTAATAATTTAAGCGAGAAAAATAGAGTTTATTTTAATTCCCAAGAGGAAGCAGAAGCTAAAGGATATTTAAAAAATTCAAAATGTGATTATTAGTTTAGTGAAACTCTTCTTTCCATTCATCCTTACCTTTTTCAATTTCTTCTAAATATTCAAATTGCTTTTCAATTTTTTTAGCCTTTTCAATTTCTTCTCTTAATTCTGGAGGAATTTCTTTTAAGATTTTTTCTAATTTTTTGGGATCAATAGCCAATACTTCTTCCCATTTTCCCAAAGGTTCTAAGATGTTTTTTAATTGTTGTTTATTGTAATAAATTTTTTGATACTCTTCCTGATAGAAAGAGCCATTATTACCATAGATTCTCTTTAAACC
>JGI24721J44947_10003968_pt1 | contig 20757 bp, 17 predicted proteins | sample YelNatPaOPGAMG01_FD_44947 | JGI IMG/M metagenome (IMG submission 44947) | reverse complement strand
CCTGGAGGATATATGGTTGCCCGAGTGCTTTCACAGGAAGCACAGGGCCCGCCAGCATATGTACACGCGGGAGCCTGCCAATGCCAAGCTCATCATCGGTGCTCATTTCGATGCTGAACGCACCGTCACTGGCGCCCTCCGTTGACTTGACAGCTCTGCGCGTTTCTCGACGAAAGCTATCGACCGTGCATCTGAAGTAAGACTCTGATAAGGGCGTGTCTCTGCCTCCCATTATACACCTATGCCCGCGTATATGGCTCGGTTACGACACGTACAAACGCCGATACGCTGCGACTCGACTGCAAGAAGCAGCGCAACAGTGCCTGGAAGAGGTAACCCGCCACAAGTCGCCCGTTCATAGCGCAGCCAATGCGCGATACGGGTAAACGCGCATGCTCAAAACGACAGCTTCTCTTTGTAGATACCAGCGATACGCGTATTGCTTAGTTGGCATGCACCGGACTCAGTTTAGAGCGCGCTCGTGAGCTTGCCACTCGGTCGACGAGCACACGGTTGCAGTAGTTCGGCAGCTGCAAGCGTACGCGCACGTGCGCTACTAGAGCTGGAGCCCGACGCACACGCTGGAAACGCTTCGTCGTCGTCGTCGTCGTCGTCGTCTTTTCGCCAGCTTCCATGCAACTCCGCGAGGTCGCGGCAAGCGATCAAGTCGCAAGGTGTGATCACGCGAAACTCGCCGAAGAAGGATATCCCTGACTAGCTAGCTAGCTAGCTGGCTGGCTGGCTGGGCGTTTACGCTCCAGGTGGATCCCCGATATGATGTGAGCGTTGTGGCGCCTCTGATGCAACGGACATGCCGATCCCTGCTTTCGGGTTCGTTGTCGCTGCCGTTGAGTTCGTTGGGTAAGCACGGTCTCCGCTATCGCCAAATACGTCCGTGGGTTGCTGTGACCCCGAACCCGAGACAAGCGGCACTCGTTCTGCGCGCGTCGTTGCAGGCATTGCCAGAACAGTGAGATGCTGGAGCTGTTGGCGCACCAGGGCCATTTCCTGCCGCAGTGCTTCAATATCGCGACGCAAAGTCCCTTGTTCCTGGCGGAGGGATGAGAGCTCTCCTCGCAAATGTTCCACAGGTTCATTGCCTGGCTTGATCGGTCCATTGCCGGATGGTACTGCACCCATGGCTGGATGCGGCAACAAAGCGGGGCTATAACCAGAGGTACCTGCAGGCGGTCCGACACTGATGCCGCTGGCTGCCGCAGCGCCGCTTTCCATGCCGCTCGCTTGACTGTGCTCAACACGTGGTGAAACGTAGGAATGGAGCGGTCCGGTTCCGGAGCCACTATCATGTATACTGGAAACACCGTGCGGAATACCAGGGTACAGAGCGGCACTGGAGGCCGGCCCTGCTCCTATGGAGATATCCGCGGCTGAGGCAGCGAACTGCAGGTTTCCGGCCAGCAGGGCCGAAAGTGTGCGTTGCAGGCCTCGTGCGTGGTGCAGCAATGCCAGCAGGTCCTCCTCGGAGACATTCGCTAGTGGCAGATTTGTGGTGGCGCGTTGCGCTCGACCTGGAACAGTACCTGCTGCGGAGGCATCTGTGGATGGATCCTTCGGAGACGTCGACGACGATGCAGTGATGCGAGTATGCGGCTGCCAAGCGTTACAAGTGGCAGTACCCGGAACGCTGCCATATCCCCGTTGATTTGGATGATTGTTGTTCATCGACGGTTGCGTCGCCCAGCGCGACGGCGGCGGTGGCGGTGACTTGGGTTTCGGTGCACGCGGAGGAGAACGCGTCGCACTCTGGGGCTGCTGGAATACACCGTCCAAAGCAGCTAGCGAAACGTACAGAGGATTATGTGGAGAAACATCCCCAGTCGACGCGCTAGATCCTGGTGGTTGCGCTGTCGTTGCGGCTGCTCCACTGGAAAGAGCGGCTCTGGCAGAAGCAGAAGTTGGCATCGCCTGATGCAGTGGAATATCGATAACCTCAAAACGCCCGTGACTCGAGCGTCGAGACGCCTCGCCCAGTGCAGAGCCACCAGATGGTACATGTGGGGTCGAGCTTCGGTTCGGATGCGACGTGCTGGCTTCATGGACTGCTGCAGATGATGATGCCGCAGCTGCAGCCGCACTTACTGCCGCCTCAGAAGGTCGTGCATTCCCTGACTCAACGGAATGCAACAGTCGCCTCGTTGATTGCCCCTGAGCGTTCCCCGGGTATATGCCATCCCCCAGAGAAGTGATCGTGGTGGATCCTTCATCGGTCGTCATCGATGTACCAGTTCGCATGCCCAGTTCAGGTGGCGCGGTATTCCGACTCCCAACAGATTGGTTATAGAACCGGGGACGTACGCTGCTGGTGCTGCTGCTATCACTAGCACATGGGTCTGCGGAGACCGCTCCCGGCCTTGGACTCGCGCGTGCTCGCACGTCCTCCGTGAGCATCTCACGCGTGATAATGTCTTCATGGACAAGGCACGCTGTACTAGGCGAGGTGTGTGGGCGGGACGGCTCCGTATCCACCAGGAGGAAACGCCCAGCTCGTCGAGACGACCCTGTCTCCACTTTGACAAGATTTTCTGCTGCAGGAGCGGTTTCCTGAGAAAGCGCTGACTCCGTCTCTGCTGATGCGCGCGACGTACGCACCGGCGCCGGTTCCATGACCGAGGATCCTAGTGACTGTATATGTTCGTTTTCTGAAACAACAGCGGCAAGATCCGTTACAGGCTGCAGCCTATCTGGGGCTGGTACTGCGATGCTTTCCGGAATCCGCTGCAGATCACGTTCACGTTTTGCCTCAATTAACTCAGGGCTGTCTGCAAAGTTCCAACCACTGATACCCATCACATTTCGGGGATGCTCCGGCGAGCGTCGTCCAGTCTGCGATGCCTGCGATTCCATCGTGCTCGATGAGGCGCTGCTGGCAGGCTGTTGCGACCAGGGCTCCTGCCCGGGATGCTTCGCCCCAGCGCCCGCTGACGCCACGTGACCCCGTTGCAGGGAGATACGCTCCTTCTCGGAGAGTGGATTCAACTCCAGCGGCGGCATTCGGGAGAGCATGTTGGCAGCCCAGCCATTTTCCAATGGAAGCTCCGTCTGCATAAATGGATGTTTCAAGAGCTCACTCGCAGATGGCCTCTTGTGTGGATCCTTGTGCAGGCAGAGTTCGACGAAAGCCCGAAACTCGCGGCTAAACCGCTCCGGATGCTCCAGTGTCGGTGGCGGACCCTGTAAGGTTAACTGAAGCACTTTCATCGGTGCGAAGCGCTCATAGGGCGCACATCCCTGGGCTAATTCGATAGCTGTGATGCCGAACGACCAAATATCTGCCTTGTAGTCGTAACCAGAGACCTGCTCCATTACTTCCGGCGCCATCCAGCACGGCGTTCCGACAAAAGTCTGCCGCAAGCGACGCGAGATGCCGCTCTCCAGCATGAGCCCCAGATACGTATAGTCTGTGAGCAGGATTCGGGCATCTGGTGTCAGTAAAATGTTATCTGCTTTGATATTGCGGTGGATCTGACGATTCCGGTGAAAGTATTCGAGGCCCCGCAGCGTACCGTGCAGTATGTACCGAATCACGGCCTCGTCAGGGAAGCCTTCGGGATACAAGTGGCGCAAAATCCGCCCGACAGGAGTCCCTGCGACAAAAGGCATCACAATCCAGAGGTTATGCCCCACGGAAAAGGACGTTCGATAGGGCACAACGTTTTCGTGGGAGCTTAAAGACATGACGCGAATCTCCTTGATTAGATCATCGAGGGAGAGCGGCAAGCCTTCCAAGTTGATTACTTTGATCGCTACAGCTTCATTGCCGGCCGCAGGACAGATCGCCCGGTACACTGCTGAGTTTTCCCCGTGACCCAGCTCTTCGAGGAACTCGTACCCGTCAGGCGTCACCGGGTAGCGGCGCGGCGAAGCGGCAGTCACCACATCAACTCCTTTATCCGCCATGGTTGCACCTCTGAATCTCAACGATACAAACGAAGGGCGTACAAGAACAGGTGTCAGCGCAGCGGTTTGCTCTAGCGCCTCCAAGCTGCAGCAGCACGTATGCGGTAACCGCTTCAACCAGCCAGCCAGCAACAAACAAACAAACACTTACGTGCGTTTACCGAAAAACGGTTTGGAGAATGGACGCATACGGTGCGCGCCGAGCGCTCTCTGTGTCAACAGCGGCAGTATACAGAAACACAGGAGAGCGTCAACCGGCGTTCAGCTTCAATGAACGATATCGCAGTACAGTGCCAGTGATGTGTCCGATAGCATGGTGCTGGCTTTTGCATAGGGTCTCCACTTGACGTCTCCGCTCCTAAGCAGGTCTCGCGCAAAACGCACCGCCTAACGTCGTCGAATGCTCTACATGGAGCGTCTGTGGAACAGCGATTCGTGGTGAGCGAAGAAGTGTCCATAGAAATCTGCATTTTGTCTGATAACGGTGCATGCAGTCTGGTCGTATGTGTGTTGATATAGGCTCCAATGCGTGCCTGAGGTCGTACGGGTAAATACGCGCTGGAAGCTGCGGACGGAATCCAGGTAGCGCTATGACAATCGAAGGATCCGCTAGCGAGTGGTCGACGCTGACGGCTCGACGTAGTCGAATCACTGTGCAAGGGCACGGGGCGAGCACAGGTCGAACTCGCTGAGACCCAACCAGCTGCGGATGAAAGAGGTGCTCCAAGGAACGCAGCATCAAGGTCAGCGATATGGCAGAAGCGGGAACGCACGCACACACAGTGTGGAACGAGTGCAGTGCACGATGGATCTGGTATTGCTGTCATCGCTTTTGGTACATGAGTATCACCTGTCGACCGAATGAAGTCCGTAGCGACAGCAAGTGGCGCCTGGGCGCGGGGAAGGTTGGGCGTTTTCCCGGAAGCGTCGCGAGTCCGCACGAAAGACCCGCTGGTCGACAGTGCACCGACGATAACTGCGTCGACTCGTCATGCATGACATGAAGAGAACGACAGCCTCGGTGGTGTCCGTACAACTAGACTACTGCAGAGCGGTGATTTTTGCGGCACGCTAGTCGTACTCGCACGAGAATAAGATGGTATTGGCCCAAGCCGAGCGTACACGTTCAAGTATCGGTCTCTTCCGAAGGTCATCAGCAGAAGCCGTTGCGAGCTTTTTCCTGTGACCGCTTCCTTGCGCTCTGTTCAAATCGCCGGCTATCAATAGGTCTGGAGCTCCAGTCCCTCTGGATCCCTTACCAGCTGTCGAAGCATGTTGATGGAAGCGTTCAAGTCCCGATTTCGCTACTTCCGGCTGCTGTCAGAGCATGTCATGCATCGGCAAACGCTGCGACCTATGCTTCGCTTGCCATTTCCATGTTGTTTCTGTTCGACTTCGATGTACGCGTCAAAGCGGTGACATCTGGTTATCTTGCGGTGTTCTCCTGTGTCCGCAACGCCGGCTTCACGGGGCTACTTCCTTGTGGTGCCTGAACGCTTACCTCATTGCCCGCTAGATGCGCTTGACGGATGCAGAGACGCTCGTCCATATCCGAATCCGTTTCTGCGCCCGGGGATGCAGCGCCCGATCCGACGTGCTTTTCCAGGTTATCCACTTGGTGCGTAGTTGGTCCCCTGNATGCGTATGCGAACGTTGCGTCATCCGACAGAGGATTTGCGGATCGCGATATTGTCCATGATGAAACCAGTACCGCGTCCGAAATCGGAGCCCGACGATCAGCTCGTCACATTCCCATCGGTATACGCCCCGTCGTGCACAGCAGTGATGCTCTCGCTATCGCAAGCAGTCGCTGCGATGACTAGATTCCGAGTGAAAGATGCTNTTCCAAGTCAACAGAAGAGAACAGAGACGNTCGTGCATATCCCGTGAGAGGTATTGTGCTGGTGTCGGATGCCGTTTCGTCTAAGGTCACATGGAGAGGAGGATTTGTATTCCGCAGTTGTCGATTGCTTGACGTGACACGTTCATTGAACTTTAAACAAGAACTTGTGAACAAGTGCTCTAGCGACGACATTGAGCTGTTTTCTTCATCGATCCAGTGGCACGAATAGCGGCGCCTGCGACTTGCCTTGGTTGATCAAAAACGTGCAGCATGCGCAAATCATACATGCAGCACGTAAGGAATTCAGAAGATCAAAGGCTTCTATCTATGAATTTGTTGATGATATCGATTATTTTACGAAGCCTTTTTCGAAGGTGTCTCGATTCGCCCTGATGTTGAGTACGTAACGAGTCCATGCGGCAACGAGTCGACGCAGTCACTCCACAGAAACAGCCGAGAATCTTAAAAGGACCTTTGAATCCGTTGTCTCTCTCTTTGCTGCAGTTCGATTCTTAAACCTGAAACTCTACAATCATTTCGGAAAGAATCGCCAGGCTAAAGCAGCACGAGCAGATACGCATCCACCCGACGCCTTTGGTACTTGGGCGTTTGGACGCGCGTGCGCTGCGCTTCAGCAGGCGAGGGACCAGATCCGAGAGCACCAAGAGCGTTACGGTGCTAGGTGGCCCTGGCTGGTGCTCTTTAAAGTGACGCAGGTATTCAGGGGGTTCATAGGCTCGTGCGAAACACTCGAGTCCATAGGCGCGAGTAGCCGTGCTCCACTTGGTTGTGGACGACTGGTTGAACTTGGGCACCTGTGCCTTGGCNTTGCGCGGCAGAGAGGCTCGATCTTTACGTCGACCCTGCACACGGAACCTCGCATCGCTTGGAGCTGGGAGAGGCACGCGAAATCCTGTTTCGTGTAGCTGAGCGACTTTTTCGTCTTCTTAAGCGGTGTATGAACTTTTGGAANACCTCGGCACCGGCGTAGGGGTACGACCTGGAAAGCGCGGCGTTATTTTGGAGGTGGAGGCGAAGGGCATCGAGCGGAGACGGCCCCGACTGAGGAGGCAACCGTGCACGCCCGGGCTTCTGTGTATCGGTGCAGCTGCTGCTTAGACGCCTTCTTGCTGACGGCTGATCTGCCTGTGGCACGGAGCTCGAGCTTCAGTGCGTAACACAGGCAGCGTCGGGTGCTCTCGTTGGCACGACTTGTCTGCGGACGCACGTAGTGCGTATTTTCTTGCATCTCTCGGGACGAACCCGTATCTGTATTGCAGAACTGCAAAAGCTTGCTCCTGGAAACAGCGCTGTCTGTACTGCAGCAACAGATCACTCGGGTGGAGGCGTCTTTAGGTAGAGATCCAGCACTACTAGTGCGCACGCTGGGTGCACCGGAACCTTCTGCATCCTTCGAGCTGCACTCCATGCCGCTGGCGACCCATTCAGTTCACTTTCTCCGTACAACAACACCAACTGCGATGTTGCAAGACAAAGCGTGCCCAGGATGGACCATTCATATGCAGACGAATGCCCGAATACTCTTGCGTCACGACTGGCTCCGTGAGGATAGAACGCTGCAGGCTGCCTGGTACAGCGTGCTGGACCCTACAAAACTGAGCAAGCCGGGAGCATCTCTCGCTGGTTGTGCAAATGGTTTTAGAGCTCCTATCTCGCCCCGCTGGTCATTCGGAACTGGCAGTCAAAAGGAGTCGAGCGATCAGGAGAAGCTGCAGCCGCGAGACTCAGATCCACTGGCACGCCTGCAAACGCCTCAGATGAGCGATGGCGTTGAGGCTGCAGCGCCAGGTGATTCTCCCGAGGAATCGAACAATACCGAATACACGCCGACACTGGCGCGCAAAGGAGCGAGCGTTGCCTCACTTACTCGCCGAAGAAGACATTCGGAGCTAGAGAAGGCGTCTACCAGGTGCACATCGCCCGAACGTTCGGTGTCGAAGCATCAGCTTTCCTGTGCTGCTTCGCCAGAGCGAGAGCATCCTAGCTGCCAGGACGCAATCCGAACTCGAAACGCTTCCGGAGACGAACCGTCTGCACCAGCACGTGATTTAGGTTGCCTGTCGCTGCTCGTTGTAGGTTGCAAATCGCCGTCAAATATGAGTCGGCAGGAGAAACAAGCGCTTTCTGAAGCGCGAACGCTCTGGGAGATGCACGGCGGTCGTTGGCTGGACCCGTGCGACCTCTCGCAAGTCTTCCAACTGCTGGAGACGTTTATCGAGACCACAGGTACCGCAAGTGCCGCCACGGATGATGAGACTTCAAACGCTTGCCCGAGTGCCGGCGAGGAGTCATCACCGATTTCGAAGCGCAGACGCTACGAACCGAAGCCCGGCGTTCGCGAACCTGCCGCAGGAAAAGCGTCACCGGAGCCAGCGCTGCTGATTGCAGCCCTGCATCATAGCGTTGCTGCATGTTTGCAATCAAAGCAGTGCTGTCCAGTAGACGGCCTGGCTGCACAGCAGTTATACGCTATTGCGTCAATCGCGTGGCAACGCGGCTGGGCCCTCCTGATCGATCTGCAAAACACGAAGGACGACAAGGATATCCGTAACGCCGGAGCTGCCGCGTTGAGGGTGTGGATTCGTTCTGTTTTGAGCGAATCTGCATCTAGAATGGAACAATCCAAATCAGAGGCTTCCCTTCAGGACGGCAACGAAAGCCTTTGGGAGCGAATTCGTAATCACGCGTTGGAGAATACAACCCCGAGCAAACTCGGTGTTTTTTCCAATTTTGCTTTTTCGTTCATAAGCGAGAAGGATCATGTCGGTGTATCTGCTCCAGCTGCGAAACGGAGGAAACACGTCCGCCAGCACAGCTCAGAGACAACGGAACGTTGGTCAGCGGGAATGCAGCCCGGCGATGAGCATTGGCATCATGACGTGCAGCTGCTGATCCGTCTCGCGGGAGGCATCTGCGTCCCCGAGCAGAGCGACGCGGCTTGTATCCGAGAGCGCGCTTCCATTTCAGTAACAAGGCAGAAACGAACAAGGACACAGAACCCGGCGTCGACCGAGTCGCCTATGCATGCTTTCAAAGTATGCCGAGCGCTTGACCTCGCGAGAATGGAGGAGAACGCAAACTTCCCGGACTCTTCGCTGCCGCTGATTGACTGGGACCGGCTGCTGTCGGCAGTTTGTACTGGGACAGGGCACGCTCTGACGTCGTCGACAACCGCCTCGTGCCATGTGGAGGCGCCGAAATCCCCCGAACGGCAAGCATCAGCGACTCCAAAACGAGAGCAGAGCAAGCGGCGTGGAACCCGTTCGCCATCAAGACAATCCCAGAGATCAAANCGGCGATCCTGATGCCCTGGCCTGTACTAAGATGCCGGATCCGCACCCAGACTGGTCAAGTACAACAGCATCAACGACCTAGTGATGACGCGAAGAGATGTCCGACGATAGAGCTGGCTGTGCCTGCTGCCTGGACCCGCCAACATGAGGCAATACGCAGTCATCTCGAACAATGAAATACCATCGTGATTCACCAATTGCTCACAAAATGCATTCCCGATGTATCTATACAGCGCTTTCTTCTTACTGGACTGCTGAACCGTACGAGAGCAGTGCCTTGGTGCAGACGGAGATCCAATGACCACTCTCGTGGCCATTGATTTTTTTCATCGGAATTTGTCAGCATGTGAGTACAGTGCCTCGACTGCGTTCTCAGCGATTCCCACGAACATTCGCGTAAAACGAAGCTGCTGGAGGCCCCGGAGAGCATGAAACATTTCCGGATATTGATCGAGGCGCTCAAGTATCGGTGCAGAAGGTGCTTCGGCGCATTGTTGATAGCAAAGTCACACCATAGCGAGCCTCGCTTCCTCCATTGCCTCTCCGTTTGGCGCTTGATTCGCTCTGCCCGACGCCATCTCGAGCATTCGTCTCTGTTTCACGCCTTGCTTATGCATCTGTTGGATATGCGATCCGTAAAACAGAAAATGCGCCACGACCATGGCGGGTACGTTTCCATATACCCACGCGCAGACGCGTCCCAGCATTTTTGACTGGCCGCCTGCTATCGGTATCGGATTATCCAGGTAAACGTGGTGCTTGAGACGCTGCCCCACAAAGTTAGCTCGCGTTAGCTCCTTGGGTATCTCGTCAGTTGCACCGGAAATCGTCTGATACTGATATCGACGTTGAACTCTCGATTCACGGACTCCTTGCGTCCGTTGTCGCTGGTGGAACGCACCAGTGCAACGATCCCCGGAACGCGAGCCCTCTGGGTCACAACAGTCTCGTCGTCATCCCGTCGCGGAAACCCCGCGTCTCGTCTATCTTTCCTCTTTCTATCTTTTGTCGTATGTTCTTCTGTGCTCGATGATTGACGGACAGCGGATTTTTCCGGTTTTCCGGCATCTGGCGATCACGGGCATCTAGGATCCCCGACTTTTACGTCCATACCGTCCGCTTGGATTGTTTATTTCTTCAAAATGAACGCACTTTGAACGCGTCTGCTATAAACCACGAGAAAGCATTTGGTTACAGGACCCCAGGAATAAAACACATTTGAGGAGAAAGACGACTAGGTGCACCGGTGCTTGTGATGCGTGTGTGTTGTCCTAGACGTATGAATGCGAATCATAGCGCATCGTCTCCTGCACTCGTTGTGCGCTATCTTGGGCACAGCAGGAGTGCATTCTCGTGCGCGACAGCTCGTCCAGCGCCATCGTCAAGCACCAAATGATGCAGGTTATCAGTCAACAACGCTTCTGACTCATTGCACAAGTCGGTGAATGCACATTTCTTGCCTCCGTCCAATCGAGACGGGTCGGCAACCCCAGCGCGGTTACAGGCGTCTTTGACAAAAATCGTTCCCGTGATCCACTTGAACAGTCACGTTCTATCTAAATGAAGCGTACAGAGTCTCGCTGGCGGCTCGATACGGTTCTCAGAGTGTCGAGACTCGGCTGCTCACGCCGTGATTCCTCTTCCTGGCATGTCGCCTAGCATTCAGGATTCCCGACTGCAGATGATGTCGAGCCCCGGAGAAGATGAGCAGCAGCATCTGCTTTTCGTTTTTGGCATCGGGTCCGTCCGTCCTTTAAATTTAGCAGTACGGAGACGCCCTTGGAGGTCTTCAATCCAGGATCCAAGTCCGTTGCCAAGTCTTTCTCTTCATCTACGTCGAGCGGATGAACATAAGAATCGTTGCCCGAATGGGACCTCGGTTTTCACCAAATGCATGCAGAGCGATGTGTGGTCGACCTCCATTGCCCCAGTACACTCGTTTTCATTTCCTCCCTGTGAACGTGAAACCTTGAACGAACTCCGTCACAATGTTCCTCATGAAGTTCTTCGAATGCTGCATGCCTGCTCGCGGAGACCAGACGTAACGGACTGAGGTCGGCATGCAACGCAGTCCAGTCCAGAAGTATCTACGGGCACATGTACAGGAACACGGAGTTGGATACGGTTCCCCGATCGAACGGAAACCTTGAGGAGGATTGAGTGCTCGGATCCGGGATGGCAGTCTGGTTTGCTGTCGAGGGCTCTGTTCAGGAAAATCCAGAAGCGAAAGATGCAACGAAGGTAGCGATGACGTACCCAGCGCCTTCTGGATACGACATCCCGCCGTCCGCAACCGTGTGCAGCACGACCAGCGTGAACGATCTGAAGCGAACCTCGTTCTCGTTGCGACACCTCTCCTGAAGTCGCTACCACCCTTAGCGCTTCCGTCACCAGTTCGTCATTTGCATATAGCGAAAGACCAAGAATCCCTTACATCAGTCCCTGCTCCTCTGGGTCAGCTAGGTGATGGTATCAAGCCCATAGGTTGCATTTCACGAAGCGCTCGAGATGGANCCGTTGATGGATTTTCAGGTTCGTTAGATGCACTTTGNCACCTGTCCTCTGGACGTTCCGCTAGAAAACATGACAAGCCTGCGAGTCAACCTTTCATCCGAAACGCATTAGCAACTGTTTGATTCTGAGATCGAACCGTTTNGCATCTAATATCCTGGGGAATCGTTGTGTTGTTCCACGACAGCTAGATCAAACTTCCAAGCGAATGTGGTGAGCTTCCNGACCGGCTTCGCGACCTTGTACGAAGTTTGGCTTGACCAGGCGCGTCTAGACAAGGGAAGCAAGGCGGACCTTTCTCGAGTGAGAAGCTACTCGACCTCAAAAAGGGCTCTGCAATGCTCCATTCGGAAGATTCTCAACGCCGTATTGGTATGTTTGAATTTGGAGGCAATAAAATTGTTATCACAGTGAGCTTCTTGGTCCTATGGTTTTCCGGTCTTGTGCCTTTTCGCCCTCTCTTCGGAATAATCTTTCTCTTCTATGGCTGGTGATGTCTTCTCTGTCTCTATTACTTGGCGGGATTGTAAAGCCCCTATGCTCTACATCCGTTCTTTCCCTCGTGACTNACATATGCGCTGGGTCCACGATAGGACTGAGACTCGTCTTTTCTAATTCCATTTCCACAAGTTCTCAAGTACCTCCTCATCACCTTCTCCGTCGCAAGCAAGCCCGCGGACTGAAGGGCACCGTCCCGCTCGCTCCTGTGCACGAGCACAGAAGCAGCAGAGCAGCCAGGGCCGGTGAAGATGCTCGAGAACGCATTGTCGAAGTGAGGTGTCACGGATCCGAACAACTCGTCTAATGATCCATGAATTGAAACATAGCGCTCGAAAAAACATAAAAGACGCTTTCGAACGGGTTGAAGCGGGGAGGCTAGGCTGGCATGAAGCGTTGGTCAAAGCCAGTCTCCACCGGATGCTTCTTGACCGCTTTTGATTCATGGACATCGATGTTGTCTAACAGCAGCACCGAAGCATGCGGGATGGAGAATCCACAAAGCGTACGTCGACGAAGGATGCGGTTTCGAGGATTCCCTTCCGTTTGGCGATTCGTAGGTAACGAAACGATAGCATCGCCGCTATCGCTGGTGCTGTCGCCATGCCCGGTTGTCGCTTCTTAACGAAAAGCGGATTACTCCGCTTTGTGAACCCATAAACAGGTCAGCAGCTTCCCGTGAATGAGTCTTGTTGAGTGAGACAAGCATACGTCCCTCCTGTACAACGCGGTCGCGTTTCAGTACGAAATCGATATGGTGTTGGTCAATGCGTAATGGTCTCCCAAAGGAGCGTGCTTTTTGCTTCGTCAATCNGTGTCATTTATCACTGTACGGATCAACGATTCGCAAACTCTACATCCTGTAGCTTATCAGATAGTANTTCTCAGAGTATGNNTATGGTNTGGAATGCATGGACGAGGCGAAAATCGTGTGGATAGAGCTTGATAAGTGCTGCTTTGGGTCCACGACTTTCTACGAGAAGCGTGTTTCATCCACCCGTTGATCGTAGAATGGCTTTCTTGCACACCAAAGACCTCTTCTCGCTAGCTTTCATTGACAGCACGGTCTTTCCGCGTCCTCTCTCAAGCCTCAGGGATGCAATCCTTTTGTTAAATACCTACCAGAAAAACAAATTAAAACAGAAACGGCGTGCTGGTACGCATGTACCAGCATTCACTGCGCTCATTACATCACAGGTGGTAGCGCCGCCTCCCGGGCCTAGCACTCGGATATGCGACCTACTCTCGCTCGAGTTCGATAAACGGCCAAGAGTCGGCTCTGTGTCATGGTTTCGCAAAACCGAGCACTTGTTGGATGCAGGTCCCGNAGCGCGAGCACTTGCGCCTCCCGCACATATCTTCGAGAAAAGAGCGGTCCACTGCAAGTCCAGTGCCAGAGAAACCAGCGCATGTTTTCCTGATACAAACANTTCCTGGGGCGACTCGTTACCTAGATTCTAGTCATCTTTACGTGTACCTCACTTGCGTCGGAGCAGAATCGATATGCCGAAAGTGCGCACGCTCTAGCAAAGCGTCAGCACAGCCGCCCCCTGCACGCAACGTGGACCCGAGTCACGAACACGGGTGCAGTGCCCTGTAGCAGCGAACTTTTTTGTTCCAGCCGTTGCCACAGCTTCCGTTCCTACTACCGTAACGATTCCCCGGACTCCCGCGAATCTAATTCTTCCATAAGAAACTACCAGCAAAACGAAGCAATCACCCGCCCAGTCATACGCAACGCTCGTTTGCGAACATACCCGGTGTTCCGCAGCGGAGTCCGAATGCCACCGCAGACGTNGCCGGTGCGGTAACGCACGTTCCATCGAATACGCTGCTCCTTGCGGCTGCGCTGCTCGACTGGGTCCACGTACCGNTCTTGTTGCTGGTGCGGCATCGACAACTGGTACAGCTACCAGTGCTTTGGTTACTCGTTCCATCGCCATGGCTTTTGGCACAGACGACACCTACGGCTCCACGACTCACGGGAAATATCGTCCCAAGTCCGATATGCGGTACGACGGGGCGGCTGCGCAGGTGTTCTTCACGTGTCTGCTGGGCCTGCTGTGCGTGAGTGTTACCTGGGGGCGCTGGCGGCACCTGATTCATCAACGAAAGGTTTCCGCCGAACACGAACGAGCGCTATGTCCGTGTCGTGCGTGTCGCAGTCGTCGTCACGCTAAAATCGCTCAGAAACGGCGAAGCGAACGCCTGAAACGGCTAGTTGTGAACGGCGTGCTGCTGGGCCTCTGGCTCCTCTTCCTTTTCGCTGTAGTGTTCCTGTACCGCAGCGTTTCCGCGTCACTCGCTAACGAGACGCCATTCGACCCGTACGAGGTTTTGGGAGTCTCCAGANACGCTGATCGNGAGCAGATCGTCCGTGCGTACCGCAAACGCTCGCTTGAACTGCACCCAGATAAAAACCTGCAGAATCCGAACTATCAACCCGAAGCGTTTGTGCGGTTGAACAAGGCGTACCGAGTGCTTACAGACCCCGTAGCTCTTGAAAACTACCAAAAGTACGGGAACCCTGACGGATACCAAGGCACACGTTATGGGATCGCGTTGCCGAGTTGGCTCGTGGACCGGGGCACCCCGGTCCTCCTCGGCTATGCGCTGGTGTTGCTGGCGGGACTGCCACTCGGGGTGGGTATGTGGTGGCGTCGACGGGCCCATCTGCTATCCGAGAGCGTTAGTCAAGAGACATATGCGCTGTTTGCAGAGTTTCTGGGCCAGCCAACGGCGATAAAGTTTCGCAACTTGCCCGAAGTCTACGGTGCAGCACTCGAGTTTGCAACCCGTACACCGTTCGAGGCTGAATGTGGCGATCGTGAGGCCATCAGTCTGCTCTGTCAAGCGCTTGAAACAGGTGGCCGGTTTGATCACCGCGAACAACGACTGTTTAATCGCGGACTCCCGCATTTTACGATGAACAATGTTTTACTGCACGCGCACCTCGCTCGTATAGAGTTGGATCGTTTTCCCGTTGATATGACCCGTATGAAACAAAATGTGGAGGTTCTGCTTGCACACGTGGATAGCATGATACCAGCGATGGTTGACGTNGCTGGTGCGACGCCTCGACCCGAGGTAATGCGGCGGTATCAGCGCGTCTTCTCCACAGGTGGCTATATCGACCGGGTGCTGCGCATAATTCAACTCGAACAGAGTCTTTGTCAGGCGATGCTTCCGAGCGAAAGCGAGTTGCTCCAGTTGCCGTGGTTTGGGCTCAGCGAAGTCAAAGTTTGCGCAACAAGTCGCAGGTTCGGGGCCGATGGGATCCGCACGATCGCTGAGCTGCGGGAGCGTGTCTGGGAACCCGATGTGCTTGCGATGCTGGCGAGCCAGGGGCCATCAGCCCTGTTCCCCATAGAGGCACCAGCAACGGCAGCGAAGCGGTGCATACGTCGCTCGGACCTCCAAGAAACGCGCGGCCGCCACGGAGCAGCAACGGAGGCATCCACAGCGCCGTGCGGGCTCGAGTCCCGGCTCGATACCGGCGCTGAGCGACTGTTGCGGTGCAACTGGGACGGCACTCGACTCCGATCTCTGTTGCGCATGTTCTCCGATGCTCAACTCGATGATATCCACCTGTTNTTGATTCGCTACCCCCGCAAAGTTCAATTGCAAGTAGTCGAGCCTTACGTCGTGGACCAGGATCGCGCTGGTGAAGCGGACCTGGTGCGCGATCCTCGCGTTCATGCTGGCGATATCACGACGCTGGAGGTTCATATCCTCATCGAGCGTTTAGGCTGGCAAGAGATGCCGAATCGAACCACTTACTACCCGTGTTGCAGTCGTTTGCCGTTTGACAAGAACGAGCACTGGTGGATGATCGTCGGCGATCGGAAGATGAATTCCATCGTCGCTGTTCGGCGGCTTCATGCCCGGCAGGCTGTTCAACAGCAGCCGGGGTCTCGGCAAGCGGCTGCATCTGCCGGGGAAGCAACAGATGCCCGGGACATGACGTGTACACCATCGCCGCCCACAAGCGCTTCGAGTCGCACCTCGACGCAAACTGATGCCTCTGACACCGCCACAAGTGGCAGCAACAACATCGGCGATCGTGATGGAGCGAGTCCCGTAGCCGCATCCGGGGCTCGCGAGTACGCCCAGCTCACAGACAAGTGCGACCTGTCTCCGTATATCCGACGAGAAGCGCTTTCGTACAGCGTTCAGTTCATGGCGCCGCCTCAGGTTGGTACCTGCAAGCTGGTCGTGCACGCCCTACCGGATTGTTATTTTGGGCTCAATCGCCATGTACAGTTGGATGTGGATATACACGAGCACAAGCCGCCTGAACCGGAAATGCATTATTTCGATCCGAGCGATCTTAGTGAGGACGACGATGACAGGCCCACTGGCCAAGCACGATCGCTTACCGCTGAGCATACGAGAGCAGTGCCAGCGTCGAATGGTGAACAGGGCGTCTCCAGTGAGCGCACGTCCACGCAACAGGTTCCAAATGATACCGAATCCGCAGAGGACACTGATTCGAGTGCTGATGACGCCTTCGACATCGACGGCGAAGCGGACTAGACGCACAACGCGATGGTGCTGCTGCATATATAGGCGGCATTCGCAACTGCGATCCAGTGACTGGTACGGACAGGATCTCACAGCCTGCATCGCGCGTGCTGATCATCACGGGCTCTGGTCGAGAGTGCACTCAGGGAGCGCCTAAACCAGGGACGAGGCGGAAGCGGGCACCTGTCAGCTGTTCGATGATCGCCCGTGGTCGTGAGAGCGCTCACGCGGAAACACCATGCTTTTCCCTAAAGTCAACGATAGTATTTAATGGAAATGCGCATTCGTGTGGAGCGCTTTCAAGCAGCGCGCGTCATTGGCAGCACCACGGGCATGCGCGAGGCATCTCGCTCTCCGTCCAGACGCCCACGGACTCGAATCAGAGCTCCCGAAAAGACTCCCCGAAGCTTTCTTGCGCCTCCATCATAACGGTACTGTCGTCGCCGGTGTCGGTGTCGGAGGTATTTCCTGTGTTAGGAATCCGACTTTGCAACGGGGCACTCGCATCGTCATCATCAACGTCGATCATGTTTGGAATACTGGCATTTCGAAGCAATTGCGGATGAACGATTTGAGAGAGCGGACCCGTGGCAGTCACAGCGGCTGCGGCAACGTGTGCTCGTTGGTCATCTGCTCCGGCCGCTTTGGTATGCTCTGCGACACACGGCGTATGATAGGTGGATTCTACGGCATTACCGACGATCGTCGGTTTCAGTCGGATTGCAGGCGCATCTTCGGGCCTGTCTCGAGCCATGCCCTCGACCTGATTCCACATTGTCGCCAGTTTTTCCTTGGGCATGCTCGCATACGCTCGCTCGTACGGTATTCCGTCCCGCTGTTGACTCGTTAATGCCGCGCGGAAGCGATCCGCCTCACTGGGGATCTCGTATCCTCCCGCATGGCCTCGTAGCATCGTCTCGCGTAAATCTGGATGGTAGTGCAGGATTTCCTCCCAGAAAAGCTGCCGCATCTGTGATGCAGTGAGCTGCTCGCGTTCGAAGAAGAATTCCTCGGGCGGCAATGGGCTACCAGATACAATGGATTCCGGAGTATANAGGCCTCTAAAATAAACATGCTGGAGTGCTTCCAGGGCTGTTAGGCGCTTGNTCGGATCAAACTGAAGCAGGTTTCGAAGCAGGTCCAATGCATCCGGGGGCGCGTCTGGGAACACTGTATCCAAGGGTTTCGGCGGTCGCGGCGGCAGCGAGCGCAGATGTTGTCTTACGCGCTGATTCCGCACCTTCGCAATCGACTCCTCATCCGGGGTACCGAGCAGCTTCACAATCAGCTCCAATTGCTCAAAGCTATTCATACCGGGGAACAGGGGTTTTCCGCGATTCAAAAGTTCGGCGAAAATGCATCCCGCAGACCAGATATCGATCGCCGCTGAGTACTTTGACGAATAACTCATGATCAGCTCTGGTGCACGATACCATCGCGTCGCCACATAATCCGTCCAGCACGCCATGTCTTCTTGTTGGTTGTATGCTAGTCGGGCGAGCCCAAAGTCGATCACCCTTAAATCACACAACTCATTAATCATGATGTTGTTCGGTTTTATATCGCGATGAAGCACGTTGCAGCTGTGCATGTAATGAAGCGCTTGCAATAGTTGATACATGAGCCATCGGATATGATCCTGCGATAACGGAATGGGTGCCCTCAGGACTCGATTCAAGTCCGCTGGCATCAACTCGAAAACCACGAACACGTCATCAAACGAGTCACGCTCCGAAGGTGCAAGAATCTCGCGGATGCTAATGATGTTTTCGTGGGAACGCAGGAGGCGCAGGAACCGAAGCTCCCGCAGGATGCGTACAGCTTCGGGAATCTCGTCGAAAACGCGGCGAATTCGTTTCACAGCCACTTTTTCCCCTGTCTGNATATCAATCGCTGAGCACACAACCCCATAAGCACCTTCTCCGATGATTGACACGAACCTGTAACGGTTACCAATTAGGCGTGCATCAAAGAAAGCGCTGCGCGCTTCAGCCGGGCGGTGTGGCTGTGGCGCCTGACGCCTATCCCCTGCGTTGTAACCATCCTGAACTCCTTGGGCATGGCTGTTGCGCAAGTCGCTCATCGGCGCCTTGAGCAGTCACAACAAGCTGTCGCACGCCCGACCCCAGCTCCGACAACGCCTCCGTCTGTCTTTGAACGTGTGCGGCGGACCGGCCAGGACTCGCTAGCCCGCAGCACGTTACAGAGCCGTGTAAAGGCAGAGCACAACACGCAACGCCCTACTCTAGCCTAGAGTATGAAGTGCAGACGAAACACCGCCACCTTTTCAACCTTGCGCCGCTTTCTTGCAAGGTTTACCTGCATGCAGGGACACGTCAGTGCCGCCAGCGACAAGGATGCGTGCGCGCGCCGTGACGATGCGTGCGCTGTCACGCCTAATCCCGCGCCGGGGCCGCTGGCCGCCTTCGAGGCCTCCGGCGCAAATCGAATCGCGCTGAGCGGCTGACGCAGCGCAGCGCTGCGCAGCGCAGGCGTGGGCTTGTGCGGTGCGCGACTGCGCAAATGCGCTCGTGGAGTGGGGGGTTGTGGAGCTGCGGCCCCGCCGCACTTCGCTGCGTTGCGCGTATCGAGCCGACGTCCCCGTGCCGTCCCCGCCATGCTCTGGTCAGGAAAACGAACACTGTTCCACGGCCATGGAAGGTATCTATACACCCACGCACGGATGCCTGCCAGCCGTTTTGTTTCGACCGGCCGCCTGCGATCAGTTGTGTTTTATCAGGGGACAGTGCGAGCCTGAGAGACAGCCCAAGAAAGTCGGTTCTCATCAACAGCGCCTATCGTCGGATATTGATAGTGGCATTGAAGTCCCGATTCACAAAGTCCATTCGTGCGGTTCCGCTGGTGGAACGCACGAGTACCAGGATTGCGAGAACTCTTGTCCTCAGTGCCCTTTTCGTGCTCTGCTTGCTCTTCGTACTTTTTTATCGCCGAAGCGTTCGGCCGGCTTTGCTCCATCTCGACGTTCTCAAATGTTCAATACAGCGCAACCTCTGCACTTCCTATTTTTGAAACTGAAAGCACTCTTTCTTATGCCATTGTTTGAAGACCTTGCCGGAGAGAGAGGCACATGCGCAAGAAAGACGACATATGTCCGAGTGTGTCGCCATGTGCTGAACGCTTCACCAATTCGCCCAGTGCAGCGATTATAACGTTTCACGATAGAAACCACGTCTTCGATTGGCATGAACCAGGAAGCGTATGGAGGAATGATACGCAGCTCTACCCCTGATAGAATCGGAAACAGCTCGAATGCAAGGGGAATGTTATAACGCCACCTTATCTAGTAGAAGGACGTCGTCGGACGTCAGGGAGAGGTCTTCAGTGATTCGATAAAGTGATTTGTGCTGCAGTATGAGCCTTCTCTACGAGCGAGACTTAGGCTGGCAAATGAATCCACTGCAGATAGAACAGATGATGATGTCGTCGTTCCCTTTGAGCTCGATCTTGCATGCAACCGGTGTCCTGCTCCTCGAATACCCATACACGCTCCGTCTGTCTCGTTTGAAGCAAGTCACATCGACTGGAAAAAACAAACCGATGTTCCTCTTCTTCATGTCGATCGCTGCGTTCCAGGAAAGCTGTGGCAGTTTCGATTTCGATGGAAGATGGCCGTGCGTGAACTAGGACTTTTTTGCGACTGTATATTCGTGTTTCCATGATTACACGAACGAGCTCTTGAGAAACAGAGACGCCCGCAGTAAATAGAATCGACGCTTTTGCTTTCCGTAAGGTGTTCAACGGGTCGTTTCTACACCATTGACCGCAAGAAGTCTTTCAGAGTATCGGCATTTGATGCGGAGCGCGTGTACTCTTTTCTATGAACATTCCTCAGTCATCAGGGTACTGTGCAACGACTGACCTGAAGGAGGAATGCCATCCTCCATGCACTGCTCAGTCAAGTATATATATCCTAAAGGCAATTCGTCTACGATCTATGCTGTACATTGCATCGATCTTTCGATCTCTCGCGCTGTACTGCGAAAAAAGCATTCGATCACAAGCGGCGATGACGGAATAAAATAGAACTGAACGACCAGAAAAGGCACTTTTCACGCGACTCCGAACTAGCAGGTAAAGCGTGCCGGTACGCCTGCGCAGCCGATTGGCGCTCGAATTCCTTGCCGCTGC
>JGI24721J44947_10003952_pt1 | contig 20787 bp, 12 predicted proteins | sample YelNatPaOPGAMG01_FD_44947 | JGI IMG/M metagenome (IMG submission 44947) | reverse complement strand
AACTTTTACACGTTCATCAATAATACTGTGGTCAGAATAACACAAACAGGTGGAACCGATACCGACAGCGCTGTGATTGCTGTAGCAGACGAAGGTTATCCGGAAGCCGCCGGTGCGTATCTTGAAGGTAACATCATTTACGACGCCAACAAACTTGTTCAGTTTTTAACAAACGCAATTGTAACGGTCACTAACAATTTAATGCCGTTCAGCTGGAGTGGAAGAGGCGGGAATAATATTAACGCTGACCCGATGTTTAAGTATATTCCGCAGGTTTCCGAAACTATGTTTACTAACTGGCAGCAGGCGCAAATTATGTGGGATTGGTTTAGCCTGAAACCTGGTTCGCCTGCGGCTGGCGCTGGACCGCTTGGTTCGGATTTAGGGGCTGTGATACCGACCGGTGTGCGGGTTTCGGGCGTTCCTGCCGGAAGTTCATCGCTTAATTCATTGGTGCTTACTGTTGGTATCAATCGTACCGGAAACGGTATTCCAACAGCCGGTTGGCCAAATGGCTCCGGCTATACTCATTACATGTGGCGACTTGATAACGGAGGGTGGAGTTCTGAGATTCCAATCACAACACCTATCGTAATACAAAACTTGTCTGATGGGCCTCATTTCATAGAAGTAATTGGCAAGAACGATGCTGGTTATTATCAGAATGACCCGATTTATGGCGAGTCTGCCCGGGTAACGAGAACACCGGTCTGGGAGGTCAAATCTACACTTCCACCGATTCGATTGAGCGAAATCCTTGCCTCGAATCAAAAGACGCTTATTACAAACAATCATACACCTGACCTTTTGGAATTATATAACGAGAGCGACGAGCCGATTGACCTTGCAGGAATAAGGATCACAGATGACCCTGCGGATCCGGATAAATATATTTTCCCCACAAATTCAATTATCCAACCACACGGTTATTTAGTTGTATTCTGTGATAACAGACCTGCCGGGGCATCTGGATATTATACCGGTTTCGGATTAAATCAGGATGGGGAAAGCCTGTATCTTTATGACTCGCGTGAACGAGGCGGTAGGTTGATTGAATCTATATCTTTCGGTCCGCAATTAACAGATTATTCAATCGGAAAGATGGCGGACGGAACATGGGCATTGAATATACCGACGTTTGGCGCGCCTAATCGCCGAGCACCGGTTGGTAATCCATATAAGGTAAAGATTAACGAATGGCTTGCGCTTGGTGAAACGCCAATCGCAAACGACTTTATAGAACTTTATAACACAGATCCGTTACCTGTTGATTTAGGCGGACTTTACATCAGCGACAGTGTGGTGAGTTTCTGGACAAGACACAAATTCCCGCCATTAAGTTTCATTGATGGATATGGGTATTTACGGCTGTTCGCTGATGGGGATGTTAAACAAGGACCATTGCATCTGAACTTTAAGTTAAGTTCATTCCAGGGCGGAATAGGCCTTTATGATACAAACCTCGTGGCTATTGATATTGTGATGTATCAGCCGCAATGGAAAAATATTTCGCAGGGGCGTTCCCCGAACGGCGGTTCAACTATTGTTTACTTCACGCAGCCGACACCTGGTTCGCCCAATCCGTTAATCTCCACCACTCCGGGCAGTGGCTCGCTTGTAATAAACGAAGTCCTTGCAATTAATAATGCGTTGTATGAGTCTGACGGTTCTACACCCGATTGGATTGAACTATACAACGGCACAGCAAATACGATTGACCTTGGCGATTACAGTTTGAGCGACGACGCCCAAACGCCGCGACGTTTTGTCTTTGCGCAAGGGACGGTCATTTTACCCGGTCAGTATTTAAGAATCTTTTGTGATAATAATAAACCCGCTTCGACAAACAACACAGGCTTTGCGTTAGCAGGCAACGGCGGGTCGGTATATCTGTTTGATAAACAATCTAACGGCGGAAGTCTTCTTGATTCAATTACTTATGGAATTCAGACTGCTAATCTTTCCATTGGCAGGGTGCCAGATGGCAGCACAAACTGGGTGTTAAACACCCCGACTCCGGGTGCACCGAATTTTGCTCTGACGCAACTTGCATCACCATCACAACTCAAAATAAATGAATGGATGGCATCTCCGAAGAATGGTGATGATTGGTTCGAAATTTATAATCCGGCTAATCAGCCGATTGCGATTGGCGGCTTGTATTTAACAGACGATCTGACACGCAGAACAAAATACAAGATTGCACCTCTTTCGTTTATTGGCGCGCGGTCTTATCTGGTCTTCTGGGCAGATAATAATACAGGCGCCGGCGCAGACCATGTGAATTTTGCTTTGAGCGCATCAGGCGAGGCAATCGGAATGTTTTATGCTGATGGTTCTGTTATTGACGCAGTAGTTTTCGGTCAGCAGACAAACGGTGTTTCTGAAGGACGCTTCCCGGATGGATCTACCAATATTGTGAAATTCCCGCTCACAGAGTCTCCGGGTGAACCAAATTATCGGATGCTTACAAATGTCGTGATTAACGAAGTTTTGACGCGGTCAATTCCGCCATTTGAAGACGCCATTGAACTTAGAAACCTGACGGATAAGCCGATTGATATAAGCGGATGGTGGTTGAGTGACGACTTTGCCACACTTGAAAAGTATCAGTTCCCGACCCCGACAATCATTCCGCCAAATGGTTACTTTGTTGTTTACGCCCAACAATTCACAAACCGGCAGTATGCGGCGATACCGTTTGCGCTGAACGCGAACGGCGACGAAGTCGTATTGTCTGAAGCGGTAAACGGCACTCTGACAGGTTGGCGAACTTATGTGAAATTTGGCGCTGCAGCGCCGAATGTGTCGTTTGGTCGTTATGTTACAAGCGATGGACGCGCAGAATTTGTTGCCATGAGTGCGCGCACCTTTGGCAAAGACGACCCGGCATCTGTTGAGGAATTCCGTACCGGAACCGGCGCTCCTAATGCGGCGCCGCTCGTCGGACCTGTTGTCATAAGTGAAATTATGTATCATCCGCCGGATATCGGCACTAATGACAATGTTGCCCATGAGTATATTGAGTTAAGAAATATTACCAGCGCACCTGTTCCGTTGTATGATCCTGATTATCCAACAAATACATGGAGAATTCGCGATGCAGTTAAGTTTGATTTCCCGATAGGTGTTGTACTTCAGCCATACGAGGAAATCCTTGTGGTAAGTTTCGACCCGATTAACAATCCAACATTGCTCCGTGAATTCCGTCAGGTCTACAATATTGACCCTGGAACCCGCATATTCGGTCCGTATTCAGGAAAACTTTCAAATAAAGACGCGGATATTGAACTCGAAAGACCGTTTACGCCGACAACAAATACGGTGCCGTATATACGCGTTGAACATATTCACTACTATGATTCGTCTCCATGGCCAGCTGAAGCGGATGGCACTGGCTTCAGCCTGAACCGTGTTGATCTATACGCATACGGCAATGATCCTATTAACTGGACTGCCGATCCNCCAACACCGGGNCCNNGAGCGTTGCCTCTTGACTTTGACAACGATGGTATTCCTGATGCTTGGGAACGGCAATATGGACTTGATCCGTTGTCACCTATTGATGCAAGCCTTGACTTTGACGGCGATGGATTCTCGAATCTTCAGGAGTATATTGCAGGCACAAACCCGTTGAATGCCAATAGCTACCTCCGTTTTGCGCCGGGGTCTGTCCGTGTTCAGAACGGCGTTCTGTTAATTGACTTTGCCGCTGGCGCAAATAGGACATATACAATTGAAGCCACCGACCAGATCGGAGACAAATGGACACCGATTTATCAGTTCCAGTCCGGTTCGACCGATGGTGTCATGACGATCCAGTTGCCGATAGATTCGCAAAAGAAATTCTTCAGGCTGCGTATTCCGTAACGATGTTGCGGATATTTTCTGCAATCTGTTGAATATTAAACGTTTGTATTTGAAGACGCAGGTCAATCAATGCTTGACCTGCGTTTTTTATTTTATCACAATCTACACATGCTCTCGCGGGTAAATTCAGCGGCAGTTCACGGGATTGATGCTTATCCTGTTGAAGTCGAAGTTTATTGCGGATTCGGAGATGTATCTGCTGTCATAGTAGGGTTGCCTGACGCCGCAGTTAAAGAATCAAAAGACCGGGTCGGTTCNGCAATTGTGAACTCAGGNTTCAAAGTCCCAATTGCCAGATTGACAATTAACCTTGCCCCTGCGGATATCAGAAAAGAAGGACCGATTTATGACCTTCCCATCGCTATCGGGATTCTTAGCGCCAGCGAGCAAATAAATTCAAAGAGAATTGACGAATTTATGTTCATTGGCGAACTTGCCTTAAACGGTGCTGTCCGACCTGTCAAAGGAGCGCTTCCAATAGCATTATGCGCAAGGGCTCAGAGAAAAACCGGTATAATCGTACCTGCCGAGAATGCACCTGAGGCTGCTGTGGTAAAAGGATTAAAAGTTATCCCAGTCAAGAACCTTCGCGAGGCGATTGCGTTTGTGGAAGGGACACTTGAGATTCAGCCTGCGTCTGTAGACATAGACTCGCTTTTCAGAACCGATTTTGACGATGAACTCGACTTTTCGGATGTAAAAGGTCAGGAATCAGCAAAGCGCGCGCTGGAAATTGCCGCTGCTGGTGGTCATAATATTTTGATGATTGGACCGCCTGGGACCGGAAAATCCATGCTTGCAAAACGATTGCCCTCAATATTGCCGCCGCTGACACTCGAGGAAGCCCTTGAAACAACAAAAATTCACAGTATCAGCGGATTGCTTTCTCCCGGACAGGCGCTCATCACAAGACGCCCGTTCAGGACTCCGCATCATACAGCGAGTGATATCGGTCTTTTAGGTGGCGGGGTTACTCCTATGCCAGGAGAAATCTCGCTTGCTCATAACGGAGTGCTTTTTCTGGATGAACTCCCCGAGTTTAAACGGAATGTGCTCGAAACCATGCGTCAGCCTCTCGAGGATGGGCACGTAACAATTTCCCGGGCTTCCGGTTCGATAACATTTCCATCGCGTTTTATGCTTGTTGCAGCAATGAACCCGACACCGGACGGCAAAATGCCCCATGAATCGCGATGCTCACCGCATGAAATTCAGAGATATTTGGGAAGGATATCCGGTCCTTTGCTTGATCGCATCGATATTCATATCGAGGTGCCTGAAGTAAAGTTCAGGGAAATTGCAGGAAACGCCTCTGGCGAGAAGTCAGAGGCGATTCGGAAAAGAGTGATTGCCGCGAGGGAGATCCAGAACCGACGTTTTGCCAAAAACCGCAAAGTCAATTGCAACGCCCGTATGGGGACACGGGAGATAAAAATGTTCTGCGCGCTTGATACTGACACTATGGAATTGTTGAAAATGGCGGTAAACGAGCTCAGATTAAGCGCGCGCGCCTATGATAGGATACTCAAGGTTGCGCGCACAATTGCCGACCTCGACGGAAAAGAAAGAATTTCCCGCGAGCATATTTCCGAAGCTGTCCAATACCGTTCTCTTGACAGACAAATCTGGGGCTGAAGCGTGATTAATTTTTGGCTGCGGTTTTCAGTTTTTTATAAAAATCAATCAACTCAGCAAGGTTCACGCGGGAATAAGGTTCGTCGCATGCAGGGGTTGTTTTCCCTGCATCTGCAAACCACATATCAAGGGTGTTCGGACAAAAGATAGCATTATGCAGGTTAGATTTCATAGCAACCGGTCTTTTGATAATCTCAATCATCTTCTGCGCATCAATTTTTCCGAAGTTTTCGCGGAGTCTTTCGCTTAAAACCTTCGCCCGTTCGTCGCCCGAGACAAAGACCGTGTCTTCAGGAACAGGTGGCAATAACGGATGTTGTTCGCCCGGTTTTAAAATTGTTATTTTGTCGGGCAAACAATGTAAGGCGCGCAGTTCGCCGCTTTTATCGCTGATGACGTAATAATACTCGCATGTCCTTGGAGTAGTCTGGATTATTTTAAGAGCCTCTTCAACATTAGACGCCTTTTCCATAATTTCGCGGAGCAATAGACTCATAGGTAAACCATCCCAAAGCCCTTCGCCGCGTCCGCCCATTTCGCCGATAGCAAGTCCTTTTTCATTCATTGCCGTAACTGTGCCTATGAACCCGGCATAACTGAGCGTCATCCATGCGTTTTTACCTTCCGGGATAAATACTGTAACAACAGCATAGTTCTGAAGCCCGATGTCCCTCATATAATCAAGAACACGTGCGTGATAAACCTTTCCGTCAGCGCTTGCCTTTCCGCGAACTGCTACACCGCTGCAGTGAAAACGCTCTGGGAACAGATTTGCGTAAAGAACATCCCGTCTTGGTAAGCTGCGCTGTCCGCAAGGGCGTAACATTCTTCGATAAACCGTTTTGGAATAAACTGTTCGGTTCGGGTCTTGATATTTGCCATTGTCTCGATGAACCACTCTCCGGAACGGAAACTATCCACCGCGCCTACTCCGTAAAGAACGCGCTCGACAAGTTTGGCGACCTGTTGCTTTAAAAGAGCGCCGTGAGCCGCTCCCATCTCCTCCGGCGTGCCGTCCAGAATCAAAATTTTTTTATCTCCAAGGCTACATAAAACGCCATGTCCAGCCGGATCCTGCGCCTCTATTTTTAGTTCGGTACCGGATTGTTTTTTGGCTTCATTATTGAAGAGAAGTTCGCCTGCGAAATTTGCAACAGCGGCTACCATTCTATTCACATCCTGCGCTGAAACTTCTAAAATCCGGTTACCCTGCGGCGGAACGAATGAATCCCTTGGCAGCATGGTGTTGGTGCGCATGGCGTATATTTTTAATAATCCGCTGCTATTATTTATATTGAATTCCGCGTACTCCGGATAGTTCCAGTCTTTTGAAAATTTGATTCGAATATAATCGTTGCCCGGTCTTTGAGATTGTTCGGTTATTTTTAAAATGTTCTCGCCTTCCTGTTCGGCTTTTATCCATTTTGAAGCGAGGTCAGGAACTAACGCTATAGCGCCAACAGCGCCGACAAACGCGCGAATCCTTAAAATGTATTGTTTATCCAGATATGCGAGAAAATTTGTATTGTCATAGTACGGTTTTTTACCAGAAAATATAACCCTATTATTTCCAAACCACGGGAAACTGCCGCTGTGTCCGATTCCGATAGCATCGCCAGTATTTGGCAAATCTTTTCCAAGTAGGGCAAACTTGCCATCCGGTCCTACCGTTAACTGAACCGATGTGTTTATTACCGGTTTATTGTTGTTTGTTAATATCAGGTCTGCCTTAAAGAAATGGCAACTGTCTTTTTCCGGTTCAGTGGTCAAAATTGTCAACAATTGCTGAAAAGTGGATACAGCCAGTTCGACAGGTTTTGGATTTTTTATTGATGGCTGGGAGGGTATAAGTTGAGGCGGCAAGTCTTTAGCAAAAAAGTCCGCTACTATATTAAGAGCCCTCGGCAATTCTGCCATTGCTGTGTAATGGCCGAGTCCTTCGAACCATATTACAGATTTTTCAAGACCAGCCGCTTTTGCCAGTTCGATCGTGCATTCACGCGGTATAACCTCATCCTGCGCTGCGTTTAGCATAATCAGGCGATTGTCAGAGGCAAGTTTGCGAAGTTGTGAGGAGTAATTAAGCGGATCAAATTCGTTAATCTTATCTATAATTTTTGATCGTTCGGATTCCGGCATGTTTTTAATAGCTGAACTGAGGAGCGAAGTTTCTTTTGCATGATGAATAATTTTTAATAAATTACCGCCGGCAAGAAGAACCGCTGCGCGATTGATTCTCGGTTCTTTTCCGGCAACGGTGGCAGATAAAATTCCGCCCAGACTTATTCCGGTTATACCAATCTTGTTTTTATCCACTTCAGGTAAATTAGAAAGCAAATCAATTGTCCGGCTGATGTCATCCATGGTCTGGTTAAGTGCGGAGATGAACAATGATGGTTCGAATTCTAACTGCCGCTGAGATACTGGTGGTTTGCGTTCACCCTGATATGGTAGTGTGAACATGATGGAAATAATTCCCTTTTTTGAGAGCGTTGCGCAAACCAGACTGTTCAGATTTTCATCGCCGTTTAAAATTGGCAGTGAAATTACGGCTGGTCTTTTCGGATCGTCCGGTTTAATCCCGTCCGGTAAAAATAGTTTAGCGTAAATTGTTTCGGTCTGAGGTATTTTTGAACTGCTGCCCGAAGGATATACAAGATGTATTATTCTATAACCGTTTTGCTGAACAAATCCTTTTACCTGACACTCGAAAGTGCCGTCTTTTGAATTAACCTTTATTACATCACCGGTATTGTAACCGCCGTGCAATACAGGAGTTAAGAAAAGAAGCGTCAGAGTTATTGTATGTAATAATCGGTTTTTCATAACAGAAACTTTATCACAATCCGGGTTGTTTTCAATTACGGTTTATTTAACTGACATAAGGAAAAAGTGCGTATTACCGGTTTTTTCGGTATTTCTGATTTGTTGCAAGAGCGGCGTTATTTTGTTAGTTTTTTTGATAACTAAATGCTGTTATCTCTGCGGATAAAAAATCTGGCAATTGTTGAAGAAGCGGGAATTGAGTTTTCGCCCGGATTTAATGTCATAACGGGAGAAACCGGCGCAGGGAAGTCCATTATAATCGGGGCGTTGGGGCTACTCCTGGGCGGTCGCGCTGATCGTTCTCTGATACGTACCGGCGCGGATTCCTGCGTCGTGGAAGCTGAATTCGACATTAAAAACATCCAGTCACGGATAAGCGAATTTCTTGAGGCTTATGGTCTTGAAAAATGCAATGACCGGATTCTAATCATTAAACGCGTGTTTTCTGCCAGCGGAACAACGCGACAATTTATAAACGGTTCACCAACAACGCTTGCTATACTCGGCGAACTCGGTAACTACCTTGTGGATATCCACGGACCTCATGACCACCAGTCATTATTAAAACCGGCGTGCCAGCTTGAATTATTGGATTCATTTGCGGGGGCTTCGGCGCTGGTAGCGGAGTATTCTGAACTTGTCAGGCAATACAACGCAATTGATAACGAAATAAAATCGCTTGTAATTGACGAGCAGACTTATATGCGTCAGGTTGATATGCTCCGGTATCAGGTTAACGAAATCACATCAGCAAACCTGAAGGAAGATGAAGATGTGGAATTAGAACAGGAGTATAACCGCATCAAGAACGCGGAAACACTCGCCCGTATCTGTGCGTCTATACTTGATACACTTTCAGACTCCGAAGAAAATGTGGTTACCGGCTTGTCTGCTGTGGGCAGAATGCTAAATGAACTGCAGAAATATGACCCGCAGGCTGCTGAATTTCTTAAAGACCAGCACGCCCTTATGGAACAGGTTCAGGAACTTTCATCCAAAATCCGCAGATACAGTGATTCAATTGACCTTGACGAATCGAGACTTGCAGAGATTGAGTCCCGTCTCGACCTTATTAATTCTTTGAAACGTAAATACGGGCCTCGCTTGTCGGATGTTGTTGTTTTCGGGAAAGAGGCTCAGGAAAAGCTCAACAAATTAATGACCCGCGCCGAAGAACTCGAAAGGTTAAGCTCGGAGAAGGAAAAAATAATGAAACGGATTTTTGAGACGGCGCAGGCTCTTTCGAAAAAGCGGCAGAAATCCGCCCCTGAACTTGAAAAGAAGGTTATGGCTAACCTGAATGAACTGGGATTCAGACAATCGGTCTTTAAAGTTCAGTTTGATTATAAGGAACCGGATGCGGAATCTGGAATACCCGCAACCGGATTCGACAAGATTGAATTTATGTTTTCCCCGAATCCCGGCGAGGCGTTGCGTCCGTTGCGCCAAATTGCCTCTTCAGGAGAACTTGCCCGTGTAATGTTAGCAATAAAAACTGTTCTTGCTGAACATGATAAGGTACCTGTGCTTGTTTTTGATGAAGTGGATGCAAATATTGGTGGCGAGACGGCTGTGGCGGTTGGGGAAAAGATGCGCGAGATTGGCAGGCAACATCAGGTTTTGTGTATAACCCACCTTGCCTCTGTGGCTGCCGCTGCAGTGTCGCATTTTCTTGTGAAAAAAGAAGTCCGGGACGGCAGAACATACGCAGCAATCGAGCCATTAAGTAGTGAAAACCGTGTTTTTGAACTTGCAAGAATGCTTGGTGGACAGTCCCAAACTGCAATTCAGCATGCAAGAGCCTTGCTAAAAAAACAAAAATAATTAATAATTCTCTTGCCAAAATTGGTTTTATAGTTATCTTTTCTTGTTTTTATGAAAGAGAACATACATCCGAAGTATGTTGATGCGGAAATAAGATGCGCTTGCGGAAACATTATTAAGACGCGTTCGACAAAACCGACAATTATTATCGGTATTTGCAACGCGTGCCACCCGTTTTATACAGGACAACAGAAACTGGTGGATACCGCGGGACGCATTGATAAATTCCAGCAACGACTTGCCAAGACTCAGGCGGCTCAGGCTGCTCTTGCAGCTACTAAAAAGAAGAAAAAGTAGCGCCGGCATTTCAGAGTCGTTTTCAGGGTTTGACTGAGAGGGTTGACCTTACAGTCAAACTCTATTTATATTTTTTTAAAAAAATATTTCGCAGAGAACGGATTCTGAAAAACGTTAAAGTTATTGATGTAAATTTTTGTCTTCTTATTGCAATTAATGAAAATTGACCTCATACCCTATATTGAAAAGGCGCAAAAGCGTTTTACCGAACTGGAAAACGCCCTTGCCGACCCTTCTGTGTTCAATAACCCGCAGAAAATGTCCGAACTTTCCAAAGAATACACCCGTCTGCGGGAGTTGGTAGAGGTTGGCAGTCAATATCAAAAGACGGTAAAAGAACTGGAGGAAAACAAAAAACTCATCGAATCTGCTCAAACTGACCCTGAGTTAAAAGAAATGGCAAGGGAGGAAATATCGCGTCTGGAAAAAGAAGAAAAGGCATTGTATGACAAGGTCTTAATGAAAATCCTGCCAGACGAACCCTCCGATGCCCGTAACGCAATTGTCGAAATCCGCGCAGGCGCAGGGGGAGAGGAATCCGCGCTTTTTGCAGCCGACCTTTTCAGGATGTACACCCGCTATGCTGAAGAACGCGGGTGGAAGACTGAAGTGTTGAGTTCAAGTCCTTCAGACCTTGGCGGTTTTAAGGAAATTATTTTCAGTGTGTCCGGCACTGATGTATTTAAACGGCTGAAATTCGAAAGCGGAGTCCATCGCGTTCAGCGTGTACCAGTAACTGAGGCTTCAGGCAGAATTCATACAAGCACAGCCACAGTTGCAATTTTGCCTGAGGCTGAAGAAGTAGATATTGAGATAAAACCCGAAGACCTCGAGATTACAGTCTGCCGCGCGTCAGGTCCGGGCGGTCAGGGAGTCAACACAACCGACAGCGCAGTTCAGATTTTGCACAAACCAACAGGCATGATCGTTCGCTGCGCAGATGAACGTTCCCAGCAGAAAAATAAGGCTAAGGCGCTTAAGGTTTTAAGAACAAGACTCCTCGATAAAAAGATTGCTGAAGAAAATGCCAGATACGCAGCGCAACGCCGGGCACAGGTCGGCACAGGCGAGAGAAATGAGCGAATCCGCACATATAATTTCCCCCAAAACCGGGTAACAGACCATAGAATCGAATTGACTATTTACAATCTTGGCGCGTTTATGGATGGCGACCTCGACCAGATTATTGAACCGCTTTTGCTCCACGACCTTCAGGAACGTTTGCTTTCTTTATAAGGCAAATACAAAGCGTCAGATTTTAAGTATAGAGAATCAGGTTTTTCGGTTCAAAAAAGCTGTAATAGAGAAGACCACTAATAATTCACAGGGTCTTTTAATTTCCGGGATTTTTTATCTGCCTCAGATATTTAAAAATTGTCAGCGTTTTTTTAAATACAATCTAATGAAAATTGGGTAAAATCTGCCTGTTAACAAGCTTTATGAAGACGCGATGTGAAAATTTCAATTTTGTGCGGTTAATTGAGTTAAAAAGGGATGGTGAGGAATTGACAGCAGAGGAGATTCGTGAAATTGTCCGCAGGATTGTGTCCTCAGAAATACCTGATTACCAGTTATCTGCATTCCTGATGGCGGTTTATTTCCGCGGTCTGTCAATAAATGAAACTACCGCGCTTACCCTTGCAATGCGCGATTCAGGTGAAGTCCTCAAGTTTTCCGAAACCGCAAATCCTGTTGTAGATAAACACTCTACTGGTGGTGTTGGCGATAAAGTCTCGCTTGCGCTTGTTCCGCTCTTAATTGCCCTTGGTTTCAGGGTGCCGATGATATCAGGACGAAGTCTTGGTATCACTGGCGGAACACTTGATAAAATGGAATCAATCCCTGGTTTATCTGTGAATCTCTCTACGGAGCAGATTTATAAACAGGTTATGGAAATTGGCGGTGTCATTTGTGGACAAACGCCACGCCTTGTACCGGCAGACCGCAGGATGTATTCCCTTCGCGACGTAACTGGTACTGTGCCATCAATCCCTCTCATTGTTGCTTCTATAATGTCGAAGAAACTTGCCGAAGGGCTTTCTGCTCTTGTTCTTGATGTAAAGTTTGGTTCAGGCACTTTTATGAAAGACTTTGATTCCGCAAACCGGCTTGCCTTACAAATGGCTGAAGTCGGCAACAACTGCGGGGTAAAAACCAGAGCGATTATCAGTCGCATGGATACTCCCCTCGGATATGCCGCTGGGAACTGGCTTGAAGTTAAAGAAATTGTTGAATTTCTTAATGGTAAATCAGTCCCTGACCTTTACGAACTGGTAATTGAAATTGCCGCATTGTTGATGATTGAAACCGGAAAGTCAGACAGTATAGAAAAGGCACGCGAACAGACAAAAGAGTGTCTTGCTTCAAAAGTCCCATTAAAAATCTGGGAAAAACTTATTGCTGCTCAGGGGGCAGACCTCGATTTATATCACAAAAAAATCAGTCAGGATTATACTGCACCATGTATTATGGAAGTGAAATCGCCAAAGGAAGGATATATTACTGAATGCAATGCCGGTGTAATAGGCGAGTTAATACGCGAACTTGGGGGTTGTCGTATTGCTGCGGATTCTGAAATAAACCATGAGGTTGGGGTAGATATGCTAAAAAAACCGGNCGAATACNTAAGAAAAGGGGAAATCCTCGGGCGGGTACATTTTAGTAATCCTTCTCAGACAGAGCTTGTGAAAAACCGTTTTCTGGCTGCATATAAAATCGCGGATAATCCGTTAGAGAGGTTACCTTTAATTGCCAAAGTGGTATAATTTTGAATTTCTTATGGAACTTCTTGTTAAGAGCGGGAAAATCGGATGATTGCGACTACAAATTTTTCGCATAAATGATTGATTTTTCGGTATAATGTGATTTAGTTTTTTCGTTATGTTATCTGTAATAACAGGTAAAGTTTATGTGGTAAAAGACAATATTGATACTGATCAGATAATACCTGCTCAGTATCTGAATCTTGTTCCCACGATCCCGGAAGAATACGAGAAACTGGGCAGTTACGCCCTTTGTGGACTGCCTGAGTCTGAATATCCAATCCGTTACGTAAAAGAGGGACAATTGGATAGCGAATATCCAATTATAATAGCTGGACGCAATTTTGGCTGCGGCAGTTCGCGGGAACATGCGCCTATAGCGCTTGGCTCGGCAGGATGTAAAGTTGTTCTGGCTGAAAGTTTTGCGCGGATTTTCTTCCGTAACGCCATTGCGACAGGTGAACTTTATCCTTGCGAATGTCTGGACAGACTGTGCGATATTTTTAAAACCGGCGACGAGGTTACAGTTGACCTTGACAATAACACGGTATATGCAAGGCTACTGGAAAGGTTTATAAATTTAAACCGCTTGGCGACGCAAAACCTGTCATAGACGCCGGCGGGATTTTTAATTATGCAAGAAAGACGGGGATGATCCCCGCCAATAAGTAATACGGATTAGAAAAAAATCCGATTATTTAAAATTATCTCTTGCATTATTTTGATTTTACGTATAAATTCTTCATCCTTTAAAAAACAGGTTTGATTTATGCGACGACCAAGAGCGAGAAAAACAAAGAAGTCGGTGGCAAAACGGTTTAAGATAACCGCTAATGGCAAGGTATTGCGTTCGAGAACCGGCAAGAGACACTTATTGCAGGGTAAATCTCCAAAGAGACGCCGTCGTTTGAACGCTCCTGCTCTGGTGCATCCGACAGATGCACATAGAATTAAAGAGAGTCTGCCGTTTAGCCATTAATGTTATTAACCTTTAATTAACTAAGAGAACTATGCGTGTCACAAACGCTCCAGCATCGAGAAAACGTCGTAAGAAAATGATTAGCGCGGCGAAAGGTTTTAGATTTCGCCGTTCGAAACTTTATCGCTATGCTTCTGACGCCCTTGACCACGGGCGTCAATACATGTTCCGCGACAGAAAGCGCAGAAAACGTGAGTTTCGTTATCTGTGGCATTAGAATCAATGCCGCAGCGCGCGCCGCTGGCATTACATACAGCCGTTTTATTGAAGGGCTCAAAGCAGCCGGTGTGGCATTGAATCGCAAGAGTCTTGCTGAAATTGCGGCGACAGATAACTCAGCGTTCGCAGAATTGGTTCGCGTTGCGCAGGAAGGTCTGAAAAACAAAGCCGCTGCGCTCGCTAAAGCCTGATTTTGGTGTCTATAAAGATATCGATTCAGGCATAAAGCCATGATTTTCCTTTAAAGAGTAACATCGCATTCATAACTTACAAACAGTGTGAATGCGATGTTTATTCTTTTTTTATTTCTCGATTTTTTTAAAACTTTTTATTAAATTTAAAACCCCATGTCATTAATAACTGAAATTGAAACATTGAGGCTTGCGGCTCTTAAAGAATTAAAAGAAGCCGAAGATATAAATTCTCTTGAAAAAATAAAGAGTCAGTGGTTTGGACCAAATGGCAAATTAACTGCGCTGATGAAACAACTGGGCTCTCTTCCAAAAGAAGAGCGTCCTGCCGCAGGCAAGGCGATAAATGCCGCAAAGAGCGATTTTGAGTCTCTTTTAACAGAGAAACGCGCTGAACTTGAACTTAAGAGCGCGCTGCCGAAATATCCTACAGATTTTACACTTCCTGGAAGGCGTCGCAGACTCGGCAAACTTCATCCGCTTACAAAGGTAACTGAGGACATCGTGCGGAGTTTCAGAAAAATCGGATTTGCTGTTGCCGAAGGACCGGAGGTTGAAGATGATTACCACTGCTTTGACGCTCTGAATACTCCCGCTGACCACCCTGCGCGGGACACTCAGGACACTTTTTATATAAGCGCAGACAACGAGAATCCGCAAAAGATTGCTGTTGTTGGCGATTCATCAAATCCGCTTTTGCTGAGAACCCATACTTCTTCTGTTCAAATCAGGGTGATGGAAAAACAGAAGCCGCCGGTAAGAATAATTGTGCCGGGGCGTGTTTATCGCCGCGATAATGCGGATGCAACTCATAATCCCACATTCCATCAGGTCGAAGGTCTGTATGTGGACAAAAATGTTACGGTTGGAGACCTGATGGGAACAGTAGAATTTGTCTTCCGAGATTTAATGGGACCGGAGACGAAAATCCGTTTTCGTCCGCATTATTTCAGTTATACTGAGCCGAGTTTCGAGATAGACTTTTCAAGTCCGCTGACACGGAAAATGGGTAAAGAATGGCTTGAAATAGCAGGTTGCGGTATGGTGCATCCGCAGGTCTTTGAAAACGTCGGATACGATCCAGAAGAGTGGACTGGCTGGGCTTTCGGATTTGGCATTGAAAGGATTGCAATGATAAGATACGGAATCAATGATATCCGTCTGTTCTACGAAAACGATATCCGGTTCCTGCGTCAATTTTAAACCTTAAATTACTTATTGCTTCAATGAAAGTAACACTTAACTGGCTTAAGAAATACGTGGAATTCGACTGGTCGGCAGAAGAACTCGCCCTTCGCCTGACCATGCTTGGGATGGAAGTCGAATCTGTGGAAAGGGTAGGCGGGGAATTCGAAGGTATTGTTGTTGCTCAGGTTATTACCCGGGATAAACACCCGAATGCCGATAAACTTTCTGTTTGTCGTGTTTTCGACGGCAAAACCGAGCGGCAGATTGTCTGTGGCGCGGATAATTTTAAGCCGGGCGATAAAGTCCCGCTAATCCTTCCCGGCTATAAGTTGCCTGCAAAAGGCAACAAGCAGGCAATGGAAATTAAGGTTGGCAAGATTCGCGGGGTCGAATCTTACGGGATGATGTGTTCACCGGGCGAACTCGGTCTGCCCGGCGACAATACTGGTTTATTAATTCTTCCGCAGGATGCGCCAGTCGGAAAACCGTTTGCAGAGTACCTTGGCAGAGAAACATCTGATGTTGTATATGACCTTGAAATTACGCCTAACAGACCGGACTTAAACAGTGTTATTGGGATTGCCCGCGAAATCTCTGCGCTGACTGGAAATCCGCTCAAAATTCCACAAATTCCGGAGTTGCCAACCGATCCGGAAAGCCCTGTTGAGAATTTTGTTTCTGTTAAATTAGATGCACCTGACCTTTGTCCGCGATATGTTGCCCGCGTTGTCAGGGGAGTGAAAATTGGTACGAGCCCTGACTGGCTTTGCAACTTACTTGAAAAAGTCGGTCTTCGTCCAATTAATAACGTTGTTGATGTTACAAATTTTGTGATGCTCGAAACTGGTCAGCCTCTGCACGCTTTCGATTATCACCTGATTGGAAAAGATGTTGACGGTAAACCGACCATTGTAGTCAGAAGGGCATCGAACGGCGAAAAATTTGTAACCCTTGATGGTAAAGAACATACCCTTACCGATGAAATGTTACTTATTGCAGATCCGCAGAAGGGGATTGCGCTTGCGGGTATCATGGGCGGACAAAATTCGGAGATTAACGACAACACGGTTGATGTCCTTATAGAAAGCGCTTACTTTAATCCGTCAAATATCCGCCGAACATCTAAGAAACTTGGTTTGCGTACAGACGCAAGTTACAGATTTGAACGAGGTTGCGACATTGGGGGCTGCGACTACGCGAGCCTTCGTTGCGCGCAGTTAATTACTGAACTTGCGGGCGGTAAATTGTGCAAAGGTGTTGTGGACGCGAAGGAAAAGGAAATTTCGCCGAAACGAATCACACTCCGATATTCACGTGTGAATCAGATTCTTGGATTGCAGCTAAAACCCGAAGAGATTGATTTTTATCTGACGAGACTTGAATTAAAACCGATACCCAAACCTAAGCCTGTTGACCTACAAGTAGAATCTGATTCTATCACTTACCAGATTCCGACGTTCCGCGTTGATTTAAAACGGGAAATTGACCTCATTGAAGAGGTGGCGCGGATTTACGGTGTTGACAAAATTCCGTCAACACCGCCCCGCGGCGCAATCGGATTTAATCCATTCGATTCTATCTACGACCAGATTAGCGAGGCTCGCAGGATTCTCACGGGAATGGGACTTGATGAGGCTCAGGGGCAGACACTGATATCTGAAAAATCTGCAAAACTCATCGAAAAAACAGATTATGTTTTGCTTGCGAATCCGTTAAGTTCGGACATGAATACACTTCGTCCGAGTCTGCTTCCTGGGTTGCTCGATTCACTCCGGAACAACATATCACACAAAAATTACGACGTTGCCCTGTTTGAGATTGGTAAAGTTTTCAGACGCGAAAATGGCACTGTCAAAGAACAGCGCAGGCTTGGCATTGCCCTTACAGGGCTTAGGAATGAGCTTTTCTGGGAAGGTAGTGGTCGGGATGATAAATACACTATTTTTGATTTAAAGGGTATCATTGAGGAGTTCTTTGATAATTACGGAATCCGCGGTGTTGTCTATTCAAGGTGTGAGAATCCCGATGACCTCTTTTTAGAGCATGCGACAATTCTGCTTGGCGGAAAGATTACTCTGGGGAGATTCGGACAGGTAAATCCGCTGCTTGCAAGGAGCTACGATCTTCGCGACGCTGTGTTTATGGCGGAACTTGATTTCGATGCGCTGATATCCAAACGGAATCCGGTTCGCATCTATAAACCGCTTCCTCAGTTCCCGGGGATCCGCCGTGATGTTGCCATGATTGTTGCAGAGTCTGTTACTCACGAACACATCATTCAGGTAATCAAAAAGGCTAAACCGCAATTCCTTGAAGAAGTACAGTTATTCGACGTTTTCAGGGGCAAAAATATCCCTGAAGGACATAAAAGCATGGCTTATGCTCTGATATACCGCAGTCCTGAACGAACACTGACCGATAATGAGGTAAATCAGATTCACGAAAAACTTATTGAGGAATTAAAGGTTAAAGTTCCTGCGACAATCAGGGCTCAATAAAACAGGATAGATTGTTTTAAATACTGCATTGTCTTCCCTTTTAGGGTGAAGGGTGTCTTTATTTTCTTCTGAGAATAAGAACTAAGCCGTCTGGTTTTGGTTGTCGGTCCCGGGCTGTGGCGATTCTGTTTTTTCGCAGCTGGTGTTTTTCTTGTTCTCTTTATTATCTTCGTTTCCTGCAGAAATGGCATCTTTCCAAACTTCTTTGACGGCAATAATTCCGAGCGCAAGCATGCCAACCATCCAAACGATTACTGCCCAGAATATCAATTTTTCATTCATAACTTTATTTACTGCTTAAATATGTTTAACCGATTTTGGCAAAAATGTCGAACATTCTTGCGCGTAAGCAATTGCCACTGCAAGTGCATCTGCGGCATCCGGTTCCGGTTGTTCATTTAAATTTAGTATTCTCTGAACCATTTTAGCAACTGAAACTTTGCTTGCCCCGCCATGCCCGGTGAGTGCCTGTTTTATCCTTCGTGGCGCAATTTCGAAAATCTCTAATCCGGATTCTGCCGCCACGAGTATACTTGCACCGCGCGCCTCCCCCATTATGAGGGCGGTCTTACGGTTTTGCGCATAAAAGATGCCTTCCATCACGCAGAGTTCCGGTTTGTAGTCAGTGATAGTCTTTCTTAATTCTTCCGCAATTTTAAGAATGCACTGAGATCTGTTCCAGTCTTTCGGACACGATATTGTTCCATACACCAGCGATCTCAGATTTTGTGACTGAACTTTTATAATCCCGTATCCTGTTCCCCGCAGTGACGGGTCTATACCGAGGATAGTAGCATTTTCGATTTTTATTTTTAGTAGTCCCGGTTTCTCAAGAAGGTCTTCACCTTGAGAACCGGTAACTATCTTCTTGCAGAGCGCTTCGTATTGTTTCAGACTTATGCCCACAATCAAATAATACCATAAGCAACCCGAATTAAAACAAATAATAAAGGTGTTTTCGTAACGAAGTTAAAATTATGTCCATTTATTATTAATCATCTTTCTTAAAAGCATAAAAAATACTTGAAGATTTGCAGGTAATGTTTTTAATTAGTCTTTAAACCAGATTAAGAAAAAATGAAAAGAAGTATAGTGTTTTACGTTGGTCTATTGCTTGGGTTGCTCGGCAATATTGGTATTTTTACACTGACTGCCGCTGATACAACACCCCCCACGATTCAGTCGGTCAATCCCCCTGCGGATTCGAGGGTTTATTCACTAACAAATATTACAATTACATTCTCAGAACCAATTCAGGGGATTGCATGGGACGATTTATTGATTAACGGCAATCCCGCTTTTTCTGTTAACGGAAACGGCGCCACATGGACGTTTGCATTCGAACAGCCTTCTTATGGTCCTGTTATTATATCGTGGGACCCAGGGCACAATATACGCGACCTTGCTGGAAACAGGTTCAATGAAACAAATGCGGGCTGGACTTATACACTGATTGATAATCAGCCACCTACCGTAGTTACCATTTCTCCTCAACCGGGATTAGAAATCCGTCGTCTTTCGAAAATAGAAATTCAGTTCAGCGAGTCTGTAGTTGGGATTGACGCAGGGGATTTGCTCATAAACGGCAGCGCAGCCACGAACATGCAGGTTTTTGCAGGTTACAAGTATGTTTTCAGTTTTCCGCCGCAACCGGCAGGAGTGGTTAATGTAACATGGAATCCACAGCATGGGATTGCCGACCTTTTTGGCAATCCGTTTCAGGCACAGTCATTTTCATACACTGTTAATCCGTCACTTGGGATGCCAACTTTGCGGATAAATGAAGTTCTTGCTCAGGCGNTTAATACGAATGGTTATAAAGACGAAGATGGTCAACTTCAGGACTGGATTGAAATTTATAACTATGGTCAGGAACCGATTAACCTCGCTGGTTTTGGTTTGACTGACGACCCGAACGACCCGTATCGCTGGACTTTCCCATCCACAAATATCAATCCAGGTCAATACATGGTTATTTTTGCATCGGAGAAAAACCGTAAAATTCCCGGTAAACCATTGCATACGAATTTCAGGCTTAATATTTACGGAGATTATCTGGGGCTATACAGTCCNGATATATCCGATACCGCAATAAGCGAGTTTGCTCCANAATTTCCGGAATTAAGAAATGATTATTCATACGGTTATGATGTGAATGGGAATTTGAGATATTTCAGTTCCCCGACGCCCGGCAGTCCGAATGGTTTAAGCAAGATTAGTGGAATAGCCCCTCCGCCGCATTTCAACGTCCGGCGCGGTTTTTACAATGCGCCGATAAAATTGATATTAAGTTCAGATATTCCTGATGCCACTATCCGTTACACAACAGATGGGAGTGAACCTACTGCGGCTAACGGTTATACATACACAGCACCTATAATTATTACGAATACAACAATTTTCAGGGCGGCAACCTTTGTTCCGAATATGCTTCCATCCCTAACAGAAACTCATACATATTTATTTATTGATCAGGTTTTGAAGCAACCCAATAATCC
>JGI24721J44947_10003948_pt1 | contig 20799 bp, 17 predicted proteins | sample YelNatPaOPGAMG01_FD_44947 | JGI IMG/M metagenome (IMG submission 44947) | reverse complement strand
TGCGCTATTTTGTGTTTCTGGACCGAGAACTCGAGTGCAAGGCAGAGGTGATGCTGAGTGAAGAGACAAATGGAGAGTGGGAGAGACGGAAGGCTGTCCTACTTGGTAAGCGCATCAGCGTGGTTCCAATATGCAACATCACGTCACATTTCGTGACTATAGATTCCAGAATCCTTCGTGGCATCATGAGGGAGATCAGTCCAGAGTTCAATGTTAGTAGGGAGGAGTTCTCCGGTGCAGCCCGTGAGACGTACTGGAAGAACATCTTCAATTTCAAACGTCTAAGAGTGAGCAGGCAAAAGTTGTTCACTGGGATGATCGAAACCGATGGAGTAGCCTTGTGTGTACACTATCGGCGTTTGAAGACAGATCGTCCAGTTCCGTCCTCGGTTGCGCCCGTCACGAAGGATGAAGATAAGAAGAAGGCGGATCCTGCGACGCAGGAGGTGCAGGATAACGACTTTACGGTTGACGCGACGAAGCATGAAGATGAGAAGCAGGCGGGTCTTGAGACGCAGAAAGCGCAGGATAACGACTTTGTCGTTGGCGCGGACCCTGGGAATACGAATATCATAGCCATCGCTGCTCCCAAGCGTGCGGAAGATGGTGCTGACGGTAACTTGCGTCAGAAAGACATGCGTCTGTTGAGATTCTCGAGAGCGTGATACGATCGAGAATCCGGTATAATGAATGCGAGGAAGAAAATCGAGACGTGGAACGCAGGAGTGAAAGAGCACCTGGAAGCTTTGAGCGAGGTGACGAGCCGCGGAGCGGACTTTGAAGCTTTTCGAAAATTCATGGAATTTCGCATTGCGCATCGGGATGCGCTGTGCGACGAGTATACCAAGCCCCGGTGGGCTCGTCTGCGAATGAATCTATACGGTGGGAGGCAGCGCGCGTTCGCGAATTTTCGCAATCAGTTGAGCGCCTTGCAGGAGAATGAAATTCAAGGCTCGTAGTAGCGTACGGAGCAGGGCGCTGGAAGACACAAAAAGGGTGTACACCAGCTCCAACGACGAGGGTGCACAAGGAGTGCACAAGGCGTTTTGTTACGATACCTGTAGATGAGTTCCGAACGACGTTTACACACCATGAACTGGGGTGTACACTTCAAAGGGTCGAGATGGAAAGGCGCTAGAGGAGCCCTGAAGATATAGCAAAGCACGGACCGCTGACGGAAGAGGAAATGGAAAGGATGGCGAAAGTTCGAGGGCTACTCGTATTGGTTAGCACAACCATTGATGGCAAGAAACGTATGGAGTTTTTGAATCGAGACTTTATCGCCGCGATCAATATAAGGAAATGTGCGGTGCTGGAGAAAAGACCTCCAGAGCTGACAAGAGGGAACTTTGTTGGACAATCACTTAAAGTCGAACCATATGAGAAAAAGGTGGAAGCAGTAGTCGATGGCCGGTCCAAAAAACTGCGAGGCGTCTGCACGTTAGTTGGCGACGCCTTGTCTAGGGCGGCTTTCTCGCCACTACTGTAGTGTCAAGGTGATGCACCTTGACCAACCCATAAATGGTCTGCCCTTGACGAGTGGGAGCGTTATCGCGGCACTGGTGTCTGCGCTGCTTGGTTTGATTCTGACAAGATGGCTCTGCAAACGCGGAGAGCACGTCCCGTGCGTGACACTGGGCCTGCCGGACCTCACGGAGGACGGCCTTTTCCTTATTCCTGTTACCGCCGATGATCAACCCGGAAAACCCGTCTGTTGTCGAAAGAAAACCGAAGCCGATCGCTGTCACCGGTGCGTGGTGGCAGCAACTGGTCGACTGCTAGGATGGGTACTGGACCAGAGTGCGGCAGATGTACGCGCTCGCGTTCAAGTGGCGTCCGATGCCCAGCAACTCTGGAGAGAGACGTCGTTTGCTGAGCGGCGCCGAGTTCTACGTGCGCTCCGCAAAGCAATTCTGGCGAATCGCGAGTCTATCCTGCAGGCTAGCGTGCTGGAAACCGGGAAAACGTTCGTCGATGCATATCTGGGCGAGCTACTCACGACGCTCGAGAAGATCCGCTGGCTTTTACGCGAAGGCGAGCGGGCATTGGCTCCCGAGTATCGCTCGGTCGGACCGCTCACCATGCATAAACGCGCCTGGGTGCAGTTCGAGCCACTGGGTGTCATTGCGGCGATTGCGCCGTGGAACTATCCATTCCACAACCTCATGAATCCGATATTAGCGGCCCTGTTTGCGGGCAATGCAATCGTCGTTAAGAGCAGCGAGTATAGCTCCTGGTGCTCTGTCTACTATGTCGAGCTTGTGCGGCATGTGCTTCGTGCTTGCAAGCATCCATCGGAACTGGTGCAGTTGGTCACTGGCGGCGCCAGCGCCGGCGAGGCGCTCGTTGTCGACAAGGGTGTTGCGAAAGTATTCTTCACGGGTTCGACGAGAGTCGGGCGTCAGGTGGCCATGGCAGCAGCCGAGCAACTGAAACCCTGTGTCCTGGAGCTCGGCGGTAAGGACGCTTTTATTGTCTGTGATGACGCGGATCTCGAGCAGGCACTTGATATTGCGATGCGCGGTGTTTTTCAAAACAGCGGCCAGAATTGTGTCGGGATCGAGCGCATCCTCGTGCAGCGCCCTAGCTACGAGCGTTTCGTTGCCGAGATGCAGGTGCGCGTGCAGTCACTCCGTATCGGCGTCGATCTCGGTGCAATGACCATGGGCGAGGCCTCCCTGCGGGAACTCGAGTCACTGATCAACGACGCAGTGAAAGACGGCGCGCGACTCCTATGTGGCGGCAAGCGCGCAGGGCGCTCGTACTGGGAGCCAACGCTCTTGACTGACGTGCCCCTACACAGCCGAATCATGCAAAACGAAGTGTTCGGTCCTGTCATGATCATCATCCCCTTCGACGGTGATGCGGAGGCAATTCGGATCGTGAACGGTTCAGCGTACGGCCTCGGGAGCAGCGTCTTCTCTGCTGATCGCAAGCGTGCAGCGATGATTCGAAATAAGCTGCTCGTCGGAATGGTGAATGAGAATGATTTTGGCGTGAATTATTTATGCCAGTCGCTGCCCTTCGGAGGTACGAAAGATAGTGGTTCCGATCGATTTGCTGGTATTGAGGGGCTGCGCGCCTGCTGTCTTATGAAAAGTGTTACACAGGATCGGTTCTGGATGCTGCGCACTCGTATTCCAAAGCCGCTGCAGTATCCCGTACATCACGCAGCAGTAGACGTGATCGACGCCTTGATGCGCGTCATCTACATGGAAGATAGTATCTGGGGACGCGCTCTCGCGCTTCGGGATTTCATGCTTTCAGGGTTTCGATGTGCAACTTCGATAACGCGTGCTTCCGGGGCAGCAGGCATCGAGCACTAGTCGCGAACATCGTCACAAGCATATGCGATGCGCACGGGGCAGTAAATTGCCGCTCCTCAGCGACAGNATTCGCATAGTCTGGTCGTCGCGAGGGCGTTCAATAGCTAGGGCGCCTTCGATGCCTGCGCTCGTTTCGTGCTGCATTGCATCGCATCGCTCGACACAGCACTGCACTAGAGCGCACCATCACGCTCTGAGCATCGTCTGTCATCCTCCGGTACATGGACGGCCTGCAAGTCACTCTTCTTATGGGCATTCTCGGGCATCAGCGGGTAGCGCGGTCTTCGCAGGAGTTGCCACGTCGGCTGCAGTGCAACGGTCGGCAGGCAATTCACGTTGCCGATGTCACGTCGGTATCCACTGCAAAACGCCTTGTGCTAGGAATAGCAACCGTACTTGTGCCGCTGCGCATCACGAACAGCATCCTGGCGTACGCGTTTCATTGCAACCGAGAATTCGCCCGATCCGAACGAGCTCTACATACGCTTCCGTCTGGATAGTTGCTTGCCGCGCTCGCAATTGCACATGACGACCCGAGCGATGCAGTCGCTGCGCAAAAGCACTTGCGTCTGTTCCCAGTTGTGCCGGGGGCAGCTTTCAGCTTGACAGCTGCGTCTGCAGCGGCAACGACGACAACGACGGCGGCGGTGGCGTCGGCNGCTATCCGCACAGCCAGTACATCACGCCAGCGGCCGACGTGCAGTGCCGCCTCGACGGCAGCAAGCCACTAAAGCTATCCGGAGATTTTTGTTCCGAGCGGATATGGGCATCGCGCGAACAAAACTCTAGCTGTTCGGAGGCATGCCTCTTGCCATAGACCAGCTAACCGCTTTCAACTCGAGGTAGCGAAGCGTTCTTTGCTGATTTTCGTCCGTTGGAGGCGCATCAGTTGCACATCAAGGGCAGTCTGGCGTCGCGTTCTGCCCACAAAACCAAAATGCTCTGCGCGCACCAAACANGAGCACCAACAGCAACAGAGAACGATGATGGCAGGAGGTCGCGCCTCACTCGACCTCGCCCAGGTAGTCACGAATCTCGGCGGGTGTCAATGCCCGGAAACGACGTTCAGCGCCAACGACGCCGATCTCAATGTTATGCTCCATCATTTTTCCATCGAATCCTTCTTTCAAAGTGAGAATCGCCATGTGTATCGCATCCTCCAGCTCTACGTCGTCCTGATAGCGCTTTTCCAAAAAAGTTTTCGCGTTCACCATGTTTTTGCCGATCGCCGTTGCTTTCCAGAAAAAGAAGCTACCACTAGGATCCACTTGAGCTAGTTGTGGGCCTTCCTCGTCGTGACCGGCGATCAGCATGCTCATGCCGAAGGGACGCACCCCGCCCGACTGCGTGAACTCCTGCATCACAGTGGCCACCTCGCGAACCAGTTGGTGAACCGGTATCGACTCGCGGTACACTTGATAATATTTCTGTGCAGCGTTGCGAGCTTTCTTGACCATGATCCGATAATCTGGTCCCATTCCAGCATATACCGCTCCAATCTCGGCAGTGATTGCCTCTACCTTTCGAATGGTTCGCGCATCCGCGAGCGCCGAAGGCAGTCGCTTCTCCGTGGCGATAACGCAACCGTTTTTTGCGCGAATACCAAGCGCAGTAGCACCCGCTTGCACCGCTTTTAGTGCATACTCAAGTTGATTCAACTTCCCCGACGATGAAAAGACCGTCAGAGAAAACGACGACGCAGAGTCTGCCATCCTGCTGAACTCCGGTGTAGCTGCGTAGAGCACCTCGCACCGGCGCTGTCCTATTCGCAGCTGCGGCCGGTACCGCCGCTGGCGTGGCTTGCCCGAGCCCGCGTTGCCGGCTGCGACTCGTGAACGTCAGCGTGGTAGCGCTGTCGTATAACAGGTCGACGAGGACGCTTCAGCAGGGAATAAGCAGTTACTGCACATGCCACGAGACCGAGCTCGACGTTTAGCACGGGTAGAGCGTCGGGCGCTCCTGCTCGCTGAGCGGCGAAAACGACGTCGTGAAGCGAAAGCTCGCCGAAAACAGCGCGCTTTGCAGGGCGAGGAGCCGCTGCAACGCCCGCGAACACTCGAGTCCACCAGGGTGTACAGGCCTGAGCTGGACTGGGAACAGGAGCCGCCGTTTGGTGAAGAGGCCATTCGAGCTGTTTTGCGGGGTGAGCGGAGACCTCGTGTGCTGCTTACAACGAGCGTGCAGCCGACGGGAAGGCAGATCTACGACTTGATCGGTGACCTCTTGTTTCTCTTCCCAGGTTCCGTGTACCGAGAGAGGGACCAGCGAACGCTAGAAGAGCTCTGTAAAGCCGGTATCGACCAAGGGTTTACGGATTTGTGGGTTATCGTTCAGGGAAAGGGTTTATCGTTGCGGTATCTGCAACATGTGCGCCTACCGGATGGCCCAGTATATCTGTATCGGTTGTCCTCGGTGGTTTGCAGTGAATCGATTCCGCATCGAGGCACGCCGACACCTTTACCTGTGGAAGTGGTGACATGTAACTTTCAGACGAATCTCGGACGACACATTGAGCGCAGCTTGAGCGCACTGTTTCCGCACGAGGGAACACCGCAAAGTCGCCAGGTTGTGCTCGTTCGTAATCAACGTGACTATATCTTTCTCCGCTTCTACCGTTACATCTTTGAGGCGTCGCGGGATCCAGAAGCTGCCGAGCGGGTTCGTGTGCGCACTCAGGAACTAGGCCCACGCTTTACGCTGAAGCTTCTCTCTGTTCGCTATCCAATTGATCGATCAAGAGTCGCGTTTTCCTGGCGTCGGAGCCGCGTCGTCAATACCGGGAAACGAGTGTTTGCACTGTGAGGCAAGCATCGGTGAATTCGGGAGCTGAATCAAGAGAGCGCTGCTGCTGATGATGATCATGCTNCGCGATTAGATAGTGTCATGGTCTGGGCGNGGGCTTTTCAATCCTCGAAAAAGCATTTGCTATGGTCATGGCCCNCGTTTTGTCGTCTCTGGTACCCAGCGAATACATGTGGCGGATGCTGGACGTAAGGATTCAGCGACAGAGCCCCGCACATGGGACACAACTTACGTTGCTGATGACCTCGACCATCACCGTGAACGACTCGACAGGCCTGGACTGGGACATCCGCAGGCTCAGGCGATCTCGAATCAGAGCGGCTTGGAAGAGTTTCNTGGCACCGAAGACGACATCACTGTAGACTGAGCATGATGCGAACGCGATTGCTTCTGTCTCCAAAAAGGGCATAAAGGCGTTGTCCGTACCCCGTGGGATAGCACGTGATCATTGCAAGCTCAGTTCGATCAGTATGTGCGCGAACAGGAATCATATGCTGGTGCGTTCTCTGCACCCCATTCGATCATACGCTGTCCGGTGTGGAGGGCTCCCGCACCCCGGCCTGTTTGGCGTCCACACTCGTGATCCGAGTGGCATTCTCAGGTGCGACTAACGCATCGCACCGTTGCAAAGTACCCAATGAAGAGCGCCGAGCGGTCATCCGCCCAGGTTCACAAGAAGCGAACCCTGGACCTATCCGAAGCGTCATCGCTGATTGCTCTGTGAAAGGCGTATAGTCCTTCCGCGTACCATGCCGCGTGATGCTGCCTTCAGTATCGTGAACTGAGGGCAGCGAGAATGCTCTCGAAAACAGCGCGGTGTATTCGCGCCGCTGAAGCGCTGCCTGGACATGCCAGCAATCACCGAAGCGTCTCAACCATTCACTGTGGACCGAGAGAGTCGGGATTGTTGTTGGACACTGACGCTGGGTAGCGTCGGCAGGCACCAGAGGACCGGGAGCACCAACGCCATGACGATGGAACCATCCGGCTGGAGCGAGCCAAAGACTGCTACCTTGCGTTCTTGTTCGGATGCCAGACAGCATGGGAGCTGCTGGAGCGCAAGCAGCCATCGCGTATATCTCTGCGCCTGGCCGATGTCCTCTGTACCCCGAGACCATCACTGCGAAAACAAATGAGCGAGCCCAATGGAATTCGGGTATACGAAAAACGGTGCGGGATGGTGTCAACGGCGACGTCGAAAGCAACAGGGGCTTCTTCTTCTGCATAGCCTTCTACGCTTCTGAGGCACTGTATTCGATGCAGCGCCCTCATTCGAAATTGCACGAGGCAGTCAGCGCTGCATCTTCACCAGAGAGTACAGCAGCTGGCGCGGTAGCGTTACGGATAGGCGTTCCTGGAATGCGGCTGCTCCAGCGGTTTCTCCTGGAGTCGCCCGCAAACGCCACTTTGCAAGACGCAAGCGTCAGTGGAACATGCGGTAGCTTTTCCAATGCTGCTGTCGGAACTAGATCTGAGGCACTCAGATCATACAAGTCCATAAAAATATTTTTTCGAAAGCATTGTATACTCGTACAGGGGCACCCTTTCTGGGTATGAACAGGGCATCTACCGGACGCCTCTGTGCAAACGTTTGCAATCTCGACGCAGGCAGATCCCAAGTCCTGCAACACTTTCTACTGAAGAAGCAAACCACGCAGGTCTGAGTCCCACTTGTCCATAGTTCGTCTTATGCGCACCCTGCATACTGTGTACAGGGCACGACACCGTTTGCGACTGCAACGACGATACTACAGACGTGTTGTGTGTCTTGGGCGCGCGTGGACAAGTCGCTTTCGTTCTGCTGCAGACGGGCAGCTGCTTCTACAGCCAAGATACGGACCCTATACCCGTATAAGAATAAAATAGAACGAGTCCGCTAACTTGGACCTACACGCTAAACACACCGTCGCTTCACAGCATCATGAACAGCAAACTGCGCGGCCCGTACCCGTGAACGTTTTCTTTTGCTTCTCGTGGATCCGGCTATGAATGTGGGCGGGCTCTGCTGTCCCTCCAAGTCAGTTGGCGGCAGTGGAAGGATATCAACAATGTCCTTCGAGTCCCGAGTTCGCTGCATCCTGCTGTTTCCTACGCATTGCATGCAGATGCTGAAGCCTCTACCGACGCTTCATGTGCCATTTCCACCGTTTTTGTATGCGGTCACGGAGCGCGCTCCGTAGCAGCGAGCCTTGACTGGAGTCAGGTCTTTGCGTATCTCCACCATATATCCGTTTCCAAGCGCAGCCCAGAGGCGCGTGAACGCATGCTTCATTGCGTAGGGTATGCCAGTGACTGCCACACAAGTCTCCCGTAGATGCCATGCTTCATTGTCGTGCCTAGTACCGTACGCTATGATCACGAGCTGCTGATGAAGGTGCAAGCGCACGTCCAGCGATTCGACAGAGGGTTTGTAAAACGTCAAATTGTCCATAATGAGAAATGAACCGGAAATCCGCAGACCGGAGAACAAGTCGAGAACTTTGGATCCATTGATGCTCCGTTTGTGCAAAACAGAGCCACACGCGCCACTTTGGTCGATCGATGCGATCACTCAAGTCCTAGTTCAGGAGAATTTGTCATGCAAACAGAAGATACGGTAGCTTCTCGGAGCATTTCCAGTGACAAGTGTGATGCTCCAGTGCAACGCCGTTTCGTCGATCGCGACAGAGAAGGGGGGGTTCTTTCTTTCTAACGGAATCGATAGGATGACGTGACAGGTTCAGCAAACTCTCGGTATGACATCTTGAACAAGAAGCCAATGAGCGCTATCGAGTATGTTTCGCAGTCCATTCCGCTTTACGACATGTGGCGACCAAGACTTGCCTCGAAACGGATAAAGAGGAACCTTGAAGAATACCCGATTCTAGTATGCTTTATGTACAGAAACGAGAAGCGTAGAGACATGTGCTTCTGAAAGCGTAAGCACTCATGGCTATCCATTGAATTTCCAAGCTATCTAGATAAAAAAAGTTCGGAAAACAAGTCGACAGCCACGAACTGGCCGAGCTGTTCAGCGCTCCATTTCAGTCCGAAACAGAGCGTCGCTGACTGCACTGATCAGAGGCCGTTTGGGCTGAAGCACGCTCACAACGCTCTCGCTCGCTCTGTGCTCAATTAATCTCTTGGATACTCTCTGATCAATGGTCTCAGAGTCCATTCTGGGACCCCTAACGTACCACGAGCGAGCGCTACAGTACACTGCGGAATCACTGGACCATGAGTAGCTCGGCTGCGCCTGCCGGCTCTGACGAAGCGGTGGACGGCGCTTTTCCGAGCGTCTCTTTCCTCGCCCTCTGTGAGTCCGTGGCAGAGTTTGGCTATGTTGCGTTGCGAGATCTGGTGGAGTTCCTCACAGAAAGGCGTCCGAACGAAACAGACGCCGCTGCGAACAACGTGCTCGTTATAGAGACGTCCCAACGCGAGCGACACCGTCTTCTTCGCCTCCTGACGCTTTGCCGCTGGCTTCACCACAACTTTGCAACGATGCGTACTGCACAGCGTTGTGTGATAACAGCGGAGTGGCTCGCTAACCGCTACGAACGTGCCGGTGCCGACGTACTCTGGTCACTCTATCAACAAACCCGCTCGGAGCCGCTTTTCGCCTCTGCTCTGGACATACACGCAGCGGCTACAGTTTCGACGACAAGCAGCTATGATCGTCTGCCGTTGGTGCTCCATAGGCTACGGACGGGCAATGTGCAAGCACTAGCTGTGCCTGCCATTCAAGTCCTAGGCTACCGGACGTACCTGCTGCTCCGAACGGCATCCGCAACCATGCATGTGCGTTTACGTTTCCATCGTGACTTTGAACGGAATAATCGTCAAGCACTGGTACGGATTTCGGATCAATCCATGCCGGGGTGGGAGGCGCTGGTCGGGCTTCGACCCCAGCGTATGACGGTGGCGTTGCCGACCTGGAGCGCCAACGCTCCGCAGTCAACGGACTGGGACTGGTTCATCTGGAAGCTAACCCTGGATCAAGGTACAGCGTATGCTGCTCTGGCAGCACGTATTCTGGAAGAACGCTATCAGCTGTTGTGCCGGAAGCAGCAACTTTCAGATATGCTATCAAAGACGCGCTACTTTATCGGGTGCTTGGTTTCGTGCATCTCAGTTGAACTGTATGAACCGTTGCGCATCGCATCATTGGCAAAGTCTGTAGAGGTGCTTTCTAACACGAACTCGAGACAGAAAGCGTCACCATTGGGGGGTACAGCAACCTCGTCGACATCTGCGACGATTAGGGTCCAGAGACTGGACGCTTCACCGGGCCGCTTTCGAATCCTGTACTGGCCTAGCGCCGTCAAACCGCCGAATGCGGATGCTTTCGTTATGGCGGAGAATCGCTGGTGGTACGGAATCACCCTGCAATGTACGCACCTGACGGTACCGCCGACGCCGGAGTGGCTCTGGGATCCAAGCCTCCGTCTCCAGGTACCGCTCTATGGCTATGTGCGCGTCGAACATCAACCGCCGTTGCCAGTGCACAAATGCATACCTCACGAGGTATGCTCCGAAGGCGATGGTGTTGCGCTTGTGGCTGCGGCGCGTCGAGCGCGTTCAACGGCACTTTTGCAGGCGCTTGTTTCCGAACGATCCATCTTTGGAGTCGTGCATCACCTGCATCCCACTGTCGTGCGCCTTGTTCCTCGTGGAGACAGCGGGATTGCCCTCCGGTTACAAGTCCATGAGCCGGACGGTCTCGTGGCGCTGAGCATAGACGGTGGATCTGTTCTGGAACAGATTCGCAATCTGAGAAGTTTTATGGAGCCGGCGATGCCGGCCTGGTTACGTCCGGAAACCTGGCCCGTGTGGTTGCCGATCCCCGAACAGCGTCGTCGAGTGCACAGTCGACTCGAGGCCCTGTATCATGCTGCGCTGCACGATCAGGTGTGGGTTGTCGCGCAGCTACATAAGCAGGTGCCATTTCTCGTGTATCTCTTGCCCGAGGCGACTCGTTCACAACTGGCTCTCAAACTCACTTCCGGATCCTATTTTGTCCCGGTCCATAGGGTGCTTGCAGCGCTGCTCGAGCACGACACTGCAGAAACGGTGCGTGCGAAAAGCATCCGCATAATGGCTTACGTTGTCGATACGCTTCGACGCTTAGAGTTCCTAACCACAACGCTGCTAGAGCAAGGAGTACTAGCCAATACCGTCGCTATAGACAGCACGACCTGGTCTGGGGCGTTGGCCTTGGTTCGAGGTCACGTTGACCGTCTCTCCGTACCGGTTTCGCTCAAGTCATTGGATGTCCTGGAAATCCAAGCGAGCTGGTTACATCTCGAGGTAGCTTCCCTGAAACGATCTCCCTGGAGTCTGGAGGTCGATATTGCCCCCGATTTGTTTGATTGTTGTCTTGATACCTCGGCCGTTGACGGCGAATACCTCGATGTGCGGATGATCGTGACGGAGTCGCCGGTCAGCTCGCCTGGTGCTGGGTCCTCCGCTCAGGTGCCTGCACAGGCACAGCGCTCGGCAACAGTGGCAGATCCAGAACGAAGACGTCACCTGGTCTTGCAGTATCCACAGGCAACTGCAGCATATGTGCAGCGCTCACGCTGGGACCTAACTCGAGCCGCAAAGATGGCGATGCTGTTGCGAGACTCGAGTCTCCAGCGCATGCCGATCCGCCGAACTGGGAGCTTCTCCCGTCTGGAGCGCTTATGTCCGGCACGGTTTTTGGTTCGGCTCGGCACTGAGGTGCAACTTGTCATAACGTACCGCTGTGATACCCAACCACACGGTTACATGGTAGCGTTTCGTCACTCGCGCAGTGCACCAGAGTTTGCGATTCGCATTGTGGAGCAGGTGTTGAACGCGCAGCCTTGCTATACCGTGCTCTATGGGCTGTTGGAGCGAACCCTGCCGCTAGCGCTGGCGGCAGCGGCAGCTTTTCACGGACTCGCGGCACGCTATCGGTTTCTGTCGGCCTTGCGACTCCGGGTGGCCTTTGTTGCTGGTAACGCTTCGANTCGGNCAGCGTCAACGGCCCATTATGTGTTAGAGCTCGACGCAAAAGAGGGCAACGGCCTTGTTCGGATCACCGATGTTGGAGCGCAGGCCGCCCGAAGCTCAGGCGCAGCGCCTGTTGCCCCGTTACCGCACTGGCGGCACGTCTCCGATACCTGGACGCAGCGTACAGGAACAAGCTCTGATGCCTCCAGCTTCAGGGTGCCGCTCGGTGAGCTAGAGCAAGTGCTTAGGATGCTGCTACCAACAAGCACCCTAGTGTGAGGATCGTCGGCGCAAAACGCTTTCGTCTGGATGCGAACATGCGACAGATCCGTTTTCCTTGGCGAGATGTCGCTCTCGGGAGACTCGTGCTCGGTAGCAAACCTGCGCGGAGTATCGAGTGCACAAGGCGCGTTGGCCGACGCTCTCTCTCTCTCTCTCTCTGGGTGTCCCCCGACAGCGGCAGTGTGTGGAGCGATAGAGAACGCGTTCTCCACATGCGTTTTCAGCGACCAAAGCTGTCTTCGACGCAGCGTCGCGCTCAGGAATAGGCAAACGAATCTCGTGCTCCGCTGAAGAATACAAGCGCCCGATGCCACCGAGGTTGCTGGATGCGTAGACCTCTGGGAAGTCTGCACATGACACCAGCACACGCACTATCATGCGTTGTTGTAAAACGCGAAAAAAGATACTCGGGTGCACGTTACCGCCCGAATAGCATCCACGTGCCAGTGAGGCTTCGACAAACCCGTCACGTTACTCTTTTGCGGCTAGCGGCTATTCTTCCAAGGCCTGCGCTCGCTCACAGACCAGATAGCACCGAAAACGCTGCAACTGTGCCCGCTGGTACTGCTCAGCGCAACAGCTCCTCGACGAACAGCCTGCTAGACAAGGTGCAAGCCTGGAAGCAGGTTCACAGCGCTCGCCACGCATTCGAGGCAGACCTTGAGTGTCAAGTGGTCATGAGGTCGTCACGCAGTGCATGCGTCACGTGGAAGGTACAGTTTCCCGTACCCTGACCTGCCGTACAATCCCAAACTTGCGTCACACCCAAGACGAGGACTCTTCCATATACTGCAGCTTCAGACGCTGCTCTATCGCATCACAGCGCAACCCGCAGCACTTGATTGAAATACATAACCTATCATTGCCCTGCCACTGGTGTCTGCCGGGGAACCCTTCGGGCTTTGACGCTGCGGTGCGCAGCAGCGTGCGGCACATTCGGCGTCGCATGACGCTGTCGCAGCGTATCGAGTCCAGGCTTGGGTAGACGTGCGAGCGTGCTATTCCAGGACTACGTAGGAAAGGCGTAAACTCCAGCGTTGGGGCAGCGTTATATTTCGTGAGGATCCGCTATCTCTTCCCTTGTTTCTGAGATCAGTCGTACACGCGTAGTGGTCTGGTCAGTTTCAGTGGTCTCAGACTCACTCTGAACGTAGCGGAGCGCGGCTCTAGAGTACCCAGAGCTTGGCGCTGCATCTGGAGTCTGTTCAGTGCTCATCCAGGTCAATGACGAGAGTCGCCAGTCCGACACGACATGTTAGGCAGCAGGATGCTGCAACTGTCCTGAAAAAATCGCAGAAGCGCAAGCTTGGCGCNGCTATGAGCAAATTAAAGCAGGCTCAAGCTGTGCAGAGCTCAGCGAAAGTGCAGAGGGACGCGTTGGATGACCCNAGCGCCAACGTCATGCTGCTGTTCGAGGAGCTTCGGCAAAAGGCAACGCCGCTGGAACGGAAGCAGCACCTGATCGACCAAGTGCTTGCTCAGCTTGAGCCGAAACTGGGCCTGTACGCACGTCGACACGATATCTCCCGAGTGGTGGAGATTGCCCTCAAGCACGGATCGAGCGAGCAGCGGAGTCGCATCTGGAACGCACTAGAGCCCAGCCTGCAACGCCTACCCGAAACACGATACGGTCGGCACGTTGTCCAGGCGCTGTTCCAGTATGCGACTGGGGAGCAGCGACGAGCGTTAATCGCTGCCCTGCGCGAGACACTTGTTCGGCTGGCCATGACGCAGGACGGCGCAGACTGGGTGGACCACGTCTACCAAACCATAGCCAATGGACGCGAAAGAACCTCTATGCTCATGCACATGCTGCTTGAACGGGACCGGGGATTGCACCAACTTTTGGTCGGATCCCGCGATCAAGAAGTGCGCGGCGGGGATAACGCACTTGATCAACTTCTTGGGTACGTGGAAGAGCCGTTCCATCAGAGACTTGTGGCGTGCTGTCGTCGGCAGGTGGAACAAATACTGGACAAGCCACGGGCACTATCCAATGCCCTCGTCCATGATTTAATATGGACGATGCTCTCTTCGTCGCGAGTGCCATTATCGGAGAAACAGGAGCTGGGCCAGGAACTCGCCTCACGGGCGCTCTATCTTTATCACACCAATAACGGGAGTCTTGCGCTCATGCAAATGGTTCAACTGGGCGACGCGAAGTTGCGGAAAGAGTGTGCGAAATCATTTCGCGAAGTTCTNTCCGAGGTCTGGACCAACAAGTACGGCCATAGGGTTATTCTGACGCTCTTGGCCTGGACAGATGATACGGTCATGTTGAGCAAGACACTCNTTCGCCCAATGATACCCTATTTCGANGCGCTTTTTGCTGCCGCGCAAAACAGCGGCACTCCGGCTTTGATTTACGCNCATGTAGCTTTGCTTTTTCTTTTAGCCGGTGAGCCAACTCGCTATTTCCATCCCGTATTCTATAGGATGGTTTGGAATCCATATAGAAGCGATCAAGAGGTACACCGCCCAAAGAAGGACCCTCAAACCCGACGAGAAGAGATGTTGGCGGTCATCGCCCCGGCGCTATTCCAACTGGTTCACACGNACGGCTTGAGTCTGCTCTGTGACTATAGGAACTCACCCCGCATGGGCGCGCTGTGTATAGAAGTGTGCAAGCATTGGCAACAGCACGGTGAAACGGAACGGATTCGAGAATGGTTCCAGCATATACTACGCGAGGCTCCGTGGAACGCGAGCGATGCCCATACCCAGCGGCAACGACACGAGTTTCTGCACCAGGTACTGGTGCTCTCGAAACTGTTTCCCGAGCAGATATTTCCGCCCTTGAAAGCACATGCATCGCAGCTTGCCGAACTCGTGAACACGAACGAACGGGCAGCACGTTTGCACGGTGCACTGCAGTCTTCGTGAAGCAATGGGTATGCGAGCTTCTACTGACACCTGTGTGTACGTGTCTGTTTGTGAACGTTCCCCAGAGAGTTTACTGCGCTATTTCAGGTTAGCGCCCGTGGATGCTCTTCGTCGAGGCGTGCTCTGCACATGCTGCTCGCATCACGAGCGTGCGCTTTTCAAGCTCTTTTGCATCCGGAGATTTTGAATCATGCAAAAGGTTTTCCAGGAACCGCCAACAAATGGATTGACTTGATCACAGAGGTCAATGTGATGCTCGTGAACACGATCACCTACCCGTGCGGCGGATTCGCGTAGACCATCCGCCTCACTGGTGACGTCATCAGGGCGTTTCGCACTCCATAGCGGCTTTTCTTCGGCATGCCCTGGGTAGATACGCGCAACTGGAACCACCTGATGCTGCCGTCGATATAGATGCGAATGTTGGCATAGCCTAAATCATCGCAAATACTGGTTCGTACTCGTGCTCAGTGCAGAGCAAGAGCGTGCTCATGGGTGAGTGCCCTCTCTCTCACACGCACACAAATCCAGGAAGAAAGCATGACAACGTCACAACAACGAACGAATCGGGTGTCCTACGCGATCGATCCGGGTTTGCCCCAGTCTATCCAGTCAGGGAATCCATAGTTGGCGCAAGAAATCGATCCTAGTGTGTGTGATTCCATCATGACAAATTGCCTTCATGGAGCAACCGTCATCGATACAGGGATCCTGGCATGGTGTATTCGGCACGGAACGCTCAGTTTCCGCCGCTCTGTTTGTGCCGCAAGATCCAGCCTCATGCCTATGTATGCGCGGGAACGAGCACTGCAGCCACGACTGCTGGTTTCCGCCAATATGCGATACCGATCAAACCACCGCACGACAGAGTGCATCATCACGGTAATCTGTGTTCTTATCGCAGTAGCGGTAGCGTCCGCCTCGAGAGGCGCGGCGGACACCCCTGGTGCCAAAGTCAGCTATCGATAGCGTACAGCACGCGGCAGTCGCGGGGCGGGAGCGCTTCATCGCTTGCTACCCCAGCAAGCGAACTAGCGCGGTTTGCCTGTGCATTGCCTCTNAGTAATTAACTTGGTCCATCGGGTTCGCGAGCCGCCATCTGCAGACGAGAAAACTGCACCGCTCGCTCAATGCTGGTCAGATCTACAAAACCACAAACCATCGAGGGTAATATATTCATTCGACTTGGACTTTCATAGGCGCCATTAGGTTGCTCGCTTCTCCCGCGTTCCTCGGTAGTCGTGCCGACCACAACTGGCAGAAGCGGCGCTGAATTGGATTCAAGAATTTCCAGAGCCCGCACAAGTGGTTCCTCTAGCGAGATGCTTTCGAAATCAGTCGAGCAAATCTCACCCAGAGTGATGCCCTGCAGAGCGCCGAACTCGCTCTTGGCCCGAAGTAAATCCCGAACGGTAACGAGCCCCTGAATCTGTTCCACCGGCATTGTGGTCGTCACTAGAATGCACCCGTGCTCCAGCGGTCGGAAGCGTTCCAGTGCAACCGACACGCTGCATTGCGCATCGAGGAAGACCGGTTTGAGCGGTGAGAGTCCATCGCGCACGCTGAGGCAAGCTGCCACGGAGCGAAACTCGGCATCTGGACGCAGCCCCAGGTAGAGCGGCGAAGGGCCTTCGTTTCGCTTCGTTGCATAGGCGGATGGAGAAGCTCGGGCCTGTTGCCTGGTNTCATCCGCGATCCAGGTGCTGACGCCGACACCCGCCATTAAAGGCAGAATGATACGATAGTCTCGGGTCATCTCGAACAGCAGCAAGCACCCGGTGAGTGGTGCACGAAACATTCCCGCTAGGACTGCCGCCATGCCAACCATGGCATACGCTGGAGGCCCCGCAATCGGGATCGAACCGGACAGTGCAGTGGCCGTTGTTGCACCCAAAGTCTTGAAGACAATCGCAAGGAGCGCGTTGCCCGCGCATTCGATGGATTTGCAGTAGAGGGCCCCCAGATTCGCACCAACGAAGAGAGCGGGCGCAAAAGTCCCGCCCACAAGGCCACTGCCGAGACTCGCGGCAGTCATGAGGGGCTTCAGGAACAGCAAGCCAGCCAGGAGCGGAATGCTGAAATTCGTATCCGCTAACAGAGCGTCCAGCATGTCGTAGCCAAAAAAGAGAATCTGCGGAAAGACGAAGCCAACCATGCCGTTGAGGAGACCACCACAAAGCGGTCGCCAGGCAACGGGAATCCGTCGCAATCCTGTGCATTGGTAAAGGTTTTGACCCAGCAGGAGCGCTTTCCGAAACCCGAGGCTCGCCAGCCCCGCCAAAAATCCCAATCCCAGATAAAGTGGAAGCTCGAGCAACGGATTCCGCAGGTCATAGTTCGGTATCGAGAAAGCCGGGCGCTCGCCGAGACCCAGTCTCGCAACGAGCGAGCTCAACGCCGACGCCACGAGCAAAGCCGGCGTTGTACTTGCCCCAGTGCCAGATTCAGTGTGATTCCCGCCCGCTCGCTGCGCGATTTCGTTCGCGAAGAGTACCCCGGCGAACGGAGCGTTGAAACCTGCCGCAACGCCCGCTGCACATCCACAAGCGAAAAGCTGACGCAGTCGCTCACTAGAGAGCCGCCATTGTAGTCTTTCACTCGCCCATTGCGGAATGAGACGCGCCACTGATGCCCCGATTTCCACAGAGGGGCCTTCTGGACCCAGCGAACATCCGCTCCCGAGCGTGAACACAGCCGCTATGGCTTTAACAATTGCACCGGCGCTCTGGAACCGTTCATTCTTCTCTATGGATCGAAGCATGGCCTCAATACCTCCGTCTAGCGCTCCGAATCTTAGTTTCAGGAAGCTGACACAAGCACCACCCATGGTAGGCACCGCGATCAAGTTCAAGGACCCGACAAACGGTAGCAGTGCGCCGGCCACCGTGTCACCGTACCCAAAATCCGACACGCCACGAATCGCGGTCTTGAAGAGTGTCACACCAAGGCCAGTACCTGCGCCGACGAGCGCCGCGAGCACCAGCAAAACACCGCTGTCTGGAGACTGTAGCCATTGACGGCGTTTGGCGGCAGCGCGTAACCACGCCTCGACGTCACCCGGAAACAGTGCTTTCGGGGCTTGACTGCGGCTGGGCGTCAAGGAACTCTGGCAAAGCACTTGACGGCGAAGTGCGCGTTTCTGCCGTTTGACTCTGGCTTCTGGCTTGCGTTTGGAACGGGTCCCAGGCCGTACCGGCTGGGGCAGAAACGCCACCGGAGGCAGCATGCATCACCGGCGGCGTCGCTGTGCCCTGGACGGTGCCTCAGCGAACGACGACAAAAGCTGCCGCTTTGCCGTACTGCGAGTGCCCCGCAGCGCTGGCCTCAAGCAGCTGGCAAGCGAACAGGCAGACGTTTGCAAGCTCAGCGCAAAGACTTGTCGCTGCAACACCGTTGTCGGCAAGCAGGATAGGGATGGTGTGTGATCCAGTGTGCCCGATGGTGTTGCCGGTGAAATTGGATATATCTTTCTAAACTGGTCAGTTGCGGTGTTCATGTCTTCGATGAAACGGAATAGATCTGTAAATCTCGGACACGTAGGATGATGGCACTGGCAGTGAAATTGGATCTATCTGCTCCAACCGGCCATGAATGGTCGCAGCGTCGATGCTCGACNTTGCTGTGCTGCAGTCCACGAGTGGAACGAGCATATCATACCGTATGCGGACACCTCTAGCCCGATGCAAATCTAGTACGACTCTTGAATGCGTAGCTACAAGCTATGGGTACTTGGTGACGGGATCGCATTTGGTTCGTTCGTCGCTTCACGTATCAATCTGAGTCGACGCTGGCTGGACCTGCATGCACACGATTGGCGCAGGTGGACAAATCTGGGTCCAAAATGCACAAACCTGGCCTGAATATAACCCGAGTTGCATGCAAGCATCACGATTCTAGACGTTCGGGGGCTCCAGCGCCTCGAAACTCGAAACGTTGTCCAAGGTGCGCTTCAATGATGAGTAAGCAGTGGAGCGTAGTCCAATATCTGCACGGTCGCCAGATCGATCTGAGCTCTACGCTCAACGAGAAGGCTAGTCGGGAACGAATGGAATCCAGAAACATCTGTAGAGGGAAGGGTGAAGGTCCTTTCTCTGGTTGTCGACAACGATCACGTATCCGGGTGTACTCGGAATGGAACGCTAACCCGACACCTTGCACCCTACCGTGCCTTGGTGCTGTTTTCGTGCGTGTTCAAGGGACGAACCCGGTTCCCTGAAGGTAGCACTCGTTACGATGCCGACTTGGGTTGCAACAGTGATGGTTTGGTTCGTGATGGCGGTCGTTGAATAACAACCTACAATGCCAGAGCCTCTGACCTGAGTTGCTGAGGCCATCGGCCGCGTGCCAGTGGCAGCGCCCACCGATTAAAAAGGATGCATATGGTGCATGCTTCCGAAGCAGAAAATACATCAGCGCTCTGCGCATTTCGCTCTAGAAAACGTCACACAACGATAAACTTCGTCGCGGATGCTTTACGAGATGCACCGTACCAACCCAGTCGCTGCGCGAGACGCCCTGTAATGACCAGGAGTGCACTGCTGGCACCGCTGCAGGCAGAGCGCCGGGCTCCGTTCTAAAGCGGTGGCGGCATTGAGCGGTCAAACCGACCACGCAGAGGACCTATGAAGCCTGTAAATCCAACTGGATCGCCATGCTTGCAGTGCATACTTGCACCCGTATGAGCCGGAGACCTCGACCTCGCAAGCTCTTGCGAATCCATTCGAACCAGTTTGCAGCGCTGCAGAACACGAACAATATGTCTTTCGTTGGGCATGAGTTCAAAACCGCCCAAGCGCTTGCGTAACCATTCCTGCCTATTTGCGACGCTGCAGAAATTGAAGGATACGTTTTTCCTTGGACGAGTGCGAGAGAGCCTCAGCCTGGGGCGCCTNGTTCGCTGCGGCCTCTCTGGTAGCCTCCGGCAGCTGGGCTGTGTAGCGAAATGTCAGCGAGATACGATCACTNCGAGGGACACCCTCATCGGCATTCCTTTCGGCTATGCCGTGCAGATACGAAGTATAGGCCTCCTCGGTTATCATGCAGAGTGAACGAGGTGGTAGGTAAACGCTCGCCACTGGTTTGCTTCGAGCTGTGAGCTGTTTCGAGTAAAAGTCCAGCACTGTGCCAGATAGAAGACTAATAATAGCGGCGTTCGGCAGAAATGCAGGTCCATCCTCATGGGGCATGATACCCTGACCAACACGGTATTCGTTCACGAGAATGTGGTTCGCAACCTGGTTCTGGTAACCGTCAGCCACTAGTTGTTCCGCGAGCTGCCTGATGAGGTCCGGAATCACGCGCGTATAACAACGATGACCCGACCCATTGGAGACGAAATGCAGACCGTACAGAATAACACGCCGATTGGATAAGCGTATCCAATGCTGACTCGCCTCCTCTCGAAAATAGGTCGCCAAGCGACTCTCCACGGACGGTGACAGGTACTCTGGAACCAGCGTTAGGCCGGGAGGACACAGTGGCACACGCTCCACTGAATTGATTATGGAAGCTGGCGATAGCTCGGGCATCCACTGCAGAGTCTGAGCAG
>JGI24721J44947_10003921_pt1 | contig 20868 bp, 21 predicted proteins | sample YelNatPaOPGAMG01_FD_44947 | JGI IMG/M metagenome (IMG submission 44947) | reverse complement strand
CCTCAGCACTTCTTCATCGCCTGATTCTATTCCAATGTAGATCCTTTCGAGTCCGTTCTTTTTCATCAGGGTATATTCATCTATTCCCTTGTTCCTGGGAGTGGTGAATGCGTCGGAAAAAGCGTAGAGGGGGAGATGGATATGTTTTCTCACAGTTCTGAGAACTTCAACAAGTCTATCAATCTCNGTATTTACTGCATTCGCATCACCAAGAAATACGGATCTTCTGGATTCAATCCCTCTTCCGAGCAGTTTAATCAGGAGGATCAGCTGTGATTCCACTTCCTCCACGCTCCTGGTTCTATATCTTACGCCAGGGTACAGTCTGCAGAAGGTGCACCTGTTCCAGGGGCAGCCGTCCGCGTATCTAACATAAATGGTGAAATACTGATCTGGGGGAATTATAGGTACCCCTCCACCGTATACGGAAATAAATTTTTCTGCATCCCTTGATAGCCATTCATAGTTGATTCTTTCCAAAAGTTCTGACAAGTTTCTCTTCAGATCGCTTGGGCAATCTGATTTCAGGACACTGTCAACAGTTTCAAACGCTTCTGAAATTACTACCCTCGCTTCCGAGGGGGGAACAGGACTGACTCTCCTGATTCCATTCTCTATTCTCATCTTTACAAATTTGTTGAGAATGGTTCTCCTGTACGTGGCGTTGCCTGTGGTGAAATAGATCAGTCTTCCTTCTAAATCAAGGGACAATACACGACCCGATTCATCCGCAAGGCTAAGAACCCCCTTTTCCAATTTCCAGGAGACATTCATCCGGGCTTCAAATGAGAATCGTTTGAAAGGATAAGTGAATTTCCATGTTTCCCTGGAAAAAGAGAAATCAGGAAAAGGTAAACAAAAATTTACTTTTCTATATAAATAGTGAAGATTTATTTCGCTTTATGCAAGAAGAGGAAGTAAAACTTAGAATATACGGGATGACCTGTGATGACTGTGTGGCGACAGTTACAAAAGGTCTGACGGAGCAAAGGGGAGTGCTTGAGGTCAGCGTTTCGCTGAGAGAAGGGATAGCAAAGGTGAAAATAGACGCTGATAAAATAAACCCAGGGGACCTTCTGCAGAGCAGGGTTTTTTCAAAACCATATAATTATAGGGCAATGGTTGTGGAGTGAGTCAATTGGAAGGTAGCGAGGAGTACGATCTTATAATCCTCGGATGGGGTGCCGCTGCATTCTCCTCTGCCATAAAAGCCTCGGAATTAAGCGGGGGGGAGATGAAGATAGCGATGATTGGTACCGGTCCCCTTGGCGGGACATGCGTAAATTCAGGTTGCGTGCCCTCAAAATACCTTCTGGAGGCCTCGCATCGTGTTTTCAAAACTGAACATCCCAAGATAGCAGGTATTCGTCCAACCAGGGTAGAATACAGCTTCAAGGAAATCATGGATGGCCTTAAAAGATATGTTGAACAGGCAAGAGAGAAGAAATATGAGCTCGTAATCAAAGGATATGAAAATGTTACCGTTATCGAGGGTCTGGGCAGATTTTTGGACAGGAAAACCGTTGGTGTGAAAAACTCGAATGCAGAGAAAGAGAAAATTCTGAGTGCAAAGAAAATCATCATTTCCACCGGTTCCAGTCCTTACGTACCCGAGATAGAGGGATTGAGAGAAACCCAGTTTTTTACGAGTGATACGATCTGGAATCTTGACTATCTTCCTGATTCCTTTATAATAATAGGGGGAGGTGCCATTGGTCTTGAATTGGGACAGGCACTGCTGCACCTCGGGTCCAAGGTAGCTGTAATAGAGGCGATGCCTTCGCTTCTGCCTATGACCGAACCTGAGATCAGTTACATGTTAAAAGATATCCTTTCAAGAGAAGGCATGGAATTTCATACCAAGGCGAGGATTACCAGGATTGGCAGGACGAGTAAAGGGAAGTTTGCAGACATATTAACCCACGATGGAAAGAAAAGGGTAGAGGCAGAGGAGATAATAGTAGCTTCAGGTAGGAGGCCAAATACAGGATACCTCGAACTGAAGAATGCGGGAGTGAAGACAGATCAGGTAGGGGGGATAGTAACCACACCCAAAATGGAAACATCATCCCCGAACATATACGCCGCAGGGGATTGTGTTTCAAAGAAGATGTTTCTTGAAACACTCGCAGCAAGGGAGGGTGTGATCGCTGTCAGTAATATTTTCGGTGAGCCATTGCAGATCGACTACAACTCCACCGCGTGGGCTGTGTTTACAAATCCTCAGGTTGCTGGAGTGGGGATGACGGAAATTGAATTCTCGCGCACTAATGGATCGTGCTCCTGCAGAACATTCTACCTTAAAGACCTAACAATGGCCAGTATAATTGGTGAAACTGATGGCCTCATAAAAATAACAGTTGATCCAAAAAATAACAGAGTTATGGGAATCCATATTCTTTCCCCCAACGCAACTGACATCATAACGGAGGGTTCTTATGCCGTGAAGTATGGTTTCACCATAGGTGATATCATATCCTCAAGCCACATCTTCCCGTCCCTATCGGAGGGTATCAAACTGGCCGCCCAATCCTTCTTAAGGGATATCTCCAAGATGTCATGTTGCGTGGAATGATAGGAGCTCTGGAAAGCTTTCTGTTTAGCTGTTATGCCATATTTTCCATCTATCACCAACGGGCAATTGTCTCTCAAATAGATATGAATTCAAACTTCCCTCCACCTCGATCTTCTAACTGCTAGATAGCCTAGAACAACGGTGATCGATATGAGAACAACCCAGGAGATTACAAAGTTCTGGAACCCCAGGTGGAAGACCCCTGTCTGGCTCTGGACGATTTCAGATGCGTAAGTTGTCGGAGAAAGATATGACAGGTATCTGTACGGATATGGGATGTACGTTATCGGGTAGTAAACAGGGGGAATTGTGGTGAGTAATGGGGCAATTATACCGGAGAACCCCCATGACTGAATTATGTCCGATGTGAATGTCGAAAGGAAGAATCCCAGCGATACGGAAAACGTGAATGTTGTAGCAAGAGCTAGGAATATAATCAGTCCTCCAAGGATTGTTGTCTTCACGAATATAAAGTGAAGAACTATCAGGAATGCTATCGTGGGTATAGAATACACGATCTCCGATATTGCCATGCCCACAATGTATATGGTAGAAGTCGTCGGAGAGCTTACTATCATATCCTGGAGTCTCATATCATTTTTCAGGTGAGAGAGATCCTGTTGCATGGAAGTGCCGCTGGAGACCATATTCATTATCAGTGCACCAGTCACGGCAACCGGAAGAAGGGTCCCGTGGCTTGCAAATGTGACAACCGCAAGGATAGCCAGAGGAGCCAGGAGCGTATTCAGCAGGATAATGGGATAGTTTATCATGGCATATATCGCATTGACAAGAATGGATGCCATAATCTGGCTACCAATCCTCCTTTTCATTCTTATCACCTCCATCTTCTTCTCCCACATATTGTTCGAATATGTTTCCAAGAGAGGCCTGCTCAACAGTGAATTTTATCCTGTTGGTCACAAGATACGGAACAAGGTTGTAAATCTTTGAGGCAGTACCGTAGACCAGCGTTTGCCTATTTGAAACCCTTTTTATTTCCACCCCATCCTCATTTATGTCAACATTATCTGACATTATTCTCAGAACGTAAGGGAATTTTATTTTCGAACGAAGTTCGTCTATCGAACCAATGTCTGCAAGCTTTCCTTTGTCGAGAATCATTATCCGGTCCCCCAGTATCTCTGCTTCCTCCAGATAGTGGGTGGTCAGGATAATCAGTCTATCCTTCTTGAGTCTTGATAATATTTCCCACATTTCCTTTCTCGATACATAGTCAAGGCCAGTAGTTGGTTCATCCAAGAAAATTATAGGAGCCTCGCTTGCAATGACAGTAGCTACCATCAGTTTTCTCTTCTGTCCTCCAGAAAGCTTCCTGCTCTTCACCTTTTCCAGGTTCTCCAGATCTAGCGACCTCAGTGCGTCCTTTGATCTTTCCTTTGATTCCCGATAGGAATACCCCCTCCACATCAGGTATGACCTGACTGTCTGCAGCGGTGTAAGCCAAGGAAGAGGCCTAGCCTCCTGCGGGACCACTGCAATTTCATTCCTCAGTGCAGTCGCATCTTTTACGACATCAAGGTTGTTCACAAATCCTGTACCGGAGGTCGGAAGCAGCTCTGTTGAGAGTATTCTGATAAGTGTGGTTTTCCCGGCGCCATTCCTGCCTATCACTGAGAATATCCCATTTAAGTCTACATTGAATGTCAGCTGGTCTAGGGCCTGATACTTCTTATCATAGATCTTGGTGAGTCCCTGGGTCGCTATTCTCATAAATCGATGATCATTTCATCTGGATATATTACCTTAACTTTTTGGAGCCTCTGGCTTGCTTTCCGCTGCTATTATCTGGAGGATGTTGTCTACAATCTTCTTGAAACTCAATGAGCTCTTGCTCTCTGGATGGGACACAATGAGGGGAGTCCCGTCATCTCCGTCCTCAACAACAATCTCTTCCATTGGAATGGAACCGAGGAAGTTGATTCCAAATTCCTTTGCAGTCTTCTCCCCAGATCCCTTCTTGAAAATATATGTTGTCTCCCCGCAGTGCGGGCAAATGAATCCACTCATGTTCTCTATCAGCCCCAATATTGGGGAATTGAGCTGTTTAGAGAAATTTATTGCCTTCCTCACATCTATCATAGCCACTTCCTGAGGCGTTCCAACTATAATTGATCCGGTTATCTTTGGGATGATCTGTATAATTGAAAGAGGTTCATCTCCAGTCCCTGGTGGGAGATCAAATATCAGGAAGTCAAGCTTCCCCCATGCTATATCCTTTATGAACTGTTCTATCATCTTATGTTTCAGGGCCCCCCTCCAAATTATAGGGGTGTCACGTGAAGGAAGAAAATATTCTATGGAGATGACCTTGAGATTATTGCTGTACTTCACAGGCATTATCTTATTATCTTCTCCAGGGTATGGCTTATCATCGACCATTCCAAGCATCTGCGGGACATCCGGTCCGTGCATATCTGCATCAACAAGTCCCACCTGAAATCCCCTGATAGATAATTCAACAGCGAGGTTCACTGCAACGGTGGACTTCCCTACTCCGCCCTTTCCACTCATCACAACTATAACGTTCTTTATATCCCTAATACTCTCGTCTTCCGGGCTTATTTTGAAGTCAACGGGGGGCTTCGGAGGTGCTTCTGTCTTCTTGATCGTTCCGGGCATAAGATCACTTCACTGTAATCAAAACAGCGAATAATAATTCTTCCATGGTGAAAAATGGTGAAAATTCGAAAATTGTAACACATCCCTTTAATAATTATTGACTATCAATATACAGTGAAAAAGCAATTTATCATCATAGCTTTCATTTCTATACTCCTCGTATTCAGCTTTGCTCATGCATCCCAATCCTGGGGAATCAGTACCATCTCATATGAAAGGTATGAGTTTTCAGGTAATGAGATACAGAATTTTTCCGTTAATGTTGATGGGAGAAGCATTACTGTGTTCAATCAAATCGTTATACCGGGAAAGATTCCAGTCAATTCTCACAATCCTTCGCTCTACTTTGGTAATTCCAGCATGACACCATTTGCATGGACGGGGACGGGCAGGATATCCTTGCTCTCCGCAATAAATGTGTCACCCATAGGTAACTTCGTCACAGATTTACAGAACTTCAGCTACTTGTATCTTTATTCCGGAAACTACATCGGAATGCTCATTTCTAACGCTCAGATGAGTGAAAATGGAATGAACATAACTGTTTCATCCCCTGATCATCCTCAAGAGATTTCTGTCGTTTTCCTTACCCTGCCTGTTTCAACGTACTCGGTATCTGGCAGCGCATATTCCGTTGAAGGAGACGAGTACAATGGCTCATATTCATCCTTTACTTCTTCTCCATCAGGAATAGCCAATTACTCAATAAAAAATCAGGAATCTTCAGTCAACATTTTTTCATTCATAGGCAATAGACAGGAAATCATGCCTTCCCCTCTTTCCAATATATCTGGCTTGGCAGCGACGAGAAATATCTCAATTTTTCCTGAAGATGATGTATCTCCTTTGCTCTTCATCTCCTCGATTGCTCTAAGCGTCAATATTTCATTATACAGTGAATTCAGTTTCCATTACTCCGGAAAAACGTCCATGTGGGGCGGGAGTCCCAATTCCCAAGGAATTTCCGAGATGATCAAAAGCATATTCAGTGAGAAAATTTACACGATAATGTACGGAAACAGCTCAATTGGCTATGTGGATGTATTTGGCAATGCCAGCACAACTGGTTCAGAGATGGACGTAAATTCACCTCTTTCATTTGTACTTGTAAGATTCGTCCCAGTCAACGATGTTCCAGATTATTCTGNCCTGAATCATGCGGAACTTGTCAATATATCTGCGGAACTGTTCGTAGGAAATGGCCAGTATTTCATTCCATTCTCCCCAAACATCACCTCCCAGTCGATAGGCTTTTCAAATGGCTCTATCACCTTGGTCTATACGCAGGTCGGTGAAAATAACATACTTATAACCATAGAGGGCAGTTACAACATAAAATCGCTTGTGATTTATGGCACCAATGGTTCTNAAAATTCAAGTGTTTATTCTGTATTAAGNGGAGAGAATCAGACTATTGTTTACCTAACTGTCAATGGAAATGGAACTCAGGAANTGTCTCTGTCAATTTCTCCATCAGCACCAAATCACAGGTTTCCACTTCTTCTCATATTTCTGGGAGTATCCATTGGCCTGATTGTATCAGCGGTATCATTGATCCTNTATGCGAGAAAGAAGTCAATTTANAGTTTGGAAAAAGAATAATTAGATATTGCTGTTACCTGATTATGGAAATTTTCAAGATAGCAGTTTCAAAGAAGCCAGAAATGGAGAAAATACTGGCTATGGATCAGATATTCAGGCTCTCAATCACGATCAGGGACTCTTCAATCTTTGGGGAGGATGGCTACCTGTACCTTATTCTTGAAGGACTGGAATCGAGACTAAAGATCGCAAAGGAAGAACTTTCTAAGATATCTGAGCCTATAGATAAGGGTAAATTTGAAAAGATCAGGGAATACATTGAAAATGAGAGAGATAGGGTAAATGACAGTTTTGGTTCGATATTTGGGTAGATGTTAATCTTATTGGCTGATGCGGAACTGGAACTCGTGCCAGAGCAACTATGGAATGAGGAAGACGTAATCAGGGAAGCGAAGAGTAAGGGTAAGGAACCTTCAAGAATGATCCTTGACAATCATTCAATGCGAAATGCCATAAGGAGGATATTTCCAGGCAAAGAAGGAAGGATTGGTTTTCCGCAAATCGCTTACCTCTTTCATATCATGAACAAAGAAACTGTACTCAATGGTCACATTGAAGTCGATTACGCGATCCATACCAAGCACAACGTGATAATAGAAAAATCTGATTTAATTGAAGGGGAAGGTGGATACGAAAGCTTTATTGAAATCATAGAACGTATGTTGTGGGAAAGAAGTAAAACAGCAACGGTAATGGACTATCTTGATCAGAAGGGAATTGCAGGAAACACTGTGNTTCTCCATCCTCAAGGGAGATCCGGACTCTTGCCAACAGCGCAGTCAAATTACGTGATCGGGGGTTTTCCGCAGGGAGACTTTGTATCGGACCTCGGGAAAATGAGGAGATTTTCAATATACGAAGAAGAAATCACAGTTCCCGGAGTTCTNGAGCTTTTGCATTTCAGGATTTTCAAGCAATTAAGCTGGCCATGAACGCAATCTTGCGTTCAATAGATTCGGTCGTTCCAATATCCCTCCTCATGTAGTATTTTCCCCTTATGTATCTTTCAGCATCCCTGAACTTATTGTTCGCTCCTTCCAGGTTATCATCCTCTGAGAGGAGAGCAAGTGTTCTTGATCTGGACTGTTTTANGCGTTTTCCAGTTGAATTCACTGATGCAAAATATATCTTCAGACCCTTAAGAGCCAATCCCTCCTCATTGATCGTTATGTAGGATGGAGACACTTCTCCACCGTACCCTGCTGGTACAACATACCTCACAACGTTTACCTTCTCCTTGAATCTAGGCCTGAATGTATGATCATGAGCCATTTCTAACGCAGCATAGAATATAGACTCATCCATAAGTTCAAGGGCATTTATTGCCTCAGGATCACCCAATCTCGCATTGATTTCAATTAATTTCACCCCTTCAGCCGTTGACATGAACTGACCGTATATAGGGCCGGAATATGGGTTCCCCTCGTCATACATCTTCCTTACAATATTTCTCATAATGTCCATTGCCTTTTCTTCATGGTTTTTCCTTATGAACGGTAGCCCCCTTGTTGAAAATGAAATAGAACCCATTCCCCCAGTATTTGGGCCTTTATCACCCTCAAGTGCTCTCTTGTAGTCCTGAACCAGTGGCAGGAAAACTATATTCTTTCCCCAGACGAACCCCTGGAGGCTAAATTCTTCACCGATCATCTTCTTCTCTATGAGCAATTTTGATCCTTTCTCCCTCAGATACTCAGCTGCTATCTTCATTGCTTCGTCCCTGCCTTTAAAATGAGTTCCCTGGACCACAACTCCCTTTCCAGATGTCAAACCATCGGGTTTTATGACAATTTCACTGTCTTCCTCCATGATGTATTTTTTCGCTTTCTCAATTTCTGTGAAAACTCTGCTCTCTACGTTACCCTCAATTCCGTTCCTGTCAAGAAATTCCCTGCAAAAAGACTTTGACGTTTCCAGTCTTGCTGCGTTTGAGGTAGGTGCGAATACCTTAAACGAATCCCTGACCAACAAATCAGAAATTCCTGCGGCAATAGGGCCCTCAGGACCAATGAACACATAGTCGGGTTTCGACTTTGTTGCTATATTTAAAACTCCTTCCGCAGATATCTCTCTAACGTAAAATCTCTTGGAAATTCTCATCAGTCCTGGATTCCTGTTCGGGGATATGGTTACCAATTCCACACCTGACCTGACAAGGGAAAGAGCTATTGCGTGTTCACGTCCCCCGCCTCCTATTAAAAGGGCTTTCAAGGAGTCACCTTTTTCTCCANATTTACCTTTTCCTTCAATTCCTTTCCATATCGAGAAAAGAAAAGTCTGGTCAATTTCACGATCCTTCTCTTTCCAGTTGGGACAACTTCCACAAGTCCAAGTTTCACAAGGTGTTCNAGCTCCTCTTCCGCCTTTTTCCCCCTCATTCTCTCTATGTGTGAGAAATATGTCTTGCCCTTCCTGAATACGAGTCCTATAATCTCCAGTTCTCCCTTTCCTATCTCGCTCTCAGAATACTGAAATGCTATATCGCTGTAACTGTCCCTCACTCCTATCTTATATTTACGACCAATCATTTTCAGTTCCAGAGCAGTGTTCTCATACCTTTTTCTGAGAAGCCTTAGAATTCTTGNAGTCTCCTTTTCCTCGATTCCCAGAATCTTAGATATTTCAGCCTTACTAATTGGATTGACAGTCGCAATTAAAAGTGCTTCTGCCCTGTTTGGAATTTCAAAATCCATTGCCCTTTCATAAAAAGAAAAGTTATAAATTTTCTCCTTCATCCAAAGATCTGGGATTTTAGAATTAGTTGTGGTTACCGTTAAAATGCATTATTCTTTCCAGCTAAATGATGGGGTGCCCCGAGTAAGCCCCCTTCTGTTAGCCCAAAAGGGTTGATGGCATTTGACTAATGCGCCCTACCTGTTCCTCTGGTAGNTTTCACNGGAACTGCTTGGGCTTGCACCGCTTCCCTACCCCTGTCTCATCAGTATTTCAGGAACGTCACCTTTTCAGGGTCACACTTAACTGAAGCTGTATCATTTCTTTTGAAGTAAGGTTGGCCTCTCGGCCAAGGTTTTATCCAAGCTCCTACCTGGAGGGGGGACTTTCCTCACCATTTCTAGCGACAGCCACCCTGGGGCTCCCTTTCAATTTATGGTAAAGGAGTATTTATCTTTCACCGATCTAAGAGGAGAATTTCCTTCTTGGACCAGGTTTTGAGGATTAAAATGTGAATCTGAAGTCATCAGTTTATGGGATTTGCCAGTGCCTGTGGATTGTATCTCGAGAAAATGTAATCGACTGAACGCTCTTTTTCAGAAAGATGGTTAGCAAATTCAACCCTCTATCCTCATCAGATCTCTCAGCAGAACCAGCCTTCCATTGACGATTTTCACTATGAAGTGGGAGCAGTTGGTGATCCTCGAACCTTGATAATTGTTGATAGCAAGAGCGTAAAAAGCACGAACGAAAGCCCCATGAGATACAACAACAATTTTTTTCCCTTCGAATCTTCTAACAGCAGTGTTGATAAAGTCATGGACCCTTTTGTATACATCTAAGACTTTTTCCGCTCCTTCCAGAGAATCCAGCTCACCTGAAAGAGTATTTGTCATCCTGACCCCAAATTTGGAAAATATCTGTTCAGATGTTAAACCTTCAGCACTTCCATAGCTTCTATCTCTGAGTATTCTCAAAGAGCCACCGAAAGGAATACCGAGCTCCGACGAAATAATTTTTGCAGTTTCCACTGCCCTCTTTTTGTCGCTGCTTATAACGAGTTCAAAATTATATCCCATGAGTTGTTTTGACAGAATAACTGCTTGAAGTTTTCCAGTTTCATTAAGATTATCGTCCCCTTCCCCTGACCAGAGATTATGAAGGTTTGATTCTGTTTGACCGTGTCTGGCAATAGCTATTGTGACTCCCTCTTCCACAAATCGATAATGATGAAGAACATAAAAATTTTTTACGGAGTTCCCTTAGAAAAGTCTAATATTTATATCACATTTCTTGTTGAATCGGAGACGGGCCCGTGGCCTAGTCTGGATAAGGCACTGGCCTTCTAAGCCAGTGATCCCGGGTTCAAATCCCGGCGGGCCCGTATAACGTATGACATATATTGATAATTATTCAGAATTGAATGGAAGTAAAAGTTAAAAAATGCTTAACTTTTGCTTTCCTCCACCCCACTCTACAGTGACAGCCATGAATCCATGACGTCTGAATGTCCAGGGTTGCATGAGGACAGTGACGCTGATAGATCATATTTATCTATCAGCACCTTTATTATTGGTCTCACAGGATCCAGTTTCGATTTCCTCTTNCTGTGAGATGGCTTGGGAACCTTATCACTGTTCATGTATTTACGGACTGTCTTCCTGTCAATTCCAAGATGTTCTGCTATTGCTGTTACGCTCATCCCTTTCTCTTTCATCTCTCTTATCATCATCCACACCTCATCGTTGTACACAATCCCCCACCGTCTTGTGAAAGAAGGTGGGGAATTTTAAACCGGCGATTTTGGGGGATTCTTAACCGCCGAAAATGGGGAAAAATAAACCGACTTTTACAGAAGAAAATATGGAAAAACTTGAACATAAATAAATTATAAGAAGTTGTTGCAAGGTTAAATGATTCAGTTTCCGTTTTTGACACATGCAGAATCATAATTTCCGACGTATTATGTNACGGGCGGATCATTGCAATTATGCCTTTATCACGTAACAAGAATTGACTGCTTTTTCATTAGAAGAGCGAATATTATTATTGAATGAAATACCAGTAGCGANGATTTTATGTCATCGACTNTTTCAGGAAAAAATCGTCAATACCAGAGTAGGCGGAATGAAACGCAATTATTTCTAGAATCACGCCAACTAATAGAACTATCAATGGAACGGCTATCAGGGGGAGAAGGGCAACTACAGAGGAGATATAATCTGTTCCTCTTATTAAGACGAACGCCGAATATCCGAATATAAAAACAACACTGGCAATTGAACCTACCGCTGTAACAATTATACTGTAGATGAGATACCTTCCAGCGTTAAATATCTTTCTTACNGATAATTCTGTCCCCAGAATTTTAAGGGATTGACTTAACCTTATGTAAGCTATCAGACCTACTACCAATCCTNCTATCTCCAACGGTATGAAAACAGCCATAATTGTTCCAGTTAAAANTGTAGAAGCGCGAGCCTGAACTGAAGTTACTTGGCTGCNTAGTCCTGGAATATAAGTGGTCGGTGATGATAAGGTAAATATGACAGCTACAACAGCTGTTATTGATATAACTATACCTATCAGAAGATAAACCAAAATCCAGTTCCTGGCGCTCTTCATCGCATTGGCCGAATGTAACTTTGTTTTTCCCATGTCTCCGAGAGCAATGATAAGCAGTATTATACCTACTAGAAGTATTATCACTCCGGCTATGTCTGCTAAAGGGATGAGCGAAAGAATGAGGCCAAAAAATATCCAGAAGAATGCCTTTCGGAGGGAACGAAGAGAATTAGTGATACTCGCATCTATTAATATCTCATTGATGCTGGAAGGAGACTGAGGGATTGCATTTTTGCTGATATCTGTCATATGAATCCATAGCCGTTTGCATATTAAACAGTTTCCTGACAGAACAGGCAGGGCTGAAACAGAGCGGGCATTATCAATAGGAATTATTTTGGTNTAATATTACGAAAAATACAGGGAAATATAACAAATTGAGAAATAAATTACCTCAATTTAACCGTGTTGTAGATNAGACCTTCAATATGGTGAATCCAATAACAGCAGCACCGCTCGATGTTTCTGCTATTATCTCAATTACGTAGGGATATATTTCTCCCTTGGGTGGAATTGATGTCTCCATTTTACTGAACTGTGATGAATTTATGAATAATGTCAGATTGACCGTGACGTTTTCTCCAGGATTTACCTGCAGAATTCTGTAATTATATGGATACAGTGTCTTATTGAAATATGTAAGATTATTCATAGAAAGAAGNTGTATTCCATTCACCACGGGAAGAGATGACGTATTCGGGGGTGAAATATCGTANATGTACACTGGAGATGTCTTGGAAGTTATGCTCAGATTGAAATTTATTGTTGAATTAGATGTTTCAACTGGCACCGACGTGCTATTAATGGGTGAATATAAGATNACCTGAGTTTTATCAGAAGTTATACTNGATGTCAGAGTTGTGGAACTGTGGTCAATGGTCTCCAGTGTNATAGCGCTGAAAATTATTAGAATGACAATNGCGATTACAATAGACATTCTCTTTGATATCATTATTTCTTCCTCTACCTGATGGTATCGCCTTATAAAAATATTCCTTGGCAGTTAGTAATTAATTAACTATTAATAGGAAAATTAAATTACTGCAGGATCAAATGGTACAGTACAAATGGGTAGCTCTATCAAATACTACGCTTGGGGTTTTAATGGCTTCAATAAACGCAACAATCATGATGATATCCCTCCCTGCAATATTCCGAGGAATAGACATAAATCCATTCGAGGCGAGTTCATTTGTATACCTCCTCTGGATTATGATGGGGTATATGATAATAACTGCCGTGATGCTTGTCACAGTTGGAAGGTTATCGGATATATTCGGGCGAGTCAGGCTTTTCAATTTTGGATTCCTCGTATTTACTATTGGCTCAATCTTGCTTTTTCTGACTCCAGGTACGGGTGATATGGCAGGNGACGAAATTATCTTTTTCAGGATGATTCAAGCGATAGGGGGTTCATTCCTGTTTGCTAATTCGGCAGCCATTATAACGGACAGTTTCGGCCCGAATGAGAGAGGAAAAGCCATGGGAATAAACCAGATTGCAGGGCTTGCCGGTTCCCTTATAGGTCTCATTTTGGGGGGAATTCTGGCTTCAATCAACTGGAGGTATGTATTTCTCGTAAGTGTTCCAGTTGGACTACTTGGCACCATCTGGTCATATGCGAAACTCAAGGATAAAGCGCTGAGGCATGAGAATCAGAAGGTAGATATTCCTGGGAACGTTTCGTTTGCAACCGGACTAACGTTAATACTGATAGGACTGACATACGGGCTCATGCCGTACGGTTCGTCATCAATGGGCTGGTCAAATCCGTGGGTTATCACGTCCATGATTTCCGGTTTGGCTTTACTTGTCGTGTTCGTGATCATTGAAAGGTACGTCGATCAGCCGATGTTCAATCTGTCACTTTTCAGGAACAGGGCATTCTCGACTGGAAGCGTGGCAGGAATGCTTCAGTCTATGGGCATGGGAGGAATAATGTTCATGCTTATAATTCTCCTTCAAGGGATATGGCTTCCGTTGCACGGTTATTCTTACACAAGCGTACCTTTCTGGGCAGGAGTCTACATGATTCCGATGATGGCGGGTTTTGTTATTTTCGGGCCAATAAGCGGTGCAATTTCCGACAAGGCTGGCGCCAGGTTTATATCAACCCTCGGTATGGTAATTGCCGCAGCTTCCCTGCTTCTCCTATCCACACTNAGCTATAACTTTTCCTACTTGGGATTTGCAGTTATGCTATTCATAATGGGAACAGGAATGGGGCTATTTGCAGCTCCAAATATAACTGCAGTGATGAACTCTGTTGCGCCCCAGCTGAGAGGTGCCGCATCAGGAATGAGGGCAACTCTTCAGAATACTGGCCAGACGGCAAGCATGGGTATATTTTTTACAATAGTTCTTGTCTCGCTTACCACTAAATTGCCATCGGCTTTCAGTGGTGCCCTGGCAACAGCAGGGGCTCCTGTCCTGATTCCTTTCTTCATCAAGATTCCTCCTACATCTGCACTTTTCTCTGCATTCCTGGGTTACAATCCTATGCAAACTATACTTGGCTTCTTCCCGTCTTCTTACACATCATCAATATTGAGTCAGTCAGTTCTTACTACCCTTGAGGGGAAAACATGGTTCCCACATGCTCTGGCTGGTGCTTTTATGGGATCCCTTAGAGTATCATTTTACATAGGAGCTCTTTTATTCCTTATAGCAGCCATACTGTCTGCGTTCAGGGGAAAGAGATATGTATTCGATGAGGACTCTTCAAACATTAAAGAAGAAAAGGTTGGTGTCGCATCCTCTGACCCAANGGGGAATGGAGGAGACGGCTCAGGAGAAGGTAAACAATGAATGAGAAGATGAACGAAGGGGAAATAGAACAGGATGTAAATCCAGAATTCCTAGAGATATGGGAAACCCTTTCAAGGGTATCAAGGAAGAGCAGAAAGAAGATAACTTATGAGTTTGACAGTCTAGGTATAAAGCCTGTGGAATTCAAGGTTCTATACCTGCTTTCAAGAGATGGAGCCAAAAGCATGGTTTCCCTTGCCACGGAAAGCGAGGTTAGCGGTCCTTGGATAACGGGTGTGGTCGATGAGCTTGAAAGGAAAGGTCTTGTGAATAAAATCAGGAGCGATACAGACAGAAGAATGATACGGGTCAAAATCACGGACAAGGGAAGGGCTGTATTATCTAAGGGGACCCAGGCCTACAGGAAATTGATAAAACTGGCCATGAAGGACCTGACATCGGATGAATCTGCAGAATTCCTTGGCATACTGAGAAAGATGGACAGAACAATGGAGGATTAGTAGGAAAAATCTCGCATTTTCACGGTGGGTGATCCTTAGAGTTAAGATTTTATCCGTTGAATGATAGGTGGCAAGAGAGGAAAAAGAGGAGATGTGAATGGTGAACTACGCGAGAGCTCCAGATGTTGACGGTTTCAAGCGCATCTCGTTCTGGAGAGAAGGGGAGATTGGAATAATCACGCTGCTGCCGCCCGGAACCATAGATAAGATGTCAATTGCAGAATTTATCCAGGCTATCTCGATAGCTGACAACGATGATAAGGTAAGGGCACTGGTTGTAACAGGTTCAAATTATGTATTCTCCAAGGGGCTTTCTCTGCCTGAGAATATCACTTATGCTGATCTCAGGGACTATTATGACTCCGTGAAGGCACTGGCAGTTTTTCTAATTTCATTGGAAAAACCAATATTTTCGGCAGTTAATGGAACGGCATCGAATAATGGCCTTGCGCTAGCCTTACTGTGTGACGAAGTTTTCTACTCTGATAATACCAAGATAACCTTGACGGACGATGAGCCTAGAATACTCCTCTCGAGTATTTCATATCCAAGGCTCCTAAGATCCAGCGGAAATGGTCTCAGGATAGAAGGAGTTAAACTTAGCGAGAGCAATATGATGAAGGACGTAATGGATATATCAGAAAACCTGTTACGTATCCCCTACCACATAGCTAGGAAAGAGAGATTTAAAGGGTTCGAGACTGTACTTTTACAGGAAGAAATTGATTTCCTCGACTTTTACCTTTGGTGTGAGGGATGTAGAGGGAAGAATTGAGGTTGTGGCACAGAATTAGGAGCACTGAATAATCTAATAGCGGTTTTCTTATCCAGTTGAATTTGATAAAATTAAGTTTACCTAAATCTAAAAAAAATTTATAAGTTACTTACAATTTACGAATCAATGCTTTCTGAGAAAACATTTTACGCTATAATTGCGGTTATAGTAATCGTAGGAGGGATTGGTGTCGGGGTAGTTTATGACAAGGAAGTGACAACACCCGTTGCCGTTTCCCAGGCAGCTTCGTCTACTTCTATCACCCTTGTAATCTCTCCAAATAACTGGTTTAATAATTCCACAATCCACCACAGGCAACCGGCATATTTTGTTGTGGGTCCAAACGGCCAGCTGGAGTCATCCGCACTGATAAAGTTCCCGTCACATAAGCTCATAACGCTGACAATCATTGACTACGATTCAGGTGTAACAAGCATTATAGGTCCAAACGCAACAGCTAACAATTCCACATATGCCAAGGTTATCGGGACACTGGGGGGTGTTGAATACATATATAATGGTACATCACAGTATATAAATGCAACACTTTCAGGAAATTCATCTAACAACATTACAATTCAGAAAGGGGCAGGATGGGAGGTATCCTCTCTTCCGTGGAATAATTCGTACGGTGGCTGGGAGGTGACCCATACATTCACTATTATACAGAACGGCGCAATAATACTTAATGTTCCAACATTTGCCGGTACTAATCCGTCAGGGGGTGCAATAACAGTGGCACAGTTTTATCTTAACTCCACTGGAACATACACCTGGCAATGTTTCGTTCCATGCGGTGACGAACTCGGCGGTTGGGGCGGAGCAATGGCAACGGCTGGCTGGATGACGGGTGTCGTTGACGTGACTTCATGAGGGGATGCTCTGTTGGAAAAGAATGAGGGTCCCAGGGACGGTGACAGGAGAAAGTTCCTGAAGCTGATGGGTGTTCTGATCGTCGGAGCCGGTGTCGCAGGAACACTCCGAAGCGTTGTCCAGAACGTCATTCCTCCTATCTCAAATGTTGTTTCTTCTTTTCCTAGCCTCACACTTTACCTTCCAAATGGGAACCCAGTGCACACGCCTGATCTTATTGTCAATAATCCGCAGATAGTGATATACGATTATCCGCTCTCAAATGAACCAAATTTTCTGCTCAGGTTGGGGGATTCAAGCAACAGTGACGTAGAAGTCAAATCTACCACTGTCACAATCCCCGCAACCGGGGGAAAGTACACATTTCAGGGGGGTGTTGGGCCATACAAGTCAGTTGTATCATCTTCTGCAATTTGCCAGCACCTTGGATGCATTCCCCCAGAGATTCATTTTTATCCACCATCCTCCACGTCTTATCCTGGAAAGATTCACTGTAGTTGCCATGGAAGTACATATGATCCATACAGTGGGTTCAGCGTTGTTACAGGACCCACAACGCATCCTCTTCCAAGTGTAAATCTTTCATACAGTTCTTCTGACGATACTTACAGTGCGACCATGATGGTTGGACCCACCATTTACGGCCACACATCTGACCTCTCTGGCGGCAGTACTATATCTACAGCTGGAAAGACTACGGTGACAACTCTTCAATAGGTGTTAAAAAGTGACGAAAGAAAACATGATTGAAAAAATAATGAACGAACCTCAGCCATTGCCTAGGAAGGTACCAGACTACATGAGGCAGAAGGGGGGACTTTGGTACTGGACTGGGGCAATGGTAATGATAGCCTTCTTCTATGAGCTATTGACTGGCATTATTCTGCTCTTCTACTATCAACCATCAAACGCTTATGCAAGCACCGAAAGTTTCCTCAACATACCGTATGGCACTATCATCCTGACAACACACTTGTACGGTGCATATGTTATGATTGGCCTGGTATACCTGCACCTTCTCAGGAATCTCTTTGTAGGCTCATACAAGAAGCCAAGGGAAATGCAGTGGATCACGGGATTGTTGCTTCTTGTACTTACCCTTGCTGTTGCTTTCTTTGGTTATTCGATGTCAGGGGATGTTCTGTCGTCCGATGCGACGGATGTTGGAAGAGGAATAGCTAACGGTTTCCCCGTAATTGGATCTTATTTAAGCTCCATATTCTTCGGCACGGGAACATCAATTACCCTCTTCAGCAGACTGGAAGGATGGCATATAATTCTGGCTGGCTCAATCCTGGTTCTGTTTGCTGCACATTTCTTCCTATCAGAATACAACACAATAATGCCATCTCCAAAGGAAAATAGTTATAGGGTTCCCGCCGTTGACACGGAGAAAAGTTCATACAAACCATGGTACCCTTACAACCTCCTTTACATGGCTGAAATTTCCTTCTTTACATTATCAATCATTTTCATCATTCCTTCTGTCCTTGCCCTCCTGCCGAATGTTCCAGCTCTCTTTTCGCCTTTTCCTCAGGTGGCAGCTACTAGTCCTTTGGCTTCGTCAGTTCCTCCCTATCCGCCCTGGTTTCTCCTTTTTGTATATAAAGAGCTGGATTTTCAGATTTCAGCGAGTATTGGCCCTTTCTGGGCAGTCGTATTCTTCACTGGACTGCCACTGATCTATCTCCTTCTTGTTCCATACGTTGACAGGTCGTATACCCTTAAGATATCAAGGAGGGCTGTCATCGTTTATACTGGAATCTTGGGCCTTTTCTACTACATTGGTCTTTCAGTGTGGGGGGCATTAAGGCCTGGGGTACCAATCAGCAATCTCCTTGCATTCGCATTCTTTGCTTTACCGATGGTGATCACTGTGCCTCTTGTCTACCTTGCAATTGGCAAGATAGAGAGGTCTAAATCTGAAAACAGTGGCAATCTCTGGAAAATATATTCAATGCTTCCAATCACAGGATTCCTCTCTGTCCTTACAGGAATAGTCCTGTATGAATCTTTAGTCACTAAAGACCCGTACTACTATGTGGCTCTGGTAGTACTGATAGTGCTAATAGCTCTTTCTGCACTCTACATCTATGGCTGGATATATGGCATAAGGAAGACGGAGAAAGTTGAAATGATGTCGGGAAAATGGCATGTAGTATTTGGCAGCATTTATGCCTTCATCGCAGTATTCATAATATCAATCATTTCATCCTTCCCTCCCACGGTGATAAAATACCAGGCACTCTACGGTATTGGAATGGGGATCATACTGATTCTTTCGGCCGCGTTTATAAAGCTCTACAGGTCATATGTATTCAAAGAGTAGGCAAGTATTCGTTCCTCAATTCATTTCACTCCTATTCATAGACCTCTTCTTTCTCATTGGNTACTGGAGTGCAAATGTGATTGTAACAAGCGATGCGCTCACAATCTATGCAGCAGCAGTGGNAAGCATCAATGCGATAGTCATTGCTTCTATTGTACTCAAAAATGATGCAATGGTATTTTACGTTTCATCATATCTATCCCTGTACGTCCTTGGATTGATTTTCATAACAAGGGATGTTTTTGTACTTGCTTTCACACTCCCGTATCTCTTCCTGTCTCTATACTCCATATATTCCATTAAAATATCAGGAAAACTGACCAGGTACATATCATTCATATCAGTGGTCCTCTTCATGCTTTACATAGGCAAGGTGTTTCTTTTTACAATCCAACCTTCGCCCGCCCTGATAACATTCCAGAATCTACAGGATAAAATAAGCATCATAGGGCTTCCGACTCCTATTACAGAATCATTTGGTCTCTATGTTAGCACAAGGTTTGCAGACATATTTCTGAGTCCCCTGCAGTTCTTTTTGCAATTTGTCGTAGCCGCCCTTCTCGTTGAAAATTACCACAAGATATTCGGTCTCCTATTCCATACCTACGGGTCGGGAAAAAGGCCCGGAAAGAGTAACTCAGGTTTGATTTCGGCGGGCTATGGCAATGCTATAGTAGCAACATTCAGTTGCCAGTGCGAAAGTGCAATAGCTCTGCTTCCTTCCCTCACTATACTTGTGGTCAGCCTTCTGGAACTCCCATTCTTCATTATGAGCGTTTCATTTCTCCTTCTGACATTCTTGCTGATAACGAAATTCTATTCTGCAGGGAAACTGCCTGTGCTATTCAGAAGAAGGAATATCCGTGTTTCGTTCAGGTACGCTGTATTTATTCCGATTATCATCGCCACTCAATTTCTGGTGATAGTGGGGGTAGCATTCACTCTCGAGAGTTCACCCTTCTTTCTCTTCGGAATAGGGATGTCAATGTTGCTCGATGGATTCCTCCTTTTCTACCTTGTAGAACCATTTGTTTCAATGCATCGCCTCAGAAGATCTATCTCTATTGTGCTCACGTCACTGTCCATTCTGCTAGCCCTTATATGGTTCATTCCATCAATCACATCCCTGTCAATCCACAGTGCGTTGTATTTCGAAGCAATGTCGTATTCCATGACCCTCTCCGGGTTGATTATCGGCACTGTGTACTTCAATTCCCTTGATTCATATGGGATAAACCTGACAGAGATATTTGTTGTGGCCGTAGGTCTCGTNCCTCTTGTAATATACTACTACACATTCTTCCTGGCAGACAAGATATGGAAGTTTTGGTCACTTTCACAGCAGATCGAACTTGCCCTCGTCCTCTGGCTTGTGATGCTTCCAGTAATGTGGATAGCAACACAGAGGAGTCTGGCAGACCCTGTCATACTGTTATTCCCATCCCCCTAAATGATGGAAGATTCCAGTTTAAGCGAGAGCTAGTTAACACCCCTATGACCCGGG
>JGI24721J44947_10003919_pt1 | contig 20877 bp, 20 predicted proteins | sample YelNatPaOPGAMG01_FD_44947 | JGI IMG/M metagenome (IMG submission 44947) | reverse complement strand
GGGGAAAAGGAAAGGAGGGTGAGGGAGTTTCTCGAGAGAAACGGTTACAAGGCCGTTCTTTTCAAGAGGCAGGCCAACTTTTCTTGGATGACCTGCGGTGGCCTCAACACAGTCGGTATAACGACAGACCTTGGGGCCACCTCCCTCTTGATCCTTCCTGAGCGCAAGTTCCTGATATCCAACAATATAGAGGCGCCGAGGATGATGGAGGAGGAGGGGGTCGTCCAGAAGGGGTTTGAGGTGGAGGTTTTCGATTGGTACGAGGACAGAGAGGTGGAGATCGTGAAGAAAATAGTCGGGGGACAGAGAATTGCAAGTGACCTCCCCTTCCCTGAAGCCTCCTGCGTCCCAGAGGAGTTGGCAAGGCTTCGCTATTCTCTCACCCCCCAAGAGGTGCTCAGGTACAGATGGCTGGGAAGAAAGGTCTCGGAAATAGTAGAGAAGACCCTCCAGCACACAAGACCGGGAGAGAAGGAATGTGAAGTGGTTGGAAGACTTGCAAGGGGGCTTTGGGAGCATAGGATCGATTACGTGACCCTCATGGCAGCAGCCGACGAGAGGATATTCCGATTCAGACATCCAATTCCCATGGAGAATCCCATCAAGAACTACTTCATGCTCTCGGTCAATGCCAGAAAGTGGGGGCTCATAGTATCCCTGACAAGGTTCGTCCATTTTGGATCTCCGCCCGAGACGCTTCGATCGAGATACAGGGCCAATGTGATCATAGATTGCACCTTTATGGCCGCAACCAAGCCAGGGAAAAAGGCCAAAGAGGTGGTGTCAAAGGGGCTCGAGGCCTATGAAAAACTGGGCTACAAAGAGGAATGGAAGCTTCACCACCAGGGTGGGGCCATAGGGTATACGGGAAGGGATTACAGGGCAAATCTTCAAACAGATGAGATCGTAAGGGAAAATCAGGCATTCACCTGGAACCCCTCCATAACGGGGACCAAAAGCGAGGACACAATCCTGGCTACCAACCAAGGCCCAATCATGATCACTTCGCCTATGATCTATCCAACTATTACGCTCGAGGTGGAAGGACTCCAGTTCACAAGGCCTGACATCTTAGTTCGATGAAGGACATTCCCATGGAGAGACAGAGGATCCTGGATCGCATATTGTCCGAGAGATTGATTCCCGTTGTGAGGGTGGACCGCCGAGAGCAAGCAATGGAGGTCGCAAGAGCTTTGCTCGAAGGCGGATCCCACATAGTTGAGATAACCATGACAGTTCCGGGGGCAAAAGAGGTCATAAGAGAGCTCAGCCAGAGCCTCCCCAATGACGTACACATCGGTGCAGGCACCGTGCTTAACCCAAAGATGGCCTCCGTTGCTGTGGAAGCTGGAGCACGATTCTTGGTGAGTCCCTCCCTGAACGTGGACGTGATAAGACTAGCCCATGAATTGCAAGTGCTCGTAATTCCAGGAGCTATGACCCCAACAGAGATTCTCGCAGCCTGGGACGCTGGGGCAGAGCTGGTCAAGGTCTTTCCTGCCGGACCTTTGGGTGGTCCCCAGTACATCAGGGCCATAAGGGCACCATTTCCAGACATTCGCCTTGTCCCCACAGGAGGGGTCAATCCAGAGAATGCTCGAGAATACATATTGGCGGGAGCAGTTGCTGTGGGAATGGGGGGAGAGCTCGTGGACAAAGGGTGGGTGAGGGAAGGGGCCTTTCATCGGATAGCGGAGAGGACAAGAATCGTCCTGGAGGCCCTCGCAGCTTCCCCAAATAAGGCCTGAAACCGAACGGTATTTTGCAGGGAGAGCCAGGGGAATCCCGAGCTCCTGGACCAAGGATCATGAAGAAGGGGCGCCAAGGGCTCACCAAAGGAGGCTGACTCCTGGGTCCTGAAACTCGGCTCTTCGCAGGTGTGACCCAGGCGCCATTTTCGTCCCAAAAAGGCTTCCGACCCCAAGGCCGGCCGGGAGGGCCAATCCCTCGGGGGGGGTAGACTGGTGGAAGTAGTGGGCTTTGGTGGAAAGGAGCTCGTGGTCAAAGAGGAGCAAGTGGCCGAAATTCTCCAGGAGGGAATACCTGAAGAACTTTACAAGGGGAAGAGTGTTCTCGTCCTCACGCCGGATGGGACGAGGACCTGTCCCCTTCCCATGCTCGTGAGGAATCTCAAGGAGAGCCTCGGTGAGGAATGTGAGGCGCTAGATTTCATGGTGGCCCTTGGCACCCATCCCCCTTTGGGGAGGGAGAGAATTCTGAGATTGTACGGGATCGAGAGGGAGGACTCCTGGCCCAAAAGTCGCTTCATGGACCATAGGTGGGATTTGCCGGGGACACTAGTGGAGGTGGGAAGGATAGCTGCCGAGGAAGTGGAGAGCATTTCTCAGGGGCTAATGAGGGAGGAAGTGAGGTTGCAGGTGAATCGCCATCTCCTGGAATATGACCTAGTGATAGTTCTGGGCCCTGTCTTCCCTCACGAGGTTGTGGGGTTTTCAGGAGGCGCCAAGTATATCTTTCCGGGAGTTTCGGGGGGAGGGTTTGTCCATCTCTTCCACTGGCTCGGAGCTCTCATAACTTGCAGGAAGATAATCGGCATAAAGGACACCCCAGTCCGAAAGATGATCCACAGGGCTGTGAAGGAACTTCGCGTTCCAATCTTGTGTATTGCCCTGGTGGTCAAAGAAGATGGCTCTCTGTGCGGTCTGTATGCTGGAGGACTGGAGGAGGCCTGGTCTAGAGCGACGGATCTTTCCTCGGAAATCCATATAGTAGTGAAGGGGGGAAGTTATCAGACGGTTCTCGGCATCGCCCCCCAAAGATATGACGAGCTCTGGACAGCGGGAAAAGTGATGTACAAGCTCGAGCAGGTCGTCTCCCCAGGCGGCACCCTCATAATCTACGGACCCCATGTAAAGGAGGTTTCAAAGACATGGGGCCATTACATCGAGGCCGTCGGATACCATGTCAGGGACTATTTCCTAGCACAGATGGAAAGATTCCAAGGTATCCCGAGAGCCGTTCTGGCTCATCTGACCCATGTCAAGGGAACTGGAATTTACTCTGAAGGGGTGGAAAGCCCAGATGTCAATGTGGTCTTGGCAACTGGTATCCCAAAGGAGGTGTGTGAGAGGATCAACCTGGGTTACACGGACCCATCCTCGTTGAGACTGGAGGATTACAGGGGAAGGGAGGGGGAAGGCATTCTGGTTGTGGAGAATGCCGGTGAGATCCTCTACAAGGCCTTGGAGAGAGGAGGGGTGACACAGTGAGGGAATTCATCTCCGAGGATTTCCTCCTAGGGGGGGAGGTGGCACGTTTTCTCTTCCACGAATTCGCGGAATCCATGCCCATATTCGATTATCACACCCATCTACCCGTGGAAGATATAGCCAACGATAGGAGGTTTGAGAATTTGACCCAACTCTGGCTCTCTTGGGATCACTACAAGTGGAGGGCCATGAGGGCATCAGGAGTTCCCGAAGAGTTCATCACAGGGAGGGCCTCGGACGAGCAAAAGTTCATGGCCTGGGCTGAGACCCTGCCCAAGCTCCTTGGCAATCCCCTGTTCCATTGGACTCACTTGGAACTCAAGAGATATTTCGGGATTTCGGGGAAGGTGCTGTGTCCGGAGACGGCCTCCGAAATCTACAGGATATGCAATGAGCTTTTGAAAAGAGAGGAGTTTTCCGCGAGGCACCTTGTGGCTAGGGCGAAAGTGANGGTTCTCTTCACCACAGATGACCCCGCAAGCGACCTGAGGTTCCATAGGCTTCTGCAGGAGGACAAAAGCTTCGGTGTGTCCATTGTCCCCACCTTCAGGCCGGATGNAGCGATGGCCGTTCATGAGCCGGAATTTTTCCTGGAATGGATCAACAAATTGGAGAGAGCAGCCGAGGAGGAGATAACAACTTATAGTTCCTTCATCCGGGCTTTGGAGAAGAGACACGAGAGCTTCCACCAGCTTGGCTGTAGGAGCTCGGATCATGCGCTGGAGAGGCCTTATTCAAAAGATCACGATCCCGAGGAGGTAGAGAAAATATTCCAAAAGCTAAGGCACAAGAAGAGGTTATCACCTGAGGAGGAAGCCAAGTTCAGAACGGGTGTTCTAGTAGAGCTTTGCAAGATGAACTTCAGGAGGGGATGGGTCCAACAGTTCCATATAGGGGCCATGAGGAACGTGAACACGAGGGGGTTCAGGCTCCTGGGACCCGACGCTGGGTACGATGCCATGGGGGATGAGCCTTTGGCTAGGGACTTGGCGAGGTTCATGGACCTGCTCCAAGAAGCTGGCGCCTTGGGTAAGACAATTCTCTATCCCATGAACCCGAAGGATGCGGAGGTAATGCNGACAATTGCTGGCTGCTTCCAGGATGGAACCACTCCTGGGAAAATACAGCTGGGTCCACCATGGTGGTTCAACGATCAGGAGCTCGGCATAAGGCATCAATTGAGGCTCNTCGGGAGTATGGGAGTCATAGGGGTCTTCGTCGGAATGGTCACCGACTCAAGGAGCTTCCTGTCCTTTCCCAGACACGAGTATTTCAGGAGGATCCTCTGCGACGAAATGGGCGAAGAGGTGGAAAAAGGGAATTTTCCCCGGGATGAGCGCCTTCTGGGAGAGGTCCTCAGAGGAATATGCTACGAAAACGCGCAGAAATATTTCGGGATACACCCCAAAGAGCCATGACATCACACGATTTCAAGGATGGGAAGATCTCGGGATGCCGAATATTGGTGACAGCTACGACATTCGGCATGAGGGATCCCTCACTCCGCAAGGCCTTGGAGGATGCAGTGGAGGAAGTTCGATACAACCCCTTGGGCCGTCCTCTGAAGGCCTCCGAGCTTCAGGGGATGGTGAGAGATATAGACGGGATAATCGCTGGGGTGGACGAGATAAGCGCGGAGGTCTTAGAAGCTGCTCCTAGGCTCAAGGTGATATCCAGATATGGGGTGGGGGTGGACGGCATAGACATTGAGGCAGCCACAAAAAAGGGAATCGTGGTGACCAATACTCCAGGGGCCAATTCATCTGCAGTGGCAGAGCTCACAATCGGTTTGGTGATAGCCTTGGCCAGAAGGATATGCGAGGCATCCAGCTCAACCAGGAATGGGCTTTGGCCGAGGATGGTGGGGATTGGATTGAAGGGAAAGACAGTGGGGCTTGTGGGCTTGGGAAGAATTGGCAAGGAGGTCGCAAGAAGATTGAGGGCCTTCGAATGCAGAGTGCTGGCCTTCGATCCGGCGGTTTCAGAAGAGGAGGCTCGGGAAGTTGGAGCCACAAAGACCGAGCTTTCGGAACTACTTTCGGAGAGCGACATCGTTTCTCTGCACGTTCCTCTTCTCCCTTCGACAAGGGACATGGTGAACGAGGAGTTCATCCGCCTTATGAAAAAGGACGCATTTTTGGTCAATACCGCCAGAGGGGAACTTGTGGACGAAGAGGCATTGCACAGGGCACTGCGAGAAGGGCGGCTCGCAGGAGCAGCACTGGATTGTATGAGGCAAGAGCCTCCCCCAAAGGCTCATCCTCTCTTGGAGATGAAGGAGGTCCTAGTAACTCCTCACATGGGCGCCCACACAGACGAGGCCATGTCCGTCATGGGTTGGATGGCCCTGAGGGCATGCCTTGCGGTCCTCAAGGGACAAAGGCCCGAGAACGTGGTCAATGAAGAAGTTTACCAATGCAGGGAAGGGCTGTGAGCCGGAGAGATTGGTTCTTGGGAATAGATCTGGGGACTGGAAGCTCCAAGGCAGTGGTAGTTGATGAGGATGGAAATGTCTTGGGATTCGGTTCCGTGGAATATGCTGCAGAGGATGTGGAGAGAAAATGGGTTGAGCAGGATCCAGAGATACTCCTCCGAGCGGCGGTGGAAGCTGGAAAGATGGCGTCTGAGGCTGCGGGGGTGCCTCCCCACAGGTGTGCTGGGATGAGCCTCGGAGGGGCTCTCCACACTCTCACCGCCCTGGATTCAGCGGGGAATCCCCTCATGGGGGTCATGACCTGGGCGGACACAAGGGCTGCCGACGAGGCCTTCAGGGTTAGAAAGGAGGGGAGGACCGAAGAGCTGTACCGTGAGACTGGGTGCCCTCCTCACGCCATGTATCCCTTTTACAAGCTTCTGTGGCTCAGGGCTCATAGAAATGAGATCTTCTCCAAGGCCAGCAGATGGGTTTCAGCGAAGGAATACGTGCTTTGGAAGATGACCGGGGAGGTCGCCGTTGATCCGTCTGTGGCCTCGGGATCTGGGCTTCTCCATGTGAGGAGCTTGAGGTGGAGTCGCACCTGCTTGGAAATGGCCGGGGTGAAAGAGGGGCAGCTATCCCAACTCAGAAATCCAACAGAGAGACTCGAGGGACTGAGACGAGATGTTGCTGAGGCGATGAGGGTGCACCATCGGGTTCCCGTGTTCCTGGGCTCCTCGGATGCTGTGAATTCGAGTCTAGGAGCTGGGGCAGTGGGGAAGGGACAGGCCACCTGTATGGTAGGGACAAGCGGGGCGTTGAGAATAATATCTCGCGAGCCCCTTCTCGATCCAAAGGTCAGGACTTGGTGCTATGCCATTGGTCCGGAATACTGGCTAGTTGGGGGCGCCATAAACAATGGAGGTGTAGCACTATCCTGGCTGAGGGACCTATTCAACACTGCCATGTCCCTTTCGAGAAGGAAAGAAACCCTGGAAATGGAAGACCTTATGAGGCTTGCCGAGCAAGCTCCCACTGGGGCGGGTGGTGTCGTGTGTTTGCCGTTCCTAGCGGGCGAGAGGAGTCCCAATTGGAACTCCCATGCGAGCGGAGCCTTCATCGGTCTCAGACTCGAGCACGGGCCGCAGCACCTCATTCGAGCCGTCCTGGAGGGAGTTGGCTACAGGCTGAGAAGCATAATGGAGGCCCTGCAAGAGATGGACATTTCCATCAGAGGGGCCTCGGCCTCAGGGGGATTCACCAGGTCCTCCCTCTGGCTCCAGATAGTCTCTGATGTCCTAGGCATCGATCTCAATGTCCCCAAGTGGGGGGAGACATCAGCGGTGGGTGCTGCCTTTTGGGCAATGTTGGGAGCTGGAAGGGTGAAATCCATAGAGGAGTTCTCCTCAATGGTGAAGATAGGGGAGAGATTCTCCCCTATCCAAGAGAACAGGGGTCCTTATGAGAGAACCTACGCCGTTTACAAGGAACTCTACAGCGCCCTCGAGCCCAGTTTCCAGGAACTCTCCAGGATCAGGGGGAAGACATGAATTCAGCCTCCGTTATCCACTGATGGCAAGTAATAGGATGCAAAGGAGAGCGATCCCCATGGGAAAGGACAGGAGCAATTCTGTGTGGAAACTCGAGGGAAGGACCATAGTCCTCCCCGGAGGATCTGGAATGCTGGGCAGGGAAGTCTTCAGGGCTCTCATCGAGTGCGGGGCCAAAGTTGCTGCCTTGGTGAGGGATCCCTCAAAGGCAGGATTCCTGAAGGATGAGATGGCAAAGGGTCCCGGGAAAGGGATGATCCTGAAGGCAGATGTCCTGGATAAGGAAAGCCTGGTTGAGAGCAAGGAAAGAATTTTAGGGGAGTTCGGAGAAATTTACGCGCTTTTGAATTTCGCGGGAGGAAATGTACCAGAAGCCACAACGAGCCCGGAAAGGAGTTTTTTTCAATTGGAGGAGCNTGCCCTCAGGTACACCATAGACTTGAATCTCATGGGCGCGATCCTTCCATGTCAAGTTTTCGGCAAAGCAATGGCTGAAAAAGGAGAGGGGGTCATAGTGAATGTGGGCTCCATGGCTGGATTCAGACCCCTTACTAGGACCGTGGCATATAGCGCCGCCAAGGCTGCACTGGCCAATTTCACTCAGTGGCTCGCAGTTCACATGGCCATGGAATATTCCCCGGGGATAAGGGTAAATGCCATTGCCCCTGGCTTCTTCCATACAAAGCAGAACCATTACCTCCTTTTCGACGAGTCTACAGGGGGGCTGACCCCGAGGGGAAAGGCCATTCTGGCCCACACCCCCATGGGGAGGTTTGGATCCCCAGGAGACCTGGTGGGGGCAGTGCTTTGGCTCCTCTCCCCTTTATCCTCCTTCGTGACGGGAGCCGTGATACCGGTGGATGGGGGTTTCTCGGCTTTTAGCGGAGTATGAGGGACAGAGGCACAGAGAAAGAGTGGGAACCAGAGGCAGGAGGAGAGAAACCGCTGATGGGCTCCGAGGCCCAGCCTTGGGAAGGCGGGGTTGGGGATGCAAGATATGAACTCCTTTGGCTCAATACCAGTCCAGGAGGAAAGAAGGNATGGCTGGCAAAATTAAGGTCGGCATAGTGGGCGCTGGTTATGCGGCCCAATTTCACTTCGAGGCCTACAAGAGGGTTATTGGGGTCCCAGTAGAGGTAGTTGGGGTCACTTCCCTCACAGAGGAGAGCAGAGTGAGATTCGCATCGAAAAGGGGAATAAAGGCCTTCGACTCTCTGCAGGAGATGTTGGAGGAAGTTGATCTAATTGACAATTGCACTCCTGGTTATGCTCACGAATCCATTACAGTCCAAGCCTTGGAGGCCGGGAAACATGTAATAGTCGAGAAGCNTTTTACTGGCTACTATGGACCTCGAGGGGATGAGAGCTTCAGGGGCAACCTCTATCCCAAGGAGCAAATGCTCGAGGGAGCAGTGGCTAGCTCCAAGAGGATGATCCAGGCATGGAGGAAAAGTGGAAAGAAGCTGTGCTACGCAGAGAACTGGGTATATGCGCCGGCAGTGCAGAAAGAGGCCGAGATTCTCGAGAAGACGAAAGGGCAGATCCTGTGGGCTCTAGGGATCCAAGCCCATTCGGGAAGCGGATCACCCGCCTACGGCATATGGCGTCTGTCGGGAGGAGGGTCAGTAGTCGGAAAGGCCTGCCACCCCCTCTCCGCGATTCTCTACCTGAAACAAATAGAGGGAAAAGTGCTCCGGCAGAAGGCTGTGAGGCCCAGGACAGTGAGTGCGAGAGTCCATGAGATAACTCGAAACCCGTCCTATGTGGACAAAGGGTTCCTTCGAACAGATTACCTGGACATAGAGGACTTTTGCCAGCTCCATGTGGTTTTCGATGACGGAATGGTAGCCGATGTGTTCGCATCCGAGATAGTGATGGGTGGGGTTTACAACCGTCTCGAGATCTTCGCTAACAATCACAGAGCGAGATGCAACCTCAGTCCCAATAACGCGATGGAACTTTACAACCCCAAAGAAGAGCAGCTTTCAGAAGTCTACATAATGGAAAGACTGGGCACCAAGCAGGGCTGGTCCAATCCCGCCCCCGATGAGAGCTTCATGTTCGGTTACCCCCAGGAGATCCAGGACTTCGTGGAATCCATATGGAATGACAGAGAACCCAAGTCTGGGGCCCTTTTGGCGAGCGACACGGTTTCCGTTCTCTACTCGGCTTATGTATCGGCGGAAAGGGGAGGGCAAGAGGTGGAGGTGTTGCTGGAAGATGGATTGTGAGGGCTCAGGGGATTGACTGGGCCATGCCAGGGTATTATCCTCGAACCTTCGGCTGGGATCTATTCCATGTGAGGAGGTGAAAACTTGCTCGATTCCCATCAGAGAGCCTGGAACGAGAAGGTTGCGAGGAAGATAATCGCAGAGCTGGAGAAGCGCAGAATGGAGGGGAGCTACGCTGCCACGGTGGAGCAGGCCCGCTCGGAGATCCTGGCCATGATCCCCGAGGGCTCCACTGTATACAGGTGTGGATCCATGACCCTAGTGGCTATGGGCCTGTGGGAAGAGGTGGCAAAGATAAAGGGGGTCAAGGTCATAGATCCCTTCGAGCCCGGAATACCTCCGGAGGTGTCCTTTTCGAGACGTAGGGAGGGCCTTCTCGCTGACATAATGATCAGCAGTTCCAATGCTATCACCCTCGATGGCAAGCTGGTCAATTTGGATGGCATGGGGAACAGAGTCGCAGCGATGATTTTCGGGCCCAGGAAGGTGATTCTGGCTGTTGGAATGAACAAAGTGGTATCCAGCGTGGAAGAGGCCATGGCCAGGGTGAAGCACTACTCTGCGCCCGTGAACTCCATAAGACTGGGTTTCAAGAACCCATGCGTCGAGACGGGACTTTGCGCCGATTGCCGTTCGCCACAGAGGATATGCAATACCTGGGTAATAATTCAAGGACATATGGTCCAGGGCCGCATACATGTGAAACTCATAGGGGAAGATCTGGGCTACTGAGGCTCCATCGTTTCATTGGCCACATTCAATGGAAGCTTTGAGGGCATCCTCGCACGAGCCAATGGCATTTTCTGCCTCTGCTCTGACATCCTCGAGAGTCTTTGCCCCCTTTGCTTTCCGGGCGTACTTTATGGTCTCCTCAGCATATTCCTGGGCATCCTTGCATTCACATTGGGATGCTGCCTTCAGGGTGTCTTGGGCTGCCTTGAGGAGATTCTCCGCGTAAAATCTAGCATCTTCTAAGGAATCGGCATGGTAAAGCCTTTTGGCATGGGTGAGGCAATTACTCGCGAACTCTTCAGCCCTTTGGCAGGGATCCATTGCCCAAGCCTGCACCCAGAAACACAGAACCAGGCCCCCCACAATCCAAGGCAACCTCATAAGACCCATGACCACCTCCCGTGATGGAACCTCCCAAGGAGTTTATCAGCGGTGGAATTCTCTCGCAAGTCCAAAGCCTTTGACCGGCTTTTTCGCCCGAGGTGACATCTGGCCATCCTCCCGGGTGGAGTCTTCTTGTCTCCTCATCATGAAACATTTCTTCATGCGGCCTTGATCCCTCGTGGCGCTTCCCTTAACATCTCCTTTCGGATCTCCTTCTTCTTCTGGCTTTCACGGAAGGCTCCTTGGGGATGGGAAAAGATGCATGATGGGAGGTAAGGGGAGTGGGCATATCGGAAAAGATAGCATCTTACTTGGAGAAGGGTTCGTGGATCAGAAAGATGTTCGAGGAAGGGGCTAGGCTCAAGGCCCAGTTCGGGGAAGAGAACGTCTATGACTTCTCCTTGGGGAATCCCCCAGAAGAGCCGCCTCCGGAATTCGCCCGCGAGATCGAGGGGCTTCTCAGGAGGCCAGGCATCCACAGGTACATGTCCAATGCGGGATTTGAGGAGGCTAGAGAGGCGATAGCCCAAGTGGTTTCGGAGGAAGCTGGACTGGAGGTGAAGGCAAGCCATGTGGTCATGACTGTGGGGGCTGGAGGGGCTTTGAATGTGGCCCTCAAGGCCCTCCTTGACCCTGGAGAAGAGGTCATAATAATAGCGCCATTCTTCGTGGAATACAGATTCTACGTGGACAACCATGGTGGAGTCCCTGTTGTGGTGAGGAGCAAAGAAGATTTTTCTCTGGATCTCGATGCCTTGGATAAAGCCATAGGCGAGAAGACCAAAGCAATAATAGTCAATTCTCCCAACAACCCTACGGGGATCGTTTATTCCCAAGAGCAAATGGGAGACCTGGGATCTCTCCTGAGGGAGAAGGGTAAGGCTTTGGGAAAAGACATCTACCTCATCTCCGACGAGCCATACAGGAGGCTCCTTTACGATGGTATCGAATATCCCCACGTCTTCAAATATGTGGACAATGCAATAATAGCTACTTCCCATTCCAAGGACTTGGCCCTAGCTGGAGAGCGCATTGGGTATCTGGTGGCAAGCCCCAAGTGTGCGGACCTGGGAAGGCTCATGGAAGCCCTGGTTTTCTGCAATAGGACCCTGGGCTTCGTCAATGCTCCAGCGATGATGCAGCTCGCTGTAGCCAGGCTCCAAGGGGTCACAATAGATGTCTCATCCTACAAGGAAAGGAGAGACTACCTTTATGGGATGCTCACCTCCCTGGGTTTCCACATGGTCAAGCCCCAGGGCGCATTTTACCTATTTCCCAGATCCCCCATAGCCAATGATGTGGCTTTCGTGCAGGCGGCCCAAAGGAGGCGCATTCTCGTTGCCCCTGGAACTGGATTTGGTTGGCCCGGCCATTTCAGGATCGCGTACAGCGTCCCGATGGAGGTCATAAAACGCTCGGCCAGTGCCTGGGAGGAACTGGCCCGGGAGTTCTCCCTGGACAAAGGTTGAGCGCCCCAGAAGGACCTCCTTTCACACGGTCTCTGCCAGGGCCATCTTGGCCAAGGTGAGGCCCACGATGGTCTTGGCATCTTTTATCTCTCCGTTTCTTATCATCTCGAAACTCCGATGGAATGGAACCGAGTGGACAGCTATCACCTCGTCCCTGTCCAGATTTTGGTTTGCAGGCCTCAATTGGGTGGCCAAGAAGATGTGAATCCTCTCGTCCGAGTACCCAGGGACCGGCACCATTTGTCCCAGCTCCTTCATCTCCATGGCCTCATATCCGGTCTCCTCCACGAGCTCTCTTTTGGCGCATTGGATGGGTTCTTCCTTGTCCTTGAGGGTCCCTGCCGGAATCTCCCATATGAACTCCCCCACTGCATGCCTATACTGGTGCAAGAGGAGCACCTCTCCATTGCCTGAAAGGGCAACGATAGCGGAAGCCCCTGGATGCCTCACGACTTCCAAGGAGGTCCTGAACCCGTTGGGCAAAGTGAGATCCTCCTGCACGAGCCTGAAGACCTTTCCCAGGTGAATCTCTCGGATTCCGTGCACCAAAGCGTGCCTTGTCTCCACTGCCATCCTCTGAGCTCCTTTTTTTGACCCATGATACACGCATAATCCAGCGGAAGGCCAGATCCAAAAAAGACATCCAGCCACCTGTCCCTCGGGGATGCTATTCTGACGAGGCAATCTTTGTGAGACAGAGGTGGTGAAGGGAAGCTCCTTCCCTTTATTGAGTTGGAAGACCTTGGGCATTAAAATCACGTAGGCAAGCTTGTTTCCATTGAGGTGGGACGAAAAAAGAGGCCAAGAGGAGAAGACTATGGAGAAAGTCAGGGTCCGTTTCCCTCCTTCCCCGACTGGTTATCTCCACATAGGAGGGGCCAGGATCGCCTTATTCAATTGGCTCTTCGCTAGGAAACACGGGGGCGTTCTCGTATTGCGGATAGAGGACACGGACGTCGAGCGTTCCACTAAGGAGGCGGTCCAGGAGATCTTGGATGGCCTCACTTGGATGGGCATAGATTGGGATGAGGGCCCATACTTCCAAAGCGAGTTTGCGGAAGAGCACAGACAGGTTGCGAGAAGGCTCCTCGAGGAAGGACACGCTTACCGATGTTTTTGTCCCAAGGAGCTTCTGGAGGCGAAAAGACAAGAGGCCATGAGGCTCCACCAGTCCTATCAGTACGATGGAACTTGCAGGAATCTTCCCGAGGATGAGGCCGAGGAGAGGGAAAGAAGGGGCGAGCCATTCGTCATAAGATTCAAGGTTCCAAGGGAAGAGGGAAGCGTTGTGTGGAAGGACGCAGTTTTCGGACTAGAGGAGAGGGCTTACAGGGATATAGAGGATTTTGTGATCCTGAGGTCCAATGGAAGCCCAGTGTATCTCTTGTCCAACATGGTGGATGATCACAGAGACAGAATCACCCACGTCATAAGAGGCCAGGACCACAGGGCCAATACGCCGAAACAGGTCCTTCTGTATCGGGCCCTTGGGTGGGAGGTGCCCCTTTTTGCCCACATCTCCCTCACCCTGGATCCCAAGAGGAGAAAGATTTCCAAGAGAATCCACGGGGACGTCGTCACGGTTCGATATTACAAGGAGAAGGGATTTCTCCCGTGGGCATTTTGTAACTTCATAGCCCTTTTGGGATGGTCACCCGGAGACGACCGGGAAATCCTCTCCAGAGAAGAGCTCATAGAGGCCTTTTCCCTGGAGAGGCTCTCGAGGTCAAATTCCATCTTCAACTACGATCCAGAGGACCCGAGGCTTATAGCAGACCCCAAGGCCCTGAACATCAATGCCCACTACATAAGGACGATGGCCCTCGAGGATCTCGTGCCCCATGTAAAGGCGGAACTGGAGGCCAAGGGTCTATGGGATCCTTCATACGAGTCCGAAAGACGCGATTGGTTTATGAGGACCGTGGACCTNATAAGGGCTAGGTTCTTCACACTGGAGGACTTCTCCACCCAGGGGAGGGCCTATTTTTCAGATGAATATCCCATAGACGAGAGGGCTTGGAAGAACCTCACAGCTCACGAGAGCATCCCCCATTGGCTGGAGGAAATTGCATCGAGACTAGAGGCCTTGGAGTCATTCGATCCCGAGGCCGTAGAGAGGGTGATTCGAGATTCAGCTAGCGAGTGGTCAGTGAAAGTTGGTCTCATAACCAACGCAATAAGGGCAGCGGTGACGGGACAGACCGTGGGACCTGGCCTTTTCGACGTGTTGGTGCTCGTAGGGAAGGAGAGGGTTATCGGGAGATTGAGAAAAATAGCAGGCAAGCTGAAGGAAGGGAAAAAGGGCCCATGAGGGGAGAAGAGAAGGCCGGATTTTGGAACAAGTTGGAGGACGAACTGAGGCTTCTGGAGGCTCAGAAGGAGGATATCCTGGAGGATGAGGAGAGAGTTCCTTGCGCTGACCAGTCGTGCATTGGGTCATTGGGGCCAGATGGCAGATGCAGGGTGTGCGGACTGGGGGGAGGAGAGATTCCTGCACGGGAGGAAGGGGAGAGGTCTGGAGATATCGAGGCATCGGAGGATGAGGAAGAGGAAGCCTTNGATTTGAGCGACAGGATTCCCTGCCCCGACGAGAGCTGTGTGGGCACTATAGGGGAGGATGGATGTTGTAGGATCTGCGGTCTCAAGGCTTCTCACTGAGGAAGGGGGGCGAGGGTCCAATGGACGGCTATCACGGCCATTCCACGAGAAAGGGGAGGGTCAAAAGGGACTGCGTGTGTCCGTTTTGTGGCCAANATAGGCCATTTTGCTGGAGGTGCCCATGCGGATTCAGGATGTGTTCCTCTTGCATGGAGGAGAACCTGTGGGGAATGACTTGCAATCAGGTGGTTTGGACCTGTCCTGACTGCGGGAGGCAAAGGCCNTTTGGAAACCAATGAGGGGACTGGAGGNCCTGTGATGAGTTTGAGGAAGCTTCACGATCCATCCCAGGGGCCCATGAAGGTAGTGGGATTCATGTCGGGGTCTGGGACCAATATCAGAAAGATAGTCGAGCACCAGAAGAGANTGGAGAAGGCGATGGGCTCTTCTCCCTTCGTGGTAGTGGCCCTCTTCTCGGACAGGGCAGAGAGCAATGCGCCCCTAATAGGAAAGGAATTCGATATTCCGGTGGTGATAAGGGATCTCCAAGGGTTCTGCAAGAGAAGAGGGGTCTCTCGAAGGGATATGGGGGCAAGGGAGGAGTTCGACCGCGAGACCGTGAGGGCCCTGTCTCCTTTCGGGGCCAAGGTGGCAGCTTTTGGCGGGTACATGAGCATAGCTACAGCGCCTATCATGGAAGCTTTCTTGGCCGTCAATGTGCATCCTGCGGACCTCTCCATCGAGAGAGAAGATGGGAGAAGAAGATTCACTGGAGATCACGCAGTCAGGGATGCAATTTTGGCGGGGGAGAAGTACCTCAGGGCCTCCACCCACATAGTGGAGCCTCTCGTGGATGAGGGAAGGCTCTTGATGATATCTCCGCCTGTAGAGGTGGTGCTTCTTGACACCTGGGACCTCAAAAGAGAGGAGGATCTGCTAAAGGCCGAAAGCCTCAATCAAGAGAGGCTCAAGGAGAGGGGAGATTGGGTGGTCTTTCCGAGGACCATCGAGGATATAGCCCTCGGGAAATTTGCTCAGGACGAAGATGGAAACCTCTACTATAGTGGAACTCCCATCCCCAAGGGCCTGAAATTGGAGGAGGAGACCCCTTGACCCTCCCCCATTTGCGGGAAGAGTTCCACAAGCCAAAACTCAGGATTCCGGGCACCATCAAGGCCCCCTCAGCAAGGCAGCGAGCCAGTTTCGAGCCTCAGCCACATCTTCCTCTCCCCTCATGACGAAGGTGGGACAAGATGTTCCCCTCTCGTCTTTCTCGAGGGGACAGGAAGTGGGACATCCGCATACAACGAGGAGCGCCACTATACCTGGGTTGTCGTACCTGACAGGCTTGAAGCCTATCTCGCGGGCAAGGGCCTCAACAGCCTCGGTCCGATCATAGGAAGGGTTGCATCCTCCGCAATATCTGACTCCGATGAGAACTTCTCTTCCGCACCCCAATTGGAGCCCCCTAGCCCTAATTGTCCCAGAGAGCCNGTGACTTGGAGGGCCAAAGCCCCAAGGCCTCAGGCCCCATCTNTNTANTAAAAGCAAGATCCGGGCCAAAACTGAAACCGGAGATCGTTTCCCCTTCCAGTTCCGGGCGTCTCCCAACATCCCATGGACTTAGCCAAAACTTTCCGCGGATTGTGAATGGGGCGGGCTTAGCTCGTCCACTTTTTTTCCCAAAAATCACCCTTGGGAGGAATGCCACGGGGGAAGAGTGGGGAGGGCAACTGCGCATCCCTCCCCGACGATATGACCATCAGGCTGAACGCACCTGGATCTTGCGGGGTTTGGCCTTGGTCACCTTTGGCATGATGACCTTGAGAACCCCGTGGGACATCTCAGCGCTTATCTTTTCCTGGTCCACTATCTCCGAGAGCACGAATTGCCTGTAATAGCCCCCCTCCCTGTATTCCCGGTACACTGGTGTCATCCCCTCGGTGTGGGTCTGAAGGGCATGGCCCTGCAAGGTCAGGACATTGTCCTTCAAGTCTATCTCAACTGCTGAGCTGTCAACCCCAGGCATATCAGCCAGAAGCACCAGTTCGCCCTCTGTCTCGTATATGTCCACCGCCGGGGAGAAGTAGGGCACGCCCCTTGTCCCTTCGGCCCTAGTCCTTGCGGCCTCTTTCTTCTCGGTGGGTCTCAGTTCTTTCTCCGTCATTTCCCTCACCTCCCCTATGTCTGGGAATCAGTCAGCGCTCTTCACCTTTATCTGTCTAGGCTTCACGTCCTCAGCCTTGGGAAGGGTCACATACAGGATACCGTGACGGCTCGTTGCCTCGACCTTGTTGGGATCCACCCTGTCGGGCAGGCTCACTACCCTGCGGAAAGAACCGTATTCCCTCTCTCTTCTGTGGTAATTGGCCTTTTCCCCGCCATCTTCTTGCTTCCGCTGGCCTCTCAAGGTGACTGACTCCTCGGTCACGGTAATCTCCACATCTTCTGGCTTGACCCCAGGAAGTTCCGCAGTGAGAACATAACGGTCCTTGTCCTCATAGACGTTCACTGGAGGAAATACCCCGGTCCTTTCCCTTGTGAACACCCCACCAAATCCTTCCTGGAATATCCTGTCTATCTCGTTTCTGAGCCTTTCCATCTCGGCAAAAATGTCATTCATCGGTCTTTGAAATCTTATCACAGCCATCTCCATCCCTCCTTTCTCATCGAGGGCGCGCCCCATTTGCTTTCATGCTATGAGTAAGCACGCCCATGGACCTTGTCAAGGGAAGAGAAAAGAGTGGAGAACTCATGGCCTCACAGGATCCCTGCCAACAAGAGGAAAGCCGTTGCTGAGGCTATCCCGATCCTGTAATAGCCGAAAATCTCCAGACCATGCCTTTCCAGGTATCCCACCATCCATCTCACAGCCACAACGGCCGAGATCATCGAAGAGAGAAAGCCCATTGCCATGGGAGCTAGCTCCAGGAACTCCACCATCACTGACCAGTGCTTGACCAGGTCGAAGAGGCTCGCTGCAGCGAGGGTCACCAGGCCCAAAAGAAAGCTGAACTCCACGGCAGCTTTCATTGACAGACCACAGAGGAGGCCTCCCACAATGGTCGCGAGGCTCCTGCTTACCCCAGGCCACATGGCCAAGCACTGAAAAAGCCCTATAAGCAAGGCCGCCTTCAACTGAAGCTCTTCCATGGGTCTGCCCCTTTTGGGCACGATCCTCGAGACCAGGAAGATCCCCAGGCCTCCTCCGAACCATGCGACCACGATGGGCCATGGGCCAAAAAGATAGTGCTTTATGGTCCTTTCCAAGAGAAGTCCCAAAAGGGCAGCTGGAAGGAAGGCAGCGCACAACCTTATGGCCAATTGGAATCCTGCGGGATCTCTCCCCAGAGCTCCCAATGCCATGGACCAGATTCTCCTCCTGTACAGGAGCAAAACGGCTATTATGGCACCTCCTTGAATACTTATGGCATAAGCATCGGAAGCCTCCTTCTTGGAGGGAGAAGAGGCCCGCTCTGACCCCCTGGGTGCCACTCCCATTACCCTTTGGGCCAAAAGAAGATGTCCTGTGGAGCTAATGGGGAGGAACTCCGTAATCCCCTCCACTACCCCCAGGATGAGAGCCTGCCCCAGGGTCATGTATTCTCCTTTGGGAGGAGAAGCTTCTCGAGGGCTCGCCCCTGTCTCCACTTTTGGCCAGCTCCAAACTGGGAAAAGGTGAGAGAGGAGAAGAAATGCCAGGATTTTTGCCCAAAACCGAGGGAACATCTCACCTCCTAATCCTCGGGATGGGAGAGGCTCCCAGACTCTCCCGAAACGAAAAGCCAAATTTCCGTAAGTATACCCAACTTGGCCCAAAAGGGAAAAGCCATGGCTTCCTACTCTCACCCACTGAGCTTCGAAAATGGCGAATACCTCCCTCGAGAAGATAAGTCCCCGATCTTGTGAGATCCGCGCTTATCGTGAGAGGGATTTTTCCAGTTGATATCCAGAGATTCTCCATCTTCCCCCGACTCGTGATAGCCAACGGGAGGAAAAGAGACTGGCGCTTTGGCCAGAAGCTCCCCCAGGTATACTTGGGTGAGGGATGTGGGGTGGCTCTCATTTGCCGGCCAAGGGGGTGTGTTTGTGGATGTCAGGATAGGTCTTTCTACGGAGAGGGAAGATGGTTTATAATTTATGAGCTTTCCCTTTGGGCCGTTAACTCAGTCAGGTAGAGTATCTGCCTTTTAAGCAGAGAGCCGCTGGTTCGAATCCAGCACGGCCCAAGGAGAAAAGATCAGTGTCCCCATCGTCCAGCTAGGCCCAGGACACCGGTCTTTCAAGCCGGCAACACGGGTTCAAATCCCGTTGGGGACGCCAAAGAGGAGGAAGAGGCCCCACAAGGGGCCTCACCTTTTTCACCCAAGACGATCGGTAAAGCCCCCGCCATGTTGAACCTGTCCCTGTTCAAGTCCCTTTCTTTTTGTGGAGGAAGAGGCCCAAAGGGCCCAAATGCGCTTCTCCCTCCCTCTCGATCCTTTAGGTCATCTGGATTGGCCCCCTTTTTCTTCTAGAAGGCGAATTCCCTCCAAAGGGCGGGCCCCGGGACTGCAGGTAAAGCACTGGCCTGACCGAAGGGGGAAGGGGATGGGAAGGAGGGTGGGGCCCTTGGATTTTTTGGGCCGGGGTTTGTCGGCCAATTGGAGGTGCGGAGTTGCCACAGGCCTCATCTTGGGAGAAGATATCCCCGGATTTCCATTTTATGGCGCGCAGGCAGAAGGGCGTGGAGAAATTCTCATGAGCGAGAGTTCAAAGGAAAAGGGAGAGGCGACCTTCTTCGTCTTGGAAGAGGTCCATGACTCCAGGTTCCCCTATCGTCTGACCATAAGAAAAGGAGACAAGGTCCTTCTGGGGCTCAGGGTCCAGGACAGGTGGCCGGGTCAGAGAGGAAACGTGTTTTGCATCAGGGAGGAGAGAGGCTCATGGATCTCGCCTCACAAAGAGCTCGAGAGAGTTCCAATCTTGCTCATGAAGAGGCTGGGCAAAAGGCTCTCCCTGGTCCTGGATAGGGCCCAAAGGAAAAGGTGCGACTTTCTCTTCCTCACCAAGAAATACAGGACCAAGGAGGGGGAATACGAGCAAATCTTCTGGCGAACCCAGAAGGCCCTCACAAGCCACAGGACAAGGGCAAAGCTGAGTACATCGGGGGCGTGTTCCATCAACATCTTGGTGGATACCTCGGAAAGGTACCCCTGGAAGTTCCAAGGTTGCCAGGTGACGAGACAAAAGCTCCCTGTGGGGGATTACGCACTGGCTGGCGAGAAAGGGGAGCTTCTGGCCATTGTGGAGAGAAAGACCATGGAAAATATGCTCACGGACTTCGCTAAGATGCCCGCTTTCCACCAGCAACTTTCGGAGCTCTCCTCTTACAGACATTGCGCCTTGGTAATAGAGGCCAATTACGCTGATTTCCTCAACCCAGCCAAGGTTCCTTATTGCAGGCCTTCCTTCGTATCCATGGCCATAGCGGAGATAAGTGCCCTCCACCCTGGACTTTTGGTCGTCTTCGCTGGAAACAGGAAGTTGGCCCAGGAGTGGACTCTGAGATTCTTCCGGGCCGTACAAGCCCATAGCCTCGACAAGCCCCATCCAAAAGTGGCAGAGGTGCTCGAGCATTATGGGAAGTCCATGGAGGAAGATCCAAATGGGGCTCCATCAGCCAAAGGGACCGAGGATTAAAGGGCCTCACCTGCCGAGCACTCCAAAGGACTCGCCCCGTGCACCCTAGTTGCGAGGCCTGAGGCGTGCCAAGGCATTTGAATGTTTTGAAAGGGTTACCCCGGAAGGAGGGTCATCCGTGGGACATGTGCACTGGCGAACCTCCTGCGCATCCTCGCGCTCGTCTGGGGCTCGCCCATCTGCCAGGTGGCACGCTCGGGAGATGGTGACCTTAGGGGCCCGATGGGCCATGGTCTGGCCCGTTCCTCGGGGGAGAAACAAGGAGCTAATCTCTCGACAATATCTCGGAGAAAATCGGCTTTCGGCCACTCCGCATTGTACCCCTTCAGGCAATCCTCTTTAGGCAAGCTTCCCGCGGAGGGGCGGGCCCCGCACGCCCGCTAGGAAGGCTCGGGCTTGACCGAGGCATGTCCCCGCTAGGCCACCGGGCGTTCCTTTGCCCCCGATGATTATGTCATGCCTCGGCTTGCGTACGGCCTCGCAACGCGGACGCGGAGAGCGCGTCCCTTGTATGTATAATACTCTCGCTGTTGGGTGACTCGGTGTTAGGAGCTGGAAGGGGGGTACCGGATGCCGACGCGTCCC
>JGI24721J44947_10003914_pt1 | contig 20887 bp, 15 predicted proteins | sample YelNatPaOPGAMG01_FD_44947 | JGI IMG/M metagenome (IMG submission 44947) | reverse complement strand
ATTTGTATGTAGTATGAAATCCGAAGAAGAGATTACAGAAGAAATAATGGAGAAATACAGGTCTATATTTCATCAGATTGAATCCCTTTATGATACTTTCCTGAAGAATACAGACATAGAGTATAAATACCAGGAACTTAAAAATATACGGAGTTATGTTGCCTTATCTCTNCATCTTTTAGAGATGGGNAAGGCANTTGCACATTTCTATGAAAGACACAGCGATAAGGTAAGAAGATATTCCACATCTACTCGTATTTCTAATCTGGTTTCAAATNTTACAATAAAAGAGACCTTACGGGAATTTATTCTTAATTATTCCATCTATTTCCTTCTTGCAGGTAAATCAACCTCTGTAAGNATATTTAAAAAGATGGGAATGGATGCAGATGAGTTTATCTATTCCACAAAGAAACTTATACTATATTCTTATAGAATAGAGGACTTTCATATAAGGCCTGTGATGCCTGTAACACAGATAGCAGGAAAATATAAACTGGATACATATCTTTACTATAACAGAAACAGGTATGACCTTAAAAGTCCAGTAGAGATGGCGATAGCCATCCCTGATATCAGAGAAGGACTGTCCAAAGAAAATGTGGAGATTATGATACAGGGTCCAAGAAAATCTGTTAATGAGATATGTGAATTTTTGAAGGAAAGATGTGGAGCTTCCGAGAAGGATATTATTTGCAGTTTAATATCTTCCTATACTAAAATATAGTTGCTCTTGACAGGATGATTTAAAAAGGGTAATATATATCTTGACAGAAGAAAAAAAAGGAAGTATAATAACCTTCCTTTCAGTATAAAACCTGAAAGTAAAGTAGTAGAAATTTGTTCATTGACAATTTAAAATTTATGGTCAAGCTATTAAGGGCATATAGTGAATGCCTTGGCGAAACCTGGCGATGAAGGACGTGGCAAGCTGCGAAAAGCCCCGGGGAGGTGCAAGCAACCTGTGATCCGGGGATTTCCGAATGGGGTAACCCATCTACCTGAAAGGGTGGATATTCGCCGCAAGGCGAAGGCGAACCAGGGGAAGTGAACCATCTCAGTACCCTGAGGAAAAGAAAGAAATTTCGATTCCCTGAGTAGCGGCGAGCGAAAGGGGAAGAGCCCAAACCGTATAATGGTAATAGCGTAGGTGCGTTCATTATACGGGGTTGCAGGGTCTGGCAGGAGAGAACCTACTCTCTCAACAGGTAAAAAGTTTTTCAGGATAGTCGAATGACATGGAAAGGTCAACCACAGAAGGTGAAAGTCCTGTAGACGAAATCCTGAAAACACCTGTGTCAGATTCCTGAGTACAGCGGAGGAACCGAGGAGCTCCGCTGGAATCCAGGAGGACCACCTCCTAAGGCTAAATACAGCGTTTCGACCGATAGTGCACAAGTACCGCGAGGGAAAGGTGAAAAGAACCCCGGGAGGGGAGTGAAATAGAACCTGAAACTATATGCCTACAAGCAGTCGGAGTCCGCCGCAAGGCGGATGACGGCGTGCCTATTGAAGAATGAGCCGGCGAGTTATTGGCTGCAGCAAGGTTAATCCGCTCTTAGCGGANGAGCCGTAGCGAAAGCGAGTGGTCCTAACTGGGCCCATTAGTTGCAGTCAATAGACCCGAAGCTGGGCGATCTAACCATGGCCAGGATGAACCCGTCCTAACAGGCGGGGGAGGTCCGAACCGGTGTTCGTTGCAAAGAGCTCGGATGAGCTGTGGTTAGGAGTGAAAGGCTAATCAAGCCCAGTGATAGCTGGTTCTCCCCGAAATGACTTTAGGGTCAGCCTCACCTTATAGGATGATAGGGGTAGAGCACTGATAGGGCAAGGTTCCTTACAAGGAGCCAAGTTCTTTCAAACTCCGAATACTATCATTCGTTCGGTGGGAGTGAGACTGTGGGGGCTAAGCTCCATAGTCAAAAGGGATTCAGCCCAGACCATCAGCTAAGGTCCCTAAATCCAGACTAAGTGGTAAAGGAAGTGGAGTCACACAGACAACCAGGAGGTTGGCTTAGAAGCAGCCATCCTTTAAAGAAAGCGTAACAGCTCACTGGTCGATGTGATTCTGCGCCGACAATTCAACGGGGCTCAAGTCTGGTACCGAAGCTATGGTTCCTGTCAGAATAATCTGGCAGGAAGGTAGGGGAGCATTCCCTGACAGTGAAGTTCATCCGTAAGGATGGATGGAGTCAAGGGAAGAGAGAATGCCGGCATAAGTAGCGAAAATCCCGATGAGAATTCGGGACACCGAAAGCCTAAGGTTTCCTGGGGAAGGTTCGTCCGCCCAGGGTTAGGCGGGGGCTAAACCGAGGCCGAAAGGCGTAGGCGATGCACAGCTGGTTAATATTCCAGCCCCATCTGGTAAACGTTAATACCGAAGGGGGGACGGAGAAGAATAGGTCATCCGGTGACTGGTAGTACCGGTTCAACTCCTGAAGTCCGCTTGTGGCAAATCCATAAGCACCAAGGATGGATGGAGGAGTACGAGCTCAATCGCAAGTGCGAGCGAAGTGGCCAAGTTCTTCTTCCAAGAAAATCCTCGTAGGGAGTTTATCAGGTGCCCGTACCGCAAACCGACACAGGCAGGCTGGGGGAATACCCTAAGGTGCGCGAGAGAACCCTTGCTAAGGAACTAGGCAAAATAACCCCGTAACTTCGGGAGAAGGGGTGCCTGAGTAAGGTATAGTTATTCTATAATTATGCCTGAAAGGGCCGCAGTGAAATGGCTCCCGCGACTGTTTATCAAAAACACAGGGCTCTGCAAACTCGTAAGAGAATGTATAGGGCCTGACAAGTGCCCAGTGCCGGAAGGTTAAGAGGCGGTGTTATCCGCCGCAAGGTGGAGAAGCACCAAATCCAAGCCCCGGCAAACGGCGGCCGTAACTATAACGGTCCTAAGGTAGCAGTTGCTGCCTGCTTCAGTGGCAACACTGGAGGCAATACCTGGCTATATGCGGGGAAATCCTTAGAGCCCTGCCTACCAGAAATTATCTGGTAAAAATGGCAGGGATTGGACAATCCGCAGGAAACCCATTTTGGGGTTCCTCAGAGACTGTACGCCGGGTATCCTGTTTCTACTTAAAGGAGAATCAGATGGACCTAACTCCTGACTGGATTGTGGGATTTGTAGATGGGGAAGGATGTTTCTATGTTGGATTTTATGAACACCCTGAGATGACAACTGGATATCAGGTTCTTCCAGAATTTAGAGTCGTCCAGCATCTGAGAGATATAAAAGTTCTTTATGGTTTTAAAAAGTTCTTTGGATTTGGAGTAGTTAGAAAGAACCATGAAGATAGATATGAATACAGGGTGAGAGACATTGAACATCTTTCAAAGGTAGTCAGGTTTTTTGAAAGGCATCCCCTTAAAACATCAAAAAACATAAACTTCAAAAGATTTGCGAGGATTATCCATATGATGGAACAGGGGAAACATCTACAAAAAGAAGGGATGAAAGAAATAATAAAGATCTCACTCCAGATGAACAGAGAGAACAAGGAAAAAGCAAAAAAAATCCTTGAAAGATTAGAAAGAGAAACAGGATAAAGATACAGTCCACCTTTCAATAGAAATATTGGAGATAAGGTGAGCGAAATTCCTTGTCGGGTAAGTGGTCGGACTTGCCCGTAAGCCAGCTCATAACGGTGGAACTCCTTACCGGATGGGTATTAACAAGGAATACCCTGTTCGCTATGGCGAATAAGGTAAGGACAATACCGTGGGAAGTCGTCCGCTTCAGGCGGATTGACCCCGTAACGACTCATTCGTAAAAGACGAATGGACTCCTCTTTTAAGAGGGGTAAGACGCTGGCCATCAATCCATCGTAGGAGGTATTGAGATGCTTGATCCCAATTACATAACCGGTTTTGTAGATGGGGAGGGAAGTTTTTCTATTTGCTTATCTCCCACAAACTTCAAAGATGTCAGATGGGAGGTAAGACCCAGTTTTTCCATCACACAAAACAAGGATAACAGGGGAATCCTCTTTAAGATAAGGGACTATTTCAAGTGTGGGACGATAAGGCCAAACAGAAGTGATAACACCTATAAGTATGAAGTGCGGTCACTGGACGAGATAGATAAAATAATAATACCCCACTTCAGAAAATATCCTCCCCAGACAAACAAGAGGATTGACTTTGAGGTTTTTTCATCTGTTGTAAAGGTTATGAAAGAAGGAAGGCATCTTACAAAAGAGGGACTAAAAGAGATTGTGGACTTATTAAAAAAATTACCTCCGGAAAGGAAAAGAAGATACAAACCGGAAATCATCTCCTGAGGAGTTTCAGGGGATGTCTTCCCCTGAATATTATGGATTGATGAAGGTATAGTCTAAGAATGGAGTTCCGACCCGCACGAATCTTGTAACGACGGGAGCGCTGTCTCGGCGAGGGGCTCGGCGAATTTGTGATACCTGCGAAGACGCAGGTTACCCGCGGCTAGACGAAAAGACCCCGGAACCTTTACTGTAGCCTGCTATTGGATTTTAGAATAATATGCGTAGGATAGGTGGGAGGCTATGAAGTCTGCCTTTCGGGGCAGATGGAGCCGACGGTGAAATACCACTCTTATTATTTTGAAATCCTAACCTCTGTCTGTGAATCCAGACAAGGGACAGTGGGAGGTGGGCAGTTTAGCTGGGGCGGCTGCCTCCTAAAAGGTAACGGAGGCGTCCAAAGGTTCCCTCAGGCTGTTTGGCAATCAGCCGTTGAGTACAAAGGCAGAAGGGAGCCTGACTGCGAGACTGACAGGTCGAGCAGAGGCGAAAGCCGGGCTTAGTGATCCGGTGGTCCCGTGTGGAAGGGCCATCGCTCAGCGGATAAAAGGTACTCCGGGGATAACAGGCTGATCTTGCCCAAGAGTTCATATCGACGGCAAGGTTTGGCACCTCGATGTCGGCTCATCGCATCCTGGGGCTGGAGAAGGTCCCAAGGGTTGGTCTGTTCGCCCATTAAAGCGGTACGTGAGCTGGGTTCAGAACGTCGTGAGACAGTTCGGTCTCTATCTGCCGTGGGCGCAGGAGGCTTGAAGGGGAGCTAACCCTAGTACGAGAGGACCGGGTTGGACGAACCTCTAGTGTACCGGCTATCCCGCCAGGGGTAATTGCCGGGTAGCTATGTTCGGAAGGGATAACCGCTGAAAGCATCTAAGTGGGAAGCCCACCCCAAGATTAGGCCTCCCTCCGTCGCAAGACGGACGAAGACCCCAGGTAGACTACCTGGTTGATAGGCTCCATGTGTAAGACCCGTAAGGGTTTAAGCTGAGGAGTACTAATCGGTCGAGCGGCTTGACCATAATTTTTATTAAAGCAGGGAGGGTGAATAACCTTCCCTGCTTTTTTTTTGACAGTATCTCTTACTTCTTTTAAAATATTACTATGGAGAAAAAAGGGCACTGGAAAGGATTTACCCTGATAGAAATCACGGCGGTTGTAGGAATTATATCCACACTATCTGTAAGTACATATATGGGTGTCCAGAAAGGCAGGGAAAGTCAATGTCTTAATAATCTCAAACAAATATATCAGGCAATTAGTATGTTTGAGATGGATAACGGACACCTGCCAAATGCAAAATTTTTCCCTTCTTCTGCCTCTGACCCAAGAGGACTTCATAATATTCTTAATAGGGGTGCACAGGAACAATTCCCTGGAAGTATTTTTTTCTGCCCTTCATTACCAGAGCAGTTAAATATCTATGGAACAAACTATATCTGGAATGATGAACTCAGTGGAAAGAGTTCAGATACCCTGCCAAGAAATACCTGGCTGATGACTGAAATGACTGCCGTAAGGAAAGATATCCCTGGACCTCATACAGGAAGGTTTGCCATCCTATATGTCGGTGGAAATGCACAGACAGGAGAAAGAATTTCCTTCCCTGAAGTTGCTCCACCCCAGAAACCTCCAGCAGAGACAAGGGAAATTAAGAGACCTGAAGAGAAAAAGTCGCCCGAGCCAACAACCTCCTTAAACATCCTGACAAAAAAGGAAGCAAGGGCAGGAGAAGAAGTAAAAATCTCTGTCTCCCTCTCGGATGGGAAAGGTGGTTCCATCCCTATAAAACCAGGGATGTTTTCAATAAAAACAGACGACCCTTCTGCCTCAGTCCCCTCCTCTTTTGAAGTAAAAAACGAAACATCCACCTTTGAATTTTCATCTGTTTTTAAAAAGGCAGGTAAGGTTCGTATAAAGATAAAGGAAGAAAGTTCTGGACTTGAAGGTGAGTGTGAGGTAAATATTTTGCCGGAGTCAACCTCTCAGTTCTTATTCTCCAATTTCCCTCTTTTGTGGGAAGCAGGAAAGCCACAGGTAGTTTATATCAATGCCTGTGATAAGGGTGGCAACAGAACTGATGACTATAATGGAGAGGTAGTCATCCTCGCAAGAAAAGGGAAGGCATCTCCAGAAAAGGTAATACTCGCAAAAGGGGTATGGACAGGAGAAGTAACACTAACTGAACCTTCTGAAAACAATGTCTTATATGCTGGCGGAGAAAGAGGTATCTCTGGAGCCAGTCCTGAATTTACGGTTCAAAACTCTTCTCCTTCAGTTATTGCTCTCTCTTCTGAAAGCAAAGAAGAGCCAGTAGCAGGTATACCTTATGACATAACACTGGAAGTAAAAGATATGTATGGCAATAGATGTATTGACTATACAGGAGAGGTTGATATAGGACTCCCTGAAGGAGCAACAACAGACGCAAAAAAGGTAATACTGGGGCTGGAAGACAGGGGAATGAAGAGAATATCTATTACATTCTTCAGGGCAGGAGATAAAAAGATACAGGTCTCCGCTAAAGATATAAAAGGAGAGAAATCGTTCTATGTCAATCCAGGTCAGTTATACAGTTTTTCCATAGGGGATATAGGAACACAGGAGGCAGGTAAACCGTTCAATATAGTGGTNAAGGCAATGGATAAATGGGGGAATACTGTAAAAGGTTATTATCTGAAGGAACCATCAGGAACTGTGGAATATATAAAAAGGGATACTTCTTCTGGTATGTGGATGGAGACGGTTGTAATAAAAAAGGCAGGACAGTATAGTATTATAGTTGAAGACCTTGTAGGTAACCGTGGGAACTCAAACCTATTTACCNTAAAGCCATCCTCTCCTGAAAAGATTGAAGTTACAGGAATACCACTGGAATTATTTAAAGGGATGGAATATANAGGGAATATTACAGTAAAAGACAGGTTTGATAATATTATTACTGACTATAAAGGTGCCTTTAGTGGAGAAGCATCCGATGGTTTAAAAATAGAAATCAATGAGAACAATATTAGAATAATACCTGAAAAGACAGGATATTATAAACTCACCATAAAAGATACGACAAACACTAATCTATCTACAGAAAAGCATNTTGTTGTTATATCAGAAAAAAAATAAGTGCCTTCTACTTAAACCATTTATAGAAATGACAGGAAAAAAATATTTAAATGAAAAAAGGATAGAGGTTGTGTGTGTGGGAAGTGAACTTTTATATAACAGGGTGAATACTGATATAAATATCATATCAGGCATAATGACAAGGGCAGGTTTTTTCATAAGCAGGTGCATTATAGTAGGCGATGAAAAGGAAGAGATAAAAGAAGCTGTTTCTAATGCACTTAAAAAAAGTGAGATTGTGTTTATAACCGGCGGACTTGGACCAACATCTGATGATGTAACAAGGGATGCCATTGCAGAGATGCTTCAGAGAAAACTCTTTTTTTCAGATGCTATCTGGCAAAAGATATGCGAGAGGTTTTACAGAAGAGGGATAAAAGAGATCCCGGAGATTAATAAAAGGCAGGCATACATAATTGAGGGGGCGGAAGTAATTGAAAACACAGTGGGTACTGCTCCTGGTATGATATTAAAAGAAGCAGGGAAGGTACTTATACTTCTACCAGGTCCACCTGCAGAGTTAACCCCTATGGTAGAAGAGTGGGCAAAAACATTAAAGGATGCCTCAAAAGCAGAGATAAAGGTATACCGTTTTGGAATATCCGGGCTACCGGAGTCATCCGTTGAGGAAAAGATACACAGTTTCTTCTCTGAAAAAGGTATCAAATATACTATCCTTGCCAGCCCACAACTCATTGAAATACTTATTGCCTCCAGAGGTGACTTTAAAGACATCCACATTGTTGAAGGGTTCTTAAGGGAGTGTTTTTCTGAGAATTATCTGGGCATAGACCCCCCTGCCCTGCCCGTTCTTATAGGAAACCTGCTAAAAGAAAAAGGGTTAAAGATAGCAATTGCTGAGTCCTGTACAGGCGGACTTGTAGGCAAGATTCTTACAGATACACCTGGAAGTTCTGACTATTTCCAGGGTTCTTTTGTGGTCTATAGCAATATCCTGAAGAGACGAATCTTAGGGGTGCCAAAGACAGTTCTGAAAAAATACGGGGCTGTAAGTGAAGAGTGTGCTTTATATATGGCAAAAGGTGCTAAAAAGAAGGGAAAGGCAGATATATCTATAAGTATCACAGGTATAGCAGGACCTTCAGGGGGAAGCAAAGAAAAACCTGTTGGGCTTGTATATATAGGTATTGGGCTACCCAAAAATAAGTTTCACATCCATAAGTTTATATTTCCAGGGAATAGAGAAAGGATAAGGGAAAGGACTGCCTATCAGGCACTTGAACTTTTAAGGAAATATCTTATATGAAAAATAGAGTTATTTCAATCGTCCTGGCAGTGTTGATACTTGGCACCTTACTGATAAAGATTATCACTCTTCCTCCTAAAATACAGACAGCAAAACTTGTAGAGATACCGGAAGGGGCCACTGCTGAAGATATAGCAAAGACACTGGAAGAAAAGGGAGTGATAAAAAGGGCCGGGTGGTTTTTATATCTTACAAAAAGGCATAATATCCAGGGAAAATTGCAGGCAGGCATATATGAATTTTCTGGTAGAACACCTCTAAAAGAGGTAATAAAAAAACTGGTTTATGGAGAGGTTGTCCTTGTCAGAATAACAATTCCTGAAGGAAGCACCATTAAAGATATTGCAGAAATTCTGGAAAGAAAAGAACTCTGCAGGAAAGAAGAGTTTATAAGTTATGCTATGGATAATAAAAAACTGGAAGGGATGCTCTTCCCTGATACATACCTGTTTCCCCATAAAACATCTGTTGAAGCCATAGCAAGCACAATGTATAAGCGGTTTAAAAATGTATTTGAAGAACTGTATGGAGAACCAATAACAGATGCAAATTTTAAGAAGGTGAAAGAGATTGTTACTGTTGCTTCTATTGTTGAAAAAGAAGCGATGTATGACAGTGAAAGAAGGATTATAGCAGGTATTATATACAAGCGACTGAAAAGACATATCCCCATACAGAGTTGTGCCACTGTTGTATATGCACTTGGAAAACCAAAGGCACGTCTTTCAAACTCTGACCTGAAGGTAAAGTCACCCTACAATACCTATACCCACAGAGGACTTCCACCAGGTCCTATATGTAACCCAGGGCTATCTTCATTAAAAGCAGCACTTAATCCAGAAAAGACGGACTATTTATATTTTGTATCTATGGGGGATGGTAAAAACTACTTCTCAAAGACATACAGTGAACATCTTACTGCTATAAAGACATTTCTTTCTTCCAGTACCCAATCCGAAACTTCTTCTTACTAAAAGACTCAGGTGGGAATCACTTCTATGGTAAGAGGAGATGGGTGTATTTTATGCTGGACAAGGAAGTGGGTCATAATGGCAACCATTGCACCATTGTCCATACAGAGTTTTTTATCAGGGATAAACAGTTTCACTCCTTTGCCCTCCAAAGCCACCTGAAACCTATTTCTGATATACCCATTCTGAATAACCCCGCCACCGAGCAATAATGACCTTACATTATATCTGTCCAGACACCTCAATGTTTTTTCTATAAGTATATCCCCAATAGTTTTTTGAAAGCCAGCACATATATCTGGAATATCTTTAATGCCATTCTTCCTTATATAATAAAGCACCGCTGTCTTAAGTCCACTGAAACTGAAGTCAAGGGATGACTTATCAAGAAGTGCTGCTGGGAATTTTATCTTTGTCTCATCACCTTTTTCTGCCATCTTTTCAATATACGGACCCCCAGGAAAACCAAGGTTAAGCATCCTTCCCACCTTGTCAAATGTTTCTCCACAGGCATCATCAAGTGTCCTTCCAATCACCTCAAAACTTACAGGGTCTCTTATGTAAAGAAATGTTGTATGGCCACCAGAGATTACAAAACCAAGTGCAGGAAAATCTACCTCAGTGTTTAAAAAATTTGCAGCAATATGAGAATGGATATGGTTGACTTTGTATAATGGTTTATGTAAAGAATAGGCAAGTCCTGCTGCAAAAGAGACACCTACAAGGAGAGACCCTTTGAGCCCAGGATGGTTTGTAACGCCTATATAATCTATATCTGATAACCCTATTCCACTTTCCTTGATGGCTTTTTCAAACAGAATATCTATCTTTTCTATATGTGCCCTGCTTGCAAGTTCAGGAACAACCCCGCCATATAAAGAGTGTATGTCTTCCTGACTTGCAATGAGATTAGCAACTATCTCTCTGTCCCTTAAAATACCTATCCCTGTCTCATCGCAGGATGTTTCTATGCCAAGTATTATCATATAAAAATTATTATTCAAGGAGAGAGGAAACAGGGACAACCTCTACCCCTTCCTTTTCCAACTCCGGTAGTATATCTTTCAAAACCGCTACGGTATTCTTCCTTGCATGACCTATCCCTATTGCCTTCCCCTGTTTCCTTGCTGTTTCAACAAGTTCCCGTATCTGCCCTTCTATATACTGGGGGTCTGACTGGTTATCTAAAAACACATCCCTTTTTGCTGTCTTTATCCCCATCCCTTTTGCCAGTATATATCCCTTGCTCTGTCTTGCTGTCATACTATCAACAAAGAAAAGGTTCTTTGACTGTATGGCTTCCAGTAGTATGCGCATCTTCTCTTCATCTGATGTGAACAGGGAGCCCTCATGATTATTTATGCCTTTTACCCCTGGATAAAAGTCCTTAAGTGCATTATAAAACTGCCTGGTAATTTCATCATTACTCATATCTGTTTTTAAGACCCCTTTATCAAAAGAACGGAAAGGGGGCCGTGGTTCCAGTGGCAGGTGAAGAAGCATCTCTATTGAGTTATTCTTTTTAATCTCCTGAAATACATCCTTACTGTAAGGGGCATATGGAAGTATTGAAACAGTAATCGGTCTATTAATCTTCTCTATCTCTTTTACAATCTCCTTATTCCAGCCAAGGTCATCTATGATAATCCCTATTCGTACCTTTCCTTTCACTTCTGGGGGGACTGCCTTTTTTGTTATGGCTGGCTTTTCAGGAGGTACGGGTACTGGGACTTTTTCTTTCCTTATCTCTTTGATAATACCAACTGCTGTAATGAGAATACACAGAAGAATAAACAACACAAGTGGTAGGAAAGGGGAATTATCTGATGAATTTCTCTTAACCATTTTCTTCAACTACCTTATTTCTCAATAACTCCAGTGCCTTTTGAAACTGTGTATCATCTTTTCCCATAGGTATTATTGCACCATTTTCCGGCAACTGCACAGTTATATCTGGCTCTATCCCTTTGCCTTCAATACAGACGCCGGAAGGTGTATAGTAATGTGCTGTGGTCAATTTTAGAGAAGAGCCATCGGAAAGGGGAACAAGATTCTGCACGGAACCTTTCCCAAATGTCTTCATACCAACTGCAATGGTTCCTGGTATATTGTCCTTTAATGCCCCGACCACAATCTCGGATGCGCTTGCGCTACCCTCATTTATAAGTAAAACAACCGGTTTTTTCCAGATTGGTTCCTTTCTGCTATTAAATGTACTTTTGTCCTTTGCTTCTCTACCTTGAATATAAACAATGAGTTTTCCCTTCGGTACAAAAAACTCACTGACCTCAACCGCTGAACTTAAAAGTCCTCCGGGATTATTGCGGAGGTCAAGGATGAGACCCTTTACATTTTTTTTGTTAAGGTTTTCAAGCGCCCTTGCAAGGTCTGACGAGGTTCTCTCCTGGAAGTCCCTTATCCTGATATAACCAAGGTTGTTATCCAGCACTTCTTCTTTTATGGACTTTACCTTTATAACATCCCTGACAAGTGTAATCTTTTTCAACTCAGTAGCCCCTTCTCTTAATATACTTATGGTAACCTCGGTTCCCTTCTTNCCCCTTAACTTTCTGGCTGCCTCAAGTGTAGTAAGTCCCTTTGTGGACTCTCCATCAATCTCTATTATCCTATCTCCTGCCTTTATACCTGCCTTCCAGGCAGGTGTATCTTCTATAGGACTTACAACTGTTATNACTCCATCCTTGGATGTTATCTCCATCCCAACCCCATGAAACTCTCCCTTTGTTTCTATCTGTAGTTCCTGTGTAAGTTCTGGCTCAAGAAAGGCACTGTAGGGGTCAAGAGAGCCAAGCATCCCCTTAAGTGCGCCATATACCAGCTTTTTATTCTCCACCGGCTCTACATACTGGTTCTCTACAATCTTCATTGCATCAAGGAAAAGTTCAATATTCTTGTATACCTCTTCTTCCTGTTTTCTTTTCTGTGATGCAGTGACATCGCCTCCTACAATTATCGCAAGAGAAATCAGCCCTATAATACTCCACACTATCTTCCTCTTCATCTTCTTATTCTCCTCTCTTTTTACAACCTATTATTATACCCTTTATTCTTTTTTATTTAAATATTCCAGCAGTTTATTCTTCACCTTAGAAGGATTTATCTTGCCTTTTGTCTTTCGCATTATCTGTCCTATCAAAAAGGATAGTGCTTCTTCTTTCCCACTTTTATAGTCGTTTACTGCTCCTGTATTTTCTGTTATTACCTCTTTTACAATATTACTCACCGTCTCATCATCCTCTATCTGCAATAGATTTCTTTCAGAAACAATCTTTTCTGGTGGCATACCTGTATTAAAACACTCCTGAAGCACTGATTTTGCAGCCGCACCTGTAATCTTGCCATCTTCTATCATTGAAATGAGCTGAACCAGATATTCAGGGGTTACAGGAGAGACAGAGATGTCCTTCTTTGCTGATTTTAACAGAGCAGTAAGGTCTCCCATGAGCCAGTTTGCCACCATCTTCGGCTTTCCCCCTTTTTCAACACACCTCTCAAAATAATCAGCAATATCCTTTTTAGAAGTGAGGACTCCTGCATCATATTCAGACAGGATGTACTCCTTTATAAACCTATCTTTCCTTTGAAATGGCAGTTCTCCAACCTGTGTATTTATCTCTTCAACTATCTTATTATCAAAGATAAGAGGAGGGAGGTCCGGCTCAGGAAAATATCTGTAGTCCTGTGTTTCTTCTTTTCTTCTCATCTCTTCTGTAATCTGAAGGTCTTCATTCCATAGACGGGTCTCCTGTCTTAATGTCTGCCCTTCCTTTAAACAGGCAATCTGCCTTCTTGCTTCATATTCAAGTGCCTTTCTCACCGCCTTGAATGAGTTCATATTCTTAATCTCTACCTTAACACCAAGGTCTTTATCTCCGGTCCTCCGCACTGAAATATTTGCATCACACCTTAAGGAACCCTCTTCCATATTACAATCGCTTACCTCAAGATATTCAAGGATTCTTTTAAGAACTGTGAGAAACTTTTCTGCCTCTAAAGCACTTCTGATATCGGGTTCGGTAACTATTTCAATAAGGGGAACCCCACTTCTATTCAGGTCAACCAGAGAGAAACGGCTATTATCTTCTGGATGAATCAACTTTCCCGCATCTTCCTCCAGATGTATCCTCCTTATCCTGATGCTTCTGTTATCTACAAGAAGAACGCCTTCTGTAGCCAGTGGCTCTTCATACTGAGAGATCTGNTAGTTTTTGGGCAGGTCAGGATAAAAGTAGTGTTTCCTTGCAAAACGTGAAAAATGGGAGATCTTACAGTTAAGAGCCACTGCTGTTTTTAATGCCAGTTCAACTGCCCTTTTGTTTATAACAGGCAGTGTACCGGGAAAGCCGGCACATACAGGGCATATCTGAGAATTAGGAGAAGCGCCAAATTTTGTGGAACAACCACAGAACATCTTTGAGTCAGTCAGAAGTTCCACATGTACTTCAAGCCCTATGACAGTTTCATATTCTTCCATATTTACATTTTAATAAAAGGGGAAGATTACCGGGTTATTATACCTGCCTTAATCTGTGCTGTAAGTTCTTCTCCTGGTTTGAGTTTTAAACTATCTCCTCTTTTAACCGCTTCTGCAAGGTTAGGTAAACTTGAAAATGGCTCAAGTGCAATATTGTAGTTCCTTCCATACCAGGGGTATTCAAAACTTCCACCTGCAATTCTCCAGAACCATATATACCTGAAGATATTAAGGGGGAATTCAAGGGAGAATCCGAGTTTCATCCTTTGATTATAAATCTCGTATTTACCCTCTGAAAGTTCAGACAAAAACATTACCTCCGAGACATTATCTTTCTCATCAGGGCAGATACTTATATCAACCTTTTCGCCCCTTACACCCTCAACTAATGGCCAGATACCTTCTGTTTGCTTTAGATTTGTAAATGACTTTCCATCTCCCTGTGCCACAATAACCCTTGCCTTCTTTATTCTTATAATACAGTCGGAAGACAAAAATGGCTTCCCAAAGGCAGGATGGTGACCCCATATAAAGTCCATCTCCTCACCACCCCTGTTTACTACCTTTTCATCAATAACCACAAAAGGNCTGTCATCCTCAATGGTAACTGTCTTTTCTATAAAAAATGGCGTCCTGTATGTCTGTGTATAAAATCTTATGGAAAGTTTCTTTCCTGTATCTTCAAGAATATTATATCTCCACGGGATAAGTGCGACCTCACCATGAAGACCCAAGACAGCTCCTTTATACTCACATATACCTCCACCATTGGGAAATATCTCCTGCCATCCCCCCGGATACCAGTCAAGAAAATTACCTAACCTTCCTTCTGCTGTGGTAATGAAAAGGTATGGCTTATATAGAGGGATTGGACTTCTCCACATAAGGTCAACATCCAGTGGCTTATAAAGAAACTCAACTATATCCGTCCCTTTATCAACAAGGATTTCAAGCCGTATAAGGCTATTTTCCATTATAATAGTTGTTATGCCGCTCCATACACACTCCATCCATCTACAACCGTTATTTGCTGACAACATTCTCGTCTTCCTTTTTTACAAAAAATGACTTAGAGGGCAATAGCCGTCTCGCACCTGCAAAGTGCCTTCTAAAATATGAACTCTCAAGAGAAGCAATTGTAACCTTTTTCTCATTGGAACTGGCATGGATAAAAAGGTTATCTCCTATGTATATCCCCACATGTCCAACAGAACCGCCCCTGTAGAAGAAAACAAGGTCCCCCTCCTCCATCTCCTCTCTTGGAATCGGTTGCCCTTCTTTAAACTGCTGGTAAGAAGTATTGGGTAGTTTTATCCCTACCTTTTCATAGACACGTTTTACAAGGGTAGAACAGTCAATATATGAACTCCCTGTTCCGCCAAGTTTATAAGGCATATTCAAAAAGTTAAATGACTCTTTAAGAATAATATCCCTGAGGGTTCTTGATTCCTTTGCAATCTCTGTCTCTTTATTAATCTCATCTCCGGCAGAACTAACCTCTTTTCCAGCAGGAACTGCTGGGATTACAATGGTTATCCCTACTTTAAAATCACTGTCTGACATAAGATTGGCTTCCTTTAACTGTTCCGGTGTAATATTGTACTGAGCGGCAATTGATTCAAGTGTATCTCCTTTTTTAACCTTGTAGTATATCTTTTCCGTAGAAGTTCCAACGATAGGTAGTGGTGTTGTCACCTCCGGCACAACAGGTGTTTTCTTCGGTGTATTAATCTTGAGCGATTGCCCAATTTTTATGTTGTTTCCTTTCAGGTTATTTGCCTTCTTAATCGCAGAAATAGAAACATTGTATTTCTTACTTATCTTCTCCAGTGTATCTCCCTTCTTTACGGTATAATACATCGTCTCATAACTTCCTGTGGGTATACTTTTTTTAGAATATGTATTCCCTTTTGACGATGGGACACTCGCTTTTGCTATCTTAACCTCTTCTGTTTTTTTGACTATAAGTTTCTGCTTTGGCTGTATAGATGACGAGTTAAGATTATTCAATCTTTTAATTTCCTTTACAGTTGTATCATATCTCCTCGCAATGGATGAAAGCGTTTCACCTTTTTTTACATAGTGATATTGTGTTGTCCCTTCAGAAAAGAGATAAGTGCACAAAAATATTATAGCCAGCAGGTATGGATATCTTATTCTCATCATCCCTCCCCTGTTTCTGAATCAACGGGAAAAAGTTTTTCTATTTCCTTCTTCTTCTTTTCAAAATACTCATCTATCTTAAAAAACAGCCCTTCCATATTTTCTACAGCCCTTATCCTTTCTTCAAGTTTCTCCTGCTCCTTTATTATTACCCTTAGTGCCTCTGCAACTGGGTCTGGAAGTTTTGCATGGTCAAGGTCCACCTTTTCCACCTTGTGTTCTCCCACAACCCTTCCTGGTACACCAACAACCGTTGAACAGGGTGGCACATCCTTTATCACAACAGAACCAGCACCTATCTTTGAATTGTCTCCAACCTTTATTGCTCCCAAAACAATAGCACCTGCACCTATAACCACATTATTCCTATCGTCGGATGCCTCTTTTTCTTTTCAGTGGATGTCCCCCCTAAAACCACACCCTGATAAAGCAGCACATCATCGCCTATCTCAGTGGTCTCTCCAATAACAACACCCATCCCGTGGTCTATAAAAAACCTCCTGCCTATCACTGCCCCTGGATGGATTTCAATACCTGTTAAAAACCTGCCTATATGGGAGATAAATCTTGCAAGTGTTTTTTCTCCCCTTTTCCAGAGAAAATGTGCAATTCTATGGAATATAATAGCATGAAATCCGGGATAAGAAGTAATAACCTCAAAGATATTCCTTGCTGCAGGGTCCCTTTCAAAAACCGTCCTTATATCTTCTTTTATTCTCTTAAACATCGCCTAATCTATGACTGGGCTTTCCATTATCTCCTTAAGTCTTTTATAGAACTGCCCTGCATATGCACCATCTATTACCCTGTGGTCAAAAGAGAAAGAGACATTCATAACAGGGAGTATTGCTATCTTATCATCAATCACCACCAATTCTTTACCGACCTTCCCTACTCCCATAATCGCCACCCCGGGCGGGCTTATGATTGGCTGGAAATTTTCCACACCAAACATCCCTAAGTTAGATATTATAAACCTCGCATTCTTTGTCTCTTCCTCTGTAAGTTTATTTAACCTTGCCTTTTCAACAATCTCTTTTCTCTCCTTTGATATCTGATATATACTTTTGCTCTCACAATTTCTTAATACAGGGACTACAAGTCCATCCTCAACTGAAACAGCCAGTCCTATGTCAACTGAGGTGTATATCCTTATCTCATCATTTATTACTGCAGCATTGACCAGTGGATATTCCTTAATTGCCCTCGCTGTTAGAAATATAAGAAAGTCCGTGTAGGTAAGGTCAACCCCTTCCTTCTTTCTGGATTCTTTCTCTCTTGCTATCTCACTTACAATAAACTTCCCTTCAAGATAGTAATGTGGTATCTCCCTTTTGCTTTCAGTCAGCCGTCTTGCAATTATCCTTCTTAAAGGTGTCCATTCCTTCACAATATATTCTCCAGAAGGAACCGCTTTCCCTTCATCCTTTTTACTGGCAAGATATTCAAGGACATCCTTCTTTTCAATCCTCCCTTCAGGTCCAGAGCCCTTTATAAGAGCAATATCTATCCCTGCCTCCTCTGCCATTTTTCTCGCAATAGGACTTGCCTTTACTCTTCCTGAAATCTCCTTATCTTTTATTTCTGCTGGTTCAACAACTGCCTTCTGCTCAACAGTTTTTTCTTCAGNTATCTCTATCTTAGTTTCACTTTTCTTTTCAATCACTATCGGCTCATCAGGNGTATCGGANATATAGCCAATAACTGTTGTTACCNGTATGGCATTATCAGATGGTTCATACAACTTTTTCCTCAGATAACCACTATGTAATGACTCTACNTCAAAGTTTGTCTTATCGCTCATCACCTCAAAGAGAACCTCTCCCTTTTCAACCTTATCCCCTTCATTTTTCTTCCAGGAAACAAGGTAGCCCTCTTCCATTGTCTCCCCGAGTTTTGGCATAATAATTTCTTTAATCATTTTTATCTCCCTACAAGTTTCCTAACTGCTTCACATATCCTTTCAGGGTCAGGGATTGCAAGCTTTTCAAGGACAGGGCTCTTCGGCATAGGGACATCAGCCCCTGCCACCCTTACAACAGGTGCATCAAGATAGTCAAAGGCGTTCTCTACAATCTGTGCAGTTATTTCTGCCCCTGTTCCGCCTGTCTTACAATCCTCTTCAACTATTACCACTTTGTTGGTCTTTTTTACTGTCCTTACAATCGCCTCTATATCCATAGGAAGCAACGTCCTTAAATCCAGAACCTCTACTGATATACCTTCTTTTTCAAGCATCTCTGCNGCCTTAAGAGAAAAAAGTGTCATCCGTGAATAGGTAATAATTGAAACATCNGTCCCTTCCCTTTTAATATCTGCCACTCCTATAGGAAGAGTATATTCCTCTTCAGGAACAGGTCCTTTTGTATTGTAAAGCATTTTATGCTCAATAAAAACAACAGGATTGTTTTCCCTTATAGAACTCTTTAAAAGTCCTTTTGCATCATAGGGAGTTGAAGGCATTACAACCTTAATTCCAGGGATATGTATAAGCCAGGACTCTAAACTCTGTGAATGATGTGCNCCTAATGTCCTTCCTGCGCCCCCTTCTGTTCTTATGGTAAGAGGAACTGTGCACTTCCCTCCAAACATATACCTTATCTTTGCAACCTGGTTGTTAAGTTGTTCCATACAGAGNCCTATAAAGTCAATATACATAATCTCAGCAACAGGCCTCATACCTGTAAGTGCAGCACCNAAGCCAACACCCACAATTGCATTTTCTGATATAGGGGTATCAAGAACACGTTCATCACCATATCTCTTCCATAGCCCTGCTGTAACCCCATAGGCACCGCCATATATAGCAATATCCTCCCCTAAAAGAAAGACCTTTGGGTCTCTCTCCATTTCTTCTAAAAGTGCCTCATTTAACGCCTCTCTATAGGTTATCTCCCTCATTTAAACACTCCTTTACACATATAAGTCAGTATATAACTCTTCCGGTTCAGGATAAGGACTGTTGATGGCATACTCAACCGCCTCATCTATTTCTTTTGTTACAAACTCTTCCAGTTCCTTAACCTCCCCTTCTGTAAGAACTCCCTGACCAATCATCTTCTCAGAGAATAGTTTGATAGGGTCTCGCTCCCTCCAGAACTTTTCTTCTTCCCTTGTCCTGTATACCCTCGGGTCGCTTCGGCTGTGTCCGTAGTATCTATAGGTATTGGCAACGATAAAAGANGGNCCNTTNCCACTTCTTGCATACTCAATCCATTTTCCTGCAACATCCCTGACAGCAAGGANATCCTGCCCATCCACTGTTTCAGAAGGCATATCAAAAGCAAGTGCCTTTTTAGAAAGGTCTTCCACAGCACTTGCACGTTTTACAGAGACACTCATCCCATAAAGGTTATTTTCACATACATATACAACAGGCAGTTTCCATAAGGAAGCCATATTGAGACACTCAAAGAATATACCATTATTTGTTGCCCCATCTCCAAAGAAACAGATAACTACATTGCTCTTTTTTTGGAGTTTCATTGAAAGTCCTGCACCTGTGGCTATTCCTAAACCACCTGCNACAACTCCATTTGCACCTAAATTACCTTTTGAAAGGTCTGCTAAATGTAGTGAGCCACCTTTGCCCTTACATACGCCTGTCTTCTTACCCAGTATCTCTGCCATCAGTGCCTTCAGGTCACCATCCTTTGCAATGGCATGGCCGTGTCCCCTGTGGGTGCTTGTGATATAGTCATCAGGGAAAAGCATTGATATTACACCCACTGCCACTGCCTCCATNCCTGCATAGAGGTGTGAACCACCTTCTGCTATATTTTTAGCAAGAAGGTCCATTATCCTGTCTTCAAATTGCCTTATCTCCATCATCTGCTGAAGCAGTTTTTTTGCAGTGTCTTTGTCTACCATCACTTCTCCTTTCATTCACGGTAAAATCACTATCTTAAGTCCTTCCCTTTTTTCTGCCTTTTCCAGCCCTGTCTTTATCTCTTCAAGTGGATATCTATGGGTGATATACTTCTCAGGATTTATCCTTCCGGAAGAGATAAGGTCTAATGCAATCCTGTTATGTAAAGGACTAGAACCATGTGTACCTGTAACAAAAAATTCTCCATAGTGTAGAAGGTTGCTGTTAAAGTTTATAAATGGCTTTTCTTTAGGTAGTCCACCGAAGTAGTTCAATGAGCCCCTTTTAGCAACAAGTTCTACTGCAAGTTCCTGCGCCTGATGAACACCTACAGCCACGATGACCCTGTCAGCCATATGGCCATCTGTCAGTTCACTTAACACCTTTTTTATGTCATCCTTACTCATATCTACAAGGATGGCTCCTGTAAATTCAGCCATCTTTACTCTCTCAGGTGCAATATCTGCAAGTATTACCTTCCCTGCCCCTGTATTCCTTGCAAGTTCCGCATGGAAACACCCAATAGGTCCTGCACCTATAACCAGGACTGTATCCCCTATCTCTATCCTGCTTAAAAGTTGTCCATTGATAACACAGGCAAGTGGTTCTGCAAGTGATGCCTCTTCAAAAGAGACATTTTCAGGTATCTTATTTACACAGCCATTTTTCACAGCATCCTCAGGAACACACATATACTCTGCAAAACCGCCGTTATAGTGGTAA
>JGI24721J44947_10003903_pt1 | contig 20937 bp, 16 predicted proteins | sample YelNatPaOPGAMG01_FD_44947 | JGI IMG/M metagenome (IMG submission 44947) | reverse complement strand
CTATAATAACCCTAGATTTTATATTAGACATCTCTTTAACCTCCTATTTTTTAACCCTTTATACCTGTCGAAGTTATAGCACTTATATAATAACGCTGAAATAGGAAAGATTAGAAGGGGGAGATTTTCCCCCTTCTAATCTTTAGAAGCTTTTCTCTGCTTGATTTAGGTTATCCTTAGTAATAACTTTTGGAGGAATTAGTATTACACTATTTTTGGGTTTTGCTCCAGTTTTGATATAGTTAACAAGAATTTCAAAAGCAGTAGAGGCTTGTTTCCCAGGGAACTGCTCTATTGTAGCATTTACAGTCCCTTCCTTGATAAGCTTTAATGTTTCTGGAAGAGCATCAAAGCCTACAGTAATAACATCTGTGACTTTAATCTTCCCACTAGCTTCTATAGCCTGGATTGCTCCAAGAAGCATCTCATCATTAGCTCCAAATACTGCATCTATCTGAGGAGTGCTCATAAGGAAATCCTCCATTACTTTCATTCCATCATCTCTATCAAAATTTGCTGTTTGAGACTTGATAGTAATGCCGGGATACTTCTTCATTATCTCATGGAATCCAGCGCTTCTATCAATAGCTGGTCCTGCTCCTGGAGTTCCAGTTAATTCAATTACTACCCCCTTAGCCTTACCATATTTTTCTATCAGCTTCTTAACAATAAATTGTGCAGCCTTCCTTCCTCCTTCAACATTATCAGCTCCTACATGGCATAAAACCTTAGCTCCAGATTTTTCATCTATCCTTCTATCTACAGTTACTACAGGTATATTAGCCTTATTCAATGCTTCTACTGCTGGAACTACGGCCTCTACTTCAATAGGGACTAAAAGAACACCATCTACCTTTTTAGTAATCATATCCTCAACTATAGAGATCTGCTTAGAAACTTCATTCTGAGCTTCTAAAGAAATAACATTAATACCTCCTAGTTTGGCAGCCTTTTCTTTTACTGCCTGTTCTAGAAAGGAAAACCATGCGAAAGAAAGACTTGGGAAGGAAAGACCTATAGTTAATTCTTTAGCCCAAGCTAAAGAATCAAAAACAAAAGAAAACATTAATGCTAAAATAACCACTCCAGAAATAATCTTTCTCATACTTCTTATTCCTCCTTTATTAAAATAATCTTCAAAATAATTTACCGCAAAAACTCATCCCTTTCCCCTTAAAAACCTGTGAATCTCTAAATTAGGTTTAATTAACTAATATCTGCTATCATCCTCCTTTCTAAGCGGTTCTAAATCTCCTCTTTAGTCTATCAAGCAAAATAGCTAAGATAATAATTAGGCCTTTAACGATCATCTGCCAATACGGTGCTACGCCTAGGAGATTCAACCCATTAGAGATTACCCCTATAAGAAGTGCTCCTACTAGAGTTCCATAAACCCCTCCTTCACCACCCATCATACTAGTTCCTCCAATAACTACAGAGGCTATAACATCTAATTCATAACCTTGACCAGCAACAAGTTCTCCAGAGTTGAGACGAGAAGTAAGAATTAATCCACTAAGTCCTGATAAGAAACCTAAAATAGTATAAGATGCTATTTTATATCTTTCTACCATTATACCAGATAAAAGAGCAGCCTCTTCATTTCCACCAATAGCATATATATAGCGTCCAAAAACTGTCCTTCTAAGGATAATCCCAGCAATAATAACACATCCCAAAAAAATAATAACCGGAAATGGAATAGGTCCTATCATTCCAGCACCAATAAAACGAAATGCAGCACTCATTCCTGAGATCGGTCTGCCTTGAGCTACTAAGAGAGTAGCTCCTCTAAATATACTCATACCACCTAGGGTAACAATAAAAGGGTGAAGTCTTCCTTTTGTAGAGATAAATCCATTAACAAATCCAATTCCACTACCAATAAGTAGGGGAACAACTATACTTAAGAAGAGACTTCCTCCCCATTTAACTTGAAACCCCGCTGCTATTATTCCAGTAAAAGCTACTACCGAGCCAACAGATAAGTCTATTCCCCCTAAAAGAATAACAAAAGTCATTCCTACAGCTATAACTCCGATAATCGAGACCTGTCTAATCACATTCAGCACATTAATAGGATTAAAGAATACTGGAGTTAAAATTCCAAATATAACACAGACTACAATAAAAGCCAATAAAATCCCTACTCTATCCCAGAAAGCAAAGAATCTTTGCAGGAGACTTGATCTTTTATCTTCGAAAATTGTTGCTCCCATTTTCTGTACCTCCTAATGCTAGTCTCAAAACAGCTTCTTTACTGGCTTCATTTCTACCTAATTCTCCCATAATTCTTCCCTCTCTCATTACTATTATTCTATCACTCATCGCTAATACTTCTGGTAATTCTGAAGAGACCATCATAATAGATGAACCTCTTTCTATAAGTTTATTCATAAGATGATAAATCTCTACTTTCGCTCCTACATCAATTCCACGAGTTGGCTCGTCAAAAAGATAAATATCACAGTTCCTTGCAAACCACTTTCCNAATACAACCTTCTGCTGATTTCCTCCAGAAAGAAACATAACTTTTTGAAACAAAGAAGGAGTTTTTATATTCATCTGTTCTATCATATCTAAAGCTATCTTCCGGACCTTTTCTTCATAAACAAATCCTCTAGAAGACAAAAGAGAAAGTGAAGGTAAGCTTAGATTATCCATCACTGAAAGAAGAAGTACTAACCCTTGCGTTTTTCTCTCCTCTGGCAAAAGAGCAATACCTAGATTTACAGCATCAAGAGGTGAAGAAATAAGAACCTCTTTCCCTTTAACATAAACTTTCCCTTTATCTATCGGGTCAAGGCCATAAATAGCTCTTAGTAACTCTGTACGACCAGACCCAACCATTCCAGCAATACCTAATATCTCTCCTCTTCTCAAACTAAGATTGATATTACTTAAAATTCCATTTCTATTTAGGTTTTCTATTCTTAAAACTTCCTCTCCTATGGGATGTGCAACTCTAGGAAACTTTTCTACTACCTCTCTCCCTACCATCATTTGAATAATATCCTCTATATTCACTTCATCCACTTCCTTAGTGGCTACATAATGACCATCACGAAGCACAGTTACTCGGTCACAAATCTCATAAATCTCTTCTAGTCGGTGAGAAATATAAATAACAGTTACTCCTTTACTCTTTAGAAACTTGATAATACGAAAGAGTCTTTCAATCTCTCTTTGAGCTAAAGCAGCAGTTGGTTCATCCATAATAAGTACTCTTGCATTATGAGAGAGTGCTTTGGCGATTTCTACAATCTGTTTTTTTGCCACTCCAAGGTCTCTTACCTTGGCGTCTATATCAACATCTACATTAAGAAAATCTATCAAATTTTGAGCCTCTTTTCTTAACCGCTCCCAATCTACAAATCCGTTTTTCGTAACAAAATAATGTCCCATAAAGATATTCTCTGCTACAGTTAAAGCTGGAATAAGATTAAATTCCTGATAGATAGCGGCAATACCATTTCTTAGTGCCTCATGTGGATTTTGGAAATGAACGGGTTTTCCTTCAAAATATATCTCACCACTACTTCTATGAAAGACTCCAGTTACAATCTTAATAAGAGTAGATTTTCCTGCCCCATTTTCGCCTACTAGGGCATGAACCTCCCCTTTCTCGATATCAAAACTAACCCCGTCTAGGGCTAAAACTCCAGGAAATTTCTTTGTTACCTTTTCAAATCTTAAAATAGGATCAGACATCTCTCTCTAAACCTTGGGACCAAAGTGTTTTAAAATTACCAAGTTTTCTGATTCACTCTTATTAACAATTGTAATCCCATTTCTTGCTGCCTCTACTGTTACAAATAGCTCATCCTTAGTCATCTGCCCAAAGCGAATAAGAGAGGGGGTCTCAATTTCTAAAACCCCAAAAACTCCATATCCCTCAGTTACTATTAAACCATAAGCAGCATCTTCTCTTATAGTGACCTTTCTTTTAGGAAAGATAGTTAACTCTTTAGCAGAAAAATGCTCACTATTGTAGACTATAAAATACTCTTCATATCCCTCTTCCCTCATTTCTTCTAGGGGTTTCACAGGTTTAGGCTCTAAGAAGTGATGAGCATAAAAATCTGGATCAGTATTAGCTTCCCAATCAATAAGATCTACTATGTAATCTAAATCTTTTTTATACTCTTCTGGGACATCTTTTACTAATAGATCCCAAGGAGTAAATTGGTCCCAAACAATATTTTGAAACATAGCAAAAACGTCAGAAGCTCTCTGAGGTTCATAAGTTAGAAGAGAACCAGGGGCATGTAGAACAGCAGGAGGAACTATCCATCCAGTTCCTAACTTAAGCTTATAAGCTCGAGAAAGATAAAGGATACCATTATCTCTTTTGTCCCAATTTTTAAGACACTCTAAAACTTCTTCTCGTGTAGTCCCGGGATTTAAGCCAAAAAAAGTGTAGGGGAAATAACCACCGTAATTGTTGAATTGTGGAGGAAAATAGTAACCTTCAGGTTTTCCTATTCTTCCTACATTTCTAGCTTTTTCATCATTATGATGAAGATGAAGGGGAAGTGGTTCTAGATTATCAAAGAATTTAGCAAACATCATCCAACCACCATACCTTTTCATAACTTCCTTACCCAAAATCTCATTGCCCATCAGGTCAATGGCATCTCTAAGAAGGACCTTTTCGGCTTTAGAACCATCATCGATATAAATATAACTCATCCCTTCATCTTCTAAAGTTTCCGGACCATTATCAGCTCTTACGCAAGAAGCAAACCATCGTTCATCGATCCCCCCTCGATGAACTCCAAAGGCATAATAATCATTAGGATGAAGTCTTAATCTTTTACCAGGAATACAAAAAGAACGAGGAACCCAAGTAGGGAAAAGACGGAATATCCCTTTTCCTTTATCTATTGCAATATTTAACAGCTTATTAATATTAGCCATCACTTAATCTCCTTTCTATAAAATTTTTTAATCAAAATCACATATTATATTCAAACATCCTTTGTTCTCCTGTTGACTCTCTTACCTCAATCCTAGCATCTAGAACTATATGGTCCTTCGGCTCTACTCCCCTTTTAATACCTTCTAAAAGTAAATTAGCTGCAGTCTTTCCCATTTCATATATGGGTTGAACAACTGTAGTAAGTGCAGGCTCTATATATTCACTTAGAGGAATCCCGTCAAAACCTATCACTGAGATATCCTCTGGAACTTGTAAGTTTCTCTTTCTTAATGCCTTTATAGCCCCTATTGCCATAAGGTCATTATTGGCAAATATAGCAGTGAAAGGAACCTTTCTCTCTAAAAGAACATCTACCCCTCTAAATCCTGAATCTAACTTAAAAGTTCCTTCTACTATGAGTTCATCACTAACAGGAAGGTCATTATCCCTAAGAGCTTTTTTATATCCTTCTAATCTCTGTTGGGCTATACGAGTATTCAAAGGACCTGTTATACAAGCTATATCCTTATGCCCTAATTTTATAAGAAATTCAGTAGCGCTATAAGCTGCTTTTTCATTGTCTATCTCAACTCTTGCAATAGGTAGTTTGTTTTCAACAGGAACACGGTCTACAAATACCATTTTTACTTTATTAGCTAAGAGACGAGGTATTTTTTCCTTGAATGTGTCTCCTGTAATCCTAGAGAATATTATTCCATCTATCCATCTTCTTTCTAAAGATTCAAGATACCTAGCTTCTTGGATTGGGTCATTATTACTACTGCATAGTATTACATTATACTCATTCTCTCTTGCCACATCTTCTACCCCTTTACTTAGCTCAGGGAAAAATGGGACAGAAATTTCTGGCACTATAAGAGCAATAATTTTACTCTTACGACTCTTTAGACTACTGGCTATAAGATTAGGGGTATATCCAAGCTCTTTCGCTATCTTTAATACTCGATTCTTCGTCTCAGAAGAACCAATATAAGTGCCTTTAAGTATCTTTGAGACAGTGCCTGGAGATACATTCGCTTTCTCAGCTATATCAACTATTCTTATCATTATATTTTTTCTTCCCTATCCTCTAATATCGATTTTTACTATCGTTTTCTAAAATCGATATTATTATATATCAAGATAAAATACAGATGCAATACTTCAATGTTAAGATTTTGTTAAGAAAATATTAAGACTTTATTAAGAAACTTTAAGGGCGCCGTTAGGCGCCCTAGAGTTTTATTCTAGAATCTCCCAGAGTGGTGTAAGCCTCTCTTTACCTCTTGGACCAAGGACTATAGGTTTTATACCTAAGATCTCACAATAGTAAACTAAGGTATCTACATAATCTCCGGGTATAGCCTGTATATGATTTGCAGGGAATACATTTAAGAATTCTTCAAATGAACATTCTAATCTAGCATGAACATGAGGCCAGGTAGGATTAGAGAGATTATTGATCGCTTTTCTCTCCTCTTCAGGAAGGTCCAAATTCTCTCCAGGGACTATAACCATATACGGTTTATTATCGTATAGTCCAAGTCTAGCGAATGTCAGTTTTGTTGGGGCAGCGTCAAACGAAACTGATGCACCTCCAGCCTTAAAGTAGTACTCAAGAGCTGGATAAAGTGTTATTTTCTTGAAATTCTCCTTTGGGTCAAGGCTTAAAGAGGCATAATAACTGGCATGATTCCCAGAGTTGCAGAAGTCCCATACATCCTTATCTGGATAGTAAATCCTTACATCCATAAATAGTACTGGGAGTCCTCCACTTATGTATTTAAGGATCTCCATAGTCAAAGCAGCAGATGAATCCGCTTCAGTAGCACATACAGTAGGCTCTTTGAACCCATACCAGTCATAAGGGTCATTCATAACCATCTCTGGAATATCCCCAAGACATACATACTCTGTTAATTCTCTCTGACCTTTGAGCCCACAGAAGTCAAAACCATTCTCCTCATTGACCTTCTTCATAGCTAGATACAACCTGATCTGAGTCTTTAATGTCTGAGGAGTAAGCATCTTTCCATCATAGAGAATTCTATTGCCTAATAATTCTGTAAACCACTGGAATCCTCTCTCTACCTCTTTATCTTCTATCTCTTCCATAACCTTTACTAGAAGCAGTTGGTCTATCTGATAAGCAGTAACTCCAAAGGCATTGATATTCGGCACTAGATGGAAGTATCCAGTTTCCATACCCATAGAGTGTCCACCATAGAGGCCATAGACCTCTCCCCTCATACTAGTCACCGCTTGGGAAGCCCTTAACCACTTAATAACCTTTTCCTGAACCTTAGGGTCGTCTATATCTCCAACGATTCTATGAGTTCTTCTTCCAGTCTGCCTGATCTCTCCATCTGTAGCAAGAAGTCCTACATTTCCCGGATATTGAGCATTATTATTAGATAGACTCAAGATAGGGACATTGCTACTTAAAGAATTCAAGAATGGCCAAGCCAGATAAGGAAAGTCCCAGACATTATAACACATTACTATCTGNTTACAGTTAGCCCTGGTAAGTTCTTCTGCTATCTTTTGAGCGGTCCTGACACTCTTGATGGTCTCTGACGCTACGANTATTTCCGGAGAAGAACCGTCTATATTCTTCAGGTTTTTCTTTATAACCTCAGCCCATCTCTTTACCACCTGCATATTTTCTTCTTCGTTGGCTGAATACACGTGAGGTCTTCCATCATTTACCATAACAATTCCANTAGGTGCTGATCTCATTTATCTCACTCCTTTCTTATTCTAATACTACTATCTGGTATCCATTTACCTCTGGTACAGTAAAGCTTACATATCCATTATTATACACGAAATCTAGCTCTTTCATCTCAGGTGCAAGATAACATCTAGAGGGAGACTTATCAAGCCTTACTTGGATTTTGACATTGTAGATAGGTATTACATCTTCTATTATATCTATGCTCTTACATCTTCTCTCTGGAATATAGTGGAGTATATGAACGATAAATCTTTCCTTTCCATTGAGTCCTTGAGAGGTTATAGTAATCCTTGCAGTAGAGGGAGCATTATCAATGGTTAGAGGCTTCTCTAATAAAAGGTCTATACAGTTCTTAACCAGATTCTTATAGACTAGATTTCCATTTACTATATAGGCTCTAAAAATAGGATAATTTATGTATATCACATTGCCATTTCTAACTACCGCCGGATATATGCTCTTCTTCTCTGGTGGGGTCTGAGCATGAGACGAGAAATGATCCCAGGTTCTATTGAAGTATGGCTGATAGGTTTCAACTAAAACTTGAGCTCCATTTTTAGGCTGAANCTTTGTTCCTCTTTCATACATNACATACTCTGCAGGTTCTATATCCTTATCTATAGGGGCTAATACCTTAAAATAGTCTGGGCAATAATCACTATCACCAAGATAATCAACCCCTAGTTCATCTAAGACAAATCTATCACCAGCTAATCCAGACTTATAGCTTACTATGAGTTTTCCTCCGTCTTTTAAGTATTCTCTTATCTTATCAGCTAAAGCTTTATCAATATTTACCCTATCAGGAGCTATTATAAGCTTATACTTATTCAAGTCTTCCTTGGGGTCTATATAAGAAAACTGATAGTGCGATTCAGAAAGCATCCTCATAGCACCTTCATCAGAATCTGTTCTCCAATCATTGTAGAAGGAGCTAGAGATAAGAACACCTATGTCAGATAAGGGCTTTGCATCTTTACACCACTCTTCTCTCTCAGCAACCTTTTTATAGACACTTCCTATAAGGTTATAGACCGTCTTATCTAGCCTTCCTCTTGGATGCAATTGGTCTCCAACTGAACATTTTGCCCCTAGAGAGAGCATCGTAAAGCATTCATACTCTAGAGCAAACTTATTTTTAAATCCTCCAAAGTCTGCCCAACTCTTATGGAACCTTCCTGTCATACCGAGGAGGTCTTTCCCAAGGGTCTGATAGTAACGGACAAATAGAGGGAAATGATTGTATCCCCAACCGCCAGATGGTAGGGATTCTATCTCAAAGTGGGTAAAATAGTCCGATTCTTGTCTCATACCAAGTTCAAGGTCACTTTCAAGCCTGAGCCTAGAATTGTAGAATATACTTATATCTGATCTTAAACTCTTAACCACCTTGTCCATTCGTAACATAAAATTTCTGCCTATGATCTGGGAATGTTTATACAGGTCTATATCATTCGTCGGATCTAACCCAAGTTTCTTCATACTTTTCATACAGTGATTACATACACAACCAGGATATGTTTGCATCACTATATCAAAGAATATCCCATCTACATCGTAAAGCTTAAGGACCTCTTCAGTTTGCTCTGCCACGTAATCTACATAGGGAGAATTCATACAGAGATATCTCCAGCCTCTATCTCCAAATGGAGGTCTCCCTGCAAGTGTCCCATCTTTATTTACCTGTAGCCAATCCCCATGATTACTAGCAGAGTACTCATCCCATACCACACTGATATAGGCGCAGACTCTAATATCTTCTCTATGACAGGCTTCTACCATCTCACCAAGAAGGTCTTTCTTTAAAGAAGGGTGCATTACTCCGACTTTCGTTGGATAGTACGACATTCCATGATGACACTTGGCAAATACTGTAATAGAGTTGACATAAGCCTCTTTAAGAGTTTTAGCAAATTCTTTTGGGTCAAAATCTATCCCCACATCTGGTATCAGTGGTGAGGTATGAAAGTCAAGATGGACCTGTCTAAAAGGTAGTTCAATCATAATATCTCACCCCTTCATCTAACATAATAAGATAATTTTCTACTGGAACATAGTTTGTTACTGTATTACCTGAACCTAAGGCATATCTGGTAGGCATACAGATGTCTAGTATATTTCTCACATAAGCTCTCAACTCTTTTTCTCCTAATCTGCATAGCTTATCTACATCAACTCCACCTAATACCGCTATCCTATCCCCATACCTCTCTTTAAATTCAGTTACAGGGATTATAGTATCTTGAAAAGAGTGAAGAGCATCTATCTTTACATCCTCTATCAAGTCTTCTATTATCTCCAAGATATTCCCACAGCAGTGAAACCAGTACATTTTATTATATTTATGTGCAAGCTCTGCATACCTTTTATGCCACGGCAAGACTAGTTCCCTTAGAAACCTCGGAGAGAGAATAGTACTTGTTTTAAAGCCAAGGTCATCACCCTGGAAGATCCCTTCTACATTATCAAGAGTAATAATATTCTCATAGAATCTATATATGGTCTCTCCAACCCTATTAAATACCGCTTTTACTAATTCGTAGTCTTCATACAGGAGATAACTCATACCTTCAAAGCCAAGAAGGTCTTCACTACTAATCTCAAAGACTCCACTCGATGGACATACCAACATCTTCATACCTTCTGGGAGATTCTTAGAGACAAACTCATAACAGGAGAAGTCAAAAGACTCTGGAGTAGGCCATTGATACTCTTCAAAGTCTTTCCAAGAAGATATAACTCCAACTGTCTCTTCTATCCAGTTTCTCTGTCCTCTTGATAGAATAGCAGTATCTTCGGTAATTCTTCTTTTCTGTTCAGTAAAGTTTAAGCCCCCAGCTACCCTAATATAATCATAGCCCATCTTATACCAGAAGTTTATCTGTTGTTTATAAAATCCTTCGAAGTCTTCTTGAGGAGAATGAATAATTTTATCTCCCAAGATACTTTCTGTAATATACCATATAATCTCTATATCTGGAAATAACTCGACAAAATGGACCCTTTCAGCAGGCTTTTTACCTAGTAATACATCTTTAAATTCATAGAAGTTTGGTTCTGGCTTTTCAAATGGAACCTTGAACCTTTTCATAGAGTCTCTCCTTCAGATATCCTATATACCTTTCCATCATCTCATCAGTTATATTTGGTGGAAGATGATTTCCTACTGCAAATATAACTCCTCTACATTTTTGGGCTGTTTCTATTGTTTTATCTATACTGGCTCTTACCACATCCCATTTACCAAGAGTCAGGTCTCTACAATCGACATAACTTCCAACTAAGACAGTAGAATCTCCAAGTCTTTCTGCCATAAAGCCAAAGTCATTACAGGGTTCAAAGATAAGTCCATCAGCCCCTGCATTCACTATATCCTCTGCGAACTCCATAAAGTTACCATCAGAACAGAATAAGACCTTCTTCCCAGCCTTGTGTAAGGGCTTCCATAGTTCCGCATATCTAGGAATGATTATCTTACGATATATCTCTGGTCTTATAAATGGTCCGCTAGCCCAGACAAAATCGTCATGTTGAATAATCACTTCTGCACTTGTCTTTGCCCAAGCTTCCATATGGAATAGGGTAAATCGGAAGATGCTATCTAAAACCTTTTCCATCTTATTAATATCTGTTAGTGCCAAGAGAAACATCTCCCATCCAAATGCCTGTATGGCACCAGAAACTATTGTTTTATAATAACCACCTGTGCCAAGCTGGTCAGGAAACATTTCTCTTGTAGTCTGAATCATNTTTTCATATGCCTCTACTTGTTCATTGAAATCTGGTAGTCCGTACTCTGCTACTGCATCGAAAGCCCATACCTCTTCTGGTGTCTTAAATGGGCATTCCTTTGGAATTCTCTTATCACTCCCATTAATAGCGTATTCCGCATGCCCCATATCAGTAGCTCGTCCTAGTTTCTCCCAATCCTGGTGAAGTCCATCATCCGTAATCCATAGAAAGTCTATATCCCAGAGGTCATAGAGTCTTCTATACGCCTCGGAATTAGGGGGTGAGATCCCTGTCTTTTTCAATATATAGTCTGTATGATACTCTAGACTGTACTCTGTATGAGCCAGACGAGAGGTTGGCTTTAAATATATAGTATCAAGGGCTAACTGTCTACTCATAAGAGTATACCCTAATCAAAAGGCTTAAATGGGTCTAATGCGGTTATATCACCTTCAAACTCAAGAACAATTACAGTATCTATTGGATCAGGAGCCTTCTCAGGCAATCCAGAGAATATAATACGTTCTCCTTTTATAGTATACTTTACCTCTTCTTTATTCTTTAAGAAATATGCCCTCTTTACATTGATCTTGCAAGGGGCTAGGGCAAACTCCTCATTCCAATAGAATACATGGATATAGAGTTTATTATCTTTCAAAGTGGTTACCCCATGTGGGAATCCAACCTTTGTCCTTACTGTCCCATAGATACTTTCGCCATTTACATCCATCCATTTTCCAACCTCTTCCAGTATCTTAACTGACTCTTCTGGGATCGTTCCATCAGGCTTTGGTCCAACATTTAGGAGATAGTTCCCTCCTCCAGAGGCACACCTAGCCAGATTCCATATAACCTCTTGAGAATTTTTCCAGTTGTTATCACCTTTACAGTATCCCCAGTGGTCATTTAACGTCATACACGATTCCCAATCCCTAGTAGGGGCATTAGGGGCTGGAAAATGCCCAGGGATATACTGTTCAGGAGTATCAAAATCCTCTGGCAATTGGCTTCTATTGTTTATAATTATATCTGGCTGATGTTTTCTAACCATTTCATTCAATTTCTGTGACTGCCAATCTTCTGCAGTATATGGCCATCCCCCATCATACCAAAGTATATCTATCTTTCCATAATTTGTCATAAGCTCTTCTACTTGGGTATGCATATACTCTACAAGCTTCTTCCAACCTTCCGGATCCTTCTCTGGTCCTTTAAAGTAGGCATCATATCTCCAATCAAGTAAAGAATAATAGAAGCCAATTCTCATATCATACTTTCTACATGCTTCTACATACTCCTTTATCAAGTCTCTCTTAGCAGAACTCTTAGGGGCAGTAAAATCGCTCACCTTGCTATCAAATAGAGAGAATCCATCATGGTGCCTTGTAGTTAAAACCATATACTTCATTCCTGCTTTTTTGGCAAGTTTTACCCATTCTTCAGGATTATACCTCTCTGGATTGAATTTATCCGCTAGCTTTCTGTACTCATCTTTTGGAATCCTCTCTTGATACATCACCCATTCTCCCCTACCAGGGATACTATAAACTCCCCAGTGAATAAACATCCCAAATCTTGCCTGTCTCCACCAATCCATCCTATCCATAAAATTTTGCCTCCTTATCTTATAATTTATTGGACCTATAAGTATAAATAATAGTACACTTAGGGATAAAATAAAAACTACAATAAATCTTAATAATTTGCCCATTATATAAATTCTTCTGTCACTTCTGAAGCCATTTTAGCCCATTCCCATAATCTATGTGGCTCATAGTTAACCGTGCTTATATCCTTCATTATAATCTCTACTATGCAACCTTTCTCCTTAGCCCTCTTTAAAACATACTCAAGTTCTGCTCTAGCCTTCTCTACACTCCAAATTGCCTCTGCTAATACTGCAGGGTTTGGTTTATAAGAGAATACATAGTCTCTACCTACTGCCTCTACTGCCTCGTCTACATCCACTCTATAGTTCATCGATACCTTTCTCAGGTTAGGGATATTTCTTCTTAGCATATCCATCTTCCTGTGTAATGGCTCACAGCATCCATAGTAAGATAAGCCAAATCTATCCAGCCATCTCTTCTCATACTTAACTGCAAACTCTTCGTGCATCTGGGGTGAAACAGCTACAAAAATTTGAGCGGTAGCACATCCCCAAAGATCTATGGCTCTTATATGATTAGAATCATAGCCAGGTTTTGGAAGTTCATCTGTATATCCGTATCCACCAGAACCTACCCTTACTGGACCATTATTCAGAGAAAGTAACCCTAGAGTCTCATACTGATTAAGACTATATAAACTCGCATCTACAAATCTAGCGATTGCCTTATGCACAAGTTCAGGCCTCTCAATAAGGTCTATCATAAGCTTTTCTACACCCCACCAAGTGACAAGTAGATCCCAAGGTGCAAACCAGAAGCCAGGTGCTCCTATCTTCTCAACAGGCAATATCCCATCAAAGATATCACACATAAGTTGATAACGCTCTTCAGTTGCTTCGGCATCATAGGTAACTACTGGATACTTTATCTTTTCAAGGTCTTCCTCACTCTGTATCTGGGGATGAAAGTGTCTTGAAACTACAGGATTATTGGGATCAATGCTTACAACATCTGATTCTTCAGATATTCCAAACCCAGAATCATAGATAACTTTGGGGCAGTAGATTTTTGGTTCAACTACCATATCTCCTCTCATATGCTTCCACTGGTATATCGTTTGACGAAGTTCTTGTTCTATCCTTCTACAAAATTCACTTTCACATCGTAGGGTAAGCTCATCATCTACATTCATTTCCTGCCAGGGTATCTCATTGATCCAAACCATAGGCTTAATATCTTCTAACTTATTAAGCCTCTTCCACATTTGTGCCTTCTCTTTTTGAACAGGCAAAGATGCTATCTCTGCTAGTTCATAAGCCAAACTTCTTAAGATTTCCTTATCGTGCTCGGGTATCTCCATCTTAGCACCCCCAACTATACTACTAAAGACTGAACATCTGGTATTCCATCAATTTCTAATGCTATAACACTAGCCAAGTTATCTTTCGGATCAGATGGAAGGCTGATCCCTAATCCATACCTGTTTCTGGATGCCTCATACGTTTGAGTAAAATTCAGTTGTACCTGAGGTCCCTCGGAAAGGAAATAAGCTTTTTTAACACTATTCTTAAGTCCATAAAAAAATAAATGACCTTCCTTTGGCCAATCAAAGATATGAAGGTAGAGTTTCCCAGGCTTACCAGTAATTCCTCCCCAAGATAATAAATAAGGGAAAGTTGGAATCGGAATTGTTCCATATATAGCTTCACCATTTACTCTCATCCATCTGCCTACAGTGCGCAATATATCCACACTTGGTTGAGGAATAACTCCTTCAGCATTAGGTCCTACATTTAATAGATAATTTCCACCTTTACTGTTAATATCTACTAATAGTCGAAGAATTGCTTTCGGAGATTTCCAATTGTTATCATTCTTTTTATAGCCCCAGGTATCATTTAATGTGGCTGGTGTCTCCCAATCTTTTGGATAAGACATAGCAGGTATCCCATTATCTGGCATCTCTTGATAATCTCCTAAATTATGGCCTATCCTGCCATCTATTATACATTCAGGTTGTAATTGCCTCACTAAATCTACAAACTCTTGTGCATGCTCTCTAGAAATATTCATAGGGGTATCAAACCATATAAGGCCTATCGGACCATACTGGGTTAATAATTCTTTTATCTGAGGTTTAGCCTTTTCCTCCATATATTTAGCAAAATTCTTTTTACTTTCATCATAATCCCAATCATTTCCTACACCATCAGGATGATGCCAGTCCTGCACATGGGAATAATAGAAACAGAATTTAATCCCTGCCTCCTCACAAGCTTTTGCTAAGTCCTTCATAGGATCTTTCTTAAACGGTGTCGCATCTACAATATCATAATTAGAGCAAGGGGAATTATACATAGCAAAACCGTCATGATGCTTGGCAGTAATAACAATATATTTCATCCCAGCATCCTTAGCTAGCTGTACCCACTCTTCTGCATCAAATTTAACTGGATTAAACTTTTCGGCTAGTTTCTCATACTCTTTTACCGGAATTCTAGCCCTTTTCATAATCCACTCACCAATACCTGGAATTTCTTTTCCGTTCCATATTCCAGCAGGAATAGCATATAATCCCCAATGAATAAACATCCCAAATTTAGCTTCTCTCCACCATGCCATCCTATCCATAAAATTCTACCTCCTTGTATTATTTAACCTTACAATTATAAACAAAATTTCTTTCTAAAAGTCTAAGAAGCTATTTTAACACCATTGAGCTCTAAATTTTCAGCCAAATGACAACTAACATAATGTTCAGTATCAATTAGCTTTAAAGGAGGTTGCTCTTCTTTACATATTTCTTGGGCATATTTACATCTAAGACTGAAAATACAACCCTTTGGCAAGTTTGCAGGGTCTGGAGGATCTCCTCTTAAGATAGCCCTACTCCTGCGCCGCTCTATAGCAGTCCTAGGCACTGCACTTAAGAGAGCCTCGGTATAAGGATGTTTTGGGGAAAGTAGGATTTCGTCTTTAGGTGCTATTTCTACAATTTTCCCTGCATACATTACAGCTATCCTATCAGCCATATATCTTACTACACTTATATCATGGCTAATAAATAGATAAGCTAAACCAAACTGTTCTTGAATATCTTTAAGCAGATTTAGGATTTGAGCCTGTATCGATACATCTAAAGCAGAAGCAGGCTCATCTGCTACTATAAACTTCGGTCTTAGAATTAAAGCTCTTGCAACACAGATGCGCTGTCTTTGCCCTCCACTAAAGCTATAAGGATATCGCCTTATATCATCTCTTCTTAAACCTACTTGTTCAATTACCTCTATCACTCTTTCAATTACTTCGTGTTTTGAAGCTAGACCATTAATTAATAATACATCACCAACATTTTCTAGAACGGTCATACGCTCGTTAAGTGAAGAGAATGGATCCTGAAAAATAATCTGCATATTACGGCGAAACCTTCTCAATTCTTCATCCTGAAGCTTTGTTACAGAGACAAACCTATCTCCATCTCTAAATAATATCTCCCCACTTGTGGGTTCATAAAGCCTCAATACTGTTCTTCCTAAGGTAGTTTTACCTGATCCACTTTCACCTACCAAACCTAGTGTTTCCTGTTGCCCAATTCTAAAACTGACATCATCTACAGCCTTTACATATCCAGATGTGCGGCGGAAAAATCCTCTTTCTATCGGAAAATATTTTCTTAAATTATTAACTATTATTAGAGAATTATCCTGATTATTTATATTCATATCCTCCATAGTTAAACCTCCACCTTTTGATAGAGCATACAACGCACTTTATGTCCATTCCCTATATCAATGAGCTCCGGAGAATTAACATTACAAATCCCAGAAATAATATTTTCACACCTAGGATGGAATGGACAACCTTCTGGAACCTCATAAGAACTGGGTACATTTCCAGAGATAGGGATAAGTCGCTCTAGTTTGCCTTCTAATTTAGGTATAGACCTAAATAATGCAGAAGTATACGGATGAAGAGGATTATTAAAAATCTCTTCCTTAGCACCATATTCTACGATCTTTCCTAAATACATTACAGCTATATTATCAGCTATCTCTGCTATAACTGCTAGATTATGAGTTATAAATATTATAGCAAGCCCCATTTCTTCTTGAAATTCTTGTAACAAATCTAGAATTTGAGCCTGAATAGTTACGTCTACTGCAGTAGTAGGTTCATCTGCAATAAGCAAACGAGGGTGACAAGACAAGGCCATTGCTATCATAGCGCGCTGCCTCATTCCTCCACTAAGCTGAAATGGATACGTATCAATAGTACGTTCAGGCTTTGGGATACCAACTCTCTCTAAAAGATAAATACTTCTTTCCCTTGCTTCTTTCTTACTTATATTCTCATGAATAAGTATTGCCTCGATAATCTGATCCCCTATGGTATACATAGGAGAGAAGGATGTCATAGGCTCCTGAAAAACCATCCCTATCTCTTTCCCTCTTATACTACGAATTTCTTTACCTTTTGGGTCTAATTTTGCTATATCAACAAAATCTATATTTCCATCTCTCTCATAATAAAGTTTGATGCTTCCCCCTACAATCTTTCCAGGGGGAGATTGAATAAGGCGCATTATTGTATGAGCAGTAACTGATTTACCACAGCCACTTTCCCCAATAATACCCAAAGTTTTTCCTCGATCTATGGAAAAGTCCACCCCATCTACCGCTTTGACAGTTCCTATATTAAGGTAAAAATATGTCTTTAAATTGTTTACTTCTAAAACTCGTTGGGTAAGATCTAGATTCATATATCTTCCTCCAAATTAAAATATAATAGAATAAGGGTCGACCGCATCACGTAATCCATCCCCCATAAAGTTAAACATAAGTACAGCAATAACCACAAATAAACTAGGGAAAAGCTGCCATGGACGCTGAGCAAGGATAGAAAGGTCTGGGACATCATGTAATAATACTCCCCAGCTCACAGCTGGCGGTTGCAGTCCTAATCCTAAGAAGCTTAATGATGTTTCTCCTAAAATCATACCAGGAATCGCAAGGGTGATATTCACAACAAGATAACTAAAGAAGTTAGGGAACATATATTTAATAATGATACGGCTCTCTTTTGCACCAGCTGCCCTTGCTGCTAGAATAAATTCTTCTTCTCGCATTGATAAAAATCTCCCACGGACAACACGGGCAAGGCCCGTCCAACCTACCATAGCAAGGACTAATGTTATTGCAAAATATACTTTAGTAACAGGCCAGGTCCTAGGTATAGCGGCAGCAAGAGTCATCCACAGAGGGATCGTTGGGATTGAACTTAAAACCTCAATTATTCGCTGGATAATGTTATCCACAGTTCCGCCTAAGTATCCAGAAATTCCTCCCAAAAGGCATCCAAGAATAAAGCTTATAGCTATTCCTCCAAAACCTATGAAAAGTGAGATTCGACCACCATAAATTGTCCTAGAAAATAAATCGCGACCCAATCGGTCACTGCCAAAAAGAAGTAATGGCGACCCTTCAACGCCAAATAATTTAATATTCACAGGTATAAAACCTAGAATTTTGTAGGGTTCACTTCTCAAAAAAATTTTAATAGGATATCTCCGACTCGTATCTTCAACAAATCTAACTCTCAAGGTGTAGGAATCAATTTCTCTTTTTAATCCATAAATAAAAGGCCTCTGGAAGCCTTCTCCCTTTATATAAATGTGAATTTTGGTAGGTGGAGCATCTTCATATCCGACTAAGCGAAATGTAGGATCGTATGGTATTATAAACTCGGCGAATATTGCAGAGATATAAAGAACAGCTAAAATCACCATGGCAGCAAAAGCCAATCTATGTCTCTTAAACCTCCACCAAATTAACTTCCATTGAGAGGCATAAAGTAATTGTTCTGCCTTTGTCTTTTTATTCGAAATTTTTTCAAAAGTAGATTCAGCATTACTCATAGATTGGTTACCTCCTTTATCATCGTTCACCATATCGAATTCTTGGATCTATCCACGCTAATAGTAAATCGGAGATAAACATACCAATAACAGTTAATGTGCCTAAAATAAAGACAATCGAACCAGCCAGATACATATCTTGCGCCAAGCTGGCAGTAAGAAGTGCTGGACCTATTGTCTGAAGATTAATGACGATAGCTACTATACTTTCTCCAGAAACTAATGAAGGCAGTAACCAGCCGATTGTACTTATTATGGGATTCACAGCTACTCGCAATGGGTACTTAATGAGAACTTTATATTCAGGAAGCCCTTTAGCTCGTGCTGTAGTCACATACTGCTTTTTAATCTCGTCTAGCATCATAGCCCGGATTACACGCACTAAGCCTGCCATTCCTGATATTCCAATCACTATAATAGGAAGCCAGACGTTTTTTAACATATCTGCCAATTTAGCAAAAGACCAGGGTTTATCTAAAAATTCCAACGAAAAGAGACCTATTATAGCATACCCAGTATATTTATATAAAAACCAAATTGCCACCAATGCTAAAAGAAATCCAGGCATAGAAACACCTATAAAACTAAGTAAGGTAAAGAAATGATCCAACGGAGAGTATTGATGAGTAGCTGAATAGATGCCAATTGGAAAGGCTATCGCCCAAGTAAAAATGAGACTTGCAATAGAGATTATTAAAGTCATTGGTAGACGTTCCATTATAATCTCTCCTACAGGTCTATTCCATGAAAATGAGGTTCCAAAATTACCGTATAAGATGATATTTTTCATCCACAAAAAATATTGGATATATATAGGGCGGTCTAAGCCATATTGCTTAGTAAGAGTATCAATTATAGTTTGATTAATAGATACTCCAGATGCCTGGAGACGCATAATATAAGTAGTCAAGAAATCTCCTGGAGGTAATTGGATAACAATAAAAGCTATTATTGAAATCAGAAATATTTCAGGGACCATAATAGATAAACGACGTATAATATAACTTAACATCTCACAGAGTCCTCCTTCAGTATAGAAACTATCCCCCCTTCTTTTGAGAAGGGGGGACACTAACTTCTATTTAAAGAATACTTGCTCCGAACCAAACTGGGTAGCTGACGCATACCCTGAACGCGCCCAATTTCCTAAATTAAAAGGCACAATCATTGGATCAACAGCCTGTCCTATAAGTGGGAACATAGGAATGTTTTCTTTTATCCACTTAGCAAATTTCTTCTCCCATAATTCTGCTCTCTGAGTAGAAGGATTAATCTTTCTAGCATCCTCATCCAGCTTATAAAGATCTGCTATCCATTCAGGAGGTTTCTCCCCCTCTTTTCCTCCAGTTGCATACCAAAGATTCCACAGTGGACTTCCCCAACCAGTTCGTGATAAGGGTCTATAGTCATACATTATATAGGGCCAGTTAACATCGTCTAGCCAGTCTATAGTTGCCTTGATTTGATTAGCATTCTGCATTTCACCTAGTAGATTTGTTGTTACCTGCTTCATAGTAGCCTTAATACCTACTTTTTGGATATATTCAACTAATAGTTGTACAGCCCTCTCCCAGTATCCACCTTGCACACAATATACAATAGGAAATTCAAAGGTCTTTCCATCTGGGCCTATACGGTAGCCATCTGCATCGCGTTTATCCATTCCCATTGCGTCGAGAAGTTTATTAGCGTCGGTAGGATTATACTCAGATGGAAACCAACGAGATGGTTTAGCCGTTCCTAAATATAGGATGTCAGATAACTGCTTACGGTCAATAGCAAAGTTGATAGCTCTTCTAAATCTAACATCATTAGTAACTTTACGCCATACTGAATCAGGATTACCATAGTTAATAAAAAGTGCTATAGGAGCATTATGAGTCATTAGATTTAAATCGATATGGGCACCAATTTTCTGCTCGTTTTCACGGTAAAGTGATACTTTGTCCCAATCTATCATATCTCGGTTGAAGTTAACCTTACCACTCAGAATAGTCATAGGTAAGTTGGCAGGATCAGTAAC
>JGI24721J44947_10003901_pt1 | contig 20952 bp, 21 predicted proteins | sample YelNatPaOPGAMG01_FD_44947 | JGI IMG/M metagenome (IMG submission 44947) | reverse complement strand
TTTTCTGAACCGATCTAATGACCTCTGCCGGACTCATGATCAGCGTCCCCCTGTCTGGCCCCTGTATTAATAGCCCTAAGGCTACCACCACAACCTATTTTCCTTAGGGACAGTGTCCGCTCTAAACGGGGGTGGCCCAATCCTTCGAAACATATATGCCGACAAAAACCTCTTCCACCTCTATAAAAAATTTTTCCCTTGACAACCTCTGAGGACCGGGATATATAACGAGCGTTCGCTCGCAACAGAGGCGACGTGTGAGATGGCTAGCCCCCGGGGAGGCTCCATGGCGGACCCAAGTTCCAGGAGGAGGAGATGTCAGCAACCTGTGGAGGTCTTCGCCCGGATCAAAAATAAGGAGCTGGTGGAGCTTAGGCGGAAGGAGCTGGTTGAGAGGTGTACGAAGGTATTTATGGAGAAAGGATATCACCGTACCAGCATCCGAGACATAGCAAAGGCGGCCTCCTTCAGCATGGGCAACCTATACAACTACATTCGCACGAAGGAGGACGTCCTCTACCTTGTTCACCAAAACATGATCAACAACGTGTATCAGAGTCTATTTAACATCAAGGAGGAGGAATATGAGATCAAATATGGAGAGCTGCTGACNATCATCAGAAATGCTGTCGAGAAGACGTTTGANTTCCAGGATGAGATTATCCTGCTTTACAGAGAATCGGGTTCTCTCAGCAAGCAAATGTTAAGGTCAATATTGGGCTTGGAGACCCGCTATATCGAAATGTTTAAAAGGCTCCTGGACGAGGCTGAGAAGGAGGGAGCCTACAAGATCCGGGATAGTAGGTTTCTTGCGAACCTGATTGTCTACCTCATTTCGTTTTTGTCACTGCGTCGTTGGAGCCTGCGCGACTATAAGAAGGAAGAGGCTGTGGAACTGCTTATGTATTACATCACTCGCATGCTCAAGCCTTCGGAAAAAGCACGTAATTTAGAAAGCAAAGGAGAAGCGTAGTTGACTCCTAGGTGTAGTCTTTAGGGAAGGGCCATAAAGATGATTACTGAAGTGGTAATTGACGGTCTAGGGGGGTATAGCCAATGGAGGTGACCTTATCCTCTATGGTTGTTCAGGGTTTGCACGGTCTTGTGTATGGGATGCTCCTTTTTCTCGTGGCATCCGGCTTGACACTCGTCTTCGGCATGATGGACGTCCTGAACATTGCCCACGCTGCTTTCTACATGTTGGGGGCGTATATAGGCTCCACAATTCTGGTCGTGACAGGGAGTTTCTGGCTGGCACTTGTTTTTGCTCCCGTTGCCGTCGGGCTTCTGGGTGCGCTGGTGGAACGGTTCTTCCTGCGCAAAGTTCACGTCCATGGCCATGCGTTCGAGCTTCTAATCACGTTTGGGGTCTTCTTCGTAGTGGGGGAGGTTGTGAAGTGGATCTGGGGGAATTTTCCTAGGCCCNTGGACCCCCCCCGCGTTCTCTCGGGATCTATCCACTGGATGGGCATCACATACCCAGTTTACCGCTTCTTTATCTTAGGGGTGTCTATGGTAGTGCTGATGGTCTTGGCCTACGTATTTCTGAGGACTCGCGTGGGAATAGCTATTCGGGCCGCAGTGTCAGACGCGTCCATGGTGAGTGCACTGGGCATCAACGTCCCGAAGCTTTTCCTGGGAGTATTCTCGGGGGGCACGGCTTTGGCTGGATTGGCTGGAGTGGTCGCAGGGCCTTTTCTAGGGACATATCCGGGTATGGGGCTTGACATGATGGTGGATACTTTTGTGGTCGTGGTCGTGGGAGGATTCGGAAGCCTTCTGGGGGCGTTTGTTGCCTCCCTCATGATCGGGGAGCTCCAGTCATTCGGTGTGCTGTTCATTCCCAGGCTGGCCCTGGTCTTTCAGTTTCTTCTCATGGCCGTAGTGCTTATCACTCGGCCCACCGGGCTCTTTGGAGAGAAGGTATGAGCCGTTTCACTCTTCTGAGAACTGTCCTGCTCGGGGTGGGGGCGGCGCTCCTTATCGTGGCTCCCAGTGTGCTCAGCGTCGTCAAGACTCGGATGCTAACGGAGATCGCTTATTTTGCCCTGTTTGCTGTGAGCTATAACTTTTTGTTCGGGTGGGCCGGACTTTTATCGTTCGGACATGCTGCTTACTTCGGGCTGGGCGCATATGTCACCGCGATTTCTCTCAAACATATGCCTGGGCTGCATCTATTGGTGGGAATGGGACTCGGCGCACTAGCGGGAGCGGTCGGGGGAGCTATCATCGGCTTTTTTTGCGTACGAAGAAAAGGTTCCTATTTCGCGCTCCTGACATTGGCCTTCAACCAGTTTCTGTGGGCCATCGCTTGGAAGTGGCGCGAGGTGACGGGCGGTGATGACGGGATCGGTCGATTCGTTCCCAGGAGACCTGTAGATCTGGGGCTCTTCTACTTGGACCTTACTCGGATTCCCAACAAATACTACTTTACCATGGCTGTAGTGGTAATTTTCTTAGCGATGGGATGGTATCTTTTGCAGACACCGTTTGGGAACACCATTCAGGCAGTCAAGGTGAATGAGGAAAGGGCTGCTTTTCTCGGATATAACGTCAATCGCTCCAAGTTGCTCATCTTCACACTGGCGGCCTTTTATGCGGGCATCGCTGGAAGCCTGTTCGCTCTGTTCCAAGACTTCGTGGCCACTAGCGCCATAGGGCTCGGCATGTCTACCGAGGTCCTCTTCATGGCCTTCCTAGGGGGGACTGGGTCTTACTTCGGTCCCATTTTGGGGGCTGCGATCTTCGTTTACTTCACAGACTGGGTAAGCAGCATCACCGAGCACTGGGAGTTTTTCTTGGGGGTGCTTTTCATTGTCCTGGTACTTTACTTTCACAGGGGGTTCATCGGATTGATTCCCTCGAAGGTGAGGGGCGTCTTTGCCGCAGGGAAATAGTACCGGGGGTCAGATTGTGGCGATTTTGGAAGTGAGAGACCTTCACAAGGACTTTGGCGGACTCAAGGTGCTCTTCGGAATCGACCTCAGCGTCGAGGAAGGGGAAAGGCACGCCATCATTGGACCGAACGGTGCTGGCAAGTCCACTCTGTTCAATCTTATAACCGGGAAGTACACGCCCACTCGTGGGCGAGTCCTGTTTGATGGACGCAATATTACTGGACTCCCGCCCCACCGGATTGTCCGACTAGGATTGGCTAGATCATTCCAGATCACGAACATCTTCCGTATCATGAGCGTGTTTCAAAATGTGCGCAATGCAGTGCTCTCCAGGATGGGCATTCGTTATCGTATCTTTCCTAGGTTGTCCAAGCTCGCCTCTGTCGACGAAGAAGTGGATTTCATCCTTTCGCAAATTGGCCTATTGGAAAAACGAGATATTCCGGCAGGGGAGTTGGCCCACGGGCAACAGCGGGCTCTGGAGATCGGGCTCACCCTCGCTTTGGACCCTAAGGTGATCCTCCTGGATGAACCGACAGCTGGCATGTCCTCTTCCGAGACCCGCGACACAGTCGAGTTAATCGAACGGGTCACCGAAGGAAGAACGCTCGTCATAGTAGAACATGACATGGATGTAGTGTTCAGAATAGCGAACCGAGTTACGGTCATATACTATGGGAAGGTATTGGCTTCGGGTCGGCCGGAGGAGATCCGCAACGACCAGCGTGTCAAAGACGCATACCTGGGCGAGGAACGGACTTAGGCCATGCTCCTAGATGTGAGAAGCATTGATTCCTTTTACGAGGAAAGCCATATCCTGCACGGTGTATCTCTGGCTGTTGAAAAAGGAGAAATTGTGGCCCTGCTAGGACGCAATGGGGTGGGAAAAAGCACCACCCTCAAGTCCATTATAGGGCTTGTGGTACCGCGCTCCGGGGAAATCTTCTTCAAGGGCTTGAACGTTCGCGGCATGCCGCCCTATCGCATAGCGAACCTAGGAGTGGGGTACGTGCCGGAAGATCGGAGGATATTTCCGCGCCTCACGGTTCGGGAAAACCTGATCATAGGTATGAAACCGGGCCAGAACAAGAATGAAGGTAACTGGACCGTGGAGAAAGTATACGAGTACTTTCCGGGTTTGAAAGCCAGGGACAACCAGAAGGGGGCCTATCTTTCAGGCGGCGAGCAACAGATGCTGACCATAGCCCGTGCGCTGATGGGGGATCCAGAGATACTACTATTGGACGAACCCACCGAGGGACTGGCCCCAAAGATTGTCGAGACCCTGGAACAGGTCATCACGGATATCCACTCTCAGGGCGTGGCCATACTTTTGGTGGAACAAAACATGCGGGTGGTCTTGCGGCTGGCTGGGAGGATCTATGTGATGAGCAAGGGGAGCATAGTGTTTCACGGCACCAGGGAGGAACTGAAGGGGGCCAGTGAGGTGAGGGAGAGATATCTCGAAGTATAAGGGCAACTGGAGGGGAGGACACGGAGCGTGCCCCTCGAGAACCCAAATCACTGAGGAGGTGGCAGATGCGAAGAAAAGGCTTCTTGGGGAGATTGGGGGTAGGAGCAATTGTACTCTTCGTGCTAGGATGCTTGGGGATTGTCCCAGCGAATGGGGCCAAGGAAAAGGACACAATAGTTCTTGGGGTCTGTGAGCCCCTCTCAGGTGTGATGAAGGACGTAGGGGATCGGTACGTAGACGCGGTCAGGTTCGCGGCGGAAAAGATCAACGCCAAGGGAGGAGTGCTTGGCAAGAAACTTGTTGTCGTGGCCGAGGATAGCCAGCTCAAGCCAGATGTGGCCACGCGCAAAGCCACCAAGTTGATCCTGGAGGACGGGGCCGACTTCATTATGACTGGGACGGGAAGCCACATAGCGCTGGCCATGATGAAAGTGGCAGAGCAGTATCAGAAGATCTTCCTCACGTATGGGACAGAGGCAGCCAGCATTACGGGACAGGAGTTCAACCCTTATACGTTCCGGGCCTGTCTCAATACTGACCAGCACTCTGCAGCCGTGGTGGCGTATTTCGCCAGGTACACCAACTACAGGAAGTTTTATATCTTGTGTCAGGACTATGCCTTCGGCAGAGAGGCGGCCGAAGGTTTCAAGAAAAAGCTCAAGACCATCCCCGGTGCTCAGCTAATGGGCGAGGAGTTCCATCCCATCGGGCTGAAAGACTTTGCCCCGTATATAAGCAAGATCATGGCCTCTGGTGCGGAAGTGGTGCTCACCGGCAACTACGGACCTGACCTGGATAATCTAATAAAGACAGGGGCCTCTCTGGGTTGGAAGTGCATCACTGGGAATTACTTCTTAAACGATGCTTACCGCATGCAGGTGGTTAAAGAAGCAGCCATCGGCCACGTTACGGCCGACTCTTACATGGTCACTATCGACACCCCTGAAAACAAAGAGTTCGTGAAAGAATGGCACGAGAGGAACAAGGGGAGGGATGTGGGATTTATCTGGCCTGACCTCTCCATGGGAAGATGCTATTGGTCAATACAATGGCTTGCCGATGTGATCAAAAAGGCGGGCAGCACCGATGCTGATAAGATCATTAAGGCCTGGGAAGGGATGAGCTATCAGATGCCTTGGGGCCAGGTGACCATGAGGGCCTGCGATCACCAGATGATCACTCCGGCCGTGGCTGCTGTGATCGAGCCTAAAAGCGAGTTTTTCGACTTCCCGTATATCGGGAAGCCCTTCATGATACCGGCCGAGGAAATTACTGTGCCTCCGGCGGAGACGGGAAACCCCAGGTGCAAGTGATCTGTGTGGAGGGCAGTGGGACTTAGATGGCGGGGTGGAGGAAAGAAGATTCCCTCTCTCCTTTTCCCGCTTCCTGGACTGAGGAGAATGCCCCCACTTAGCTTTGTGTCGGCTTGATCTTGCGGACCAATGGGGGCTAATTCAAGTGAGACCGGGTATCGGGATTGGTCTTGATTCATGGGTGCCCCTTCCGGCTACCCATGAATCTTCAAGATCAAGCGCCTGTCACGGATCTCCCTGGGCTTGTTTCTTGACACTTTGCCTCTCCTAGTCCTCGGGTCTGAGCTCTCGGACTCTCCCTCCAGGCCTCAACATCTCGGAGTTAGCCATCCGGGATAGCTCTCCTTCCGGTTGTCTCCTTTGATCCGACTAGCTGTACCCAATTTGTACGACCAGAATTGGGTAAATTTATCCCCCTGATTCACCGTCAAAAAAACTAAATGACCTCGTTGGTCCTGTGGTTACAGGAGAATCTGGGATGACGGCCTTGGCGGGTTTGCCTGCTTATATGGATTTAGCGCAGGTGATGAAGGTTAGGGAGTCGATAGAGAGGCATTTGCACCTTCGGGGCGGTGGGCAGGGTTGGAGCGACGCTCAGGTGGTGATGTCTTTGATATTGCTTAACCTAGCGGGTGAGGAGTGTGTGGATGATTTGAGGGTTATGGAGGGGGATGAAGGAGGACCTGGCAGGGGGTCCGTTGCCCTCGGGGAAGTTTGGGCAGAATGCGGCTTGGTGGTGGATTATGGGCGGTGGATTTGGGTTGACACAGCGCTTTGATCGGGCTCACGTACGGCCGTAATAGCCAGGTGTGCGTCTTTTGGAGAGAGCTCCTCGGATCCAGATCCTCTCGTCCCCTCAAAAAAGACCCGTCAGCGTGGGGTTGGAGGGAGGTCTTTTCTGGATCTCTCCCCGCGACGAACTCACCTAGAAAAGGCCCAGAGAGGCTGTCATCCGCATAGCCAGAAGAAAAGCCATGATCCCAAAGCCCATCGCCCGAGGCGCCCGGGTCTCACCCGCGGGACAAAGGCTCACAAGTTCCCTTTGAACTTTTGGGCTGATCTTCCCGGCTTCCGTCTTCTTTCCGACTCGAGTCTCGATACCACGAGGGTCCAGGACCCTTGGTCCCCAAGTGAGAATTCTATCCCCTTTGGGCCATAATCCCCAAAGGCCAAATGAACCACCTCCCAGTGTCCTTGCCACCTATCCGAAAGGCCCTCCTATTGGTAAAGACTCGAGCTTAGGTGGTGGCAGAGGGAAAAGGGGAACTCCTGACCTCTTTTTCCCCAAAAAAGCCCAGGGGAGAGCTCGGGATCCCTCAGCCCAGATGGGGTTCCCAGAAGGGATTTAGGGGAGCTAACATTGAGCCTTGAGATCTTCTGACTAATTGCCACATGGGGGAGGCTATCATGGAATCCAGACATCCCGTTTTGAGGCTCCACAAGAAGGACAATGTTGTCGTGGCCCTGAGGGATCTATCTCCAGGAGAATTCATAGAGGAAGAAAGGGTCCAAGTGATGGAGGCTATCCCCAAAGGCCACAAGGTGGCAACGACCTTCATCCCAGTAGGGACCCGCATCCTCAAGTACGGCCACACAATAGGAATAGCCAAAAAGGACATACCTGCTGGCTCCTGGGTTCACACCCACAACTTGGCCGTGGCTCCAAGAAGGCGAAGATACGCGAAGGCAAAGGCTCTGGAAAAGGAAGACCTCCCAGAAGTCACACCCAGGGCGAAGTTCCTGGGTATCCCAAGGTCCAATGGAAGGATCGGGACCAGAAATTACATAGGCATCATATCAACGGTGAACTGTTCAGCTACTGTTGCCAGGAGGATAGCCGATGCCTTCCAAGGAATGCGCTATCCCGGAGTGGATGGAGTGGTTGCCCTCGTTCACGGGGAAGGTTGTGCTGGCAAAAGCTCTGGGGAGAGGTTCGAGGCATTCAGGAGGGTCTTCACCGGGTACATGAACCATCCCAATTTTGCAGGTGTTCTCCTTGTGGGATTGGGGTGCGAGGTGAATCAGCCAGAGAACATTTTGATGGCTGCAAGAGGTGAAAATGGCCCCATTGTGAGGTCCCTCGTGATCCAGGACCAAGGGGGCACCCAGAGGACGATCGAGAAAGGGGTGGAGATAGTTCGCGAGATGCTCAAGGTGGCACAAGGGGCAAAGCGCGAGGAGATCTCAGCTGAGAGGATCGTCCTCGGGGTGGAATGCGGAGGCTCGGACGCTTACTCGGGAATAACCGCGAATCCAGCTTTGGGATTCGCTGCGGACATGCTCGTCTCCCATGGAGGCACAGTGATTCTGAGCGAGACCCCAGAGATCTACGGTGCGGAGCACCTCCTCATGGAAAGGGCCTCCTCCCCACAGATTGCTCAGAAGCTCCTCAAGAGGATAAGGTGGTGGGAGTCCTATGTGAGGAACAATGAGGGCGAGATGGACAACAACCCTTCTCCCGGGAACAAGAGGGGAGGCCTGACCACCATACTGGAGAAGTCTCTGGGGGCGGTCTCCAAGGGCGGGACCACGACGCTCATGGAGGTTTACGAGTATGCGGAAGAGGTTCGATCCAGGGGACTCGTATTCATGGACACCCCAGGGTACGACCCGGCCTCAGTGACGGGAATGGTGGCTGGAGGGGCAAACGTGATCGCTTTCACGACAGGTAGAGGCTCACCCTTCGGATGCAAGCCAGTTCCTGTGGTGAAACTTGCGACAACAAGCGAGCTCTTCCACGCTATGGAAGACGATATGGACATAGACTGTGGGACGATAATTCGAGGCGAGGAGTCCGTCGCCGAGGTCGGAGCTCGGATCTTCCAAAAGATCCTGGATGTCGCATCCGGAGAGAGGACGAAGAGCGAGCTTCTGGGCTATGGGGACATGGAATTCGTCCCTTGGCGGATGGGGGCTATGATGTGAGGGCAAGGCCCTCACCGGGGTGGGTCCATCGAAGGGATATGGGCGACATGGAGGGAAGTCCTAGGTATTCTCATTTTGAGGTAAAACAAAGAAAGACAAGGCCCTTTTCCAGGCCATTGACAGGGGTGGCGCGGGAGAATAGTCTACATAACATACGGAGATGGGGCCTTCTTTGGCGAGAGCTTCCGAGCCCCATTTGGAGGATGCTCCTTGGAGAAAAGTGGCAACGGACGCGGCGAAGAAGGATCCCGGCTTTGGTTTGTGGTGCAGACCAATCCCAGGGAGGAGGAGAAGGCCCTGAGTGGCCTCGGAGAAAAGGGCTTCGAGCTCTTCTTCCCGAGGATAAAGGTGGTGAGGTATTGGAGGCTTCGGGCAGGGGAGGCCATAAGGCCCCTTTTCCCTTCCTATCTTTTCGCTCGTTTCGCTTATCCTCAGGATTATCCCTATGTGTTGTGGACTCGGGGGGTCAGGAGGGTTGTAGGGGCTGGGGAGGATCCTGTTCCGGTCCCGGATGAGGTCATTCGTACCATAAAGGATCAAATGGATGAGCAGGGTCTCGTCCGGGTGGGAAGGAGGCTCAAGCCCAAGGACAGGGTGAGAATCAAGTCCGGGCCTTTCAAGGATTTGTTGGCCCTTTTCGAAAGAGAGCTCGACGACAATGGCAGGGTGGAGATACTCCTGCAAGTGCTCGGATTCCAAGCTAGGGTTCAAATTCACGAATCCCTGCTGGAGAAGATCCAAGGATGACGTTCGCTGAGAAGGTTTGAGGGAGAAAAGCCATGATGCTGAGATCGTGCTTCATGTGTCCACATCACCAGATAAAGAGAGAGGAGAGTTCCAGTCACAGTTTCTGCCAGAAGGAGAACTGCTGGTCCAGGTACTCCAGGTGCATCGCTAGGAAGGCCTTGGAGAGGTTCCTCGAGGAGGACAGGTTGGAGGTGCCAAATAGGTTTTCAGCCCTCTCCCATGTATATGGTTCTGAGTGAGCAAGGGTAAATTTGACGCCTGAAAAGGACCGCCTCTTTTCCCTGAGGGAACATTTGAAGGAGATCTGCAAGGAAAGGGGGCCGATTCCCTTCGCCCTCTACATGGAGATATGCCTCTATCATCCAGAGCTGGGCTATTACTTTGCCCCTCGAGCACCGATGGGGAAAGGCGGGGATTATATCACCTATCCCCAGGTCCATCCCGCATTTGGCAGGTGCATGGCGAGGCAGGTAATGGAGATCTGGGAGCAGATGGGGTCTCCCCAATCTTTCGAGCTCGTGGAAGTGGGACCTGGCAAGGGCCAGATGATGAGGGACATGTTGGAGCTAATATCCCGCAAGGCCCCCCTATTGATGGAAAATCTCGAAGTTACACTGGTGGAAGTGAGCCCCATGCTCCAATCAATCCAGAGGGCGAACCTGGCCCAATTCCCCAATGTGAGATGGGAGGCCCCAGCTGATTTCTTCTCCCGAAGAAAGGTCCGTGGGTGCATTCTATCCAATGAATTGGTGGATTCTCTTCCGGTTCATCTCGTAGAGATGAGAGGGGGCGAGTTGAGGGAGGTCCTCGTTTTGGTCGGGGATCGAGAGACAGAGGAGGTTCTTGGAGAGCTCACGGATCATAGGATTCGCGAATATCTCGAGACAGAGGGCGCACACCTCCAGGAGGGTCAAAGGGTGGAGGTTGGGCTCAAGGCCCTGGAGTGGATTCGGTCAGTGGGAGCCTCTCTGGAAAAAGGGGCTGTGATCACGGTGGATTTTGGCTTCAGGGGGGCTGAAACATTCCATCCCTCGAGGAGTGGAGGCTCTCTCATGACATACAGGGGCCACAGGGCCAGCAGCGATCCTTACGAGCTTCCTGGGGGCCAGGACATCTGTTCCCACGTGAACTTCTCGGCCCTCATCAGAGCTGGCGAGGAAGTGGGTCTCGCTCCCACCGGGATCATCACACAGGACAAGTTCTTGCTCAATCTGGGTCTACTGGAAGAGATGGCCGAACAGGAAAAGAGGCGTTCCTCGGGCTCCCAGGCCGAATTCTGGCAGGAGAAGCTAGCATTGAGGAGCCTGATGATGCCCCAACATCCTCAAGGGGGGTTTCAGGTTCTCATTCAGCACAAGGGATGGACCCCCAAGTCCTTGACGGGCCTTTCCCATAGGCTTCCTCAAATGGGTTCCCTTGAACCTTTGCGCACGAGAGGCCTATCATAGAAGAAAGGTAGGGAAAGCCCCATAGCTCCAGGAGGTGACACATGACCAAGGAGGTCTCGAAGAGGATAGTGCTCTATTTTTCCAAGTCCACTTGGGACAAACCCATTGTCTATCGACTGGTCAAGGATTATGACCTCGTTTTCAACATCCTCAAGGCCGAGGTCCTCCCCAGGCAAGAAAGCTATATGGTGATGGAGCTGAGCGGTCCTCTCTCCAACTACAGAAAGGGAATCAAGTACTTGAAGGATTGCGGCATAGTGGTGAAGCCCGTGGAGAAGGACATCCAGAGGGATGAGGAGAAGTGTTACCACTGCGGGGCATGCACCGCCATATGTCCCACACAGGCCCTGCATGTGGACCGGGCAACAATGGAGATTCGCTTCGACAACAAGCTCTGCAGCGGGTGCGGACTCTGCATACCCGTTTGTCCCAGTAGGGCAATGCAGACGGCCATCTTGTGAGCTCGATTTGGCCTGCGAACGAAAAAGTGGGGAAGATGCTGGCAAGGGAAAAAGGTCCCATCTGGGCTGCCTTAAGTGGTGGTGTGGACAGCGCAACCGCAGCCTTCCTTCTCCTGGAGCAGGGGTTCCGAGTGGAGGCCGTTTTCATGGAGCTTTGGGACTGTGGCCTCGCCAAGAGAACAGGGAGGCAGACTTGCTGTTCGCCTCGAGACAAGAGAGATGCCATGGAAGTTGCCAGGCAGCTGGGAGTCGAGTTCAGGGAAGTGGACCTGAGGGAGGTCTTCAGGGAAACTGTGATAAAGGATTTTGTCGACTCCTATCTCTCAGGGCTCACCCCCAACCCATGTGTCAGGTGTAACCAATGGGTCAAGTACGGCGCATTACTCCAGATGGCCCTTGAAAGTGGAGCCCAGGGATTGGCAACGGGCCATTACGCTAGGGTGGCCCCCCAAGGAGAAGAGGGCCCATTGAGGCTCCTAAGGGGTCGAGATCCGTCCAAGGACCAGTCCTACTTTCTCTTCACCCTCGGACAGGAGGAGTTGAAGAGGATCATTTGGCCTTTGGGAGAGCTCACAAAGGAGGAAGTGAGGGCCATTGCCAGAAAAAAGGGTCTCTGTGTGGCAGAAAAGGAGGAAAGCCAGGAAGTGTGCTTCATACCGGGTGGGGACTACAGGGAATTCCTCTCTCTCTATGCCGAAGGCGACCTTGGAGGTCACGGGGACATAGTTGACTGGGAAGGGAGGAAGCTGGGGGAGCACGATGGGTTCTTCGGTTTCACGGTTGGCCAAAGAAGAGGTCTCCGCATCCCCTGGAAGGAGCCCCTTTATGTCCTGAGGGTGATCCCGAAAGAGAGAAAGATAGTCGTGGGGCCCAGATCGAGGGTGAACTCCATGGGGCTTGAGGCCAAGGACTTCTCTTGGGTTAAGGGAGAACCACCGGGAAGCAAGTTCTCTGCAAAGGCGCGCATAAGGTACAGGCACAAGGAGGCAGAGGCCACTGTGGAGGTAATCTCCGAGAAGAGGGTGCGAGTCCTTTTCCAGGAACCCCAGCCCTCTGTTACCCCAGGTCAGGCAGTGGTCCTCTACTCGGGGGAGGAAGTTCTGGGAGGCGGATGGATCCAGGGACCTTGGCCCTGAGGGGCGAGGGTAAGGTGGAAGAGAAGATCTTCTCGATTCACGTTCTGGGCTGCAAGGTGAACCAACACGACGCTGCTTCCTTGAGTCTCGCCCTCGAGAAGCTGGGGCTCAGGAGGGCGAAGGAAGGGGATTCTCCTCACATCATAATCGTTCAGACCTGTACAGTGACCGGGGAAGCTGAGAGGCAAAACCTTCAGCTCATGAGAAAACTCAAGATGAGAAACCCTCAGGCCCTGATAATCGCATCGGGCTGTCAGGTCCAAGCTCATGGAGAGATCCTGGAAGGATCTCCCTGGGTAGATCTCGCATATCCCAACTGCAAAAGNGGAGAGCTCATAGAACACGTGGCCCATCTGTGCCAGAGGAGCGAGGCTCCCATCGAGTTGAGGGAAGAGGAACTAGTTTGGGGTGAAGGCCTGGTGCGGTTGCCAGGAAGGACAAGGGCTTACCTCAAGGTGCAAGATGGCTGTAGCGGGGCTTGCTCCTATTGCATAGTGCCCAAGGCCCGGGGGCCTAGCAGGTCGAGGCCCATAGAGTCCATATTGAGGACTTTGAGGGCTATGGAGGAGTCGGGCACAAAGGAGGTCGTGATAACAGGTGTTCAGCTTGCTGCCTACGGGATGGATCTGGATCCTCCCTTTAGCCTCCCTCGATTGATAGAGGAGATCCAGAGTTTCTCAATACCCAGGATCAGACTCAGTTCCATAGAGCCACACTACTTGGACAAAGAGCTCATGGATGTCATATGCTCGAGCTCCAAGATTTGCCATCACATACACATTCCCATTCAAAGCGGAAGCGACCAAATCTTGAGCTCCATGAAGAGACCTTACACAGCCAGGGAGTGCCGAGAAAAGATCCTCTGGCTCAAGGAGAGGATTCCGGATCTCACCATAGGCGCGGACATCATCGTGGGCTTCCCTGGCGAAAGCCAGAAGGAATTCCGAAAGACCCTCGAGTTCTTGGAGTCCATCCCATGGAGCTACTTGCATGTGTTTCCCTTTTCCCCGAGGCCGGGGACAGAGGCGTATACCATGGAGAGAAAGGTGGACCAAGGGGAGATAAAGAGGAGGGCCTCTCTCCTGAGGGCAATGTCCCGGGAGAGGAGATCTCAGTGGATGGAGAGGTTTGTGGGGAGGGAGGTGGAGGTTCTCCTGGAAGGGCCCAGCAAGAGAATCCATGGATGGATGCAGGGGAAAACGTCCAATTATCTCAAGGTGCTCATCCCTCAGGGAAAGAGGAGGGAAGGGGATATGGTCCGGGTGAGAATAGAGGGCGGGCTCGATGGTGAGCTTCTGGGAAGGGAAGTGTGAGGAGCGGGCGAATGGATCCCATTGGCCTTGACTGGGGTCCGGGGATGGGGTAGCATTATCAAAACTCTTACTCGAGGAGACGGGAATTGAGCATGGGACCAAGAAGGCTTCGGAAAATGGTTGAAAGGGAGACGATCCTCCTTCTCGGCCTTAGCCTTCTCCAGAGCCCGCTGTCCCATTGGGTCATGGCGTAGGAAAGGTGGGGCCGCGGGCAAAGGGGTTGCTCGCGGCCCTTGGATTTTTGAGGAGGCCGTTGGGCAACCAACGGCCTCTTCGATTTTTGGGGAAAGGCATGTCTTGGGTCTTTGACCTGGCCCAGATGAGGCATGCGACCGCATGAAAGGGGAGGTGATCATGGAGAGAGCATATCGTGTGGCTTTGATACCAGGGGACGGTGTGGGACCGGAGGTAGTGAGGGAGGGCCTCAAGGTCCTGAGGAGGTGTTCGGAGATAGAAGGCTTCCCACTCGAGACCGTGGAGTATCCCTTTGGGGGCGAGCATTTTCTCAGGACAAGGGAGACCCTTCCAGAGACGGCCCTCCAAGAGCTCAGGGAGATGGATGCCATATACTTGGGGGCCATAGGGCATCCCCATGTTAAACCAGGGCTCTTGGAAAAGGAGATCCTCCTCAGGATTAGGTTCGAGCTGGATCTCTACATAAATCTGAGGCCAGTACAGCTCCTTCCTGGAGTCGAAACCCCTCTCAAGGACAAGGGCCCCGAGCACATAGACTTTGTGGTGGTGCGGGAGAACACAGAAGGGCTCTATATCGGGGCTGGAGGAACCATGGCCAAGGGCACTCCCTTCGAGGTGGCTGTTCAAGAGTCAATACAGACGAGAAGAGGCGTTGAGAGGTGTCTCAGGTACGCCTTCGATCTCGCCAGAACGAGGCCCAGGAAGAAGCTCACCCTTTGCGGGAAGAAGAACGTCCTCACTTACATATTCGACCTTTGGGACAGGGTGTTCTCGGAATTGTCCCGAGAGTATCCCGATGTGCAAACAGATTACGGTCACGTGGATGCCATATGCATGTGGATGGTCAAGAACCCTGAAGAGTTCGATGTGATAGTCACGGACAACATGTTCGGGGACATAATCACCGATCTGGGGGCAGCCATTCAGGGGGGCTTAGGTCTTGCTGCATCTGGGAACATCCATCCCGGCAAGGTGTCCATGTTCGAGCCCATCCACGGGTCCTCTCCGAAGCACGCTGGGAAGGGGACCATAAATCCCATAGCGGCGATCCTTGCCGGTGCCATGATGCTCGAGCATCTCGGAGAAAAAAGGGCGGCTTCCAGGATACATCGGGCTGTGAGAACGGTTGTCAAGGAATTGAGGGGAATGGGTGCCGGGCAAATGGGCATGTCCACCTCAGAGGTGGGCGACAGAATTGCCCAATTGCTCTCAACGGACGAAGATTAGGAGGAGGTTTGGAGACCATGGCAGAGTATGTGCAAATTTTCGATACTACCTTGAGGGATGGAGAGCAGTCTCCAGGGGCCACAATGAACGTGGAGGAGAAGATCCAGGTGGCGCTCCAGCTCGAGCGCCTTGGAGTGGATTCCATAGAAGCTGGGTTTCCAGTGGCCTCTGAAGGAGATTTCCAGGCAGTCAGGAGGATAGCCGAGAGGATTCAGGACTCCAAGGTGGTCGCTCTGGCAAGGTGCGAGAAGATGGACATAGAGCGAGCATGGGATGCGGTCAGGGTGGCCAGGAGGCCAGGCCTCCATGTGTTCCTCTCGACCTCGGATATCCATCTCCGCTATCAGCTGAGAAAAGACAGGCAAGAGGTGCTCGATTGGGCGGCTCAAATGGTCAGGTTCGCAAGGCAACTGTGCGATGACGTGGAGTTCTCTCCCATGGATGCATCCAGGACCGAGCCCACATTCCTTTTTCAGGTCCTGGAGGCAGCCATAGAAGCGGGCGCTACTATCGTCAACATTCCCGATACAGTGGGCTACGCGACTCCAGATGAGTTCGGTGAGCTCATAAGGCAGATCCGGAACTCAGTGGCCAACATAGACAAAGCCACTCTGAGTGTCCATTGCCACAACGATCTCGGACTTGCCGTGGCCAATTCCCTAGCTGCTGTGCTTGCAGGGGCAAGACAAGTGGAGTGCACCATAAACGGGATAGGAGAGAGAGCGGGGAATGCTGCCTTGGAAGAGGTCGTCATGGCCCTGAAGACAAGGGCCGATAGGTTCGGGGTGGAAACGAGGATAAGAACAGAGCTTCTCTATCCCACAAGCAGGATGGTCTCGAGAATAACAGGGATTCCCGTGCAGCCCAACAAAGCGATTGTCGGGGCCAATGCCTTTTCCCACGAATCGGGAATTCATCAGGACGGGATTCTCAAGGACAAGAGAACTTACGAGATCATGACACCCGAATCAGTGGGATGGGGCCAGACATCCCTTGTGCTGGGAAAGCATTCAGGAAGACATGCCCTGAAGGACAGGCTCGAGAAACTGGGCTATGAATTGACGCCTGAGGATCTGGATCGAGTTTTCCAGCGCTTCAAAGCTCTGGCCGACAAGAACAAGGATGTATATGATGAGGACCTGGAGGCCATAGTGGAGGACGAGGTCCTCAGAGTTCCCGAGAAGTACAAGCTCGTCTATCTCCATGTTACGAGCGGAAGTGTCACTGTGCCGACGGCCAGTGTCAAGCTCGAGATAGATGGGGTGGAGCATGCGGGAGCTGGCTTCGGCATAGGTCCAGTGGACGCCACGTTCCAGACCATAGCTCGATAACTGGCACCAAGGCAAAGCTCAAGAGGTTCGCCATAAATGCCATAACAGGAGGATCAGATGCTCAAGGAGAGGTCACGGTGAGACTGGAGGCAAATGGACACGAGGTAGTGGGGCAGGGCACCCATCCAGATGTCATAGTGGCGAGTGCCAAGGCATACGTGAATGCCCTCAACAGGCTGGAGTACAGGAAGAGATACCCCCTTCAGATAAAAGAGGAGATGTGAACATGGGAAAGGCAAAGAGAGGAAGCACTCTAGCTGAGAAGATTCTCGCCCGGCATTCGGGAAGGGATAGGGTGGAGCCAGGGGAATTGCTCCTCGTGGATGTGGACTTGACCATGGCCAATGACGTCACAGCGCCCATTGCCATAAGATCCTTCAGGGAGGCAGGAGCTGAGAGGGTTGTGGACCCTTCCCGAATAGTGCTCGTCATGGACCATTTCACGCCCAACAAGGACATTGCCTCGGCCGAGCAGGTGAGAGAATGCAGGGAATTCGCCAGGGAGCAGGGGATCTCCCTGTACTTCGAGAACGATGGAATCGCCCACGCACTTCTTCCCGAAAGGGGCCTTGTGCTTCCAGGCCAGCTCGTCTTGGGGGCCGACAGCCACACCTGCACCTACGGAGCCCTGGGTGCCCTTGCCACAGGTGTTGGGAGCACGGATATCGCGGCGGTTTGGGTGACGGGAAAGGCATGGCTCAAAGTGCCTGCGAGCATAAAGCTCGTCTACGAGGGGGAATTGTCTCCCTGGGTCACGGCAAAGGATCTCATCCTCAAGACCATCTCCGACCTCGGAGTTGATGGGGCCAATTACAAGGCCCTGGAGCTCTCGGGGGGCACCATCTCTAGGCTCTCGGTAGAGGGTCGGATGACCATGGCCAACATGGCCATAGAGGCAGGGGCGAAGGCTGGGATCTTCGAGGTGGATGGGAAGACCAGGGAGTATTTGGCCTCTTTCCTCCCACAAGGCTGGGAGATTCCGGTTCCGGATGATGGGGCCGAATACGAGGAGGTGAGAACCTACGATGTATCCTCCATGGGTCCAGTTGTGGCCATTCCCCATTCCCCAGGAAATGTGAGACCAGTAGAGGAGCTATCCGGGGTGAGGATAGATCAGGTGGTAATAGGCTCCTGCACCAATGGGAGAATGGAGGATTTGAGGGCCGCAGGGGGCGTCTTATCTGGGAGAAAGGTCGCCCCTGGAGTGAGGCTTCTCATTTTGCCTGCTACAAGGCGCATCTATCTCCAAGCCCTCAAAGAGGGACTTTTGGAGATCTTCGCCGATGCAGGGGCCACCATCTGCCCTCCCTCTTGCGGTCCATGTCTCGGAGGCCACTTGGGGGTGCTGGGAAAGGGTGAGAGGTGCGTCTCAACTACAAATCGCAATTTTCTGGGCCGTATGGGCCATCCCCAAAGCGAGATATACTTGGCGAGTCCCATCGTCGCTGCGGCATCTGCTGTGCTCGGCAGGATCGCTCACCCTGGGGAGGTTCTAAAGTAAGAGGTGAAAGGAGGCACTCAATTGAAGTACGAGGGAAAGGCTTGGATTTTCGGACACGATGTGGACACAGATACTATAATTCCAGCTAGATACTTGACCACTTGGGACGTCTCTCTCCTGGCTCCCCATTGCATGGAAGATGTGGACAGTGGATTCGCCCGAGAGGTGGAGCCAGGAGATGTGATAGTGGCAGGGAGAAATTTCGGATGTGGTTCATCGAGGGAGCACGCACCTGCTGTGATAAAGGCCCTGGGCATATCGGCCATAATTGCCCAGAGCTTTGCGAGGATCTTTTACAGGAATGGATTCAATATTGGCCTGCCACTTGTAGAGTGTAAAGAGGCCTTCGAGAGGGTGAAAAGGGGGGACAGGCTCTCTCTTGACCTGGAAAAAGGCGAGATAAAGAACTTGACCAAAGACGAGAGCTACTTCTTCAATCCCATCCCCCCTTTCATGAGGGACCTCTTGAGGGAAGGGGGATTGGTCCCCCTTCTGAAGAAGGGTGGGTGGAGGGTATCGTCCCTCTGAGGAGCAGGACTCTTTCCCCGCTCCATCCGTTAGGGGGCCTAGGGTGAGGACATGATTGGCCGGACCTGTTCACCCTCCAAAGCCCCCTTTTCACGGATTTGCGCATACCCTGACTCCCACTATGTGGTTGCCCGTTGGAGGCTTGGGCCTCAACTCCCCAGGCCATGGGCTTCATCCAATGATCCGGTTCAGGTATGCCCCTGTCTTTTTGGGAGGGGAGGCTTTAGAACCCATGGATTCGAGAGCACTGCGGCGATGAGACACCCTCCAGCCATGAAGAGCAGTGGACCATTGTAAGAGCCGAACTTGGTCACTAGATAGCCACTCAGCCATCCTGAGATGAGGCCAGCCCATGCCTTCGCAGTGTAAGTGATTCCATAGTTCGCTGTGGCGTATCTGGAGCCATAATAGTCGCCTATGGTCGCTGGATAGATGGCGAAAGGAGCTCCCCCCAAAAGGGAGGCCAATATCACCATGGAGACGAACAGAGTGGGGATATCTCCCAGGAGGGCCAGACTCAATATGGCCCCTCCAAGAAGAGTGTAGAAGATGGCCAATGTGTTCTCCCTTCCCAACTTGTCGGATATTGCGCCAGCCATCACCCGGCTCAACCCATTGGCGAGGGGAAAGAGAACCATGAGGATCTTCATGTATCCCTCGGGAAGGGAGTAATATGTCCCCATGGTCTTCATATGAGCTCCGAAAAGAAGGACCACCGAGACGCTGAATGTGAAAGCCAGATAAATGGAATACCATTGGCGGGTTCGGACCATCTCGAGTGGCTTCCAAGAGTGAGCCGAAGGTCCAATGTTGGGCTCAGGGGGGGCTCCCTCAGATNTCCCCTCCNCCTCAGGGTAATTGTAGAGGGCACAGAGAGGCAAAAGCACAGCCATGGATCCCAGACCCAAGAAAAACAGTGTCCTTTTGAGGCCTTGAGTATCCAGTAACCAGTCTATTCCCATGTTGAAGAGGGCTGTTCCTGCCCCGAATCCAAAGACCACAAGCCCAGAGGCCATCCCCCTCTTCTCTGGGAACCATTTGATGGCCATTGCGGCGGAGAGGCCATAGAGTATCCCCCTCCCACTCCCCCTAGCCCGTAACATACACGAAAGGCCCAGGGACTCGTGAAAAGAGCGCACAGGACCAAACCTGCCCCCACCAGAATCGCTGCTCCCATGGCAATGGTTCTGGGTCCATAGGAGTCCGCAAGGTATCCGGAAAAAGGAAGAATAAGGGTGGATGTATAGTGGAAGATGGTGTATATGAGGCCCAAGGAGGCCAGGCTCCAGCCCAGCTCCCTGTGAATTCGGTCCGCAAAGAGAAACCAGGAGTATTGATAAATGCTGATCACCATCATGACACAGAAGGCAGCCCCGAGGAGAAGCCACCTAGCCGTGCGCTGGGAAGAAAGGGTCGTTTGTTCCACTTTTGTATCCTCAGTCGAAAGTCAATTTAATGGACTTCTCTCGTATTTTCCTTGGCTGGGCCGAAAAGATGCGCTTGGGGTTCTGAAAGGGGTTATATCTCTCGATTCTCCCTCTGGCTCCTCTTTTACAGAGAGCGTTTTTCGCTCTTCTGACCCTGTGGCATCCAGCAGGCCTCTTCCTGGCCTCTCTCTTCCAGGAAAAGACCCAGGCCGACATGATACCACTGCCCAGTTCTCGAGGCCAGAGGCACCATTCCATAAGCGCTCCGTGAGGGGTTTCCTTTAAGGATCTGTTACGGAAAGATCGAACACAGAGACCCAAAGTTCGCCAAAGGCTTGCGAGAGAGAAGATCACCCATGGGACAAAATCCGGCCTCGAAGGGGAAGAAAACCCACGAAGGGATTCATGTAAAAGGCATTCTCGAATTTCGAGATCAGCCAAAAAATTCCCGGAAGAAGGGAGAGATCTCATGGGTGCCAAGTTTTGTCTCAATGGAGACTAGAACTCTTCCATCTCGAGGGGTACAGGCTATCGGGCGGTCAGAGTCTCTCTTTCGGAAAGAGCAAGGCGGTTTTTTGGGGCATTTCCAAGGGCTGGCAACCAACCTCCACGGGGTGGGATCCGTCCTGGAGAAAATGGCCGCCTTGCCAGGTTTAGGTGTCTTGGCTCCCAAGGCCATATTTTTTGGCGCACTTCCTCGGGGGAGGGGCGGGCTCTGCACGCCCGCAAGGAAAGCATCACGCCAACCCCAACATTACCCCCTTTTGGGCCACCGGCTCATCGTAAACGCGCCGGTGGGAATGCGATGCCTCGGCTTGAGTCCGGCCTTGGCATGCGGACGCGGAGACCGCGTCCCTCCGAGAAAACCGCCTCTCGCGTCGTCTCGGGGCCCTCCCCCGCAAGGCCATCCTAGCTCGGATAGCCCACCCCGCGGAGGGGCGGGCTCTGCACGCCCGCAGGGATGGCTTGGGCCTAACCGATACATGTCCCCACTAGGCCCCCGGGTCATCTTTGAGGCGTGTGGTGGAA
>JGI24721J44947_10003881_pt1 | contig 20987 bp, 22 predicted proteins | sample YelNatPaOPGAMG01_FD_44947 | JGI IMG/M metagenome (IMG submission 44947) | reverse complement strand
CGCATTACGCCGCAATATGCGCACGGCGTCAACTCCTCGCCTTTCTTCTTTTTCAAACGCTTCACAATCTCGTCGAGCGTGTAGCCATAAAGTTCCTTGAAAGATGTCACATAGTGCCTTACACCGAGTTTTTTGCAGTTTTCAGCTGCTATTTTGAGGGCTTCATCTCTGTAACCCTTGATTCCCTCGTCAACTGTAATCGCGACTAAGGATGCTTTTGGGTAATCCCGTTCTATTTTGGCTAAAACATGTAGTAGGCTGACNCTGTCTTTTCCGCCAGAAACAGCCACGGCTATTTTATCGTCAAAATTAAACATTTTGTATTTTGCTATGGTTGCCCTAACTTTCTCTTCGATGGATTCGGTGAAACATTTTCTGCAGAGTCTTTCTCCAGAGTACGGTCTAAAGAAAAAGGCTGCTTGTCGCTTGCAAACATCGCAGATAGCGGCATTATTTTGCATGTAAATTCACATTGTTTGCGCTTTGTTTGTTTGATAAGATAGAAAGCATGACTTGCGTATATCTCTGGTGTTGCAGCGGTTCATTGGCGTATTTTATGCTTTGAATTTTTTGAGCATGTTGTAAACCAGTAATCCGACATATCCCAAAGCAGTGAAAACGGTGAACCATTCGAATAATGGAATGTTATAGGCGAGTATGAAGAGCAGATTTATGGCTGCTACGATGAAGCCNTAATAGGCGATGGGTTTCATGTAGTTAGGATGGGTAAACAATGAGACTCCTATTAGGATAAGCACCAGCAGATTAAGTAGGAAGAAAATTGAAGACCACAAGATATGCAGTTCGCCAGAATCTTCTGAAAAGACACCAATCATAATTAGTGAAAAGGCTGCAAACAAACCTATCGCCTGCGTAANCATCAGCAAAATCCTTCTCCCTTTATCACTTGTATACCACTTGTAAAGACCACCAAAGAATGGAAAGAGCGCAATTCCAGTAAGAACGCAACCTAAATTATAGAGTATGGCACCTGAAGGATTGTAAGTAGAGTTTCCCAGATCGCTCAGCCAATTATCAACTGGACTGTAAGGCGTCGGATACAAAGCCCATGATGTGAAAGTAAAGGCGCAATAAAGGACGATGACAGCGACTCCTGCTATGCAGCTTATTGGCCATTTCGAAATGCCCAATTTCGAATCACCCGTTTTCTAATCAGCCTTCTTAATTTAAAAGATTATTCATGCGCGAATTGCTAAAATAAACCGAATGCAATAGTTTTTGAAGAGGCAAGGCGATGGCAGATAAACCCTCGCGGCGAATGGATTTTAGAGAGGTTGTTTATGACGCTGGGCGTTGGGCTTTGCTTAGAAGGTTTAGGGATAAGGCAAGATGGGTGATGGAAGCATTAGAGAAATCCCACATCGACGGTGTTGTCCACGGAAGCATAGCCAGAGGCGACGTCAATGCCAAAAGCGACATAGACATTTTCATTCCTCATCAAATTTCTTCTTTCACTGTGGAGGCAGCCCTAGAAAAGGCTGGAATACCAGTCACCAGAAGATTGATTGTGCAAGCTACACCAACCTACGCCATGAAAGCATATATAGAGATAGATGAAAAAACTAGAGTTTCCTTTCCGCTGATGAAAATGCGCAAAGTGGAAATGGAATTTTACAGGTTTGGCGGTGAAGCCACGTTAGAGGATTTGAAGAATGACGTTAGGGTCTGCGGGGTGGACAAACGGTTACTATTGATTGAACCGACGGAAAAGGGACATAGAGAAAGCACAATTGTTGGACGCGAAGAACATGTGGCAAAGCTTCTCGGAATATCTGTTGAAACAGTCTTGGACCGTGTTCATGCCCTTTTAAGAAGGGATGAGGTTGGAAGAACAGGTGTTTTTATAGAGAAGGAACTTTTGGAAGAAGAAACCTTTGAGTTAGCGTTAAAGAAACTTGCCGACCAAAACCCTGCTGTTCGAAGACGATTAAGAAACGTTTAAGCCAAAACTAGCGCGGGGAAAATCGTAGGAGGGCGGCTATTCCGCCTAAAGAGACAAGTTTCGCGCCAGCTTCGTGTTCTGTGCTGACAACAATTATTTTTCCACCCTTTCCCTCAACTTTCTTCATCAAATTTTCAATAAGGAGCCGCTTTTCGTCTGAAGCCTCACGTAACATTGTGTCAGCCAAAACAAGCTTTTCGACAGCGCCCAATTCCACAGCCTCCTTGACGTCTTCAAACCCGTAAGTTATGGTTGGTTCACCCTTGCCAAGCCTTTTCAAAATCTCTTCTATAGTCTCTGTTTCTTCGACGACTCGAAGTTTTTTGGCGGTTTTCAAAAGCACGCCCGAGCGCAGCGCCTCATGTATCCCCGCAATGCCGCTGTTGTTGACGCTCTTCACGTCCACAACGGATTCGGCAATGTCTCCAGCCTCGTTTTCAACAAACTTTGCGAAGTCGTTTTTCACAAAGCCCACACCTATAATCACTATCGGATAATGTGTTGCAGCCCAGATTTGTCGTAAGCTTTGCAGTGCCCTTTTGAAGAACTCTTTCACCGCAGAGTTTCGCTTTTCAGTTTCAAGTTTCCCTGGAAGCCTTATGCTTTCTTCCACTTTCACGTCGACACCGTACTGAGCTGTTGTTGCTATAGTGTAGCCCTCGTCGTCTATGGCAACTATTATTATTGGTTTTTCGGATGTCTTGCTTGCCTCCTCCAACCGCTCAATATGATGTTTAGCCCATTCCTTTTTCACAATTGTGGCGGGCGTGTTTAGAGCTATGTTAATAGTGTGATGCGCTCCTTTCGGAACTATTTCTGGGGCTTCGCAGATGGTTCCGTGAACTCTCAACTTGCCGAGAATTTTGTCCCATGAAACCTTTTCAACTCTAACTCCGAGAAAGACTGAAACTCTTTCTTCTCTTCCGGGTCTTGTATATTTCTCGTTTGGTTTTAATTCTCGTGTTGTATAGGCGTAAACCTCGTCGTCCTTGTAGATGATATTGTATAGATGCCAGAGGTCGTCAAAAGTTTCAGGGATAACCTTAACGAAGCCCTTCTTTAGGTTCTTTTCCAGAATTTTCAAATCTCTGCCTCTTCTGCTAGGGCATCTTGCTCAATGTTACTTCAAAGAGGTGTTCTCTGCCATGTCGAAGGATGAAAATTTTCACCTTATCTCCAATTTGCCTTTTATGAACTTCCTTAACAAGGTCTTCGATGCTGTAAATTGTAACATCGTCCATTCCAAAGATTATGTCGCCAGCAACTATTCCCGCATCTTCTGCTGGGCTTCCCTCAGCGATTTTTGTGACCATGACTCCTCTTTTAACTGGCAATCCATAGTAACGAGACAACTCCTCCGTTATGGTTAGCCCTATTATCCCTAGCCAAGGCCTAGCGGAAATCTTCTTTGTTATTATCTCGTTCGTGCAGTTCTTCGCCAAGTTTATAGGTATCGCAAAGCCTATCCCGTGAGCAAATGGAATTATAGCCGTGTTTAAAGCGACAACCTTACCATCCAAGTCTACTAGGGGGCCGCCGCTGTTTCCCGGATTTATAGCCGCGTCAGTTTGCACAAGGTTTTCCAGAAGACCTCTAGGAGACTCTATTGTTCTATTAATGGCGCTTATCACCCCGGAAGTGACCGTAGGCCCTCCAGCCAGTCCGAAAGGATTTCCTATGGCGTATACTCTTTGCCCAACTCTTAGCTTGTCTGAGTCGCCGAGTTCTGCTGCTGGAAGGTCTTTTCCATCAACTTTTACAACAGCCGTGTCATGCAAAGCGCAAACACCAATTATTTTTCCATCTAAAACTTCGCCATTCCATAACGTGACAGCAATTTTCTCCGCTCCCCGCACCACATGGCTATTTGTTAATATGTGACCCTCAGCATCAATGATTATGCCAGAACCCATTCCCTCAACGGGAACTGCTTGATAAAAAATTGTTTGAACAAGCCTCACAGTGCTTATGTTAACAACGCTTTTGCTCACCTTTTCGAGTATGTCAAGAACACGGCTTTCATCTGTTGAAGACAAACTTTATCCTCCGAAAATGTTTAAGAAAGGTTCTACCTCTTTCTTGTTTAAAGCTTTTACTCGAAAACCTCTAACAACCTAGAGCTTTGATTTAACCTCCGGGGGCTCCGTGGAACGGAACATTTTTCCAAAGAAGCTCCCACCAGTCTTCTTCAGTTATGGTTTCGCCCCGGACAATGATGTTTAGGACCACTTTCAGCAGTTCGTGATGTCTTTTCTCGTCTGCTAGGATGGCGTTTAAGAGAAGCTTAACCTTGTCATTTTCGATTGTTGGTATCACCTTATCCAACTTTTTAATCAATTCCGCTTCCATTTCTATGTGTTTTTCCACAAGCTTCCTTTGCTTATCCAAATTCTCCTGCGTTAGAGCTTGAGAAACGCCTGTTAACAGAGTAATTGCAGCAGCGTAAAGCTCCGCGTGTTTCACAGAGTCAAGGGATATCCCCTTCAAAACACCTTTCACAGGTGGATTCTTTACGTCCACTAAGCCGCTGTTTAGAGAGTCAACAATTTCGATTTTCGACAACAATTTGCTTTCTAAGAAAATCAACCAATTTCTTATCTGAACTCAAACTTTTGCCTCCACCCTTAAGCATGGCGAGGAGCGTGCATAAGTCTTTCGGAAATCTTCCTTCCAAACTCCCTGCACTTTTCTATACCAGCCGTGTCTGGCGCATACCTAATTAGCAGCGGAGGTTCAGGCACTTCCATGCCAAACTTGTTTTTCATAATCTCAATTACAAGCTTTGGGGCTTCTCCGCTCCAGCCATAAGAGCCGAAGGCAGCGCCAAGCTTGCCCTTTAAGTCCACGCCTTTAACGGCGGCTTCCTCAAAAAGCATTTTCATGTCAAGGGGCATCTCATGATGGTATGTTGGAGTCCCTATAACTATTGCACCAAAGCCTCTTAACGATTCAGGCTCAACATGATAATTCAGCTCCACATCAACACCGCTGACTGTTTTGGCGCCTTCAGCCACAGCTTGAGCCATCTTCTCTGTGTTTCCAGTACGGCTATAGTAGAGAACAAGAATTTTAGGCATAAGACATCACCATCAATTATACATAACATATAGTGAGGATATGAAACTTACCATACTAGAAGGCATCGAAAGGCAAATCACGATTTCTTTCGGGTTCATAGCCTTTTGCCAGTGTCCCAACCAACTAAAAGTGCATCAAAAATTTTTTGATGTCTATTAAAAGCGACGCCGAGAAAAGCGTTAGGAACAGAATGTGTGGTGGCACTAATGCTATTGGGACTTCCATTGGAAATGCCAAAAAAGTGGGTAAAAGCACCGTGCATGTCGGTATGAAGAGAAGTAGATTGGAATTGTTAGGTTGAAGTAAAAACTGTAAGTCTCTGCTCCTTATAAGAACGATTGCCGCAGCTAGGAATAAAATCCATTCCAAGGCTATGTTTGTTAAGCTTTTAATGCTGATTTCAATACCATAAAGTTGTGATGTCAGCGGCCAAAAAAGCTGTGTCCTGCCGCCTGCAATAAAATCGCCAATTAATGAATGTTGGATGTAAGCCACAAAATATGGAAGAGCGTTTTTACTCCATATTGCAAATAATGGCATAAAAATTATAGTCGCCACAATAATTGAGTGGGTGGGTCCACGATGTTCCAAAGGCGTAATCAGTATGTCAATGTCCGGAATGACGGAAAGCGTAAAAACTAGTGGAATATTTAATTTTGTTTTCGTAAATTTCGCAGTTAGCTTGCTGAGAATGTATCCGAGGGCAAAATGTCCAACTGCGAACGATTTGTTTTCCTCCTTTTTCGCTTAATGACGCTTGCTGAATTAATAAGTTTATAGTATCATTTGAGTGTTGAGCAGCCGCCAGACTTTGGCCGGACAGAATGGCTGCCAACACTATTAAAAGGGTTTTAAACAGATTTCGCTAATGACGTTGGCGTACGCTTATTTTATCCGATTTTGTTGGGTTTAGTTTTTGCTTTCCTCTGTTTTCTTTTCTACTCCGCTTATTTCTTTATTGTTTTGGCGGATGATTCATGGAGAGTCGGAGTGCGCATGGAGTTTTATGTTCTGTATTTGTGTTGATAAGGTCTACAATAATGTTTATTAAGACGCACGATTTGCCATTAAGCGGTGAGAAAAATGGCCATGCAAAGACTCAGTTTAGGGGCTTTGTTAGCAATAGCCGCCGTAGGCGTTATAGCAAGTGCTTTAGGCGCACTCATGGCGTCATACACTTTTAATAATACTGCAACTGTTAGGGCTGTTGGAGTAAGCGTTTATTGGTATAGTAACCGCACAAGCCCCGTCACAGCCATAGATTGGGGAAACATAGCCCCTGGAGAAAACGCAACAAAGACAATTTACGTATACAACAACGGCACCTTAGCCGTCACATTAAGCATGACAACAGAACAGTGGTCTCCTGCAACCGCCACAAACTACATCACACTAAATTGGAACTGCACAGGCCAAGTATTAAGCCCCGGCGATGTTATCTGTGCAGCTCTAACCCTAAATGTGTCCCGAAGCATCAGCGGAATTACAAGCTTCTCATTCAACATAGTTATAACAGGAACAGAACAATAGCGCTCTTTTTCTTTAATGGCAAGATTCCTAAGCATCATACTAGATTCAGAAAGGTTGAAACACACGCATGACCACCGTGGCCATAAACCCTATCCCCAAGCTAACGCCACCAGTCTAAGACGACTTTTTTCAATTACAATGTTACGCGAATACTCTGCTGCTGAAGATATAAGCTCAGAAGTTATTAACAGAATAATCGCCATAACAGCCAGCCAAAGGCTTACGTCTGACATGGACATCGGAAAATTCATGTTTTAGCCCTCTAGGAAGTGATACCAAACTTCAATTGTTTGACCGTCTGGTGATACGTTATCTTTTTGGATTGTAACCATTTTTCCTGTTGCTTTGGCGATTGCGCAAGCTATAGCGCTTACGATTGGGCACCCTAAAGAATGTATGCTCTTTAGATTTTCTTCCGTTATGTAGAGGCTTTTATATGTGGAGTCAAGCATTTTCACGTAAACCTGATCGGCATCCACCTTCATTTCCATCTCTTTCGCAAGCTGGAGGCTTTCAACAATTATGGGTGGAAGACTTTCGCATAATTCGTTCAGTTGAAGCTTCGCGAAGTCTTTTCTCAATTCTTTTTCGAATCGTGTTAGCAGTCCCAAGCCAGGCGGGGCTACGCATATCCCGTTTGGATTTTCGAGGAAGAATTTGCTTTTTGCGAGTTCCTCCATTGAGGGCATACCGCCCGTGTCAGCGGAAATGAAAACTACAGTTTCCTTTAGACCTTTCAGATACTCCGGGAGATAAACTTCCTTTGGATAGGGTGGTATGTAGTAGCTTTTTCCCTTGAATTTTAGGTCTTTAACGATTCTGTCGATTGTTGTGTATGTTGAGATTGCCGTTGAGTCTAATAGGCTGCTTTGAACGTATCTTACAGGCTTGATGAAAAAGAAAAGGGCACCCCACGGATGAGAAACCTCTGTTAAACGTTTGGTTTCCTTTTTCTCCTCTCCCACCATTCCCTAAGTTATCACGCATTGCTGTATTTAAAGGGTTAAGTATGAAACATCTAGGTCAATTGTCTAGAACAAAAGTCTATTTTTCTACAAAAAACCAAAATTTGAATAGACAAAAAATTCTCAATCCTTAAAAGACACATACGCAGATTTAAAGCTATGCTAACAACAGCAGACCTTCTAACCATCATAGAAGAACAAAAATCAAAAAGCATCAAGCAACTAGCCAAAGAAACCCAGATTTCCCAGGAAAAGCTACACTTAATCCTAACAAACCTCAGCCAACACAACCTGCTAAATTATAACCCAAAAACAGGCAAAGTGACATTGCCACAATGGCTTGTAAACATCAATAAAAAAATAGAGGAAGAAAAACCCGCAACAGGCGAAATAATCTTGCCAAAATACACGGAAATAAAAATAGAGGACATCCTCATAGGAAACTACACTGGAAACGACCTAGAGCTGAAGGTTAGATTGAAGGCTAAGCAGAAAGAAATAGCCATATGCAACATAGGCTAAGGCTGCAAAACATATTTCACTTCCTTAAGCCTTTCCAAAAGAAGCTCACCCTTCTCCGTAATAAAGTACATAACAGAACCGTCATCATTACAGACTTTCTTAATCAAACCCTGCCTCAGGGCAGTTGATAAATATTTCCTAAGCGTGGAATAACTCAAATTAGCTTTATACATGAGGTGGGTTGCCTTAACACCCTTCAAAGACAAGTTTAGAACATCCATCAGAATCTGAATTTCACCCCTACGCCGACGACCCATACTGAACCCATTCTAACAGCTAAAAGGTAGAAGAAAATTACTTGCAACACGCTATTAAAGCTTACGAAACAAAGCCGCACACGCACCTAAACCTAGATGTGCAATAAAATAAGATGGAAAAGGTAAAAGGACAACTCGCATATTATTGTTTTGGAAACAATCCTTTTTATGTCAAAGGTAGAATTAACATAACGGAGGAAGGAGAATGCGAAAATCACTAGCCATAACCATACTTGCACTATTAGCGTTTGCCGCAATTTCCCCCAGTATAAACGCGGCGGTGCCAAAAGGGCAATGCCAAAAAGAATCAATCATTTCCTTACTACACCAATTACATGCGAACGTTACGGAGTTACCGAAGGAAGCTTTCGAAAACGCTAGGCTTGCAGATAACAGAAAGAACGCCCTATGCAACAAGATTAATGCATTAATTAACCAGGTTGAAGCTGGAGCTTACGGAGGCTCCTTAAACAAGTTGAGTGAAGACTTTAAAGAAGACAGTTTCCAAATGGGTTATTAGCCCGTGGAAGGAACGCTTATTAGATTCAATCCAACATGTAATCCGTTGCATTAAAATTTGCTGCCATCCCCCGCCAGATGTTTCACCCCCTATTATCCACGGAGTTTTCCACTATCCCAATGAGCCAAACTATGATGACCGCGTGGTCGTTTTAGCTTACGTCACGGACTGTAAAAGCGGAATTGCTAATGTAACTTTAAGCTATTCCACGAATTTTGGAGAAAGTGTTAACTTAACAATGACCAAAACCGACGGTTTTTATATGGCGGAGATTCCTCCAAAACCCTACAACACGAATGTCAGCTATCTTGTTTATGCATGGGACAAAGCTGGAAACTTGGCTGTTTCACCCACACACTCTTACGTTGTTGGAGACTTTTATCCTCCAATAATAACCTACGTTGAACGTGTTCCAGCGGAGCCAAACTACAACGAAACAGTTTCAGTGCTTGTAAACGCAACAGAACCTGCATTTGCAAGCGGCATAAGTGAACTAATCCTATCATACAACAATGGAACAGATTGGATAAACGTTACAATGACCCCTCAAGAAGGGTTATATGTTGCAACAATTCCTGAGTTTGCATTTGGAACCACCGTCCAGTATAGAGTTTACGCCTTTGACGTTGCTGGAAACTGGATGAGCGTAGACATTTACTCCTACACGGTGCAAGACCGCTTCTTGCCCGTTGCCGAGATATTGTCTCCAATTTCTGGACTTTACCTTTCTGGAGATGTTACCATCGAAGTCTACGTCTACGATGACAATTTCTATAAAGCAGATTTAATGGTGAATGAGACAGTTTTAGCATCTTGGAGTGAAGCAGGACATCACACATGCGTCTGGAACGCTTCCACATTGCCAGATGGCGCCTACAAATTGAAACTCAAAGCCTATGACCAAGCGGGAAACATCGGAGAAGCATCTTGCCAAATAACAGTTGACAACACCCCGCCAGCTGTAGAAATCCATTGGCCATTAAATGGAAGCTTTGTCAGAGGCACAGTCTTTGTCGAGGTAGACGGTGAGGATTTAAACCTTGATGCTATGACGATTAGGATTGACGATTTTGTGCATGTTTGGGGAGAGGGCGGAAACCAAATCTGCATCTGGGAAACTCAAGAGTTCACTGATGGAATCTACACTCTTGTCCTGTCCGCACGTGACAAAGCTGGAAATACTGCGGAAACAAGCATTCAAGTGACCGTGGATAATACTGCGCCACTGTTAAGTAACCCTCAGTTGAGCCCATCTGAACCCCACACCGGAGAAAAAGTCAACGTTTCCATTAACGTGTTTGAAGATGGCAGCGGAATCAAAAATGTCACCTTATGGTATAGGGTCGGCAACGGCGAGTGGAACAACTTGAACATGACCTTAGAAGACGGCAACTGGACCACTGGAATACCTGGACAGGAAGAAAATGCCATCGTCACGTTTTACGTCGAATGCTATGATAATGCGGGGAACCATGCGGCAACAGCACAAACAATATACACCGTGAAGGCTAAAGGCGAAGGCGGTTTTCCGCTGAGTTGGCTGCTGCTGATAATTGTGATCATCGGTCTAGTGACGGGCGGCGCCATTTACTATTACAAAATAAGAAAGAAGAAGTAAAGATACCCGCGTAACGCTTTAAAAAGCAGTTTTAGTTTAAAATCGTTTTATCCCGAACTTTTCATTTTGTGTTTTCATGACAACAAATATTTTAGTGCAGGAAGCCCCCTAATTGTGAAGTTGGTGTGTTAGTTGGGTTTATCTTCGCTTGGCGACGCAGTTAAACGAACCAGTGATATACTCAGACTCGGGGCTTCTCGGCAAGTTTTAGATTATGAACAGCGTTTTTCCTCGATAAAAAGTCTTTATGACGGGTTGCTCTCCAACCTTATAAAGACAGGCGTCAACTGCAGAGGCGCGCGGGAAACAGCTGAAAATTTTTTCGGCACCCCAGTTGTTCGTTTCGCCGGCATAGACGGGACAATGTATTCGCGGCCACTTTTTGATTTGGTGATTTTCTTTGGCGGAGCTTACGCCTCAACTGGCACTGTAACTTTTTTAGATGAAGGTTTACCTCTCGTTCAGTATGATGAGCGAACCGCGCAGCAAGGCGCTGGCATATCAAGTGTTGTTCCAGTTTATGTAAACGAGATTCCGGACATAGACCAAACTTTCTTTGAGGTTGAACAGCCGGAAGAGGTTAGTTTCGCTAAGCCTTTGATGGATGAGACGATAATAAGTAATGCTACCATAGCAAATTGGATCATGACTTTCGCAGAATATTACCTTGCATACAAGTTTGCCACAGACCAAAAACAGAACGTGCGCATCATATTTTTAGATAGAAGCTTATCCATTGAAAGGGCTAGCCTACTCTATGACACTTCAAAACGCGAGTTGTGGGAAGCAAAAAGCAGCATAGTTGGGTATAAGGTTAACGGCGAACCAATCGACATCAACGACTTAACCATAGCTAGGCAATATGTTTGCAACACTGACCTGGGACTACCGCCCCCAAGGGCGGATTATCTCCGTTACGCTATAATTGACTTGGCAAAGCGCAGAGGCGCCTTAACCGAAAAGCAAATTCTTAAAGAGTTTGGCATAACAGACGAAAAGAGAGCCAAAAGAGTGACACGGCACCTCAATAAGTTGGTTAAGAGAGGCATTTTGGACGAGAAAAATGAGACTTACGTTTTGAAACCAAAGTATGCAGCCACATGGGAACGCATAAAAAAGCTTGTGACAAGTTTAGGCGACCGCCTTTTCTTCGGTAATGCATCAGAATCTGAAACGGCTAATTTAATGAAGATTTTGAAGGATGGAAAAGAACACTGGCTTACAACCCTCGACATTGCTTTCCTAACCCTTTTCACTTTGCACATGCTCATGGAGGAATGCTGGAAAAGGCGCATATTACTTGTTGGAATAACAAAGGACACGGCTGCAAGGGATTTTAAAAGGCAGTTAATCCCAATAATGCACAACGAAGACATGCTGAAGACAACAATTTCACAGGAAGAATTTGAAAAGTTGCCAAACACAGACCGCATGATACTCCAGTCAGCCAGCATTTTCAACCCCGAAAAAATAAAACCGCCATGGAGCCTAATCGAATACGACTCAGCCTTTAGAACAATGGTTCCAGACAAAGAAAACCGGAGAGGCTTCGTCAGCGGCGCCATAAAAAACAAGATTGGTCTCGAAAAGGTCTTCCTCAAAACCTATGTGCAGTTAAGCCAAGCCAAAACAGACCCCCTACTAAGAAGCAACGTGTTGCTGGTGGACCGTCTGGTTTACCCAGAATACGATTACAAGCCCGAAAACATCGTGGAGTTCTGGAACACGCTAAGCGATGGAACAAAAGAACCCGTCGAAGTTGTCCTATTCATGGATAAGACTGTTCCAAATAGGCTTCAGGACTTAACAATGGCTGTTTTGGTTGCCATGGCGCCATCCAGCATACCGGAGGCTTTCGGTCACAACAAACCCCTTTTCATAGCGGACAAAATTGCAAAGTGGAATTACAGCCAGTTCAAACGCGTCGTCGACACAACGGCGGATTGGATACTCAATAACCATAAATTGCGAAAGTTCATATTCTACATGAGCACGTTTAGGGAGAGGAGAGCAACAATTGAAGCCGCAAGAAGAGAAACCATTTAACAATATCTGCTTCACAGACTTTGACGGCAGATTCCGCGCAAGACTCGCTGCCGTCATCCCAAGATATTTTGCTGCTGGCGCTGAAGAAGCGAAGCTTTCCGGAACAAGCGCCCGCTACCAATGCCGCATTAAAGTCGAATACCAAAAAGACCTTATGGGTCTCTTAGAAGAGGGAATGCTGCTTGCCGTCAAAAATTTCAAGCAGACAATGCAGGAAGGCGGCGAACGATACACGCTTATGGAAATTAGCCGTGTTTGGCCCGAACACTTCGGTTTGCGTGGCTTGTCTGACCATGGATATTATCCCATGCAGTTTGAAATCATTGAGCAGTCTGAGGACGACTGGGGCACAGACGACAAGTCCACAATGATGATTCAGATGGATGCCATCCCAATAAACTATGATTTAATTCTCAACGAGAAATGCGAGTTCGAGTTTGTTAAGGGCTTTTCCTATCCTGTTATGGGCAGCCCGGTTTACCTTTTGAACAGCGAAATGATAAACCGAATGTATAATCAGAAAATAGCCAAAGCCTATGGCATAGACCCCTCCAAAACCGTTGAAGACGCGAGGGTCGACCCCAGGCTTGGATTAATAAAAATGTTTCAAACAAGCAAAACAGCCATCCCCATATACGTGGACTTTGAAAAGCTTATCCGCTATCATTTTGGCGTTTTCGCTTTCACCGGCGGCGGAAAAAGCAATTTGATGTCAAACATACTTAGACGCATTCTCCTCCACATGGGAAATGTGAAGGTTGTGGTTTTCGACATAAGCTGCGAATATGTTTTCCTCCTGCTGGATTTGTTGGCCGACCCATCATTTCCGGCAAAGGTTGTTATGGAAAGCAAAATAGAGTCGCTTGAGCAGTTCTTCAACTCCGTCGTGAAACCCCGCGAATACGAGACAGACGATAGAATTAAGGCTGGACTACAATGCATAATGGAACAGGGTAAACTAGCCTATTACACTAGACCCAAACAGAAGATTCCAACATACGCCCAGTTCTTAGACGAGCTTAACGAGCAAAGGAAAGGCTCAACAGACAAACCCCACTACATGAACGCCATAGACAAGATTCACGACGCCATTCTCGAATATATAGAAGAACATGGCTTAAGCGAAAACCAAGAAGTAAGCGAAGACTTCGTTAGACACATAGACCAAGTTGCCATACAAACCATAGAAGAGTTCAAAGTTCATGAAAAAAGCGGGTTGCACGCTTGGGCTACGACAAGAAACACCATAATTGACATGATAAGAAAAAGACAGGAGAAGGAAGAAAAAGAAACTGGCGGGTTAACTGTTGAAAAAATACGGGAACTTTTGGAGGACAAAGCAACACGGCTTGTGTGCATTTCCATTTCAGACNCCTTCGCAATAAAGGAGCTTGTAATAACCTTAACGCAGGATTTGCTTGTCAGAAGAAAACGCAGATTTCAAGTTAAACCATACATCCTGCTTGTTTTCGACGAGGCTCAAGAATTNATACCAAGCAATGCAGGCGGCATAGACGGCAAATGTTCCACGCATGTTGAAACCTTGCTTAGACAGGGGCGTAAATACGGCTTAGGCGTCTGCATAGCTACACAGCGCATAGCCTACCTAAACACGAACGCGCTGCAACAACTCCACACATATTTCGTCGGAACTTTACCGCGTCCCTATGACCGCGCATTAATCAGCGACACCTTCATGATAGACAAGGGCATACTNGAAAAAACTTTGGAGTTCGCCCCCGGAGAATGGCTCCTTTCAAGCTACATAGCCACCGGCATAGAGAACGTACCCATATTTATCAGNGCGGATAATGCGGAAAACGAAATAGAGAAATACCTAAAGAATGTATCTGAAAATGCTTCTAATGCTAGGTGATATGGTTTGAGTGGGGAAATTCCGCTTCCAGAAAAAATTCTGCAAACGTTGCATAACCTTTGCGCCACGGCTCCCGACCTTGCGAGAAGAGGCGAGGAACTTGCGCAAGTGATGCAAATTGAAAGGGAAGAGGTGGAAAGAATTCTAGATAATTTCAGGTTAGAGGGGTTCGCTGAAAGCTTCTTAGACAACGAAGGGAAAAAACGGTATTATTTGACTGGAAGGGGAATAATAAAGGTCTGCGCGCTATTTACATAGTGGGAAAGATGCATGTCATAATCTTCTCTTGGGAGTACCCGCCGAGGATAGTTGGGCAACTTGCAAACTATGTTAAAAAACTCGCCGAACAACTCGCAAAAAACAACGTAAAAGTGCATGTAGTCACCTATCACGACTTCTTGACAGGAGAATCCGACGAACAAGGCGGAGCTAAAACTTATAGAGTGACGAATCCCGTGCGCACACACATCGGAGTTCTCACGTGGGTTCTCACCCTAAACCAAGAGGTTGAAAGGGCTGCAGCCAACATCTATTACAAGGCAAACAAGCATGTAAACCTCATAGACGTACATGATTGGCATTTTATACCCGCCGCTGTTACCTTGAAAAAAGCGTTAAACATACCGTTTGTCTACTCTGTTGAAAGCCTTGAGGAGCATCGGTCGCACGGTGCAAACTCGCCATTTAACATGGCTATCAAAAGCATTGAGTGGCTCGGAATGTATGAGGCGGAAAGGCTTGTTGTGAAGTCTGAGTGGATGCGGGATGAAGTTTCCAGATTATATAGGGTTCCACAGGAGAAAATGAGGGTTATATCTCCAACATCCACAAATTGGGTGGAAAGCATTCTAGAAATCTACAAAAGCGTCGCAAAACCAAGTGGGGGCAACTGAATGGCTAAAGAATTGACTGTGCTAATGCTGACTTGGGAGTTCCCGCCAAGAATCATCGGTGGAATATCGCCCCATGTTTACTACTATCTAAAAACTTAGCGAAAAACGGCGTGAAAGTCCATGTGGTTACATGCGATTTTCCAGGAGCGCCTACACATGAGAAAATCGACGGAGTGGAGGTTTTAAGGATAGACTCTTACAAAAATCCCGCCCCAGACTTTGCAACCTGGGTTTACTTGATGAATGTTAACATGCAGAAAGAGGCAGCCGCCCTCGTCAACAGTCTAGGTGGGAAAGTTGACATTTTTCATGCTCACGATTGGCTTGTTGCAAACGCTGGGATAGGGCTAAAACATGTTTTTAGAAAGCCGCTAATAGCAACAATGCACTCTACAGAGATTGGGCGCAGAAACGGTATTCACTCGGACTATGAAAGGATGATACATGAAACAGAGGCGTGGCTAACCTACGAGGCTTGGAGGGTTATATGCTGCAGCAACTACATGGTTTCCCATGTTCAATGGGCTTTTGGACTTCCACAAGACAAGCTTGCCATGATTCCAAACGGCGTTGACGCGGAAGTTTATGAGAAGTTTGGGAAGGAAGAGTTAAGCCAATTTAGGAGCAAGTTCGCGTTGCCAGAAGAGAAAATTGTGCTTTTTGTGGGAAGACTAGTCTACGAGAAGGGAGCTCACGTTTTTGTAAACGCTATTCCCAAAGTTTTGGAAAAAACCAATGCAAAGTTTATCGTGGTCGGCGATGGCTACATGAAGGAACAACTTTCAAACTTAGTCAGAAGCATGGGACTAGCCCACAAAGTTTTGTTCACGGGGTTTGTTGACGACGAAACTTTGAGGAAACTGCAGAAATGCGCAGATGTCTCCGTTGTGCCGTCTCTTTTCGAACCTTTCGGGATAGTTGCTTTAGAGGCTATGGCAGCACAAAGCCCGGTTGTGGTTTCTGATGCAGGCGGTTTATCAGAGATTGTTGAACATGATGTGACAGGCATCAAAGTGTACGTGAATAATCCGGATTCGCTTGCGTGGGGAATAACTAGAGCGTTGTTAAACAAAGAGTATGCAGAGACCCTTAAGGCGAATGCCTACAAAAAAGTTCGCGAATTCTACAATTGGAACAGCATAGCGCAAAAAACAAGAACGTTGTATGAGGCAGTTTTAAGCGAATATTCAAAAAGTTTTTGGGCATAAGGGTCAAGGATACTTTAGTTTAATAGCCTTATTTTCGCAAGCATCAGCACACTTCAAGCAGTAAATGCATTCTGGGTCGCTGAACTTTTCCCATGGCAAATCCAAAATGGGAACACGCATTGGGCACGCTTCCTCACAGCGGCGGCATTCACCCTTAGCGCACTTGACAAGTTCTCTGCGCAAACCCAAAAAGCTAAACCTGTTTAAGATAGCCATTATCGCCCCATGCGGACAGAAATATTTGCACCAGCCACGCGGAACATAAGCGGCAAAGACAAGAACCGCGCCCAAAATGAATAGTTGAACCCAAAAAAGCGGAGGCAAACCAAAAATTCCAGACGCAGCTTCTAAAAACGATTTTTCATATAACGCTCCAGCGAAGTCGTGAATCATTTTCGGTAATGTTGCAAACAATGTTTCTGAGGGACTTACCGCCGTGAAAGGAGCATAGGCGAAAATGCCCATGGCGGCTTCGTAGCTTCTCTGTATCTTCATAAGTTTAGAAGCTGAAAAGGTTAGGCTGATGAATAGAGCTACTCCTAAAACAGCATATTTTATGTAGATTCCGCTTTTGTGGGTTCTCGGCGAAATTTCCATCTTCTTGCGTTTGATGAAGCCCACCAAATCCTGAATGAAACCAAAGGGACATACCCAGCCGCAAAGGGATTTGCCTATCAAAATTCCCGTTATTAGAAATGCTGCTATCGCAAGCCATGGAAACGAAACATCAAAACCGTTCCACCCGCTAAGCGTAAGTTGTATGGCTGTGAAAGCGTCGCCAACAATGTTCTGCTTGAGACCCCAAGTCCAAAGGACAGGAAGCAAAAGTGGCGCTTCGCTCAAGTTGAAGATTGCAATGCTGAAAAATATGAATGAAAGAAACTGGATTAGCCTGCGGTATGTGTTAAACTTGAGCAAGTTTTGCCTTATGCTTTTCTTCTGCATCTTCCATTCCTCTTCTAGCCCATTTGACGAAGTTCTAATTATTCTATTTTCCGATAACTTTAACGTTTTCTACCAAAATCCAAGGCGCAACCAACTGCCCAACTTTCCTTTCGTTGTTGGCTACGGCAGAAATCTCCTTCAGCAGTTCGAAGATGTTGCCGGCCAACATAGCTCCATTAACAGCGTTGGCGATTTTGCCATCTTTTATTTTCCACGCTGGGGTTGCGACAACAGAAAATTCTCCGCTAGCTGGGTTGCTGCTGTGGGCGCCTTGCAAATAGTAAACTAGCAAGCCATCATCAACCTCGCTGATGAGCTCTTCTGGAGATTTGCTTCCAGCCATAACATGGAAGTTCGTGGCTTCCACGCTTGGTGTGGATAGGTAGCCCGCCCTGAAAGCGTTTCCGGTGCTTTCTCTTCCATCTTTCTTGGCTGTGTAGTTGTCGTAAATGAAGTTGCGTAGAATTCCTTTCTCTATAATTAGTGTTCTCTGTTGAGGGACACCTTCGCCGTCAAATCTACCTGTGCGGAGACCGCCGTCCAACAAACCATCATCGTAAATTGTAACGGTTTCTGAAGCCACTTTTTCGCCTATCTTGCCCTTAAACATGGACTGGTTTCTCTGCACGTAGTCCGCGTTGACCGCGTTGATCAAAGTGTAATAGAAGAGCTGTTGAAGCGCCAATTGAGTAAATATAACATTAGTGGTTTTTGTCTCCGCTCTTTTGGCTTTTAGGGCTGAAACCGCGAGCCTCGCAGCCTCTTCGCCAACCCATACTGGATTGATAGCGTAACTTCTTTCAGCGTTGAATTCGAAGCAAACTGGCGTCACTTCACCCGCTTCATGAGCCACAGTCGCCAAACTGCATTGAATTATTGTCCCATGATCGAAGCTTGCGATGCCATTAGAGTTTGCAATAGCCAGTGAAAGGTATGAGGCTCCGGCACCTCCCTCTATCGGAAACGCGCGTTTATCCTTCTTTTCAGCCGCGTCCAGCATCAGTGAAGCGATTTTCACCAAATCCTCAGGGTGCAGTTCAATGATACTCTTGTCGTAGGTTTTCTGAACTGATGGAAGCGGTTTCTTGGATGGGAGATTGTGCCAGTCTTTGTCTGGTTTGCTTGCTTTTGCGGAGCTAAGCGCCTTAATTGCGGCTTTTTCTATCTCTTTTTTCTCAAGTATGTTTGTATAGGCGAAGCCGACTGCCTTTTTAATTATGACTCTGATTCCCAGTCCTTGGTCAATTATTTTTGAACTTTTGGCGATTTGCCCCCTCTCAATCGAAACGCTTGTGGTCAGTCCCTGATATACGAACGTTTCAGCTTCTTCAGCGCGGTTCTTTAATGCGAAGCTAACCGTGTCTTCGGCTAAACTCAGCATTTCCTCTTGTTTAAGCGCTGCCACCAACCAAAACCTCCTTCACTCTAATGTGGGGACCCCCATCACATACAAAGGCTGTCTGACCTTTACCACATCTTCCAGGCCAAAGTTCAAAATCTTTTCCAACAGCATCCACTTTAAGCAGCGTTTCAAGAGTGTTGCCGCTTATAGAAGCGTTACGCACGGGTTCGCCGACTTCGCCTTTAACTATCTCATAAGCTTCTTGGATGCCTACTTGAAATGTGCCGTCGAGGTTTGCTTGTCCTCCCCTGAAGCTTTTGAAGTAGTAGCCGAACTTTATGCCTTCAATTAGCTCCTCGAAGGAGTGGTCCCTTGGCTCTAGATAGGTGTTCCGCATTCTAATTATTGGTTCAACACGGAAGTCCTCGGCTCTAGCGTTGCCTGTTGGCTTAGCATTAAATTTTTGTGCTGTTTCGCGATTGTGCATTAACCCGACGACGACGCCGTCCTTCACTAAGAGGGTTTTCTGTGCTGGAACTCCTTCATCATCATATTTGAGGGAACCGAAAGCCCCTTTGATTGTTCCATCATCATAAAATGTGACAATATCCGAGGCTATTTTCTTTCCAAGTTTCCCAAGCAAAACAGAGCCAGACAGCGTTAAGTCAGCTTCAGCCAAATGCCCAAAAGCCTCATGGACAAAAACTCCAACAACGTTTGGTCCCAAAACAACAGGGAATGTCCCGCCTTTAGGCGGTTTTGCCTTCAANTGTTCAACAGCCCTTTTTGCAACTCTNTCGCCTACAACTTCTGGNGNTTCAACATCAAATATTTCGTATCCGNATGTTGAACCTATTTCTTCACGGCTGAAAGTTAGAATATCGGCTTCCCTAGCCGTGGCGGTTATCCTTGACCATACATAAAGCTTATCTTGCTGGATAAAAGTGCCATCGCTATTTAAGAAATAATTCGTTCCGGTAAGGTCAAGATAGTCCATCGTACAAGTTTTCACACGACGATCATAACTTAAAATACCGTTGTTCATAGATAAAGCCATCCTTATTTTATCCTCCATAAGAATTTTTGAGGGGTCTTTCCGCGGCTTTGATTTGACAATGTCTTCGAAAGTTTTGGTTTCAACAAGTTTTATAGGTTCTTTAAGCCTTGAACTTGCCGTTTTAGCCATCACGCAAGCGTCTGAAACAGCGTCAATTAACGTTTCTGCATCAAATTTTCCAACAGTCGCGAAACCCCAAGCGCCACTAACGAGCACTCGCAGTGCTGTGCCATTCTCTATTCCTTGCCTTGCTGCCTCGACACGACCGTCCTTGACTGTCAGCATTGTTTTAAGAAGTTTTTGAGCTCTGGCTTCGGCGTAGTCGGCTCCAAACTTCTGAACCGCAGCGTCAACAACTTTTACTAGAACTTCTTTCAAACGGTTTCTCCTCTTCCAGCATCGGGGATGGAGAGTATAAAGAGTTTACTCTTTATAAAATTGTTATGGTCTTTTCTACAAGAAATGATTAAAAATTGCTATACAGAATAGGATAGAAATATGGCTAAGCTTTTCGCATTAAAAATTTAACTTGATTGGCAAAGTCGTATTCGGCATAAGTTTTTTCCAGTCCCATTTTACGGAGTAGACCGTAGCTTGAGTATATGTCTTCCAAAATTCTCTTTTCAATCACTTGCGCCCCGGTGCTAAGGAACTCTTCTAATCCTTTCGCGAACAAGTCTATTTTTTCGGATATTTCATCTCGCTTTAAAGAGTACCTATTTTCTAAATACTTGTAAATCAAGTGTGCGGCTTCCTCTCCGAAGATTTGTCTTAAGACCCTGTCTATGATTTTGGAGATTTTATCTTCGCTGCTTTTTTGTTGAATTAGAGTTGCCATTTTGCTTGCCTCAAAGGGTATCGTGCGTATTGCGACTTAATAAGCTTTGTCGTATAATTGTTCAACACACATACACATCATTTATGGAGAATTCTCTTCTATAGGAAGTCTGTAAGGTTTCTCTGTTGAACTCTTTCCGAAGTTGTTTTCTTCACGGATTCCTCTTCGAATAGGACAAGTTTTCCATAGACTCCATCGTATCCTGGCGTGACTTTAACCTTTCCTTCTCTAACTCTTACAACGGCTTCTGCGATTTTTTTGTCAACAACCCTGCTTAGCGCATCTATGGACGCGTCAATTAAAACACTGTACTCATCCCCAAATTTTTC
>JGI24721J44947_10003877_pt1 | contig 20998 bp, 16 predicted proteins | sample YelNatPaOPGAMG01_FD_44947 | JGI IMG/M metagenome (IMG submission 44947) | reverse complement strand
TTCCTCCAGCGCAGTTCGGATGGCATCTGGCGCTTTGAGCTGCGCCAGCCGGTTCCCATTCACCTCCCAGAGGAAGAACAGCTCGCGTTGATCTATGAACACGCCTATTTGACCGAGTGCAATGATCAGATGGCGCGCATGTACGATTTCAACGATGCCAGCGAGATCGGCGGTTTGAATCTGAGCGACCTATTCCCAAAATCCGTACCGCGCTATGTTGATTTCGTGCGCGAGTTCATCCGCAACGGGTATTCGCTGATTAATGCCGAGACCACACGTGAGAAAGATGGGCGCAAGAGTTATTATCTGAATAACCTCTACGGCATCGTCGAAAATGGCCAATTGCTCCGCGCCTGGGGCACGCGCCAGGACATCACCGCGCGGCGTAAGGCTGAGCAGGTGCAGACCGCCGTTTATCATATCGCTCAGGCTGCCGTGTCATCGGAAAACTTGGAAGAGCTGTTCCGCTCCATCCACGAGATTCTAGGCCATCTCATGCCGGCTGAGAACTTCTTTATCGCCCTTTACGACGATGCGAACGACACGCTCAGCTTCCCTTATTTCGTGGATGCTTATGACCAGGCTCCCACCACTAAGAAGCCGGGACGGGGGATCACCGAGTACGTGTTGAGGATCGGGCGTCCCCTCTTTGCCTCTCCCGAGGTGTTCGCCGAGCTGGTGCGCCAGGGCGAGGTTGTCGAGATGGGCGCTCCCTCGATCGATTGGATGGGTGTGCCATTGGTCGCCCGCGGGCGGACGATCGGCGTGCTGGCTGTACAGAGTTACGCTGAAGGCGTCCGCTACGGTGAAGAGGAGCTGCGCATCCTGGAGTTCGTTTCCAGTCAGGTGGCGATGGTCATCGAGCGCAAGCAAGCCGAAGACGTGCGGCGCATCAGCGAGGAGCGCTACCGTGGCATTCTGGAGGATCAGACCGAACTGATCTGCCGCTGGCAACCGGATGGCACTTTCACCTATGTGAACGAAGCCTATTGCCGCCATGTCGGAAAAACGCGCGAAGAATTGATCGGCTCAAAGTTTGCCGTCCAGACGCAAAACGGGGACCGGCAAGCGCATGCCCTCGCCCTGGTCGCCAGCGGCGGTCAGAGCGTCCCTTACGAAGTCAGCGTGCAGTATCCCGACGGCGAACTGCGCTGGGAACAATGGATTGACCGGCCCATTTACGGGCCAGATGGCCAGTTAATCGAGTTCCAGTCCGTCGGCCAGGACATCACCGAGCGCAAGCAGCGCGAATATGAGCTTCAAGCCATTGCGTCGGTTTCCTCTGCCTTGCGGAAGGCCTCGAATAGGGTGGAGATGCTGCCGGTGATCCTGGATCAGTTAATGGATCTATTGCACGCCGATGGGGCCGCGTTAGCCATGGTGGATGCGCTTCATAATGAGCTGGCCTTCGAGCTTGGGCGCGGAGAGTGGGATTATTTGACAGGAATGCGGCTGCCGCTTGGCGTCGACCTGCCCGGATACGTATTTTCGACCGGTCAGCCTTACGTGAGCAACGATGTCTTCCACGATCCCCACTTGACCAGGACCGAGCTGGTGGATGGCCTGCCAGCCAGCGCACTGGCGCCCCTCATTGCCCAAGGCCAGACCATCGGGCTGGTGTGGATCGGCAAACGCGGCAGTTTCAGCCACCATAACCAGAATTTGTTGACCGCCATCGCCGACATCGCCGCCAACGCCATCCAACGCTCAGCGCTCTTCGAACAGACGCAGCTTCGTTTGCAACGGTTAACCGTGCTGCGGGCGATCGATATGGCCGTTTCTGCCAGCCTGGATGTCCACGTCACTCTTAATATTCTGCTGGATCAGGTAAATGCGCAACTGGGTGTGGACGCTGCGGATGTGCTGTTGTTTAATCCGCACAATCAGATGCTGGAGTACGCTGCCGGGCGGGGCTTCTTCGTCTCGGGTTTCCTGCACGCATTTCAACGCTTGGGGGAAGGCCAGGCGGGAAGAGCGGCGATGGAGCGGCAGATCATCCATTTGCCCGATCTGCATGCCTTACAGGATGGCAGCCAGGAGGTTCGTTTCCATCCTTCTGAGAAGTTCGTATCTTACTCGGCCGTGCCGCTGATCGCCAAGGGCCTGGTGAAAGGTGTTCTAGAGCTCTTCTATCGTCGGCCAACCAGCGCAGACTCGGAATGGCTAGAATTCCTACAATCTTTGGGCGCCAGCGCGGCAGTCGCCATCGACAACGCCGAGCTGCTGGATAAACTCCAGCGCTCCAATGTCGAGCTCTCGCTGGCTTACGAGGCGACCATCGAAGGCTGGTCGCATGCCCTCGAGCTGCGCGACCGGGAAACAGAAGGCCACACCCAACGGGTTACTGAACTTACCCTGCGACTCGCACGCAGGATGGGCGTGCCGGAGAACGAATTGGTGCATATCCGGCGCGGCGCGCTGCTGCACGATATCGGCAAGCTGGCCATACCGGACAGCATACTGTTCAAAGAAGGCGATTTGACCGACGCAGAGTGGGAGGTCATGCGCAAGCATCCAGTCTATGCCTACCAGCTTCTTTCCCCCATCCCGTATCTGCGCCCTGCGTTGGACATTCCTTACTACCACCATGAAAGGTGGAACGGGAGCGGTTACCCGTTTGGGCTGCGGGGTGAACAGATACCCTTGGCGGCAAGGATCTTCGCCGTGGTGGATGTGTGGGATGCGCTGCGTTCGGATAGGCCGTATCGCAAAGCCTGGCCGGACGCAAAGACGATCGAATACATCCGCTCCCAGGCCGGCATCGGCTTTGATCCACAGGTAGTGGCAGCATTTCTGGAACTGGAAAGCCGTGAGGGACTGCGCGAGATATAAATTTACCTGAATCGTCCTCGTGAAAACCCTGGGAAATTATCCTGTTCGTTCTGCGGCCCATGATTGCAACATGGGGTTAGCACCACAATTTTTATCCAGTTCTCTGGATTGTCTGGTGATGGGTGAAGATCGGGTTACCGCGTAAATACTGGGGGTTAATTTCCAAACATTCTTTATAATTGGGTAAGGATGTCCATCCTATTGGCTATCAAATAAAAAAGCCACCGAAGGGATTCGAACCCTTGACCTGGCGTTTACGAAACGTCTGCTCTACCGGCTGAGCTACGGTGGCGTNGTGAAAATTATAACGGAGTGGAACTAAATCGACAAGGACGTCTTGAGGAGTGCAGATGCAGCGCATCGCAATGATTTCGTACCATACCTGCCCGCTGGCTACCCTTGGGGGGAAGGATACGGGTGGGATGAACGTGTATGTGCGCGACCTTACCCGACAGCTGGGGNGCATGGGCATCGGAGTGGATGTTTTCACCCGCTCCCAGGACGAGCACGTTCCCCNCGTATTGCACGACCTGGGGTACGGCAATCGCGTAGTTCACGTACCGGCCGGTCCTGAGAGCCCGCGCCCAAAGGAAGAGCTGGCCGGTTACTTGCCCGAGTTCGTGGCAGGAGTGCGCCGTTTCGCCGACGAGAAGGGCCTCCATTATGACGTCATCCACTCGCATTACTGGTTGTCGGGACTGGCGGCCATCGAACTGCGCCAGCGTTGGAATGCACCCATCGTGCACATGTTCCACACTTTGGGATTAATGAAGAATCGAGTCGCCCGAACAGATGAAGAGCGCGAAGGGCAATACCGCATCGATGGTGAGCGGCGCGTTCTCCAAGAGGCTGATTCCATCATCGCCGCCACTCCGGCTGAGTACGCTCAGCTTCAATTCCTTTACGGCGCAGACGTTCGGAAGATCTCAGTCATCTCACCGGGTGTGGACACCAGCCGCTTCTATCCGATCGACAAGGATGAAGCCAAAGCAGTTATCGGAATACCTGCCAAGGAGCATATGTTGCTTTATGTCGGGAGGATCGAACCGCTTAAAGGAGTGGATATACTGATTCAGGCCGTTGCACGGTTGCGCGAGCATGGTCACCAAGCAGAAAGCCCCACCTACCTGGCGGTTATCGGCGGCGAGCCAGACGTCGACCCCGAATCGATGAGCAGTGAAATGGGTCGTCTGCAAAATCTCTGCCGCAGGCTGGGATTGGATGATGTGGTTATTTTTCTGGGCAAGCGCAGCCAGGATTCGTTGCCGTATTACTATTCCGCTGCTGACGTGGTGGTGGTGCCATCCCATTACGAATCCTTTGGTCTGGTGGCCCTGGAGGCGATGGCCTGCGGCACGCCGGTGGTGGCCTCTGAAGTCGGCGGGCTGGCCTTCCTCGTTCAGGACGGTGTCACCGGCTACACCGTCCCCGATGGCGACCCCCAAGCTTTGGGGGAGCGTCTGGAGTGGCTGATCCGTGATCCGGAGCTACGTTTGAAGCTAGGCAGGCAGGCAGCCGCTTACGCGCAGCAATACGGATGGGAAAAAATCGCGCCCCGCCTGGTGGCGCTCTATCGAAGTGTTCTCGAAAGACAGGTTGCCTGACCAAAGGTCAGAAGATATCTCCATGAAAGATGGAAATGATCATCGTAATCAGAAACCATATCCACAGCGCAGCCCACATGCGTTGGATGCGCGTTTGCGTTCGCGCGAAAAGGTAATACAACACTCCGAGGATGGCGCAAATTGAGGCGTAACCGATCGCCTGGATCGTGTAGCTGATCAGCGGGGTGATGGTCGCCAGATATCGCTGGATAGACAGCAGTATCTGGCCTCCCCAGCTCATCAGGATAACCTGCATCCAGAACTTGACCCCCAACGGGAAAATCTTCCGCCACAGGCTGGCGGAGAAAAGCGCGGCAATCAACCAGAGGATGTCACCATTGCCCGGGTGGATGGCCGAAAGCCCGAATTGGGCGCTTACCAGAACCGCAACCCACACGAACACTCCCCCGACGATCCCATACCATGCACGGGTCGTCTCTGCCAGTTTTCCATTCAAGGCTTGTTCAAGGCAAAAGAATCCCAGGCCGATCAACACCAGGCAGTAGACCAGCAGGCTTGGCATGCCAAAATTTCGAATTGGGAGCAGCAGCAATGCAAGGGTGATCCAAATGAGCAGCAAAACCGCCGTCGTCAGCAGGCCATCGACTAGTTTGCTGCGAAAATCGGTGGCAATTTTCATTGCAGATCCCTAAGAGCGGCGTTTTTTGACTTTGAGGTCTCTGCCCCGTGCGATGGCCTGGCTTCCAAAGCGCTCGCGCAGTGAATCGAGCGCTTCGAGNAGACGGCGGTCACGCTCGAGATGGTCGTCCCACAGTGAGAGCTGGTGTGCCCGTGGGCTCAGGTTACTCACCCCCACTCCAAGCAGGCGCACCGGTTTGCCCGGCTCCCACACCTGCTTGAACAGTTTCACCGCTTCGTTAAAGATAACAGTATCCTGGTCGGTGGGCTGGTTTAAGGTCGTCTGGCGGGTAAGGGTGGAGAAATCCGGCCAGCGCAGCTTGAGCTTGATAGTGGAGCCGCTGAGCTGGCTCTGGCGCAAGCGCCGCCCCACGCCTTCTGAGAGCTCATACAGCGTCTGAAGCAGGACCTCGCCATCGGCTATGTCGTGATCGAAAGTGGTCTCCTGGCTGACCGATTTCATCTCATGTTCAGTGACCACCGGGCTGTCATCGATGCCGTGAGCGCCCAGCCACAGTTCTCTTCCGATCTTACCAAACAGGCGCACAAGTTCTGCCTCCGATCGGGCAGCCAGATCGCCGATGGTGTGGATATCGAGCTCGGCCAAACGCGCGGCTGTCTTTGGGCCAATTCCCCATAACGCCTGCGTCGGTAGAGGCGCAAGGAATTCGGCTTCTTGCCCCGGTGGAACTTCCAGGATGGCGTTTGGGTGGATAGGGACCACGCTTAGAGGATTTGCCCACGTCCGTGGCAACTTTAGCGACCAGTTTGTTTGTGGCGATGCCAATTGAGCAGGGTAGCTTCAGCTCTTCGTTGATCTGCGATTGCAGGCGGCGGGCGATCGCCAGGCCGGACTCGGGCAGTTCGGTAACATCCAGAAAAGCCTCGTCGATGGAAACCTGCTCGACCTTAGGTGTCAAGTCACGCAAAAGCTTCATGACCTTTTCTGACACGGCGCTATAGTCTCCGTGCCGCCCGGATACGATGATGAGCTGCGGGCAGAGGCGTACGGCGCGGGCCATAGGCATGGCCGAATGAATGCCGAACTGGCGCGCTGCGTAGGAGCACGAGGCTACCACCCCCCTCTCGCTGGGTTTGCCCCCCACGGCAAACGGTTTCCCGATCAAGGATGGGTCACGCTGCTCTTCAACGGCGCAAAAGAACGCATCCAGGTCCAGGTGCAAAATCTTGCGCGGCATGACGAAATAATTGTAGCATCGAAGATGATCTGGAAGGTCCATTGCGATCGCATCAATAGAATCACGGCCTCGGCTGTTTCAGAATAAATCCTGAATAATGGCAGGTTAAGGTAACGAGCAAGACCATATTGGCTAATCGCTCACAGGATCATCTGGCGGGGTTTGAAAACGGTTGTCTTATTCGGTATCGGCTATCTGGCTGGCGCTTTTGGAAGCCTATCATTTCCATTGAGTTTCGGCGTGAGCATATTTTGGACCGGCATCGCCGTGCAGAATGTCGGCTCGATCTGGGTAGGCGGCTGGGGCGTGCTGGTTGGCGCCCTGTTCCCGCTGCTCACGAACGGTGTGGTTGGCACCCCTCTGTATATATCCCTTGCTTATTTCCCTTCAAATGCGTTGCAGGCCCTCCTCCCCGCCCTGGCATTCCGCCTATGGAAAGCCGATCCGCGCCTGAACAGCGGGATGGATTATCTGGTATTGATTGCTTCCATCACTCTCGGCAACATGTTGGGCGCTTTGTATTCCGTGCTGGTAGTCTTGCGCGGGTATGGTCTTATTGGAAATGAATCCGCGCCGATGTTCATCTGGGGGTGGTTCGGCGGAAACGAGATTGCTGGCTTGATCCTCGATATCCTGCTGCTCAAAATGATCTCGGCGTGCGTGATCCGCTCACCGTTGTTTGTCAGAAAAAGGTGGTCTTGATCTCATCTGGTCTCAAATGACGATGATCGTTAAGATCAGGTTGATCAGCGCGGCCGTGGTCAGGCTGGGCCAGATACTTTGCGTCCGAGCTGCCGACCAGCCGCCGGCGACGCCGATGGCCAGGAAAGTATAGACCAGCCCGTATGTCGCTCCCTGGATCACGGGTAGAAACAGAACCACGATGCCATTGGGGATGGTGAACAAAGCCGCCTGCATCAGGATGGCTGGCCAGCGTCCCAGCGAATTCTGCAGGGAATGCAGCAACAATCCTCGAAAGAACAACTCCTCAGCGAAGATGGTTACGAATGATGCATAGAGAAACATGCCCAACAGGCCAGCGACACCCGGGAAGCGCGCCAGCCAGGCGAAAGTCGTGTCGGGGCGCGGATTGGACAGGGCTTCGGTAATCAGATAACGGTACGTATGTGTCCGCGACTCGGCGATGGCCATTGCCAGGGCGACCAGAGCCAGGTTGACCGCCGTTGCGAACAGGTAATTCTTCCCAGAGATTCGCCGGAAACCCAGATGGGACGCATCACGCGTTCTGGCGAGGACGAAAAGCGCCACGCTCAACCAGACGACCGTGAAGATGGGTGTGCTTCCACGCAACAACACCGTAGCAGGAATCAACGTCAGTAAGGCCAGCGTACACCACCCAGCCAAGAAAATCTCCGCACGCCCCCAGCCCTTGATGGTCGGGCGGGTGATGCGATGACCATCTTGCATTCTAAACCTCAAATTCTGAGATATTTTCATTCCCAGTATGGATCCCTTCCTCCTTTTATGCAACCCGCACAGAGGTGGATTTCGATGAGCCGGGGGCACAGGGTCCGGCTGGCCTTATGGACAGGCGCCGGTGAGCGTCCTTCCCGCACGGTGGTGCTACAATCAGCTTATGCCGGCGTTCGCCCAAATACTGACCCATATTCTTTTCCTGTATACGCTGATTGCTGAGCCGCTGCTTGGGGTGCGGTTCTATCGTTCCTTGCAGGCGCATCTCGAGGTTGAGCCGAGAGCGCGGGGGAGTTATTTCCTGCGTTTGTTCATCTGGGAGTGGTCGTTGGCAGCGGCTGTGACCGTGGTCGCCGCACTGGCATCTGTGCCTTTGGCGAAGTTGGGTTTGCGCGGGCTTGATGAACCCGGATGGGTGCTGGTGGGAACCATGGTGATGACCATGGCATTGGTGCAGCTCGTCTTGCTGCGTTCCGCGCGCGGCCGCGATGTGTTCCAACAACGGCTGAAGGTCGCCGAAGCGCTCTTGCCGACCGGCAGGCTTGAGCGGTGGCTTTATGCAGCCCTATCCCTATCGGCCGGCATCTGCGAAGAGCTTCTCTTTCGCGGTTATCTTTGGTGGTACCTGGCGACCTGGACGCCGGGACTGCCGGAGTGGGGCTTTTACCTGATCACCTCTGCGATGTTCGGTTTTGGGCACCTCTACCAGGGCGGTTGGGCTGTTCTGCAGACGACCCTAACAGGAGCCATTCTCGCCTTTCTTTACCGCTATACGGGCAGCCTCATCCCTGCCATGGTCTTCCATGCCCTGGTAGACCTGCGAGTATTGCAGATCGCGCCGATCCATTCAGCGGCCGGACCGAACAACGGGCTGTGATACAATCATCTGGCCGGTATGCCCGGCCCATTTCTTTCCTTTGAAGGGATGATATTCGATGCCAGCTCAGATCAAACAATGGCCGGCGCCGCCTGCCATGCAGATCGATCCAAAAAAGAAATACAGCGCCACACTATCCACTGACAAGGGTGATATCGTGGTGGAACTTTTTGCCGACAAGGCGCCGAACACCGTCAACAATTTTGTCTTCCTGGCGCGCGAAGGGTTCTACGACGGCACGATCTTCCATCGAGTGATCGCTAATTTTATGGCTCAGGGGGGTGATCCGACCGGCACTGGACGCGGCGGCCCGGGCTATCGCTTCCTTGACGAATTCAATCCNCTCCTGCGCCATGACAAGCCCGGCGTCCTCTCGATGGCGAACGCTGGCCCCAACACCAACGGTTCACAATTTTTCATCACCCATGTGCCAACCCCCTGGTTGGATGGAAAACACAGTGTCTTCGGCCAGGTGATTCAGGGAATGGACGTCCTCATGGCCATTCCACCGCGTGATCCTATGGAGACCAACAGTCCCGCTGTCACCCTGCGCAAGGTGACGATCGCCGAGACGTAGATCATCAAAACCCCTTGAAGATCACCGAAATTCAGGAAGGTCCACGGGCATCAGCCAGTGGACCTTCGAATTTTTCTTTATCGAATCAGTCTCCATTCTGTTTGTGGATCGCTCAGAAACTCCACACCGCGCTCGGTGACCAGCACGTCCTCCTCTAACCCCAGAACGCCATACCCCGGCAGTGTCAGCCCCGGTTCGATGGTGTAGACCTGGCCGGATTCCAGCCTGCCCAGCGGGGAATCGCCGTAGCGCTCCCACTGCGGGCCGAGCAGCGTTCCACCGTCATGGGCGATGCGGCCAAGCTGGTGACCGGTGGCAAAGGCGTACTCGGGATATCCGGCCGAAGTGATCACTCCCCGCGCCACGGCGTCCACATCCTTGCCTTGGACGCCGGGCTTCATGACTGCGGCCGCCGCCTGGATGGCGCGCACGATCGTATCCAGCCCGCGCTGGACTTCGGCGGGCGGCTGCGTCTCACCCGGCTTAAGTAGATACGCAACACGCTGTAAATCGGCGCAATAACCATCGTATTTCGCGCCAAAATCGATGTGCAGGATTTGTCCAGGTTGGATCGCTCTTTCGGACGGCAGGGCATGGCCGATGGGAGATTCTGGTCCGGCGTTGACGATCGGGCAGTTATCATAACTCCAGGCTGCCTGCAAGCCGCGCGCCGCCAGCTCGGCGTGCATCAAATCCGCTACATTTTTCTCGGTCATACCCGTATGAACGCTGGCAAAGGCCAGATCGAATATATCCTCACTGATGTCGATCGCTCTACGGATGCGCTCGATCTCGCCGGGCGTTTTGCGCCCGCGNAATGCGCCGATGATGCCCTCTGCGGAGGTTAGGCGGTTGGCATAGGGCGTGTCCTGCAGGTAATCCAGCAATAGCTGATACATCCCGTGAGTGAGGCCGTCGGCCAATACATTGCTCTTGGAAACGTTGATGGCAATGCTTCGCGGATCAAGGCGCTTCAGTTCAGCCAGGAGCAATGGGCGGATCGATTCTTTGATAGGGATGATGCGCGTGTACGCGCCCACCTGGCGAGCGGTATCCTCTTCCAGCGAGCCGACGATGGCGATCGTTTCGCCGTTGCGGCTGACCATCAACGCGCTGGTCCAGGTCAAATCGTGGTCACCGTAAATAAGCGGCAAGGCCGGATCCATGGTGGCGCTGGTTTCGCGCACGAAGGTGAGCCACAGGTCTATGTCCAGTTGCTGAAGAATTTGCACGGCTTGTTGCACTTTTTCTTGAACCAGGGTGGACACATTTACCTCCATGACAAAGATCGTTGAATGGGATCCGTTTCGGTGGGTAGGAGCGATTCTGGTTTTACCATGAAGCGGTGGAAATTGCTGTTAAGGAAGATTCTGGGCAGCGGGTTTCTCCTTGTGAAGCAGATCCATTAACTGCGCATAGTCGCTGATAACAAAATCGGCTGAGGTTTGGGTGGATGGTTCCCCAAACAGGCATGCGCGCAAGCCAGCTGCATGAGCTGCCTGGACATCGATTTCCCGGTCGCCGATTCCGAGCGTTTGGGAGGGTTCAATATGATTGCGCGCCATGATCGCCATGAAGCCAGCCGGGTCGGGCTTGCGCGGAAAGCCATCGTCGTTAGCAACGCAGTCCGCGAAGAGCGGCGCCAGGGCATGGGCCTCCAGCAAGGCCAGCAGCGAGGCTCGCGCCCGGTGGGTGACGATCAGGTTGAGTCCGCCGCTCTCCACGATGTACGCGCACACTTCCCTCACTCCAGGGAAAGGGGTCTGATCCGCCGGTGGTATCTGCCTGTAGGCGCTCGCGAAGCGCTCCATCAGTTCTTCGATCGACAGGCCGAATTGGTTGGAGAGAGAAGCCGCGCAGTGTTCGAGCGAGACGTGCAGCCAGGCGGAGATTTGTGAACCATCGGCAATATGCCCGAATTCAGCCAGGGCGTGGGTGAAGGCCCGCGTCATGGCAGGGTAAGTGTCGACCAGTGTGCCATCCACGTCCCAAATCAGGTGGCGGATCATCCAGCCCATTATAGCGGCAAAAGCCATCAGACGGAGGGTTAGCGGGGTGTTTCTTTGCTCATGCTATGATATGACGTTCGTCACTGGCTTCTCGGGAGAGGCAGGTTATACTGGGCTATATTGTATCTGACAAAACAGGTGACCTTTATGAAATTGATCCGCCAGCCCCGTTATGACGTCTCTGAACGCCCCTTCCTGATCATCTGGGAGACGACCCAGGCCTGCGACTTGGCCTGCCGGCACTGCCGCGCATTGGCCCATCCCGAGCGCGATCCGCAGGAGCTCACCTTCGAACAAGGTTGTTCCTTAATTGATCAGATCCTGGAGTTCGGCGCCCCTCCGCCGCTCTTCATTCTCACCGGCGGAGACCCGTTCAAGCGCCCCGATCTCTTCGACCTGGTGCGCTACGCCGCAGAGCGCGGCCTGACCCCCGCCATTTCCCCCTCCAGCACGCCGCTGTTAACCAGCGCCAACCTCGAGCGGCTGCGCGAGGCTGGTGCGCGCGCCATCTCACTCAGCCTGGATGGTTCGCGCCCGGCCATTCACGACGAGTTCCGGCGCGTGCCAGGCTCTTTCGATTGGACTTTGCGTGGTTGGAAGACTGCTCTGGCACTGGGGATGAAGGTACAGATCAACACAACTGTCACCCGCTACAATTTATATGACCTGCCGGCCATCTTCTCCCTGGTTCGGGAACTGGGTGCGCTGACCTGGTCGGTCTTCTTTTTGGTGCCAACCGGCCGCGGGCGCAGCGAGGATGAGATTTCGCCCGACGATTATGAGGCGGTGATGAACTTCCTGTACGACGCCTCCCATTTGATCAGTCTGAAGACGACCGAAGGTCACCACTATAAGCGTGTGGTGCTGCAGCGCAGCGTGCTGGAAAAGCGTGGATTGGATGCGGTTGAGGTATTGGGGCTGAATCACACCTACATACACCTTAAATCCGAATTGGATCGTTTGACGGCCGGCAGTGTCCCGAATCAGGGCCTCGGGCGCATGCGCCGCACACCGATGCATGTGAACTCTGGCTTGGGCTTCGTATTCATTTCCTATCGCGGTGAGGTGTTTCCAAGCGGTTATCTNCCGCTGAGCGCTGGCAGCGTGCTTGANNGGTCTTTAAGGCAGATCTACCAGGAAAGCGAGCTTTTTCGCTCGCTGCGCTCGTTGGACGAATTGAAGGGCAGATGTGGCGACTGTGAGTTTCGAGAGGTGTGCGGTGGCTCACGCTCACGCGCATTTGCCATGAGCGGCGACGTACTGGCGGAAGAACCGTTTTGCAACTACCAGCCGGGCTCCTTCCCTTATTTCGCAGATGTGGAGGAGCTGCTGGCTGCACAGTCGATTGAGGCAGGCGGATGATTTGTTTTATGCTTCGATCTGCACCTGATAGTCGCATCCCTCCCATTGCCCGTCGCGCAACCAGCGGAAAGTGAAAGACAGGCTTTGGCCAGCTTTCATTTTCGTTACTGGCAGCTCGGCCACGTAGACGCCCAGATCGGTGTCGCGCGTCTCCGTGTCTTGAGTCGTCCGCCAGCCGTCGGCGCTCCAATGGATCAATGCGGGAGCAAGCAGCTCAACGCGCAGGGATTTCCCTGCCGGTAAGCTGCGGGTGCGATGGTTGTAGCGCCAGACCGCGCATGTGGAGGAAGTTTTCGATTTGATGTAGCGTTCGACCGTCTGCGGGGGAGTGTCAAAGACGCGTCCATCGTGTAACGAGCGTAATAGCTTAACATATTCAGCGTGGGCCCATACCAACGGCATGGCCGAGCCGGATGGCTTGCCAAAAAATAGTTCTCGCTCGGGGATGTCGGGGGCGTCCCAAATTTGCTCGGGGATCAATCCGCCTTCATTGGCGAAGGCTCCCAGCGTGCGCGCCAAACGGCGGGCTTCTTCCAGGTGGCCGGCGGCCAGTTCGTAATGAGCCCGCTCACCCGTCAGCAGCGGCCAGGCGCGCCCAACGCCCGTGCCATCGAAGGGGCTGCCGTCCTCGTGTTCGCCGTAACCATCGCCGTTGTAGCGGTGCCAGGCCGGGCCATAGGGCGTATCCACTTTTAGGAGATGATCGATTACTTTGATGGTGTTCAGGATGTGTGCATCGTCAGGGGCGCGCAGACCGAAGCGCACCAGGGCCAGCGCATCCGGGCTGATGATGTGCGAGGCAGGCGCGCTGCTGTTGCCCGGCGGGCGGTTCTTGATCGGAACGAAGCCGCCAGCCGGTGATGCGGCATCAGCCACTTCGGGCGGGGCAATACGTACGTAATAACCCTCTACACCTACCTCCTGCGCCAGGTCGGTGCCGGTCACGTATGTCCAGCGCTCGATGTTTTCATTCCAGGCATCGGCCGTGTCGCGAAAATAGATTGCATCGTCCTTCTCGAGGTTATTCTCGGCCAGATCGGCGGCCACCAACAATGCGGCGATCTCCACCGCCAGGGTGAACGGCGAAAAACCCGGATCCTCCTCCCAGCGGTCCTGCTGGGTGACCGGTCCGTTCTGCAGCAGGTAAGAGGCCGCGCGGCGCACCATCGGCCAGAAGGTTTCCAGGCTTTTTTTCGACAGCGCTTTCGTCCTGTAGGCCAGATCGACAAGCAGGATCGGAAAGGCCGTCTCGTCGAGCTGAATGCCGTTCCAATATGGTGTGCCGTCCAGCCACATGTTTTGAGGCCAGTGCCCGTCGGCTTCCTGGGTGGCGCGCAGATAATCCAGCACACGGCGCACATCCGCCTGCGCGTTTGCAGCCAGGAGGCCGCCGGCGGCTTCTACCAGATCTCGCGACCAAACCAGGTGGTATCCACCCAGGTCCTCATCACCTTTGGCGAACCCCCATGGTATCGAAAGGCTGGCGATGATCCCCCCCGGGAAGCGCTTCGATTCGTGGGCGCGCAGCACAACCGTGCTAGACAGGTAGATTGATTTTTCTGCTTCATCCTGCCCGAGAGGGAGTAAGTTCGGCTGCCAGGCCAGCCACTCATGCTCGTACTCCTGGAGAAGCGCGTCGAAGTCATCGAAAAGGCTGCTGGCCACGCGGTAACCAGCCTCAGCGGTGTTGGTACCGAACCCCATGGCCAGCACAAATTCCCCGTTGCAGCCGGTCAGATCCACTTCACCGGTAAGCGCCACATTGCCGTTCTCCGCACGCCGGTAGGTCCAGGTCATCACCTTATGGCGAGAGAGGTCCTGCCAGCCATCCGAGACGCCGACGAAACCCACCGAGCGGTTCAGCCACCCGGCAGAACAGCCCAGCGCCAAACCGACGTTGTCTCGTTCCGCAAAAAGCATTGGCGCGCCTTTATAGTCTCCCACCCAGGCAGTATTGCCATAACCGCAGTTACCCAGGTGAGGCGCAAGGAGCGCATACAGGTGGTAATCCTCGAGCCTGCCTTGAAGCGGGGTAAACCGGATCTTTTGCAGCACTGCGTCGCGGTACGGATCGGCGATGATCTGTTTTTCGATACGATAGCGGCCTTGCAAGCAGGTATTGGTCAGGGTGTAGGCTGGCACTCCCTCGATGATATAGCCAACCTCTGATAGTGTACTGCGCTTTTCTTCGGAGAAGAAATCCCTGCCATCCGTGACGATCAAGCCGAAGTCGCGCGTGCTGGCCATATCGACGCGCGGATAATACACCTCGTTGAGAATGCCATGACTGATGGTGAACCATACCCGACTGGAGCGATTGAGCGCCGTACCCAGACCGACCTTGGCGCTCGAGGTCCAACGCGGCGGGATGCCCGGCCAGCCTGGAGCGTAAATTTGTGCGTCGTCCATCCAGTTTACCTGTAAGTAAAAAAGGACTAAGGTTGTTCTTCGGCGGGTTTTTGCTCACCCGTGGACGCAGTTCCGTTCCCGCCTTCCTCTTTGGCCTTGCCAAACGAGAGCAGCCTTTCGGCCATATCACGAAGACGCTGGTCCACACGCTGATTGACGCTTCCCTGAGGGTACTGACCTTGCTCATCCCGTTTTCCCGCCTGGACTCCGGTGAGGATCTCGATACCCTGATCGACGGTCTCCACCGGCCAGACATGGAATTTTCCTTCGCGCACCGCCTCCACCACCTCGTTCTTGAGCATCAGGTTGGCCACATTGCTGGCCGGGATGATCACACCCTGTTCGCCGGTCAGCCCGCGAGCCTTACAAATTTCGTAAAAGCCTTCAATTTTCTCGTTTACACCGCCGATCGCCTGCACCAACCCCTTCTGGTTGACCGATCCGGTTACGGCGATGCCCTGCTTCACGGGAAGGCCCGACAAGCTGGAGAGCAGGGCATACAGCTCGGTGCTCGAGGCACTGTCGCCCTCCACGCCGGAGTAGCTTTGCTCGAAAACCAGTCGGGCGGACAGGCTGAGGGGTTTGTCCTGAGCGTATTTCTCGGCCAGATAACCGGAGAGGATCAGGACGCCCTTCGTGTGGATCGGTCCGCCCAGCTTGGCCTCGCGCTCAATGTCTATCACGCCTTCACGGCCCAGGCTTATGGAAGCAGTGATGCGGTTGGGCTGGCCAAAGGCCAGATCGCCCAGGTCGATCACCGAAAGTCCATTGACCTGTCCCTCTTGCTCGCCCTGCACATCGATGAGGATCGAGCCGCGCGTGATCATCTCTTGAATCCGTTCCTGGATCAGGTTGGAACGGTAGTATCTTTCCTCGATGGCGCGGTGTACATGCTCCCCGGTCACCAATTCGTCATTGGCCTGGACGGCGTAATAGTTAGCCTCGCGGATCACATCGGCGATATCGCGGAAGCGGGTGGAAAGTTTCTCCTGATCTTCCACCAGGCGCGAGCCGTGCTCGACGATCAGCGCCAGAGCCGATTGGTCAAGATGCTTCAGCCCCTCTGTGGCGCACAGCATGCCCACGAATGCTGTGTAATCATGAATGTGCTCCGCGCTGCGGTCCATCTGTGTGCCGAATTCGGCTTTGACCTTGAACAGCTCGGTGAATTCCTCGTCGTATTCCAGCATGAGCTGGTAAAGTTCGGGTTTGCCAATCAGCACCACTTTGAGATCGAGCGGGATGGGTTCGGGCTGAAGGTTGCGCGTAGTCAGGTAGCCCAAACGCTCCATGACGTCTTCGATGACGACTTCGCGGTTGGCCAGGGCGCGTTTGAGGCTCTCCCAGGCAAAAGGAGAAGCCAGCACTTCCTGGGCGGGCATGACCAGATAGCCGCCGTTGGCACGATGAAGCGACCCGGCGCGGATCAGAGTGAAATCTGTCACCAATGCGCCCAGTTGTACCTGCTGCTCGATGCGCCCAAATAGATTATTGTAGTTCGGGTTGCGCTCCACAAGCACCGGGGCGCCTTTAAGCTCCGCGTTGTCCACCAGCACGTTGACCCCATAGCGGCGTTTGAGTTGTTCGCGCCGATCCGGCCCCAAGAAAGGCAGGGGGCTGCTGTCCTCCTTCTCTTCACGAAACTGCTCCAGGTTATTGACCAGATCATCGGCTACCGTCTGGATATGGGCAACCACCTCGGGCAACTCTTTGTATTTCTCGAGCAAATCTCGCACCAGATGGCTGAAAGCGTAGCGCGCTACCTGGCGGTCAAGTTTTTGCAGCTCTTCGCGGGCGGTTTTCTCCAGCGATTTAGCCTGCCTGAGGCTGGTTTCCAGCTCGTCTTGGAGTTTTTCCTGGCGTTCGGCAATGGCCTGGCGCTCCTCTGGTTTGAGCGCCATGAAATCCTCCTGGCTCATCGGCTGGTCGCCTTTTAAGGGTATGGTGACGATACCCATTGAAGTGGCCTGCAGTAGGAAGCCTTCCTGACGGGCGCGCTCGTTGACCCGCTCCAGGAGCTCGTCGCGCTTGGCCTGCACGACTTTCATGGTTTCCTCACGCCGGTTGGCGTAGTCCTCGCTTTCGAAAACGTGGCGAATCTCCCGTTCGGCTCCCTCAACCATAGTTTTGAGATCGGCCTGTAACTTGCGGCCGCTGCCCGCCGGCAGGCGAAGGGCTTTGGGGCGGGTAGAATCCTGGAAATTGTTTACATAGCACCAATCCGGCGGCGCAGGCTGGCCTTCCGCCACCTCGTCTAGAAAGCGCTTGACAGCCGCCGTGCGTCCTGTGCCCGGTAAACCGGAGACATAGATGTTGAAGCCGACGTCCTGAATACCCAGGCCAAAGTGCAGGGCGCGCACTGCGCGTTCCTGGCCTACGATCGTCTCCAGGGCCTTTACCTCGCTGCTATCCTTGCAGCCTAATTCCATGGGATCGCATGTTCTTCTCAACTTCTCAGGTGGCAGTTCCTGGATCATTTCTCCCTCTTTCGTTCTGGTGTGCAAGCCCACTTATTCTCCATCATACCCCAATCAATTTACCTAGACTTTATCACCGCTTTAAGGGCACATTAACTATCTCGATATTCGAGCCTGTCTTTCATCTCCCTCCCGCCATTGGATCAGAGCCGCCGAGCCCAGCAGAATTATTCCCAGGATGATCTTTAACCATACGGAAGGGACGACGCCAACCAACAGCCCGCCGATTGTTGCGCCGATGGCCGAGCCGAGGCTCATCGGCAAGACCGTTTCGATCAGGTCGCTGCGTTGCTCGATTCCGCCCTGGACTGCATAGCGGGACAGACCCATGATCACCGTCGGCAGGCTGATGAATAGACTGGCCGACCCGGCTGTCTTGGCGTCCACCCCAAAGACGAAGATGAGGCTGGGCAGGATCAGCTCGCCCCCAGCCACGCCCAGAAGACTGGAGAACAAGCCGACCAGCACGCCCAGAACTGCGCCTCCCGCGAATTGCCAGCTCACCTCCGCCGGCAGCAAACCGGGCAGACCGGCAGGCAATAAAGCTTCGCCTATCAAAAGGAGACCGATCGCAGCCAGAAGCACGACGACCACAAGTTTAAGGCGGCGGCTGTCCAGATGGCGCGACCAGGCTGCGCCCGCGTAGGCCGCGGCAACCGCGCCGAGGGCCATTGATACGATTACCGGAACGATTGCGACGAGCGGCACAAAGGTGAGTGACCGTTGGCGCGCGCCCAACGAAATTAAGACGGTTACCAGGCTGATGGCCAGGTTGAGCGGAACAGCGCGTCTGATCGAATAGCCAAGCAGTCCGGCGAGCAACGGCAGCCGGTATTCTGCGCCTCCCAGGCCGATCAGTCCACCCACCAGTCCGATTGGGATGGTGACCAGGAAGGAAAAGCCGGTGCGCGCCCGCGGCGAGCTCAGGGAGAAGCGCCATCTCACAGGGTTATTATAGACCCGCTTCTCGCTCAACCAGAACCGGCAACGTGCAGCTCGGCCTGAATGTGAAATCGGTAGCCCTTCCAGGCCGGCCCGGCGCTGCACGCTGAAATTGACGCCTGCGTGAGTTGGTTCGGCGAATGAACCAGGTCGCCCTGAACGATGATCATCGATGTATTGGATTGGTACGGGATGAAATGCGGTCATCGAAAAATGTTCGAAGAGGTTGTTCGGCACGTGCGAAAGTTGTAAAATTTAATCACTCTCAGCTCGAAACCTGACCGTCCATCCAGCCTCCAGGTAGAAGAAGTTTGCACCATCCTGCCTGAGGTTTCCGTCTCCTTAAGGGAAAAGCATTAAATAGGTCGGCATGAGAGCACCTGATACTGCGTCCGATTCTGAGAACCATTTCACTGAGGGCCGCCCCCGCTTCTGGGTGGGCACCTCGGGCTGGATTTACGGCCATTGGAAGGGCGCCTTTTATCCGGCCGACCTGGCCAAGAGCCGCTGGTTCGATTTTTACACCTCCCTGTTCAATACGGTGGAGATCAACGCCACCTTTTATCGACGCTTCAAGGATCAGACTTACATCAAATGGCGCGAACGCGCCCCGCAGGGATTCCGCTACGTATTCAAGGTGCCTCGCGTCATCACTCACCTCAAATACCTGTCTGACGTTGGCGAAGAGATACGGGCTTTCTGGCATTCGGTCTCTCTGGTAGAGGACCGCCTTGGATTAGTGCTGCTGCAGACTGCCCCAGGGATGCCTTACGAACCAGCCCGTTTGAAGGAAGCCCTGGAACAGTTCGGCGATCCAACCAGGGTAGCAGTTGAATTTAGACGCAAGGAATGGCTCAACCCTGAGGTGGTGGATCTCTTGCGCAGCATTGGCGCCGTTTTCTGCACAGCCGATTCCCCGCGCACGAAATTGAACGATTGGGTCACCTCGTCGGCGGCTTACATTCGACTTCACGGACGTCGGCAATGGTACGCTGACAATTATCGCCCGGACGAACTGCGTGAGATTGCCGACCTAGCGCGGCATATGGCCGCCCAGGGCGCTCGCGACGTGTACATTTTCTTCAACAACGATTTCGAAGCTTACGCGCCCAAAAACGCGCTGGCCCTCCGTGAGTTGCTGGAGGGCAGCTAGCTTCCTTGTTCGGTCCACGGCTTTGAAATGGAGGTCACTCATGTCCAATATTGTCCTGGAACAGCTCAACCAGACCCCGGTCGCGCGCCAGCGCGTGGAATTGGTGGAGCGCAAAGGCACCGGCCACCCCGATTCGATCTGCGATGCCATCATGGAAAATGCCTCGGTTGCCCTGTGCCGCGCATACGAACAGGAATTCGGCCGCATCCTGCATCATAATCTCGACAAGGGGCTTCTGGTAGCCGGGCGGACTGCGCCAAAGGTCGGCGGCGGGCAGGTTATCGAGCCTATGCGTTTGATCTTCGGCGATCGCGCCACGGCTGAATTCAACGGACGGCGCCTGGACGTCGGCGAGATTGTCATCTCCAGCGCGAAAGAGTGGATACGCCAGAATCTGCGTTTCGTGGATGCGGATGCGCATGTGGTGTTTCAGAATGAACTCAAAGAGGGCTCGCCAGAACTGACCGACCTGTTCCAGCGCAAGGAAGCGGGCGCGAACGACACTTCCGCGGCCGTGGGTTACGCCCCTTTGACCGAGACCGAACGCATTGTCCTGGCCGCCGAGCGCTACTTGAATTCCCCTGAATTTAAGAGCAAATTCCCTGAGGCAGGCGAGGATGTCAAGGTGATGGGGTATCGTCTGGACCGCGAGCTCATCCTGACCGTCGCCGTGGCTTTCGTCGACCGCTTCGTCAACCATGTGAAGGGCTACTTTTCGCGCAAACAGGACATCCAGGAAATGCTCCAGAGTTATCTGACGAGCCTGCAGCATGAAATCGACCATATTCAGATAGCCCTTAACACCCTGGATGATCCAGCCCGCGGCGAAGCCGGCATGTACCTGACAGTGCTGGGCACCTCGGCAGAAGGAGGCGATTGTGGTCAGGTTGGGCGCGGCAACCGGGTCAATGGAGTGATTTCGCTCAACCGCCCGATGAGCACCGAAGCGGCGGCAGGGAAGAACCCCACCAACCATGTTGGCAAGATCTACACCCTGCTCACCCACCAGATGGCGGACGAGATCTACCGCAATGTTCCGGGCATCAGCGAAGTGTATGTCTGGCTGTGCAGCCAGATTGGCCATCCGATCAAGGAGCCGCTGATCGCCTCCGCTCAGCTCATCCTCGAACCGGGGGTCGACCTGGAGGAAATCCAGCCTTTGGTGGAAGGCACCATTGCCAACAACCTGACCTCGGTCGGGGATTTCACCCAGCGCCTGGTGCGCGGGGAAATATCGGTCTGGTGATCGGGGGAGTTAGCCTCCGTCAGCTCCTGCTCGGAAGCTTCATGGCCGGGATGTGCCCGTGAAAGGGGGGCCTTATGTCCCGGAGACTGATCATTCGAATTTTGATTGCCCTGATGCTGGCCAGTCTGGCGGTTGTCTTTGTGACCCGCGTCTATGCGCCTGAAGCGCCCTCCCCGGAGTTAATCGAATTGAACGAGCGGGCAGATGAACGCAAAGCCATGGTCGCCGATCAGATCGA
>JGI24721J44947_10003876_pt1 | contig 20998 bp, 20 predicted proteins | sample YelNatPaOPGAMG01_FD_44947 | JGI IMG/M metagenome (IMG submission 44947) | reverse complement strand
TTTCCGTAATCCACATTGTTGGAAAGGGCTGCTTCGGGAAACAAAGGCGAACCCGAGTCGTCATAAGGTGTACTGGCTAAAGACCAATTGTAAGGATTACTNAAATCAATGTTGGTTTGACTTGACTCAAAGTCATCAATATANACCGTTCCCTGTTTGCTGATGGAGCTTGAATGACCCGGAATCAGTTGTGCGTATTCTGCATTAAAGTTCACCGTCGAAGGCTTAGTGAGATTCAGCAGAGGAATTTTGTCCGCTAAATTGGTAAGCCATTGTGATTCGGTTCGGTAAGAGGTGTTTAATCCCCATATTGTGTTGGAAATTGGATCGCTTCCATAGTTTACGTTGGTAGTCAATGGCATCTCCGACAGATGCATGATGGTGCCACCAAGTGTAAAATCTTTGTTGAAGGCATATTCTAAATGAGCCCCCAGCAATGTTTTTCGTTGCAGGTTAAATAAGGATTGATTTTCCAATTTCACACTAATGTTGTTTCCGGAAGCTAATATGCTTTGATTTAGAATGGTAACGGTTCCCATGGTGTAGTCAACCACATAATCCTGATTTTCAATTAAAGTTTGACCACCGGCTGTGACAACCACTGAACCACGTGGAATATTCATGGCATTGAGTTGAATTTGAGATCCTGAAGTTCCTTTGTATTGGCCGGTTAGAAAAAATTTATTGCTTGTGCTGTATTGTTGAGCCGAAGTCAGAGTTGAATCGTAAAGTTGTTGAAAAACATACTGTTTGGCGATGGTCGGATTTCCGATTTTGGATGCCAGAAATTTACCAAATGGTTCGTTTTCGGGAAAAATAATGTAACCGCCATCCGAATAGACCGTAAACCCTTCCACATAATCGAAAATGCCATCGGGATGTGGCTGATTGTTGGCATTTAATCGATCTAAATTCATTACTTGCAATAACGGAATTCGATTGATATTTCCCACATTAATGTAATTGACGGCCGTTCCAGTGGAATCATTTTGATACAATATGTTCAATTGGAATTTGTCGGCTTGTATTTGTTGAGAACCAACGTAATAAACGTTTTTCATCATTAATTTCCAAAGAGGAATTGCAGGAGAAAAATTGGTGTTTTTAATTAATTTTACAATCAATGCTTGAGGTGCCGGCACGGGATCGGTTGAAAATTCTCCTACTTGATAGGTTTTCCCTCCATCAGTATATTCGTATGCAACGGCTAATACATCATCCGGGTTTAATTGCGATCGTAATGTGATGTATCCCAAGCTACTGTTCAAGGTATATTCAGAAGGATCGAGGCGTCGTGCACTTTCTAATTTTTCATAATCGTGGCTTCCGCTGATGCCATAACCGCCAAACTGTGCATCAAGCAGCGACATGGACGATTGAATATTTCTAACTCCATTGATGGCAGTTACTTCCTGGTACAACGAGTTGGAGGCATTGTCGGGATTTTGTATCAATGGATTTACCGCCCAATGGGCATTGGTCAGATTGGATGTTTCTCCCAAGTCGGCAAATCCTAAAATGTTTCTTGCCTGAGAGAAATCGCCGCGCTTGTTGGTTACCCAGATTTCAATGCGCGTAATGTTGATTCCTGAAGTCACATAAGGCAATTGATTCATCCATTGTTCAAAATGATTACGAAAATAGGAAGAAAGAAAAAAGTGACGATTGGCATCATACTGGTCAATTCGTAATCGGAATTTGGTGGTTTGTACGCCTCCCTGCGTGTTGATGGTTTGGGTTTGCGATTGTTGTTGAGAAGCAATGGCGACGACGTTGAGTTTTCCAAATTGCATTTCGGTTTTGATTCCGAATAGGGTAGAACTTCCATTGATCAGAGAACTGTTGAGCGGCATGCTTACGTTTCCGGCTTCAATCTTTTTGATAAAATCATCTTTATCGCCTTGATAATTGAGTTTGAGCATCTTTTGATCAAAGTCAAACGTGGATTCGGTGTTGTAGTTGAGGTTGAAATTGATTTTATCTCCTACTTTCCCGTTGACGTTGGCTTGAATTTTTTCGTTGAAATCAAATGATGGAGGTGGATTNCGCTGCGATGGAGTATATACCGGATTATTCACATAGTTTGTGCGAATTCCTAAGCCTACTTCTGCCGATCCTTGCATGTGGAGTTGAACGCCGCCTTTACCAAAAAGTTTATCAGCGGGGCCCAAACTGAATCCTGCATCGGTTTTGGCGAATTTTTGATCTTCTGTCTGTCGAACCGAGTCATTCAATTGCCGCCAATAGGATTGTGTTTCTTGTTGAAGCGAAAAGCGCATGTATTGAGCGCTGTCCATAACAATGGGTGAAACGATGTTTTGGTCTCCAACTTTNGTGTAAAAAATGTATTGTTGATTGGTNGGATCAAACACAAATCCTGAATTGATGTTTGATGGGTTTTTCAAATCTACCGGATATTTCTGAAGCAAATCCGCTGTGTCAACCGGAGCTAAATGGTTGACAGGAAAATGAAGTGTGGAGTCGTTGGTGGTTGACACTTCACGGGTTGCTTGAGAGGAACGAATGCTTTGCACGGTTGTTGGAGAGTTTACCCGCGTTTGGGCAAACAGCACAACGATGCTGACGAACGCTGAAAATAACAAGATTTTTTTCACCACCTAAGTTTGCTCTTTTTATGTTGCTATTCGTTTGTCTTTTTTTTAAGAATCCATTGGACAAAATGCACCCGATGGTTTGATTTTCAATGACAAGAAATCATTTACAATAGTTTAAGTGCCTGACGAATGGCTTCTTCCACCGAACATTGTGGATTGTTGGAAAATAGTTTTGTCAACACTTTTTGNGTCTGTAAGGGATTGAATCCTAAAAGGGTCAATGCAGTTAATGCTTCCTGTTTGACGGAGTTATCGGCAATATAATTTGGCGAGCTGCTATCAGCTATCTTCCCGATTTTATCTTTTAATTCGATGATGATGCGTTGTGCTGTTTTAATTCCAATTCCTTTGATGTTTTTGAGCGCTGCCGCATTTTCACCCATGATCACATTGACAAGCTCTTCCACAGACATTGATGACATCATCATTCGTGCTGTGTTGGCACCGACTCCTGAAACGGAGACNAGTTGAATGAATAATTCACGCTCAATTTTTCGTAAAAATCCGAAAAGTTGATAAGCGTCTTCTTTAATTGACTCATATACAAATAATTGAGCTTCTTTTTTATTTTCGAGCGACACATAAGTCGGCAGTGCAATATGCAGCAGATAACCAATTCCTCCGGTTTCGAGCGTGACGCTCATCGGCGTTAAATCAACAATATTTCCTTTAATGTATTCAATCATTTTATACTACTTAACGTACAATTTCAAATTCTCGTATATATTGCTCTTAAAAATAATCTTTTTTAGTGGCGCTCAAATAAGCTGTTCATTTGCTTTGTAAGGTCTTACTTGAGACTTCTTTTTGGTTTCAACGATTTGAATGTTAGTCCTTTTCGATATCTTTCAAATGTAAATCAATGGCATGGACGGAAATTAACAATTCTTGAATCGAAATGGCTAAAGAAATCAAAAGCAAAAGGACTGCTAATCCAAAAGTGACAGAGGCGAGGGTATTTAACCGAAAAAAATGAACAGCATACAAACAATGCATAGAAATAGGCTGCTTACGCCGTAAATTTGCATGTTTCGAATGAGATAAAGGCGTTTGCGCAGGTTATGAATTTGAGCCAAAATTTTTTCGGATGAATTGTTCAGATAATGATCACGTAAATTTCGAATCAGTTGTGCCAGCGTCAAGAAACGATTGGTAAAAGCCAACAAAATCAATGAAATGGCAGAGAAAAAGAGTGCGGGAGTGGTAATTGAAAGTGCTGTCATAAGGCAAAATGAATGAAAAAAGGTTTTTTTAATCGGCTGTTTTGTTCAAATGATGTGCTGATATCCAATTGGTTAAATCCACAAAATCATTCACGCTCAATTGCTCGGCTCGTTGATTCAATAGCGGTTGCTGTTCGACCACTGATCCAATGAGTGGTTTTAAGGCATTGTGTAACGTTTTTCTGCGTTGATTAAATCCTGTTTTGACCACTTGTTTGAAGAGTGTTTCATCGCATGATAATGTTTGGGTGCTGTTTCTCGTCAGGCGAATGACTCCGGATTTAACTTTTGGAGGTGGATCAAACAGCTCTTCATGAACGGTGAATAAATATTCAATATTGTAAAATGCTTGTAATAAGACACTAAGAATTCCGTAATGTTTATTTCCCGGCGGGGAAGCCAGGCGTTCGGCTACTTCTTTTTGAAGCATGCAGACAATGATTGGAATTTGGTTGCGATGTGGCAATAATTTGAAAAAAATTTGACTGGAAATGTTATATGGAAAATTGCCGATCAGGAAGAAATTTTGATGATTGAATAACTCATCGGGTGAACTCTGTAAAAAGTCGCCTTCAATGAGGGTTAACTTGGCAAAATGTTGTTTCAAAAAATGAACAGCTTCCCGATCAATTTCAATGGCTTTTAGGTGAATCAACTCTTTTTGAAGCAGAAAATGAGTTAAGACGCCCGTCCCCGGACCAATTTCGAGCACATTGGTCGGTTCGTTGATAGGCAGACTGTCAACTATCAGTTGGGCAATGTGCTGATCTTTCAAAAAGTGTTGTCCTAAATTTTTCTTTGCTCTTACCGGCTGCATGATTTTTTTGGTTCTTTGCGGTTGCGTTGTGAACGTATGGTTTTAATTCGATAAACAAAAATTGTATCTTTGCCTTTTCATTGTGAGGACAAAATTAGGCAGAATTTGTTGGATAATCTACATAAATTCAAGGATTAACACAATTGGAAGGAGCCAGTGAAACAAAAAGCGCTTTTAAATTACTTTCATTCAGGCGCATGGCCTTTTCCTGACGGTCTTGTCTCTACCATTGCCTCACATCACGGCAAAAGCGTTTCAAAACGTGTTGACGGTTGGAATGCATGCCAACGGATTAAAAAAATATTGTTGAATGAAAAGATTTGGAAAGTGGGCTCGATTGCGGATTATTCAGTTGATTGATTTTTTTTATTGGCCATTGTTTAGGAAATTTATTCCGGAATCTCTTTTTCGTTACATCTTTGCCGGCTCGGCCAATGTGGTGTTTGATTGGGTTCTCTTTGCGGTGTTCTATAATTTTGTGTTTCAAAAACAACTGGTTCATTTACCGTTTGTTGTGTTAACACCATACATTGCAGCTTTTATATCTACTTTCCCGATCTCTTTTTTTTCCGGTTTTCTTTTGTCCAAATACATCAGTTTTCACGGATCGCTTTTGCGCGGACGTGTTCAGTTGATACGTTATTTTCTGGTGGTGGGAGGTTGCATTTTGATCAATTATTTTGGATTAAAATTATTGGTAGGTCATTTTCATATTTTCCCGACTCCCGCCAAAATGATTGTGACCCTGTTCACTACGTTGTTCAGTTATGTAATGCAGCGAAATTTCACCTTCAAACATCATGACATCTCAATCAATCAACGATTTAATGCGTAACTTCGCATCTTCTTTTATGGGATTGAGAAATTGATCTTGTTCCTTTGCAAAGGCTTTTAAATAGGTTTTAAATGGGTTTTAAATTTTAATTTATACTTACATGTTTCCATTGTCATTGCCCGGCCTTCGGGTTGTTTCTTCCAATCAGTTTTTATTAATGGCAGGACCTTGTGTCATCGAAGGCGAATCGATGGCATTATCCATTGCTGAAAAAATCGTCGGATTAACTGAGAAATATCATATTCCATACATTTTTAAGGGTTCTTATCGTAAAGCCAATCGTTCACGCATCGATTCGTTTCGTGGCATTGGGGATGAAAAAGCATTACGCATTTTGGAAAAAGTCAAGAATACGTTTGATATTCCTGTTGTTACTGACATTCATTCCGAAGCTGAGGCCGCTTTGGCAGCCGAATTTGTTGATGTGTTGCAAATACCGGCTTTTCTATGTCGTCAAACGGAATTGCTTGAAGCCGCTGCCAAGACGGGACGTTGGATCAATATTAAAAAAGGGCAATTTTTATCGCCCGAAGCCATGCAATTTGCTGCTCAAAAAGTGGTTGATTCGGGTAACAATCACGTCATGCTGACGGAAAGAGGAACGACGTTTGGCTATCAGGATTTAGTGGTGGATTATCGAGGCATTCCGACCATGCAACAATTTGGCTATCCGGTTATTCTCGATGTCACTCACTCGTTGCAGCAACCCAATCAACATTCCGGAGTTACCGGTGGAATGCCGCATCTTATTGAGACCATGGCACGCGCAGGCATTGCCGTAGGAGTTGACGGAATTTTTCTTGAAACGCATCCCGAGCCGTCTAAAGCGCTTTCTGATGGCGCTAACATGTTGCCGTTAGATCAGTTGGAGTCATTATTAATCAAATTGACCGCATTGCGTCAAACCATTCTTGCCTTTTGAGTGTATTTAGTCAAATGGTTCTTCGTTTACAGGAGGACATCGCCGGCCAGCGTAAGGATCAAACTAAACAGCGCAAGCGCCATGATGATACTGCCAGTAATGATGTTGACAAAACGTAATCCTCTGATGTTGAATTTGTTTCTAAACAAATTGACAATGCTTGTCAGCGTAAACCACCAAATGGTAGCGCCAACTAAGATCGAAAACATCCCTACGGCCGATTCGAAAAATGAAGTTTGTGGATTGATAAAATTAAAACGGGCGTACAACGCCATGAGTAAAACAATGATGAGAGGATTGGAAATGGTTAATGCAAAAGAGGTTACTAAGTCTTGCATGTAACTTTCTTTGTTGTCCGCTCGTTTTGTTAATTGTCGAACAGGATTGGTTCTGAACAAATATAACCCGAAAAGAAATACAAATATGCTTCCAAATGTTTGAAAACCAAATTGATGAGCTTGAAGAAAATCAACAACAAAACTCATTCCGTAACCGGTAACAATGGCATAGAGCAAATCAGAAGCTGTGGCTCCCAATCCGGTGACAATGCCGTAGTATTTGCCTCTGTTCAGGGTGCGCTGAATTACTAACACGCCGATGGGCCCCATGGGTGCTGAGATGCAAATGCCAATAAAGATACCTTTCCAAATGGTTTCAATCATGATGCAAATATCGTAAATTTTTTTTAGCAATGTATTTTCATCTTCTTTCGTTTTTCTTACAAGCTGTTTTTGCCATTGAGATGGATACCTATTGCGATCCAAAAATAACATCTTTTTGTTTGAAATCAATTGATTCTTTAATATTTTAACATTTATCATTTACATTTATTCAATACGATGTCAGAGACCATACAAATTTTAGATCAAGGAACAAAAGAAGAGCAATATGTGAATTTGTTGCCCCAAATTTTTTCATTAGTATCGGGAGAAAAAGATCAAATTGCCAATTTTGCTAATGTGTCGGCGGCCTTAAAAGCTGCCTTTGATTTTTTCTGGGTCGGGTTCTATCGAGTTGTTGAGCAAGAATTAGTTTTAGGACCGTTTCAAGGNCCGATTGCCTGTACTCGCATTGCTTTCGGGAAAGGCGTTTGCGGTCAATCTTGGAAGCAGGCTTCCACCTTGATCGTGCCTGATGTCAATCAATTTCCCGGCCATATTGCTTGCAGTGCTTGGTCGCAATCGGAAATTGTCGTTCCTTTGATTGAGCATGATCGCGTCATTGCGGTGTTGGATATTGACAGTGATCGATTAAATGCGTTCGATGCGATTGATCAGTCTTATTTGGAAACCATGATGACTTATTTAGTTTGTTGATGAGACGGTTTGTTGTAGAAACACCAAAGCAAACGATGAGTGTAAATAAAAATTAAAATACATCGTCAATAGATTAAATAATATAAATTTAAAATGCAGCTAATGCTTTTTTTAGTGATCTGTTGCTTTTTTTCTTTTGGTTATCAATACGATATAAAATTTTAAAAAATGAATGAATAATGCGTGCACGGACACGATTTTTGTTATATGAAGAAAAGATGATAAATTAGCAACGTCAATAAAATCTTTCAAGATGAATTCAGAAAAGAAGATAACTATCAAAGACATAGCAAAGAAAGCGGGCGTATCAGCCGGAACGGTGGACCGTGTTTTGCATAATCGTGGTGAAGTGTCCGAAAAAAGTAAAGAAAAGATAAAAAAAACGTTGGAAGAGCTCCATTATGAACCAAATGTGATTGCCAGTTCTCTATCGGCAAAAAGGATTTTTAAGTTTATTACGCTCATTCCTTCGTTCAATGCGGGTGATTATTGGGAAGAGTGGATAAAGGAATTGATCGGATCATTGCTGAAATTGCAAAATTCAATGTGTTTGTTGAAAAACGTTATTTCAATCAGTTTGATGCACAATCGTTTTTTTCAGCCATGGAAGAACTGGAAGATGCCGAATGCCATGGCGTCATGTTTTCTCCTATTTTGAGAGATAAAAGCATTCATTTTACGCAAAAAATGAAACAACGTGGCATTCCGGTGGTTTTCATTGATTCACAAATAGAGAATGCCGATTTTTTGGCCTATTTTGGACAACCTTCTTTTCAAAGTGGTTACGTTGGAGCCAAATCGTTGATGCTTCAAGTGAAAGATAATCAAAATGTTTTGTTGTTCAGGACGTTGAGAAAAGGTTTTATCGGAGCGAATCAAACGTTGCAGCGGCAGGAAGGATTTTTGTCATTTCTGAGTGAATATCGTCCCAATGTTTCTGTCATCAATGTCGAGTTGCAGGCCGGAAATCCCGAACTTAATGAACTGTTGATGCGTCAGGCGTTTGACGAACGAAATAACGTTGGTGCGGCTGTTATCTTCAATTCAACGGCTTATAATATTGCTTCTTTTATTGAACATTCCAATATTCATGATGTGGTGTTGTTGGGTTATGATGCGTTGGAACGAAATGTGCATTATTTGAAACAGGGACAAATTTCCATGTTGATTGCTCAACGTCCCCAATCTCAAAGCTACAATGCGCTCAAAGCCTTGTTCAATTTTGTTGTCCTAAAGCAATCGGTGAATCATATCAATTACATGCCTATTGATTTGCTTTACAAGGAAAATATTGATTACTACATCAATTATCAGCCATTTTGACAGCGTCTTCTACCCGAGTGGATTCATTACGTGCCGGTTGCTGAAAATGAGTCATCGACGGATGTTGTAGGGACTTGATTCGTCCAAATGCCTTTGATTATTTTTCCTGTCAATGTTTAATAACTTGATAGCGAGTATTTTATTAACTTCTTTTCTTTCTTACCATTTGATTTTCAGACACTTCTGTTTCGGATCCATGTTCGCCGTGCAATTTTTATTTTTTTTCATTTGTTTGGTAATAAATTGAATATCAATTGAATATAAATTACAAAAAGTTGATATTTTGACTTGAAAAATTTGTTTTTTAAGAAAAGAAGTGTTATATTTACGAAGTAATAAAAGGGAATTGGAAGGAATAGAAAGTCGAAATGAGTCAAGAAAAAAACATGGAAGACGGTTTTTTGATGAGTTTGGTTGGGATCATTTCCTTTGTTTGAAGATGTCATTGTTTGATTACCCAGATAAAATAACCAGAATTCAACAAAGTGAATTCACAAAATGAAAAAATTATGGAAAATGAAGTAGTGTCAATGCCACGCATTGGTGATAGAGCACCGGAATTCAAAGCTGTTACCACACAGGGTGAAATTCATTTCCCCGTTCAATATCGTGGAAAATGGGTCATTCTTTTTAGTCATCCGGCTGATTTCACGCCGGTGTGTACTTCCGAATTTATGACATTTGCCACGATGGAAGAACAGTTTGAAGCAGCTAATTGTAAGTTAGTTGGCCTTTCCGTTGATGGTTTGTACAGTCATATTGCTTGGTTGCGAACCATCGAAGAAAAAATTGAATTCAAAGGGATGAAACATGTGGAAGTCAATTTTCCGTTGATTGAAGATATTACGATGGAAATTGCGCACAAATATGGTATGATTCAACCCGGAGAAAGCAGTACAAAAGCGGTTAGAGCTGTTTTTTTTATTGATCCGAAAGGAATAATCCGCGCCATTATTTATTATCCGTTGAGTTTAGGACGCAATTTTGAAGAGCTTTATCGTGCATTGATAGCTATGCAAACAGCTGATACGTTCAATGTGGCTACCCCGGCCGATTGGCAACCGGGAGATGATGTGATTGTTCCGACAGCCGGTTCATGTGGAACAGCCAGAGATCGTATGCAAGGAAAAGAAGACATGACGTGCCATGATTGGTTCTTCTGTACCAAAAAATTGGACAAAGAAACGCTTTGGCAAAATGTACTTAAATAATTGTTTATCAATTTTTTATTTTTCTTAAAATGGGTTTGATCATTCCGTTTTTCCCAACGTTTCATTGTTGAAATGTAACACAAAGTCGTTTTGATTTGAATCAAAACGACTTTTTTTGATTTTGTATCACAAGAATAACAAGGATCTGAACTAACTTTGTCTTTTGTTTTGAACAATCGGCATCATGCAACGGAGGAGATTTTTCACGTGTTTGCGTCATTGTTTCAAATGAAAAGAAAAAGCTTAATACAACGATTAACTTGTTTATTAGCAATAAAATAAATATTGTGGATGATATCCCTCCCGCATCATCAACGGCATAAAAGATTGGAAGATGAACCTCCATTTCTTTTTTGTCTCCGAAAAAAAAATCATGATCCATTTAACGTTTGCGCTTTTTTGAAGTCTAAAGGACAATGAATCGTGTTAAATCAATCCTGTAAGTAAAAGGTTTGATTTAGCAAATGAAGATATCATGCTTTTTTATCATAGGATATCAATAAGATAGTCGAAAATTAATTTTAATTGGAATATGGATTTTCCCTTAGAACGCATTGAGTTTTTGGAACAATTTTTTGAGAATGCAGCCAGTTTGTTTCCTGAACATGTCGCAATTGAATTTGAAGATCAGAAATATACATACGAAAAAGTAGATAAGTTGGCGAATCAATTGGCCTCCTTTCTTCAGGAACAGGGAGTGAGACCGGAAGAAAAGGTGGCTATTTGTCTGCCTCGTACATGGGAGGTTTATCTTTCCATGTTAGGCATTTTAAAAGCGGGTGGGGCATATATTCCCATTGATCCAGAAGCGCCGGGCGAACGCGTACAATTTATCATGCATGATTCGGATGCCAAAATGCTTATTACAAGCGATGAGATCATGGAACGAATTGCTTCTCAAGTGAGTGCCTTTCCTATTTTCAACGTGAGTCGCAATTTGTCATTGTTGGCGAAATATCCCGATTACAAACCATTGGTGATTAACCGATCGACTCAGGATTTGGTGTATATCATTTACACGTCAGGAAGCAGCGGTGAACCGAAAGGTGTTTTGTTGGAGCATCGAAATGTGATTAATTATGTTTTGGGTGCACAAACCATTTATCCATTAACTCAAAATGATCGTGTTTTACAGGGCTTTTCTGTTTCGTTTGACGCATCGGTGGAAGAGATTTGGGTGCCGTTTTCGGTGGGTGCAACCGTTGTGGTCGGAACGTTTGACATCATGCGTTCGGGAGATCAATTTGCATCAAAATTAAATGAGTTGAACATTACTTTTTTATCTTGTGCTCCCACATTACTCTCTATGGTGCATGAGGATATTCCTTCATTGCGCATTTTGATTTTTGGAGGCGAGGTGTGCTCCAACGATATTGCCCATCGATGGTGTAAACCTGGAAGAACGGTTTACAACACGTATGGACCAACGGAAGCTGCTGTCATTGCCACGTATGCGATCTTAGATCCAGATCAACCGGTTACGATCGGTCGTCCGCTGGTTGGATATGATGTGTTGGTGGTGAATGAAAATTTAATGAAAGTAGCCGAAGGAGAAGAAGGTGAAATCCTCATTGGAGGTGAAAGTGTGGCGCGGGGTTATTTGCATCGCGATGATTTAACGCATGAAAAATTCATTGAAACAGATCGGTTTGACGGTCAATGGAAACGTTATTACCGTACGGGAGACTTGGCAAAATACAATTCGAATGGCGAATTAATTTTTATGGGAAGAGCCGATGCACAAGTAAAAGTGCGAGGTTTTCGGGTTGAACTGGCGGAAATTGAAGGATTGTTGCTACAGATTGAAGGTATTCGGGCAGCGGCTGTTGCGTTGGATGCAACGACACAACAATTGGCCGCATATGTGGTAGTTGATCCTTCAGCGAACATTGACAGGGAAGCCATTGCCGGTTTGTTGCGGTTGAAATTGCCTTATTACATGATTCCTTCCACGTTGGATGTGATTGATCGCTTGCCAATGACTACCAGTCAAAAAATTGATCGAAAAAAATTGCCTGCTCCAAAAACGCCGCTGACTCATGTTCAGAATAAAACCATCATTCCTCCCGTTTCGCATCTGGAAAAGGAGATGGTTGCCATCATGGCTGCCCATTTCAAAAGAGACCATATTTCAATGGACGATCATTTTTTCAATGATTTAGGGGGCCATTCATTGTTGGCTGCTTTGATTGTGTCGGACATGCGTAAAATTCCTTTGTTTGAAAACATGTCGGTGGTAGATGTGTATAAACATCCGGTTTTAGCGGATTTAGCCACAGAGTTGCAGACAAGAGTTTCAAATCAGGCCGGTAAGAAACAAACTGCCGCAGCGCGAGAGCGTCCCATTTATAAGCCGTCATCGTTGCGTTACTATACGTTTGTGTTTTTTCAGGGCATCGCCTTGATTTTTTTGTTTTTCCTTTTTGGAATTGAATGGTTAGGGCCGTTCTTTGTCTATTCCTATTATTATCAGGCTGACAACGGAGTCGTTCATTCTATGTTCACTATGTTGTGGATGTACTTTATTTTGATGCCGACACTTTCATTGTTTGCCATTGGATTCAAATGGGCTGTCATTGGACGCATCAAGCCCGGAAAGTATCCATTATGGGGCAGTTATTATTTCAGGTTTTGGATTGTCGATAAGGTGATTAACATTGCTCCTATCAATTATTTTACAGGAACTTCCATTTTGAACGGTTTTTTGCGTGCGTTAGGAGCTAAAATTGGGAAAGACGTTTACATCAATACCTCTGCCATTTCTGCATTCGATTTGTTGACGGTGGGCGATCATGCAAGTATTTGTACTGATACTCACCTGCGTGGTTACACGATAGCCGATGGTTATTTGTATATCGGGACTATTGACATCGGGGAAGATTGTTTTGTGGGAACTCGATGTTACATAGCTCAAAATTCCAAAATGGAAAGCAATTCATCCATTGACGATTTAACCTTGGTGTCGGAAGGAATGGTGATTCCTGCCAATGAACATTGGTCTGGTTCNCCGGCTGTCAAAAAAGCAGTCAATGGGAAACAAGAGCATCAACGAATTTGGTCAACAAGGAACACGATTTTGTTTTTTATCAGCATTTTTTTGATTCCATTGCTTACTATGATGGCTTATTTCCCTGGATTAATGTTAATTACCCATTTGACCTACATTTCGGAAGGAGTACATTTCTTATGGTCAACCATTGGTGTCGGATTTTCCTTTGTGGTGCTGTTGATCGTGATCATTACAACGCTGAAATGGATTTTATTGGGCAACATCAAAGAAGGGCGCTATCGGGTTAGCAGTCTGTTTTATTACAAAAAATGGTTTTTTGATCAATTAATGAAGTTAAGTCTTCAAGTGATCGGTACTATTTACACCACTCTTTATTTGCAATTATGGTTTAAGCTGTTGGGTGTAAAAATGGGAAAACGGGTAGAAATTGCTACGGTGGAATTTATTTCACCCGATTTGTTGGAGACGGGCGACGAATGTTTTCTGGCCGATTCCGTTTCAGTAGGTGCATCACACGTGCGTAACGGCTACATCACCATTGCTAAAGCGCGCATCGGTAATCGCACTTTTGTCGGCAACAGTGCAGTGGTTAGCCCGGGTTCAAAGTTTGGAAATGATGTATTGGTGGGAGTTCTTTCCAAAATGAGCGATGATAATCTGCCCGCTAAAGACGGAACATCCTGGTTTGGTTCTCCGGCTGTTTTCTTACCACAACGCGATGTGAATCATGATTTTTCACTTCGTCAAACTTATAAGCCGACACGGTGGTTGTTTTTCCTCCGTTATTGCATTGAGTTTTTTCGGGTCACACTGCCAGCTACCTTTTTTATTGCTCTGGCTGCTTTAATCACCTATGTAGCTTCATATTTGCAAGTTACAAAATCGTTGGGCGAGTTGTTTTTAATCTTTCCGTTCCTTTATCTTGGCGCTGCCATTTTAGGCACCTTGATCATGACGGTATTCAAATGGCTGATCATAGGCAAATACAAACCTGCCAAAAAACCCTTATGGAGTCATTATGTTTGGCGCAGTGAGTTGGTAACCGGTGTGTACGAAAATTTTTTAGTCCTCTTTTTCTTAAATATTCTAACCGGAACGCCGTTTATTAAATATCCTTTGCGTTTACTCGGATCTAAAATAGGGAAAAAACCTTGTATGTTTACAACCCAAATTACTGAATTTGATCTTGTTCATTTGGGCGACAATGTCACGGTCAATGATAACTGCACTTTGCAAACGCATTTGTTTGAAGATCGGGTGATGAAAATGTCGTATGTTGACATTGATAACGATTGCAGCGTTGGAGGAATGNCCGTGGTTCTTTATGATTCGAAGATGGAAGAGAAGTCCATTTTGGAACCTCTTTCTGTGTTGATGAAAAGTGAAACTTTGCCGGCGAATCATATTTTTAGAGGTGTACCGGCCAATCCTGTTGAGCGCTAAAATGATTGATTGCTTGACGATTCGTTTCTTTGCGGTATCTTTCTTGAAGTAAAAACTATTTTAAAGGATATGGATTGACTTTTTCCGATTCGTATCCTTTTTTTTTGTTCATCAAAACAGATTGTGATTGATTCTTTTTATCTTTGTTTGATCATTATTGATCGCTTTGAATCAAATGGAATCATCAATGTTTTCTTCTCTATTGACAGCGCTTTCGGGCAGTGCAGCAGCTACCAGAATGCTGCAGGAGGGGATTGTCAAAAGGCTTTCCGAAAAGAGTGTGATTGTGCATGAAGGTCAATATTTTGATTCCATTCCCATCTTAATGGATGGCTATGCCAAAATGGTGATGCAACAGGATAGCCGCAGTTTCATGCTTCAATACATCACTCCGGTTCGATGTTGTGTAATGCCTTATTCAGCAGTGAACAGGCAGGTGCAGAGTCGTATTGGCATTGTAGCAGAGACCGATGTGGCGGTGTTGTATGTTTCGACCGAAAAAATATTGAAATGGATATGTGAATATCCTTCATTGAACGAATGGTTGCAGTATCAATACAATGATTACGAACAGGTTATGCTTTCTGTTGTCCAACAACTTCTTTTTGATGATTTAGAGTCTCGATTGCTTCATTTTTTAAACGAAAAAGCGCGCCTATCTCGGACGACGATGCTGGTAATAAAACACAAAGAGATTGCTGCCGAAATTGGAAGCGTGAGAGAAGTCGTTTCCAGAACCCTCAAAAAACTTGAAAAAGAACATAAAATAATTCAGCACGAACATGCTGTTGAACTTTTATCCTTTTAAGTGACTAAAGTCACTGAGAAACCTTTCTCAATCGCTTATTTTTGTGAAAATTTATTTTCCGTCAACTTATTTATTGAATTTTCCTTGTTGATTTCTCAAAGCAGTTTTCATTGATTTTTCTTCTGATAAAGGGGTTTGATGTTTTTCTTACCATTAAATTTTACTTTTTATGCGATCTAAAAGTTCATTTGCAGTGCTAATCTTTTTCGTCATCGTTATTTTAGGTGTCATCATTTCTTTTGGGATGATTGGAGACCAAAATAGCGTTGGGTTGGAATGGAGTTTTGCCGTGACGTTGGTATTGGCGTTGATCATTTCCAGTGCAATCAAGGTAGCAAATCCGTGGGATCGGGCTGTCGTGTTGCGCTTAGGAAGTTTTCATGCGTTAAAAGGGCCTGGTTTGTTTTTTATCATTCCGGTCATTGATACTATTCCTTATTGGATTGATACACGCGTTATTACCACTTCATTCAAAGCTGAAAAAACATTGACCAAGGATACCGTTCCGGTCGATGTAGATGCCGTTTTGTTTTGGCAGGTGCTCGATGCCAAGAAAGCCGCTTTGGCAGTTGCTGATTATCAGTTGTCCATTCAATGGGCATCGCAAACTGCGTTGCGCGATGTCATTGGGAAGACCATTTTGTCTGAAATGCTCGAAGGAAGAGACAAAATCAGTTCCATTCTTCAAACGATCATTGATGAGCGTACCGAACCTTGGGGCATTCGTGTCAATTCGGTAGAAGTGAAAGATGTGTTGATTCCTTCCGCCTTGGAAGATGCCATGTCGATGCAGGCACAAGCCGAAAGAGAAAGACAAGCGCGTGTGATTTTAGGAGATTCTGAAAGGCAAGTAGCACAAAAATTCGAAGAAGCTGCCTTGTCTTATGCCAATAATCCGGTAGCGCTCCATTTGAGAGCCATGAACATGTTATACGAAGGATTAAAAGAAAATTCAACCATTGTGATTGTGCCGAGTACTGCCATTGAGACAATGCAGTTGGGTGGACTTTCAGGGGTCACTTCCTTAACAATGGAATTGGAAAAAGACAAGAAGAATAAGAAGGAAAAGGGAATCAATCCATCCTCTGATCTTTCATCTCATATTTGAAATTAAATATTATTGAGTTTCAGTTGTTTGTTATTGTTTAATGATTTAAATTGATTTGTTATGAAAAAGAATGTTGGAGCAGCTGATAAGGTGATACGTATTATCATTGCTGCCTTGTTAGTTATTTTGTATTTTGCCAATGTGGTTCACGGCACATTAGGAATTATTTTACTGATCGTTGCCCTTGTTTTGTTGATCACTGCTTTTACCGGCTTTTGTGGACTTTATGTCTTGTTTGGCATTTCGACCTGCAAAAAAGAGAAGAAAAAATAACAAGCGCCTCATCATGTATTCTGTGCAAAAACCATTAAAATCATTGAAATATGGAAAAGAATGTGGTGGCAAAAGTGATGCCCAACGGTCCGATTATGATATCCGGTGAAGTTCATATTGTTTACAAAGACGGAAAAGAAGAAACAAAAAGCAATGTTGCTTTTTGTCGTTGTGGTCATAGCAAAAACAAACCGTTTTGTGACGGTTCTCATGCCAAAGTAGGATTTAAAGATGAGTAAATAGGGTCAATAAGGAGTTGATGATGCTAAATGATTGTTCACTCCGATGTGGCATCGTTATTTTTTAATCCATCAACATAGAAAGATGGGAGGTTTCCTCCTGTCTTTTTATGCTTTGAAACTGATTCAACCGAATGAATGTTTATTGCTGACAAGGTTTGCATTGTTCCAAAAGTGAGATGAATGAATGCTAATAATCCATTTGTCAGAAAGATGATCAAAGAGAATAATGTATGAAACGAGAAAAAAAATAGCTCATGCTCAAGAGACTGTTTATTAGGTGAGTTGCAACCATCCTTAGCGTTAAAAAATACATTAAACCTATGAAAGATTTATTGACTAAAAAACACGTTACAGCCTTGAATCCATCGAACGAATGGTTGAGATGGATAGCGTTAATTATGGTTTTATCCTTTACTACAATGGCTGAATCAACGAATTGGGTAAGCGTAAAAAATTTTGGGGCAATTGGCGATGGCAAAACGATGGACACGCAGGCTATCAATCAAGCGATTCGTCATGTGTCGGAGCTGGGAGGCGGAACGGTTTTCTTTCCGGCAGGGACTTATCTGTCCTATTCGATTGAACTGAAAAACAATATCACTCTTCATCTGGATGCGGGAGCTGTGTTGAAGGCAGCCGAACCCACCCAAAAAGCTGGATATAATTTGCCCGAAAAGAACGATTTTAGTCAGTATCAGGATTTTGGTCATAGTCATTGGAAGAATGGATTACTTTGGGGCATCGGCTTGCATGATGTGACGATTGAAGGAGAGGGTATGATTGACGGCAGCGGGCTTTCAAAGGCTGATGTTCCGCCAACATACGGCGGAGATAAAGCGATCAGCTTAAAATTGTGTCGAAATGTCTTGTTGCGAGATCTCAAAATGTATCGTTGTGGTCATTTTGCTTTGTTGGCTACGGTGTTGATAACATGACGATTGATCAATTGCTCATTGATACGAATCGTGACGGCCTCGATGTAGATGCTTGCAGGAACGTGAGAATATCCAACTGTTCCGTCAATTCGCCTTACGATGATGCCATTGTTTTGAAAGCTACCTATGCATTGGGATTTTTCAGAAATACCGAAAATGTGACTATCTCCAATTGTTATGTAAGTGGATATAATCTTGGCACCGTGATGGATGGTACGTTTCAACCCTACAAACCTACGCCTGGATCGTATGCTCCCACCGGAAGAATTAAAATAGGAACCGAATCCAGTGGGGGATTTCACAATATTGCCATTTCCAATTGTGTTTTTGATCAATGTTTTGGATTAGCGCTTGAAACTGTGGATGGTGGTGATTTGGAAAATGTAACGGTATCTAATGTGGTTATGCGGGACATATATGCCGCCCCGATTTTTTTATGTTTAGGTGCACGCATGCGAAGTCCCAAAGGAACGCCCATTGGCAGGTTACATCGCATTTTAATTGATAATGTACAGGTTTATCGTGCTAACTCCAACTATGTCTGTCTTTTCAACGGGTTGCCGGGACATCCGATTGAAGATGTGAAATTAGATAACATCTCCATTTATTATCAGGGTGGAGGAACACAGCAGCAAGCCAATCTTGTTGTGCCAGAAAAAGAGAATGCTTATCCCGAACCGACGATGTTTGGCGATTTGCCGGCTTCGGCATTTTACATTCGACATGCCAATGATGTGCAAATGAATCACATCGATGTGTATTTTATGAAATCGGATGCACGTCCGGCAGTGGTTTTGCAAGATGTGCACGGCATTAGCTGGAATGATCTTCGGTTGCATAAAGGGTGCGAAGCATCTCCATTTTCATTAACCAATGTATCCGACTTTGAAACATTTCATTGTAAAAACATTCCAGATACACTTATGACACATGTCAATCAATTAAATTATTGAATAATGCAGCATTCTTTGTGATGTGAGAAGTGGAATTCTCTTTTCAACCTTCGCGGCAAGTTGCTCAGTGAAGGTTTTTTTTGTGCATTTTTGAATAGGTTCTATTTCTGAAATAAAATTGCTATTTTTTGAAACAAAAATGAAAGGGATATGCAAAAGTGAGCATGATCTTTGCATCATTGAATTCTATGTGAAACCTTTCATCTTTCTTACATGTCCAAACATTATTTGTACCGCGTTATTTTTGTTGCCATCATCGGTGGCTTTCTTTTCGGATTAAACATGGCAGGCATTTCAGGCGCCGTGCATTCCATCCAAAATTTCTTTACATTAAGCGACAATGGCATTGGCATCGTCGTAAGTTCATTAACCCTTGGCTGTTTGGTTGGAGCGTTATTCACCGGAGCCATCGCCAATCAATTGGGTCGAAAAAAAGTATTCATTTACATTGCCCTGCTTTTTGCCCTTTCTTCGTTAGGATGTGCTTTATCACAATCGAGTATGCTGTTAGTGCTATTTCGGGTCATTGCCGGTATTGGTGTAGGCGCGGTATCCGTAGTGGGACCGATGTATATATCGGAAATTGCTCCCGCTCATCAACGGGGCAGATTGGTTTCCTTTAATCAATTTGCCATTGTAATTGGTATCTTATTGGCTTATGTCATCGATTATTGGTTGCTCGACATGGCTAATTCGTGGCGTTACATGCTCAGTATCCCATTCTTTTTTAGCATGCTGTTTTTGTTCCTATTGGTAAAGTTTCCTGAAAGTCCGCGTTGGCTGATTGCTCATAATAAAGAAGATGAGGGATTGGAAGTTTTATCTAAAGTAGTGGGCGTTGAAGAAGCAAAGATGGCAACTGAGGAGATTCGACAATCGCTCAAGATGGAACAAAGCAAGGAGAAAGTACAATTCAAAGAAATCTTTCAGGGCAAGGTTGGTAAATTGTGCTTCTGGGTACTTTATTAGCTGCCTTTCAACAAATCACCGGTATTAATGCGGTGGTAAATTATGCGCCCATTATTTTTGCCAAAACAGGTATTGGCGGACATCAAGCATTGCTTCAATCGGTGTTGGTCGGGTTTATCAATTTCTTGTTCACCATCGTGGCGTTGTGGTTGGTTGACAGTCGCGGACGTAAAGTACTGCTTTTGTGGGGAGCCGGCGGCATGACGTTGTCTTTGGCTTATTTGGCATTCTCTTTTGCTTTTGGATGGAGTCCTATCGGAATCCTGATTTCCCTGCTAAGTTACATTGCCTTCTTCGCTGCATCGTTTGCGCCGGTGATGTGGGTGGTTACTTCCGAGATGTATCCTAACCGCGTACGCAGTCATGCTCTCTCATTTTCCACTGCCATCAGTTGGGGATGTACCTTTTAACGGTTCAATTTTCGCCCTGGATATTGAATCATTTTGGTGGTGGCGTTCTTTTTGGCTTCTTCGGTTTGTTCAGTCTGTTAGCCCTTGTGTTTGTATGGGTATTTATCCCTGAAACCAAAGGTAAAACATTGGAACAAATTGAACAGGAAATTGTGCGACACTAATAGCGAGACGAAAGGCTGAAGGAGTTAAGGCTAAAGGGGTTAAGGGAATCTGAAACTGCAAGGCAATAGGGAACTTCAAAGGCAATAGAAACAGCCAGGCTGAAGGTGTTAAGGCTAAAGGTGTTAAGGGAATCTGAAACTGCAAGGCAATAGGGAACCTCATAGGCAATAGAAACAGCCAGGCTAAAGGAGTTAAGGCTAAAGGTGTTAAGGGAATCTGAAACTGCAAGGCAATAGGGAACTTCAAAGGCAATAGGCAATAGTAATTGGTTAATTTACAGATTCATTGTCAACTGTCAATTGTCAACTGTCAATTGTTGAAGGCAATAGAAACAGCCAGGCTGAAGGTGTTAAGGCTAAAGGTGTTAAGGGAATCTGAAACTGCAAGGCAATAGGGAACCTCATAGGCAATAGAAACAGC
>JGI24721J44947_10003868_pt1 | contig 21031 bp, 17 predicted proteins | sample YelNatPaOPGAMG01_FD_44947 | JGI IMG/M metagenome (IMG submission 44947) | reverse complement strand
GGCTTGTCAGAACAAAAATCGCGAAAACATTCCCTCAGGTCATTGTGCAAGACCCTGCAGCACCACCTGCGTATGGAGCAGTTCTACTTGCACTGAAACGATTGAAACCACAAACAGCTTCATGAAAGGATTGACTCGATGAATGTGAAAATCCTCTGCTTAGTCGCCTTGCTGATATGCGCTCTCATGGTGCCCCTGGCGCCACAGGGCACCATTGGTGCCAGCTATACCAGCGGCCTATCAGCATTAGCGGTTGANCCCTCTTCAGGTGACGCCTTCTCTTGCGAGCCAGCAAATGGCGGCAATGGACTGGATGAATCCNATCCATGGGTNCTTTCGACTCTTCNTCAATTAAGTCTTGAAGAGAAAGTTGCACAAATGGTGATGCCAGCAACGAATGGTATTTTTATGAATGAGCAGAGTGACAGCTACCANCGTCTTGTACATCTTGTGAGAGACCGCCATGTCGGAGGGATAATATTTTTCCAGGGTGAAGTTTTTGAAACGGCGATGCTGATCGACAAACTCCAATCATTAGCGAGGGTGCCGCTATTGATCTCGGCTGATTTTGAGTGGGGACCTGGAATGCGTATCCACCGCTCGACCACCTTTCCGCCTGCGATGGCAATTGCAGCGACGCGTAATACCACCTATGCATACAAGGTTGGAGAAGCTACGGCTCGGGAGGGACGTGCACTTGGAATCCATCAGAACTATGCGCCGGTCGTTGATATCAACAGCAATCCTGAGAATCCGATTATTAACATAAGGTCGTTCAGTGATAACAAGGAAGTCGTCTCGCATTTTGCGAAAGCTTTCATTGAGGGAACACAGAAAGGAGGAATGCTTGCGACCGCAAAACATTTCCCCGGACATGGTACTACGAGCATCGACTCGCATGCAGAACTTCCGGTCCTTCACTTGAATCGGCGTGAACTTGAATCCGTTGAGCTCGCACCGTTCCGAACCGCTATACAGAGCGGCGTTCTCTCGATCATGGTTGGTCACCTTGCGCTGCCATCAATTGATAGCGTCGCCGGTTTGCCTTCAACTCTTTCGAAAAACGTTATAACGGGTCTGCTTCGCGACGAGATGGGATTCAAGGGGTTAATTGTCACTGATGCGATGAGCATGGGAGGGGTGACAAGAATGTATTCCACCGCGGAAGCTGCTGTCAAAGCAGTCCAGGCTGGTGTCGANATGGTGCTTTTGTCGCCCGACGATGATCGAGCGATTGATGCGATTATTGCGGCGGTGAGACTTGGNGTGATCCCTGAAACTCGGATCGATGAATCTGTAAGACGTATCCTCGCTGTAAAGAAGTGGTTAGGTCTCGATAAAGAACGCGAGGTTCGATACGATGATCTATTTCGTGATGTTGCGGCTCGGAGGCACCAGCTCCTTTCCGAGGAAATCGCACGGAATGCTGTAACCATTGTGAAGAATGATGGGATGATAGTTCCTCTTGAATCCGCCAAAGCGGAATCAAAGCCCATCGCTATCCTATCGATTTCCGACAGCAACGATCCAAATGCAGGTGATCTTTTCATCAGCGAAGTCAGATCTCGATATAACAACCTTCTGGTTGGTAAGGTTGATTTATTGACGACTTCAGAAGAGATGCAGCAGCTGCAGGACATAGCACGGAACGCAGAGCTCCTTCTCATTCCTGTGTATGTGAAGATTCGTGCTGGCAAGGGGACGATTTCTTTGCCGGTGAATGCGAAAAAATTCATCAGGAGGGTTCTATCCTTTCATAAACCTGTTGTGGTTGTATCTTTTGGCAATCCATATATCCTTTCTGATTTTCCTGAGGTAAATGCATACATAGCTGCCTACAGCGATGCTGATGTGATGGTGCGAGCAGCGGCACAAGTTCTTTTTGGGGAAGCAGTGTCAACGGGGACGCTTCCTATCTCAATCCCGGGTGTTGCAAGATTCGGTGAGGGTATTAAACTCCCCCAGGTGAATTTGCGTTTCGACGCCCCTGAGGTTGCTGGCTTCAACCGCGAAAAGCTCGACCGTATTAATGAGATCGTCACAAGAGCAATTCAAGACAGTGCCTTCCCGGCAGCGGAAGTAGTGGTTGTGCGGAACAATATCGTCGCGTTTCATAAAGCATTCGGCTCATACGACTATTCGCTCTTCTCTCGTGATATTGATGAATCAACAATGTTTGATCTTGCTTCGCTGACGAAGGTCATTGCAACAACCTCGGCTGTGATGAAACTCTATGACGAGAAGAAGATCGATCTTGATGCACCTGTAGTGANGTATATNCCTGANTTTGGACAGAATGGTAAAGAACATGTGACGATTCGAAATCTCCTGCTTCACAACAGCGGTTTGCCTGCATGGAAAAAATTTTACTTGACCTGTACAACGCCGGAGCAGCTCATAGATTCAGTTTATGCCCAGCCGTTGATCTACCGAACCGGAGATTCCACGGTTTACAGCGACCTTGGATTCATTACACTCGGAAAGGTTGTGGAGAAGATCACTGGCGTGCCTCTTGATAAGTATGTTGCGAAGGAATTCTTCGAGCCGCTAAATATGACGCACACAATGTTTAATCCTCCCAGATCTATCTGGGATCACATCGCGCCGACGGAATATGATAGTGTTCTGCGCCATGAGTTAGTGCGTGGGGTAGTGCATGATGAGAATGCTTATGTGCTTGGGGGAGTCTCAGGCCATGCGGGGCTATTTTCAACAGCGCTTGATCTTGCAAAGTTTATGCAAATGCTCATGAATGGTGGCACCTACGGTGGACGGCGGTATTTCAATGAAAACACTGTGAAGCTGTTCACCACGAGGGGATCGAAATCAAGCACGCGTGCACTTGGGTGGGATACAAAATCGCCAGTCGGGTCATTAGCAGGTAACCTTTTTTCGCCAAATTCGTTTGGACATACGGGGTTCACAGGGACAATGATCTGGGCGGACCCTGAAAGAAATCTCTTNGCGATTTTCCTGACAAATCGTGTCTATCCCACTCGTGNTAATGCGAAGATTCAACAGGTTCGNCCAAGATTGTATGATGCTGTTATCGAAGCGCTGGAGCCAGGCCTACCAGCCGGTGCGGAAGAGCGTCGCTGAGAATTCTCACGACAAGATTCAATAGTGGAGGAAGGGGAAGGAATTTTACCTATGCCTTATTGTCCAAGATGCGGGGCTGAATATCGCGAGGGGTTCGAGATATGCCCNGATTGCCAGGAACCTCTTGTTGATGAGTCCGCCTTCGGCGCAGNAGAATTAAGTGTGCCGANGCTGACCTGCGAGAATTGTGGCGAAGAGTATCCTGAGGACGCAGAATACTGTCCGCATTGTGGTGCACTTTCATTNAATGCAGAGGAAGATTGGTGCATTGTTCATGGAGATAGAGTGGCTGAAAGTGTCTGCATTATTTGTCATGCGCCGGTTTGCNNTGAATGTCGCACGCTGGTTGGTGGGAGGACTCTCTGCCCGGAGCACTCCGATGTTGAGTTAATGCAAGATTGGGCGATGGTGTTGAAGACCTACGATGCAATGAAAGCCAATGGCGCAAAAGCGCGGCTTGAGGAAGAGGGGATTCCTGCGCAAATCTACAAACTCGGTGAGCTTTTTCTTTTTGCGATGGATGGCATGCGTAATGGCATTGCGCCGCTTGGACCCGGTACTGCTCCACTGAAGGTTTTTGTCCCTGTGGATCGATATGATGAAGCTGTGGAGATATTAATTGACACCGATTTCTTGCTCGCAGAGTAAATTAATTAGGCAGTTGTAAAGACTCTATCATCCAGCCTGAGGGAGACGCGCGCAAGTTTGCCGTTGCTTTCTCCATGAAGAGAGTCGCGTAAATCTCCTTGTGAGCTTTGTGGTTGTTGCTTCGGGCAGGAGACTCTCGACTGGTTGACAATCAACATTCGTTTTCGTAATTTATTACACCGAGGAATTGTTGTACAGTCCGCTGAAAGACGGATTCAGCCCATGAAGATGTTCGAACGATCATTTGCCTCGTACGAGTCAAACACAATCTGGATAATTCATGAATTATCCCTGCTTTCTTTTTTAACCTTCCTCTCTCCCTTTTTGCTTGTTTGTTCAGTCGTTGTATTGAGAATAATCAGCACGAGCCTATGCGCGATTGATATTGGATTTTAATTTCAGAATATTTTTGTGACAGGCTGCTGCATGCGTTCGTTGCTCGTGACCGGAGGGGCGGGTTTTATCGGAAGCAACTTTATTCGGTATATGCTCGAAGCCCATCCGGAATATCTCATAGTGAATTATGATAAGCTCACCTATGCTGGGAATCTGGAGAATTTAGCAGATGTGGAGCATCATCCCCAGTACCGTTTTGTCCTTGGTGATATTGCTGATCGGAAAGCCGTTGCAGAAGTGATGATGCGCTACAAGATTGACACTATTATCAATTTCGCTGCTGAGTCTCATGTCGACCGTAGCATTATGGAGCCAGCGGCATTCATTGAGACCAATGTCGTGGGAACCGGTGTCCTTCTTGATGCTGCTCTGGAATTCAAAGTGGAGCGATTTATCCAGATCTCAACTGATGAAGTGTATGGCTCGCTGGGACCAGATGGGAAATTTCAGGAAACAACCCCGCTTCACCCCAATAGCCCGTACGCAGCGAGCAAAGCGTCCGCCGATCACCTTGTTCAGTCATACCATCACACTTTTGGGCTTCCAGCAATCATCACGCGATGTTCGAACAATTACGGTCCGTATCAATTTCCTGAGAAATTCATTCCGCTGATGATCATCAACGCGTTGGAGGATAAGCCACTTCCGGTGTACGGCGATGGTAAAAATGTACGTGATTGGATTTTCGTGGTGGATCATTGCAGAGCTATTGACCTGGTGCTTGAGCGTGGGAAAGTTGGTGAGGTCTATAACATTGGTGGTGGCAATGAGCGGCAGAACATCGACATCGTCAGATTCATTGTGCGTGAGCTTGGGAAACCTGAGGATCTGATAACATTTGTTAAGGACCGACCGGGTCACGATCGTCGGTATGCGATGGATAGCTCAAAGATCGAGCGGGAGCTTGGCTGGAAACCGCAGTCCGCCTTCGGCGGATTTGAGGAGACCCTTCGGGAAACGATTCAATGGTACCTGGACCATCGAGAATGGTGGCAACGGATCATCAGCGGCGCTTATCAAGAGTATTACCGAAAGATGTACATTGAGCGAGATCGGTATTTGAAATAAGTCAACGTACTTTTGGAGGTCTTGTGTCACTAAGGGAGAAAATTCTTCAGCGAAAAGCAAAGATAGGAATTGTGGGGTTAGGATACGTTGGACTTCCCATTGCAGTGGAATTTGCAAGAAAGGGTTTTCAAACGGTAGGCATCGATGTTGATCGGTCGAAGGTGCAGGCAATCAACGCAGGGAAGAACTACATCGGGGATGTTGATAGCTCACTTCTTGCTCAGCTTGTGAAGGAGAAGAAACTTCGGGCTGTAGATTCGTACCGCGTTGTTCCCGACCTCGATGTGATTTATATTTGTGTGCCGACGCCATTTACACCGAACAAGGAGCCTGATATTTCCTTCATCCTTGATGCAACAAGGAACATTGCGAAGGGATTGCGAAAAGGGCATCTTATTGTCCTGAAGAGCACAACGTTCCCAAATACTACTGAGGGTTATGTGCTCCCGATTCTTGAATCCACTGGTCTGAGAGTGGGTCGTGATTTCTTCCTCGCTTTTTCTCCTGAGCGAATTGATCCGGGGAACAAGAAGTTCACCACAGCGAACACCCCGGTGGTTGTCGGAGGGGTAACGAAGAGATGCACGGAGCTGGCAAAACTTGCAAGCGAACAGGTGGCGAGCAGCGCCATCCCGGTTTCCAGCCCGAAAGTCGCTGAGATGGAAAAGCTTCTTGAGAACATTTTCCGCAGTGTCAACATCGCTCTGGTGAATGAGTTAGCCCAACTCTGTGATCGTATCGGTGGGATTAATATCTGGGAAGTTGTTGATGCGGCTGCGACGAAACCATTTGGCTTCATGCCATTTTATCCCGGTCCCGGAATTGGTGGTCATTGCATATTGATTGATCCATATTATCTTTCCTGGCTTGCACGGGCTTATGATTTCCAGACGAACTTCATTACGCTTGCTGCTGAAACGAATGAGAACATGCCGTTTTATGTGAAGAACATGGTTCTCCATGAGTTAGGTCATCGTCCGGTCAGCATTGAGGATGCAAAGATTGTGGTTCTCGGCGTGGCGTTCAAGCGCGATGTCGATGACACTCGCCATTCACCTGCACTGAAAGTCATGGAGCTTCTCCTTCAGGATGGTGCTCGGAATATTGTGTACAGCGACCCGTATGTCCCACATGTTCGTGTAAATGGAAAGATATACAGGTCAAAGCCGCTGACAGTGGGACTTTTGCGCAGTGCCGACTGTGTGCTAATCACAACGGATCACACGAGCTACGACTACGATTTCATAGTGAGGCATGCGAAGCTCATCATCGACACACGGAATGCGACGAAGCATGTGAAACAAGGGCGTGAGAAAATTGTGCTGTTAGGAGGGGGAGAAGGGTGAAATGCGACGGAGCGCTCTGTGCGAATGAGAGCCATATCCTTGATACCGTGTCGCCCAGTCCGTCTTCGGCGGAATAGGTTTGCAGAATGACAAAAAAGAAGATTATCAGTGTTGTAGGGGCGCGGCCAAATTTTATGAAGGTAGCTCCACTTCATCGCGAGTTCAGAAAGATCAATTGGATAGTGCACCGCATTGTGCATACCGGTCAGCACTACGACGATAATATGTCAAAGATTTTTTTTGATGATTTAGAATTGCCGGAGCCCGATGCGTACCTTGGAGTTGGCTCTGGATCCCATGCTGTGCAAACAGCGCGTATCATGATTGAATTTGAAAAAGCATTGCTTGATGAAAAGCCAGATTTGATCATCGTTGTTGGTGATGTAAATTCAACAGTGGCATGCAGCCTTGTTGCAGTCAAGCTCGGCATACCTGTGGCACATGTTGAGGCTGGGTTGCGCAGCTTCGACCCGACAATGCCCGAAGAGTGGAACCGCCGCTTAACAGACGTCATTGCAGACTATCTCTTTGTGACGGAGCCGAGCGGGGTACGGAATCTCCTTGACGAAGGGGTCGATGAGAAGAGAGTTCATCTGGTCGGTGATGTTATGATTGACTCACTCATCATTTTTCGTGAAAAAGCCCGCCGGCGGGATACACTGAAACAATTTGGAGTTGACCCTCAGCAGTACACCCTTGTCACACTTCACAGGCCAAGTAACGTTGATGTGAGAGAGAATCTTGAGAAGATTCTACACATTTTCGAAGGTATTGCACCGCGGACAAACATTATTTTCCCTGCTCATCCTCGTACCGTGAAGATGATCGATCAGTTTGGAATGAGAGAGCGTTTTGCGGCGATTCCATCTCTTCAACTTATTGATCCGATCGGTTATCTTGATTTTCTTGCCTTGATGGAGCAGGCGCAGTTGGTTTTGACGGACTCAGGAGGTATTCAAGAGGAGACGACGTTTCTTGGTGTGCCATGCCTTACACTTCGGGAGAATACTGAGAGGCCTATAACAATTGAGAAAGGGACGAACACCTTAGTAGGGCTCGATGTTGAGCGGGTGATTGCTGAGAGTTGGAAAGTGTTTGATGGTAAAGGTAAGCGTGGTATTGTTCCAGAGCTATGGGATGGTAAGACATCGGAGCGGATTGTGAAAATCATAGCCAACAATATGTAAGGAGGGTTAGATTATGCGTATGATGAAGATAATCACGTTCATGATAGCGTGCCTCATTGTTTTCCGCAGTTGTATGCTGTATGCTCAGGAGAAGAAGGAGGTCGAGCGGCCATCCGTGCTGGACATTCTCGGTAAGATGTCGGGTGTTACAGCAGAGGCGCCGGCGATTCCGCTTGAAAACGTTATTGATCAAGCGAAATATATAGTTGGTCCATCCGATATATTCGCTGTCAATGTCTGGGGTTTTCAGAATGTCAGTTATCGGCTCAGTGTGACTCCAGAGGGGACGTTGATCATTCCAACAGTTGGAGAGCTCAAAGTTGGCGGGCTTACCTTAGAGAGAGCCCGAAGTGAGATCGTTAACGCGATTAGGAGAAAATATCTATTGGGCGATATTTCAGTTACTTTACTCAGCCCGCGCAGGTTTCTCGTGACGGTTACCGGCAACGTGCTCAACTCTGGTTCCTACATTGCCTCCCCGGTTGAGAGAGTTGACAAGGTGGTCATAGAGGCAAATCGAATGACGATGCCCTCCAGCACTGTCATTGTTGAGCCGTCCCCGATGGTCACCCTCACCCCTACTTTTACTCAGCAGAGAACAGCGTTGGAGCAATTCCAAAAAAACACGGAGCGCAACCAGGCATCGCAAATCTTGGAGAATATTTCCTCTCGCAATATTCTTCTTTATCGCCGGCATGGAACCAGAGTGGATACTATAAGAGTTGATCTGCTGAAATACTATGCTACAGGTGAATGCAAGTACAATCCCTTTTTGCTTGATGGCGATGTCATATTTGTTCCGCGCAAGGATATTGGAAAGAACTTCGTGAGTATTTATGGCGCTGTCAATCAGCCTGGAATATACGAGTACACGCCGGAGGACAGCGTTTACAATCTTATCAAGGTTGCTGGCGGTTTTATGGACCTTGTTGATTACGATAATATCAGGATCTCTCGACTTAGTGACGACGGAAACGGTGAGCAAAATATTACAGTGAATATAAGGGCAATTATGGAGGGTAAGCAAAAGGATGTGCCTTTGCAGCGAGGCGACAGGATTTTCGTTGGCGAGAAAGTGCAGCAGCGGGGAGATTACAAAGTCTATGTTCAAGGTGAAGTCCTTCACCCCGGGATTTATCCGATTACAAAGGAGAGTACAAAGTTGTCTGAAGTGATAAGGAAAGCTGGGGGGTTTACTGAGTATGCTTTCCTGCCGGGGTCGCAAGTAATTCGAGGTGGCATCTCNCAAACTGATGCCAATATTGAGAAACTGTTAAGTTACCGGCTGGCGAATTTGTCTATAGAAGACACTGCCTACTACAATCTCGAAACAAATATTAGAATCCTGCGAGGTCTGTTCACAGTAGACTTCAAGAGATTGTTCGTTGATGCAGATACATCGCAAGACATCACCCTGCGCGATGGCGATATGATTATTATTCCCTCTGTTCGACAGATGATTTATGTATATGGTCAAGTGGTGAATCCAGGCTACGTTCCTTATGTCAAGGGCAAGGATTACGAGTACTACATTCAACGCTGTGGAGGGTACGGCGAAGAAGCTCGATCGGGTGACGTGAAAATAGTTAAGTGGAAGACACAACAATGGATGAGCCCAGAGTATACTGAAATTGAGCCAGGCGATTACATCTGGGTACCGAAAAAACCGGAGCGAGGCCTACAGTTTTATACGACTGTACTAAGTCAAGCCGCTAGTGTTGCCAGTGTCATCATCGGTATTACGATCTTAGTACTGCGATACCGTTGAGCGGGACGCGGAATATGCTGAGCAGGTTCGATCAGGACACGTGAAGACCACTAAATCGAGAACGCAGCAGCGGACCAGGGCTGAGAATATTGGCACTCAGCCCGGGGATCGGATTTGGGTGCCGAAAAAACCCGTTCGGGAATTCGGATTTTACTGGGCAATGGTCCGGGATGTTTTCGGTGTGATTACATCTGTAGCGACGGCTGTTATTCTTTACATTCAAGTCACGAAGAGGTGAAAGGGAAGGTTCCGCAATGGAAAATGCCGAACGGTCAAACATTCTTATTGATATTATTCATGCAGTTGCGAAGCACAGGAAGTTTGTTGTTCTGACGGTTGTAATAACAACTGTTTTATCGATTGCGGTTGCACTGGTTTTGCCTCGTTGGTACGCTGCCTCAACGGTCATTTTGCCTCCTCAGCCCAGCTGGTTATTGCCGGGAATGGGGGAGGTGTCTACGCTCGCTCGACAATTTTCATCTCTGAGAGGGCTTGCGGGTATTTCTGGTGAGGGAGAACTGTACCGATATATCGCGATTCTACAAAGTCGACCCACTTTGGAGAGGATTGTCCGCGGCTTTAATCTCTTTAAAGAGTANGACATCAAGAATGGGTCGATGGAAGANGCAATTGACGTACTCCGTGGGAATGTTNAATTTCTTGTCAACGANGANGGGACGCTGACCATTCGCGTTTTTGACCGTGATCCTCGCCAGGCAGCAGCGATGGCAGATTCGTTTGTAACNGTTTTGAATGAATTGAATATTGCNCTCAATACTCGTCAGGCACTTTCAAACCGTGAGTTTATTGAAAAGCGGCTTGACCAGAATCGNGCTGAACTCCGAGCTTCCGAGGATAGTCTTAAGGTTTTTCAGCAGAAGCATGGTGTTGTAATCATTCCAGAGAAGGTTGCTTCCAGCGTTTCGGGTATAGCGGAGCTGTATGCTTTAAAAGCGACGAAGGAGCTTCAACTCGCAATTATGGAACGATCATTGGGGGAGGGGAATGTCCTTCTTCAAACCACAAAGATGGAGCTTGATGAGCTGAACCGCCAGTTGAAGAATGTGCCTGATCTTGAGGTTGAATATTTTCGGCGTTATAGAGATTATGCGGTTCAGCAGAAGATCTTTGAAATGCTGGCTCCTTTGTATGAGCAAGCCAAGATTGAGGAGCAGCGCAATACGCCGACGCTTTTGGTCCTTGAGCGAGCCAGCGTTCCAGAGCGCCCAGCTCGNCCCCAGCGGAAGGTGATTGTTCTTGTGTTTGTATTGTTGGCGGTGNTGGTGAGTGTAGGCATCGCCACTGCTCGTGAGCGACTTGACCGGCTGCGTGAAGAGAGCCCCGAAGCATTTCGTCGTCTCTCCGAGACATGGCGACGATTAGTAGCGATCCGCCAGCGTCATGATGAATAGGGCGGAGCAGGAGACCTATCTATATGGCTAGTGGGGTACGATTGAAGGTCCTTTATGTTGGTCTTCGTTTTGACTATGGAGAGCCACGGCGGGGAAAAAGCTTTGAGTTCGAGAATCTCTACGGCTCATTGAAAACAATGGATTACTTGGAGATTTCCTTCTTCCCTTTTGATCAGGTTCTTCGTGAGCGAGGGAGAGAACAAATGAACCGCTTACTTCTCGAGGAAGTTAGACGAGTACAACCACAGCTTGTTTTCTTTGTTCTTTTTACTGACGAGATCGAGCGTTCAACGATCGAACAGATCTCAAAGCAAACTATTACAGTCAACTGGTTTGCCGATGATCATTGGCGGTTTGAAAGTTTTTCGCGTCACTGGGCACCGCTCTTCCATTGGGTGACAACGACTTATTCAGGTGCAATTGAGAAGTACCACGCACTCGGATTTCAGAATGTGATCAAAACGCAGTGGGCGTGTAACACACATGTTTATTACCCGCGAGATGTGCCGCGAGACCTCGACGTTACGTTTGTCGGGAGAAAACATTCTAACCGTGCTCAAGTTTTGCGGCTGCTAAGGAGGAAAGGCCTCTCAGTAAGGGCGTGGGGAAGAGGATGGCCGGGTGGTAGGCTTTCGCAAGAAGAAATGATACGAACTTTCTGCCGAAGTAGCATCAATCTCAATTTTACAGAGAGTTCAGTCTCTTTCGGGTTGAAGCGTTATGCAAAGCTATTCCTGACGAGGCGCGCTGATGGGACGTTGCGATTGAACACCCTCAAGGAGTTCGAGGGGATGGCTTCTGTATTGTTCCAGCCTCCTCCACCGCAGATAAAAGCTCGCAATTTTGAGATACCCGGTTGCGGTGGGTTTCTTCTGACATCAGATGCTGATGACTTATCAAGCTATTACAAACCCGGACAAGAAATTGTTGTATTCGAGAACGCTGCTGATCTTATCGAAAAAGTGCAGTACTATCTTGCTCATGATGAGGAGCGGGAAGCNATCCGTCAAGGTGGGTATGAACGAACGNTCAGAGACCATTCTTATGAGAAGCGTTTTTTGGATATTTTCCGAACGATGGGATTCCAACTGTAAGTATGCGTTTCTTGTTCACTACGGAATTCTATTATCCTCTCCGCGGGGGAGCTGAGGAAGTGGTCAGGCAGATTGCCGAGCGATTGGTGAAGCGCGGTCATGAGGTGACAGTCGCGACTTCATTTGTTCCATATCGAACGTCTGCGGTGATTAACGGGGTACACATACGACAGTTCAAGGTTGCAGGTAACGCTGTAAAAGGTATTCGAGGGGAGGTAAGTGAATACCAATCATTTGTTTCGTCATACGATGGAGATTTGCTCTTCAACTACGCAGCTCAAATCTGGACAACGGATCTTGTCTTTGATATTTTAGACTCCCTCAAGGTCAAAAAAGTTCTGGCTCCGCTTGGATATTCCAAACTGAAGCATCCTTCATATCGACGGTACTTTGATCAACTTCCAAAGTTTTTAAGCAAGTATGATAAACTCATCTATACCTCTGAGGGGTATCAGGACAAGATATTTGGCGATGCCCACGGACTGTCCGAAAAAGCTATTATAATTCCCAATGGCGCTGCTGAGGAGGAGTTTTTGCAACCGCCTCTGGGTTTTCGAAAGCAATATGGGATTTGCACGCCCTACATGGTTCTTAACGTTTCTAATCACTATTGGTCTAAAGGGCATCTGTTTGCCATCGAGGCATTTAAGAGAATGCGCAGAAATGATGTTACCCTCGTTATCATCGGTGAGCTTCCCCAGCGGCATCCGTGGCATTCCTGTTACCCAATATGTAAGGCGCTCAGTACAGCTGACCGGCGTATAAAGGTCCTCCGCAAGGTTCCGCGTGAGTGGGTTGTATCGGCGTATAAAGAAGCTGATATTTTTCTATTTAGCTCAAAAGTTGAGTGCGCCCCCTTAGTCATGTATGAGTCCTTCGCTTCAAAGACCGCTTTCGTGACAACTCATGTGGGGAACGTTAAGGATCACTCGGATATCGTCATTATTGTCGGGTCTCCGGACGAGATGGCAAGGGCAGCAAACAAGCTTCTTGATGATCATTCGGCACGGGAGAGCTTAGCAAGCCGGGCGTACGCACTCTGGCACGCAGAGCACAGGTGGGAGTATATCATCGAGAAGTACGAGAAGCTTTTCTGTGATATCGTTCAAAGCACAACATAAATGTCTAAAGGGCTTATTACAGATAGCGTAGNGTTCTCAGTTAGCCGCTACATTCTTGTCGGTCTCAGCTTAGTTCGGAACTTTGTTGTTGCACATGAACTTGGTCCTTCTGAATATGGTGTTTGGATTATCGTTACACTTGTCACAAGTTATGGCGATCAAATTCATTTAGGGCTTCGTCATGCTGGAGACAAGGAGATCCCTTATCGGAGAAGTTCACAAGGGGAAAAGGAGGCCCTTGCTTCTGCAAATGCAATATATGGTGGGATTCTGACTCTGTCTGTGATTGCAACTGTCGCTCTGGCTTTATATGGATTGTTTGCTTCAGCTACATCGCGGCTAATACGAATTGGTTTAATTGCTTCGTCAATAATTATATTTTCAGATCAAGTAAATCGGTTTTACCTCATGATCTTCCGGTCGTTCAAGGAATTTATNCTTTCGAGTGAAGTCGANGTTGTGGTTGAGCTAGCTCGAACAATACTAGTTTCAGCTTTTGCAATATTCTTTGGCTTTGTGGGTGTTGTTGCTGCTTCTATCACCATATCCATTTGCATGAGTGGATATTTGATCAGGCATTACGATGGGAAATTTAAGCCAGTTATTGATTCTGGCCGTTTGAAAGTGTTGGGAAAGATTGGAATACCACTTTTTGTTTCAGGGTTATTGTATCTCTTGATTATAAGCTTGGATCGTGTTGTGGGAAGTATTATGCTGTCAAGTGCGGGACTTGGAACATACGGAGTTGCCTCCCTGCTGGCGCAAATTCCGGTAACATTTTCTCAGGGTGTTGGGGCGGTGCTATATCCTCGCCTAAGCGAAAGGATAGGCTTGTCACACAGTCATTTTGAGCTAGCGGATCTTTTCAAACCGGTAATGGAGACAATTGCTATCTTTGTCCCTATTATGGTATCTGTATATGCTGTTATAGCAACTTTTGCTATTGAATGGCTGTTGCCAGCGTACCAAGGAGCAGCGGGCATTCTACTGGTTCTTTCAGTCGGTGTGTATTTTCTTTGTCTCGCCCCAATCCCGATGGCCGTCTTAATGGCATCGGGTCAGCAGCGGGCATATATTTTCGCTGAGGTATCGGGAATATTGGCTAGTGCCCCGTTCTACGTTATCCTTCCACATTTCGCGCCTATGTGGATCTCATTAGCGGTCAGTGCAAGCGTTGGCTTCTTGGTTTTTGCAAGTGCGCTTCTTTTGTCAACATATCGACTGTTCGGCATGGACGTTCGAGATAGCATCTGCCGGTCAGTTGTTTATTATATACCTACATTGCTTAGCATCGTGCTATTTGCTCTCATTTGGCTAGTGATCCTTGACGTTGGAGGATTTCGCTCACGCAGTGCGGTTATTCGGACTGTAGCAACACTCTTTTTTTACCTTGTTGGATATTTACCATTGATCGCCTGGTGGCTGCGGCGCTCAACTGTGGGTAAACAGCTTCTGTCGAGGTTATTATCGCCCCATTTTCTATGAGGAGTAAACAGATATATATCGCATTGCCGTATTGCTCTTCGTGTCAAGCTTTGATAGTGGCAGTGCTGCTCGTTGGTATTTATGTTCCAGTGCTTATTTTCACAAGCGAGCGATTTTTCTTAATAGCTGCCTTCGCACTTGCCGGAATTATTTTGACTGCAGAGCCACTTTTTCGTCTCCTGCTGCTGGTGGGTTTTCTTCCCTTTGTTCACAAGGGCATTGCGTCTGGATTGGGTGGTTTTGGAATATACGATATCTACGATGCCATATTTATTGTGTTATTTGGCGCAAGAATTCTTCTTATTGATCTCCTGCAGTGGAAGAAAGTACCCGTTCTTGGGTGGACGGTAATCATGGCGGCTGCGTTTGTGCCGAGTTTAATTAATGCTCAGCAGTTCTTAGCCGCGTTGAAGGCAATGGTTCAGCTCATTGCCAGCGTCCTCACTACTGTAGGGATCTTTTACTATTTGAGTGAAAAAGAGAGAATTCGATACGTGCCGCTGATTTTGAAGCTTATGGCGTTGGAAGCCGCCTTTATAGGAGCCTTGGCGGTATATCAGAGCCGAAGCGAGTCCATTCTCGGTTTGGTCAGTGGACGGGTGTATTTTGCGGGTCTAGGTGATGTCAATTATTACGCAACATATCTCGTGGTATCCCTTGCGCTTGCCTTAGGGATAGCCTTTTCAGATCGCCGCTGGCATCAAAAGCTCCTTTTCTTGGTGGCATCTGCTATAATTTCGAGTGCCATTGTTGCTACTGTTTCTCGCTCAGCTATTTTGACCCTTCTCGTTGTTACCTTTGGCTACGCCATTTATTTTGGAATGTACAAATGGCGTTCAGGAAAACTTGCCGGGGTTTTATCCGTTGCAGTGCTTGTGAGTGTTTTCGCAGTGCTTTTCTTTACTAACCTTGGGAAGAGGGTCGTTGATCTTTTTTCGCTTTCACAACGAGTTGAGACTGTTGTTGTTGGTCGTGATGTTTCTATCGCTCAGCGGCAAAAGATCGCTGAAGTCAGTTTCCGCGCCATTGCGAAGAACCCCCTCATTGGCGTGGGGCTTGGCAATTTTGAGAGTTCTTTTGATGTGTACAAGGGAAGCTTCCTTTCGACTGGCTCGGCTCGCTCTGCTCATAATACAGCGATCCGCATACTTGCCGAGACCGGTGTCATTGGGTTTATCCCGAGTTTGATCTTTGTGTTTAGCTTGATTTTGTATCTCTTGAGAGGGATCCGGATTGCTCCTACTGCTTCAGATAATGCACTCCTCTTTGGCTTGTTCGCTGGACTTGCGTCGTTTTTTCTGATGAGTCTTACGCTTGATCAGCTCTATGAACCGCAGTTTTGGGTTATGGTAGGTATAGCCTTGGCTGTGGCAAAGCACTACCGCGAAGTCGGTCAAACTTTAATTCAAGGCAAGGGTAGTAAGTAATCAGGGCAACGTAATGGTTGACGTTTCCGTTGTTATTGCGACGTGGAATATGAGAGACATGCTCCGTGACCTCCTTCGCTCAGTGAAAGAGAAAACCCAGGGGGTCCAGTACGAAATTATCGTTGTGAATAATGCCTCAACAGATGGTACAACCGAAATGATTCAATCCGAATTCCCGGATGTAAAGCTTGTTCAGAATCTCCGTAACGAGGGGGTGGCCCGGGCACGAAATACGGGGTTTCGAATTGCTACAGGCAGATACATACTGCTTCTTGATGCCGACACGCTGTTGAAGGAAGACACGCTTGGAAAGCTCGTTAGGTTTGCCGACACCCATCCAGATGCTGGTATTGTCGGATGTCGCCTTGTGTTTCCTGACGGCAACACGCAACCATCTTGCCGTCGTTATCCCACGCCGTTGGCGTTGCTAATGCGCCGCTTGGCTCGGTTCCGGTTCGCACGGGAAAGTAGATGGCTACGATCTCATGAAATGGGCGATTGGGACCACGGTGAGACGCGTGATGTGGACTACGTTATTGGCGCCTGTCAGCTTATTCGCCGTGAAGCACTTCAACAGGTGGGGGAACTTGATACAGCGATTTTCTATGGACCGGAGGATGTTGATTTCTGCATAAGAATGTATCGTTCCGGCTGGCGCGTTTACTATTATCCGGACACTTCGATTATTCATTACGAACAAAGGATGACAAAGAGGAAACCACTGTCAAGAATATCATTTCTTCATCTCAAGGGAATTATTCATCTTTTCTGGAAGTATCGGGGACGATTAACTCGCTCATAGCTAAAGGGGGGTGAAAATCACTTGAGAGTTCTTATCACTGGCGTTGCGGGCTTCGTTGGTTCTCATTTGGCGGATTTCCTTGTTTCCCAGGGCTACGAGGTTTGGGGAATTGTTTGTCCCGGTTCTAACTATGAATCTGTAGAGCATCTCCGCCACAATGTGAGATTGGTGAGATGCGATGTTCGTGATGAACAAGCTGTGAAGAAAGCCCTTGTCGATTCTTCATCTCAATACATATATCATCTTGCAGCTCGCACAGTGACATTCGAATCCCGTCGCTGCCCGCGTGAGACGTACGAAGTCAATTTTTTAGGAACTGTTAATGTCTTAGAGGGGGCGTTAGCACTGAAGGAAAGCCCTCATATCTTGATACCGACCTCTGCTGAAATGTACGGTGATGTTTCTGCTGGTCGTGCGCCTTTGGAAGAGAACGAAATCTTTCGACCTCTTCACCCGTATGCTGTGAGCAAAGTTGCGGTGCATTATCTCATTCAGCAATATGTGAGGGTCCATAATTTACAGGTTGTTGAAGCCCGGGCTTTCAATCAAATTGGGCCGCGGCAGAAGTTAGGATTCGTTGTCCCGGATTTCGCAGCGCAGCTTGCAAAGGTAGCCCTTGGCCGCGATCGGAATGAGATCCGTGTTGGAAATTTGAAAGCCCAGCGAGATTTTCTGGACGTCCGTGATGCTGTGCGTGCGTATGTAAGATTATGTGAAGTTGGACGACCTGGCGAAGTGTACCATGTTTGCTCAGGTATTGGGGTGTCAATTGAGGACATACTGAAGACTCTGATGAAGTTCGTAGATGTCCCGGTTAATGTTGTGATTGATCCCGANAAGCTTCGCCCTATCATGGCTCCGATTCTTATTGGGTCAAACAAAAAGCTCGTACGAGANACCGGTTGGACCCCACAGATTCCACTTGAGACAAGCCTGCGGGAAACATTTGAATTTTGGCTGAAAAATATAGAACAGGAACATACAAAAGGAGAAGCGTGACTATGTCGTTCTGGGAATCAAAACGTGTAATGGTAACTGGCGGGAGTGGGTTCTTGGGCTCATATGTTGTCGAAAAGCTAAAAACCGCTGGGTGTGGCAGCGTGTTTGTTCCGCTTCATAGTAACTATGATTTCGTGCGGATGGAAGATGTCATTCGCGCATACAACGATGCTAATCCCCAGATTGTGATTCATCTTGCCGCGGTTGTCGGCGGCATTGGAGCAAATCGCGAAATGCCCGGAAAATTTTTCTATGATAATTTAATCATGGGGGCACAACTAATGGAGATTGCCCGGCAGCGTAACGTCGAGAAATTTGTTGCAATTGGGACAGTTTGTGCATATCCAAAATATACCCCGGTACCATTCAAGGAGGAAGACCTTTGGAATGGATATCCGGAGGAAACGAATGCACCCTATGGTTTGGCCAAAAAGATGCTACTTGTGCAGTCTCAGGCTTATCGACAGCAATACGGTTTCAACTCAATCTTTTTGCTGCCGGTAAACCTTTATGGCCCAAGAGATAATTTTGACCTGAACAGTTCTCATGTTATACCTGCTCTGATTAGGAAATGTGTTGAGGCTGTTGAGCGGAAGCAGGATACGNTAGTTGTGTGGGGGACGGGAAAAGCATCAAGGGAATTCCTNTATGTTGAGGACTGTGCCGATGCCATTGTTCTTGCTGCCGAGAAATACAATAANAGCGAGCCTGTGAACATCGGCTCGGGTAAGGAGATTACAATTGCCGAGCTTACACGAATTATTGCGGAGGANACCGGATTCCACGGAAAGATTGTCTGGGATACCACCAAACCTGATGGACAACCCCGGCGGTGCCTTGATACACATAAAGCTGAAATTGAGTTTGGCTTTAAAGCTGCTACAGACTTCCGCGAAGGCTTGCGGCGGACTATTACATGGTACCTTGAGAACAGATTTCGACTGGGATCATTCGTTCCAAGATGACCGCTTCCCTCTTCATCCCTTGTCTTGTTGATCTATTCTTCCCTGAAACGGGAATTGCGACTGTGAAAGTTTTGGAGCGCCTCGGTGTTCGTGTTATCTACCCGAGCGAGCAAACCTGCTGCGGACAGCCTGCTTTCAATACTGGCTACCGGCGTGAAGCAACTCGCCTTGCAGTGAGATTCGTGAGAATTTTCCGAGATGCAGAATACATAGTTGCCCCATCTGGCTCATGCGTGAGTATGGTCAAAATGTTTCCTGAGCTCGATATACCAGCAAGCCTTCACGAAGATGCTGCCCATGTTTCCAGTCATATTTATGAGCTGAGCGAGTTTCTCGTGAACGTCCTGAAAACTGAAGACGTCGGCGCAGCCTTTCCACACACAGTGACTTATCATGAATCATGCCATCTCCGGCGGGAACTCGGTGTGATAGATGAACCACGACGGCTTTTGAAACATGTTCGCGGATTGTCGCTCGTCGAAATGGAGAACGCTGATCTTTGCTGCGGCTTCGGTGGAACATTTGCAGTAAAATTCCCCCTGCTTTCAACCGCGATGGGGGAACAGAAGGTCCGCTCGATAACTGCAGCCAATGTGGAATACGTGACTGCTGGTGACAGCGGTTGTTTACTGCAGATCGGGGGATTGCTTTCGCGGCATGGAATTCGAACACAGCCCATTCATATTGCGGAAATCCTGTCATCTGATTGATGAGCGTTGATTTGATCGATATCCAGAAAAATATTCGTGAAGCACTCCGTGATCTACCTCTTCGCACAGCTGTGTGGAAAGCAACCGAGCATTCCCTAAAAAAACGGGAGGGTGTCGTCGGCGAAGTCGCAAATTGGGAAGAACTTCGAACGCTGGCTCACCAAATTCGCAAGTTTACTATTGACCACCTTGCTCAGTATCTCCAGGAATTTGAACGCAGCGCAACCGCGAACGGCATGAAAGTCCACTGGGCACAAGACGCGAATGAATCTGTATCAATTGTTCGGACTATTCTCCAGCAGCACAGTGCAAAGCACATCGTCAAGTCGAAATCCATGACAACGGAGGAGATTCATCTCAATGCTTTGTTAGAAAAAGATGGATACTCTGTTGTGGAAACCGACCTTGGTGAATACATTGTTCAGCTGGCAGGAGAGATGCCTTCGCATATTACAGCCCCAGCACTCCATAAATCACGTGAGGCAATTGCTGAACTTCTAACCAAGAAATTCCATGAGCCCGTTCCTTCTGATCCTGCTCTTATCGCTTCTATAGTGCGACGCAGGTTNCGGGATCTATTTCTTTCGGCTGACGNTGGGATTTCCGGTGTGAACTTTGCCGTCGCTGAGACTGGAACGCTTTGCATTGTAGAGAATGAAGGGAACGCTCGCTTCACGATTACGCTTCCGCATGTGCATATCGCCATCATGGGAATTGATAAAGTGATCCCGCGCATGGCTGATCTTGCGTTATTTCTCAAGCTCTTGCCACGAAGCGCAACAGGGCAACGTATGACCAGCTATGTTTCTCTCATTTCTTCTCCGCGCCAGACGAATGACCCCGACGGACCGGAGGAAATTCATATCATCATTCTGGACAACGGCAGATCGTCCCTCCTTTCTGATTCAAGCTTACGGCAGGTCCTTTATTGCATTCGATGTGGCGCTTGTTTGAATACGTGCCCTGTCTATCGACAGATTGGNGGACATGCTTATGGTTGGGTCTATCAAGGACCNATTGGGGNAATGCTTGCTCCAGTGATGCTTGGATTCAACACAACGCCACTACATCCCTATTTGTCCTCGCTGTGTGGGGCTTGTGCTGAAATTTGCCCGGTGAAGATCGATATTCATCATGTTCTGCTGTACGAGCGAAGTCTTGTTGTCGCGCAGAGGCGAACCTCGAGGATTGAGCGGATCATCCTGAAAGTCTGGGCTTGGCTTATGAGTGGGCGTTGGCGCTACGCTTTTTCAACTCGCATAGCCCAGCTCTTGAGCACCATCTTTGGGAAAGGTGCAAAGGTGTACCTCCCTGTATGGGGTCAAACGAGGGATTTCCCACCTGCCGCAAAAAAGACGTTTCATCAGTTGTATCGTAAGGTAAGGGAAACGTCGGGGCAATGAAAAGCAGAGAAGAAATCCTTCATCGTGTCAGCATGAATCAATCACTCCGCGCAGAACACGCTGGATTGCCAGACAGAGATGAGATTCGTCGCCTTCTAACA
>JGI24721J44947_10003867_pt1 | contig 21031 bp, 15 predicted proteins | sample YelNatPaOPGAMG01_FD_44947 | JGI IMG/M metagenome (IMG submission 44947) | reverse complement strand
TTTTCCTTTCGATCATGTAATCGGCGAATTGCTCAAGCTTCTTGCGCAAATTCTCCGGCAAGGATGAAATTATTTCTTTACCCTCCTTTATAAGATGCCTCGCTTTTTTCTCTGCATATTCAAGCGATCCGTATTTCTCGAAAAGATTTTTAACATACTGCACATCATTGATCGTGGTATTCTCCCTAGGTCTGTTGAGTATTTCGAAAAGCTTTTCCTTTTCATCTTCTGTGCACTTCGAAATGCAATGAATAACCATTATGCTCCTTTTACCTTCCTTTATATCCGCACCTATCTCTCCTCTACCCTTTCCTTTTGTTAGATCAATCAAATCATCCATAATTTGGAAAGCAGGACCAATTTTTAGACCGAATTTCTTTATGGTTTCTACCAAATCCTTTCTGCCGGCAATTATGGCACCGCCAACCATTGGAAGCGTGAGATACCATGAAGTTTTTAACTCTATCATTCTCTGGTACTCTTCTTCTGTCGGATTGTTGTTATCACGAAGATTTATGTCCAAAGCCTGTCCCTCTGCTGTTTTAACGCTTGTTTCTACAATTTCTTTTATGAGATCGATTTTAGTTTTGTCATCAAAATCCGAAAAAGCGATTAATTCGTAAACCTTTTCTGAAATGTAATCTCCTATGTTTATGCCATGAGCAATACCATATTTAATCCATACGGTTGGCTTCCCCCTTCTTATGGTATCTCCATCTTCTATGTCATCGTGTATCAAAAGCCAGTTGTGAAGAAGCTCGCATGCTGAAGCAAAGATTATTGCTTTGTTTATATCCCCTCCCAAGGCTTCGCATGTCACAAGGGCAAGAACCGGGCGTAGGCGTTTTCCACCTGTATCCAAATGATACCAAACGCCATCATTTAGATTTTTTATACCCTTTCTTGGTATTGCCTTTTCTATTTCTTTTTCTATCAACTTTCCTTTTTCTTCGAGAATTTTCTCTATGCTCTCCTCTATCCTTTCCATGGTTATAATATTACATGAGACCTTAAAAATGTATATTGAGGGGTTCTGTTAGCTCAATTCTGTATTTTCGAAAGTTTCGATTGCTTATTTCAGATTATATCAAAAGCGCGAAAATGAAAATTAACACTTGTTAAGAATACCTCATAGATTCGATATTTAATTTTTCGGAGCTATGGAGGTTATATATTGAGGGATATTTACCGTTTTCTAAGATTTTTCCCCTTCTTTCTTCCTTTTAAAAATCGTTTTTAGTGGCGCAAAGGCGAGTTTTAGGCCTTTCCACCAAATCCTTATGAAGGAATAGAGAAGGAAAAGGCCCATACCCGTAACAGCAAACCATATCATGCTACTAAGATTTATGGGTATATCCCATTCTAAAAACAGGTTGCTAAAAACAGGGAACACCGATGCAACCAAGCCTATCATAAGAGTTTTGAAGACAAATTTGACAAATTTGTATGCAAGGAAAACAAAAACTAGAAATATGACGAAAAAAATGATGACATCTTGACTGCCAAGAAATTCGAGCATATAAATTAATTCGAAATCAGATATTTATATGGATTTGGAAAGCGAATTGCGGAAAGAGATAGAAAAGTGGACAAAACGCATAGAAAATGAAATAAAGAACATTGAGCTTAAAGACAAAAAGCGAAAAGATGTTCTTGATAACATTCATGCATACATAAAGGATTCGAAATATTTCGCTGACAAAGGCGATCTCATTCGTTCATTTGAAGCGATCATCTGGGCATGGGCTTGGTTGGAGATAGGGAAAGATTTGAATCTTTTAGAATGAATTAGAAAATTCAACACGAACAAGTTTTTGGAAACTTCGAATAGGCTACAAAATGAGTTTTTGGGCTTGTTTTCGTGTAGTAACTATCCACTTTCGTATTCAGATGAAATAATCCGTTGGTCTTCTTGATTAGTTAGGTCGAACCTGTTTTTTCATAATAGAATTTGTATGTCTCGGTTTTTCCGGAGCCCATAGTGATAATTACCTTAATTTCGCCTGTTTCGCAGTTGTTCGTGTTTATGTAAGATGACAAGCTTCCGGTCTGCTGCTGATAATACATATAAGAATACATGGAAGGCATGTAGTCCATTTGCAGGCATTGAATTGAATCACTTCTTGAACAGGTTTTGCCCTGAGCATCATTGCCTATTATCTCTATTTTGGCTTGGCCGATGCCTCCATTGCAGATGTTTTTCACATAAACCTCAAAAATTCCTGTGCCTGAAAGCCTGCTGTTGGCGCTTATTTTTACGTTATTATATCTGAAAACAGTTGCTGTTTGTATCGATTTTATTATGTAGGGTATGTAGTTTATGTCTCTAGTTATTTCACTCAAAGGTTGCATAAGCTGGTTGTAGCAGTTCATCATTTGCGTCATAGTATTGAGCGATGCCTGTGCCTGTACCTGATTTTTGTAAAACCCTCCTTCGGCGCCTGCCACGGCTGAACTCGCCTCTAGCTGCGCCTCGATCATCTTAATGCACATCTCGTAATGCATAAACGCGATCTGGAGCTTTATGTACGTAAGGATAAGGGGCGTGAACCTCATCCCAAGTTCGCATAAATCACCGACACCTGTACCTATTTTTGTGAATACTTTGCCAAGTCCAATCTCTCCGAGTACTCTGGGCAAGACGCAAGTGGTAAAGCCGACCTTTATACCGTATTCTATTAACTTTTTCATCTCACTTTTTTGCTCTTCAACATCGATCTCTTTTCCTTCACCCTTACCGAACTCAATATTCCACAGCTCTATCAAACCATATAGCGTAAGTACGGCCAATACAAGTTTGGTCAAAAGTCCTATGGAATCCTTAGCGGATTCCTCACCTGAAGTTACGGTACCTGAACCGACCGTTGGTATCAGACTGGGACTATCGCAGAATTCCCTTTTCCATGTACAAACTAAACCTGGTGGTGGTATTTTGTCATAACATTTTTGATCAACACAAAAAGCGTATTTTCCACTATCAAAGCACGCTTCGCACTTCTTCTTGGTCTTTTCTGCCTTAGCGTCATGTTCTTTTATTATTTGCTTCGCCTCTTTTTTAATACATGTTTTTGATGCTACATCACAAGTTTCGTCTGCCTTGCACTGGTTATCTTGGGTGCAATAGCCGCTTGGTTCTGATGAAATTAAGACATCAACTATCTTGTTTCCGGCTATGCAGACAGTACATAAAGAAAGTAGGAAAATGATAACCTTAAAAATCACTTTGGTTTCATTAAAGGATCTCTGTAGTTGCTTCACCATCTTCTCACTATTAACCATTGAAATGGGTTTCTTGGGATAGATAGTTACTGTGCCATCGAGGATTGATTTGGTGTCGGTGATGAGGTTGCCCGCGTATTTCATGTAAACCGTTACATTAAGCGAGCCAAGTGAAATCGGGTCATATTCATCCCTTTCCGCAGTAACCTCGTAAGGCAGTTTTATCACAGGTCCTATTTGGAAGGGGCATACATACTTTTCGGACTCTTTCAAATCCTTTCTACAATTTCCAAGCGCACGCTCGCCTGCGTCAACAGTTTTTCCTGTAAACTTCACATCAAAATCATAAACATTCAAATCTGTTAAGGGAACTTTCTCATTACGATTGTATATCCTCAAAGTTACGTTTTGATTCGAATCCGACGCCAAAGAACAAGGAGCGTTTTTGCCATAACCTTGTATTTGACAGTCAATTTTGCTTGTAGGCCCGCTTACAACCTCAAGAACGATATCATAAATATCTGTATCCTTAATTATATTAGCTTTTATCCAGCCCTCGGCCTTCTTTCCTGTCGCTTTTGAACTCTCTATTATCTTGATTTCTCCTTCCCCTTTTTCACATCTTTGGAAAAGCGTTTTATCGACATAAAAAGAGCATTGATAATCCTCAAGTCTATGCGTTCCCATTGCTTGATAATTTACAAGTTTGCATATAGTTGCGTTTGCCTCAGGAGAAACACCCATTCCTTTTGTAAGCTTCCCTTTTTCATCATGCGCATCAAGAACGAAGCTCCATGTTATATCATCTTCCTTGGGTTCTGGGTGAAGAAGATCAGCAAACATCAATCTTACATAACCAGTGTCTCCCAATTTTATAGTTTGAGAGCCAAGACAGTTAATGGGTATTTGCAAAACCCCTCCAACCACATCGTTATCCACAATTTCCAAGTATGGCTGAAGAGGACGAGCAACCACAGAAATGTCATATGAACCCGAAATCGTAAATTGTTGACTATCCGATTTAACAAGGAATTCAATAGAAAGTGGATAATAATGCGAACCTCCTCCAGGAGCAAGCTCGCCTGAACCGCATGTGACCTTTTCCAAAAGCTTTTCTGTTGGTATTGTGCATGTAATGGTCTGTCCTTGCTGTGAACAGAATCTTCCAGTACCCTCATGCCCTATTTCCAAACCATTAAAGCTTATCCGTTCTTCAAGAAGCGTGAAACTTGCTATGTTTTTCGCGCTTGCTGTTATTTTTACAGATGATGGATTCTGTTGTTGCTGTCCTTGGCAATAAAGTGTATCTGGTGTAACAGTTTGTATATCAATTCTTGCCTTTTCTGCAAGAACATAAACATTTATTGTATCAGAAAGGTCATACGTCTTTTTATCACTACTTGCCCTAAGAGTAACATTGACAGGATTTGTTCCAACAGGCGCTGTTTTACCAGCTTTTATAATCACGTTACATGTGAAATCATATTCCACATTTTCTTCAAAACACGCCCCTGATGCAACCCATGCATTTGGAATAAGCGTCACTTGATGTTTAAGGTTATTTTCAGCCGCATTATGAATTGTTACATATAAAGAAGCGTTTGTCTGATTTCCTTGATAAACTTCGATGCGAGAAGGTGTAGTTGAAACTATTTCTAACCATGGGTTAGTAATGGTTATGTTTATGAGAGGTATGTTCATGGGGAAGAAGAGATTGGTATTCTGAATTGAAAAAACAACAGGAAGAACATCGCCTTCATAATTTTCTGGTATTTCAAATTGCACATTTTGGCATTCGTAAAAATCACGAATCGCAGTTGAAGAAGTCTTTTGACAAGTCATTTTCTGATTTGCTTTATTAAGATATGAATAAAGGAAAATGGGATTTTCAGTAACCATTTTCGGATATTGAACAAAAAGATTTACTGTAGCAGAGGTTTTTTCTCCTTTTAAAAGTGTGTCGGGTATTATACTATAAACTTGCATGTGAGGCTCTGGAAGTTCAATATATATGTTTTGCGGATTGCTAACCAATTCTTGAGAAGGATATTCGAATTTAAGCATGATGGTCAATGCATTTTTCATCAAACTGCAAAGCTCATCCCTAGGAATGAAACATTCGTAAACATTATCTGAACTTGAGCAGGTCATGCTTTTATATGTTTTACCCCCATCCACCGAATAGCTTGTCTTTGGATTACCTTCTATATTTTCTACCTTAGCCGAAACTAAAAGAGAAGCATCCTGAATGCATTTAAGAGGCGATGATGTAGAAACTATGATAAGGCTTGATTTTGGTGGAGGTGGCAGGATTTCGTAAAAACCATTCGCAAATAACTGTTTTAAAGTGTTTCCTACGTAACCATCAAGTCTTATAGTAAGGGTATCTATGCCCTTTTTATTTGATGGTATATCCAATGTTAAAGCACATCTATAATATTTTATATTTGAAGATGAACTTTCAGAAGTGCAGTTTATGGGAGCAAAAGGTTTGTCCAAATATTTGTAATTGAAACTATTTGTAGAATGTGTTATGAAATCGGGATAGTTTACATGAAGAAGGACATTGACTTCTGTTTTCTTACCTGCCTCTACAGCCTGTGGGGTAATCGTATCTATGCCCAAACTTGGCGGTGGGAAGGTAACATAAAGTTTCGAAGGAAGCGAAAGAACTTCAACATCACCGTAAACAACTTTAAAGGTTAGGTCAAGATTTTCTTGCAGAAGTTCGCATATATTTTTTTCAGTTATTACGCATTCATAAGCATTTGGAGAACCTGTGCACGTCAAATCTTTGAAATTAGCACCGTCAAAAGAATAATAGAATTTTCCATTCTCCATCGGATTCAAAACCTGAAGTTTTGCTTTAAGTTCTGTGTCTATACCGCAGTCAAATGGATTTGGCATTATGTTTTTGACAATGAGTGTTGGTTTTGGTGCTTGCAATGTTATGGGTATACCGTCAGTTGAAAGTTTTATGCCACCAGCATAATTGAAATATATTTTTAAACCTGAGGTGCGAGGTGCATTGCATACAGGGAAGTTTGCTACAGGTATCCTACATTCATATACATATATGCTTGCATTTGGATTTACGATGGAACATGTTATGGAACCTTCGCTACCTAAAACATCATCTAGCGTATAGTAATAAGATTGGAAATATCCGATATTGCTTGCATTCTCTACATGCAAATTAACCTTAATTACATCGCTACTAAAACATGTGGTTATTTGCGGTGAAAAATTATCAACCACTAACCTTGCTCCGCCTGTTATAGGAGGTCCTGTGGTTATAGAGTAGAATGTTATGGGATTTGCTATTTTACCATCACTTGGAAAAACGAAATCCCATGCTGAATAACTTTTATTGAAACTGTTTCCTGTAATCAAGTTCTGATAAAAGGTTGGTATGTTAGTACCGCTTGGATCTATCCTATCTTTTGTCCCGTACAAATCATGAATCTTAGAAACAGAAGAGCCACTTATGGTCTGGAAAACAGAAAAGTTAATGCTATCTGATGGTATGGCATAGTAATTTTCTATGTAATTTTTTACATTTGTTGAAGAAGCCCCTTCTTTTAGATAAACATCAATTCTATCCGCGTTGTAGCTTTCGGTAGAAAATTGTTTTATGCCAATTTTCGTAACTTTGGTGAAACTTCCAAGCCACGCTTCTTTCCCGTTAACATCAAGTTTAACAAAGATGATAAAATATGCTATGTTATTCGTGTTAACATCGTCCCATCTATATGTTTCATCAAAAACTGCATTAGCATTTCCAGTATTAACAGAAACTACAGGCTCCACACCTTTTTGTATACATTCAGTTGGTGAGAAATTTTTACACCTGTAAAGATAAACTTTTTTGATAATATGGGTTTGGTCTTTGGATGAAAGTTTAATGTTTACGTATTGGTAATTTTGAAGGTATGGGAAATTGATCTCTTTTTTTATAAAGTCATCAAAAGTCAGTAAATTGGTTGAAACTTCTTGCCCTCCAGAGGTGAAAATCCTTACCTCTAAAGCAGATACAAAGGTTATGCTAAAGATTAAATAAGAGGCAATGATAGCGAATATTTGGAGCGTTAATTTCCATATTTTCATATTCAACACGCAACCTCTTCTTTTCTTATAGCATCACCACAAACGGATTTTATCACATTGGTCATTTCATCTGCTTCTGATGGATCTATACCAGGTTCTTTTATATCCTCACCATCAGCTTTCAAAGCAAGAGGAGCGTATACATAAAGTTTTTCATCGCCCTCTTCCAAACTTATGGTTGTGTTTACATAACCTAAGGGTATACCCGTAGCATTATCAGCAACTGTTAATGTGAAATAATATTCGATAGGTTGAAGACCAGAAACATTAATTACCGATACGAGATTACCTTCTTCGTCGTAATTTGAAACAATCAAATTTGTATCCTCTTCTGTGAAAATATTCGCTTCTACTGGTGAGAAAACACCAAACAATGTTATTTCTTTTCCGCTAAAAAGCGTAATTTGGTCGGAAGTCCCTTTAACCTGATAGCTTGCGAATTTGCCATCACCAGTTGTTCCATCGTTAGCGTCATCTTTCGCTTCAACCTCCAAACCTTTGAAATAAATGGTTATATTTTCTGCAATTTTTTTCAAAATTACCTCTTTATCTTCAATTTCATTCGCCGAGAATAAATCACCAAAGCTTCTATATCCTTCTTTGTAAACATGAAGTTCGCTTATGATACAAGGTATTTTGCTTTCAACCACCCCATTTTTATCCGTTACGCCTAAATAGCATTCGCTAAACGTCACATCTGCCCCTTCTATGGGCTTGTTGTCTGAGGTTTTTACTGTTATTTTAGCATTGCAATTTGCAAAATTCACACATAGTTTTTCATATTCAGATTCTTCGCCAAATCTCATAGAGCAATTGCCTGGCTGTGTATTTTGTATATCGACTATGATTGCAAATTTGAACCACTGATTTAAGGTTTTGTCTTCAACCATAACTATTACAGGATAACGGAAGCTATAGGCAACGGAATAAGCCGCCATACAAAATGGTATAATTGGTACAATGGGTTTTGGTATAACCCTTAAAGGCTCTGGTGAAAATCTGAAAATTTTATCTATTTCGCTATCCCAAGAAGGTGGATATGCAAAAGCAACTTCAAGATCTGGATAGGTTTTACCCCCAACACTATTTATAGGATAGAAGGGATTTTCGGCAATCTTTATTGGTTGTATATTCCAAACAACATGAGAAACTGTGTATCTTATTATTCCTTTGATGCCAGGTAAGATATCTTTTCGTGTTTTGAAAAGAACATTACCGCAACCTGTTTGCACACCAGCAACAGGGACCCATGCCTCGTGCTCTGGATTTGAATGCATCAAAGAGACGAGCGTGACCATTTCAAAAAACCTTGTTTTGTTGACATCGTTCACGAAATTGTTAGAGAAATCTAAGATATCATAAAGTTTGCTTTGAACGCTTACTTCATATGGTTGTGGCAAATCGTAATCTTCAATTTTTGTTGGAAGATAAAGGCGTATATTTATTCTATCTTTAACTATATCAACTTCTGATTTAGCCTTACTAAAATCAAATTTGACCTTTTTTCCAAAAAATTCCATTTCGTCCTTTAGATTTGCCCTTAAATAAGATAAAAGTGCCGAACCTATCTCTTTTTTAACATCAGGTATTCTCATCTCTCCGCATGCCGCCCATACAGCAACATCAAAAGTCCCAAATTCAACAGAAGGATCTGGTATGTTCATTCCTCCTTGATTATATATTAGAAGTAAATTTTCCTTTACACCAGCACTTATAAGATTAACAATCGCGTCTTTTACTGTTTTTGCTTCTTCTGGAATGCCTGGAGTTGGTGGAGGGGAAACAATCACTTGTCTTGAAGCAAGAATCACAGCGGCTATCGCTACTATTATAAGGGCGACAATAACTATGAACTCAACCTGTCCTTTTTTCTGTTTTTCGGTAAAACTCATATAATAATATTTTACATCATCACTTATAACTTTTACATACAAGTGTGATTGATGTATTTTAATTGATAACTAACACTCTTATCTTCATATTTAAGGGTAAATGTATAATTCTCGGATGGGTATGAATTATCAACACCAAGTATTAATTCAATTTCATAAGGCCCGTAAACGCCTTTTATTTCTGAAAATCTTAAAGTTTTTGTGTTCGAATTGCTTATGGAAAGTTGTGGGATGAAATCCTTAGTTTCGGCTAATTTTTCAAAATCGTATTCTATCGTTATTTTATCGCCATAACAAACCTCATCACCATTTTTAAGCACACCTTTTCTATTAGAAATGAAAATTAGTTTTACTGTGCCTTTTGGCGGCTCAAAAAATTCTGTAATTATTTTTGACGTTGCTGTATTCAAAATTAATGCTTCCATAGTATTTTCAAAATAATTTGTATAATCGCTAATAATTTGAGTTGCTTTTGTCTGCAGATTTATTCTCTCTCTAGCAAGTGCAAGTGACTTATGAATTCTATTATATGCATGTAGTTGTGTTAAAAGTCCTAAAAGCATCGAACTGAGATTCAATGCTATATCCAAAGGTCCTGTTGCTTTCATAATAACATCGCAAACCTTTCCTACAAAGCTAGGATGATAATACATTACAATAAAAATAACAAATCCACACAGATAACCAAGTAAATTTGACCAGTGTTTTATAAAGCCCCATGTCTGCTGTTTTAAACAATCAGGAGCATTTGCTTCTATAAGTTTCCATACATATTCAAAGAAAGAATATTGAAGAATTTCTACTGAAGTTATTTCACCTTTTTCAAATTTTTCAAGATTCTTTTGCTCATTTTTTATTATTTTTTCTCCGCTTTCAATTATACATAATAAACTTCTTATACCTGAAGTTTTTAGTAAATCTAAAAAAACATTTTTTATCAATTTTTGTACAACTTCTTCATAAACCTTTTCAGCATATAACTTAAAGGTGGGCGGAAGAGCAATATTTAAAGCATAATCATTCCAAATGATCGGCTTGAAATGATATTTTACAAATTCTTCCAGAATCTCGCTCAGCGATTTTTTTGCCCCTTCCTCGCCCAAAACCTTTTGGCTCATCTGATAGATAAGGTTTGGGACAAGACAACACTTGCTTAAAAAATTAACAAATGGGATTACATATTTTTGCATGACATCAACGAATTTTTTAAGTGTTCTAAGAAACCACCACTCCTTTTCTAAAACATTTAGCGTATTCAACAATTCTTCAAGCGCCTTGCCCTCCATCACAAATTGGGTATTTGCAGAAATGTTTTTGTAGTAATTCATGTATTTTACATCAAAGAATATTGATAGTTGTCTTGTTTTTGTTGTTTTTTCGTCCTTTTTCTGTGGCAATGGAAGTTTATCATATGTGGCAAATATCATACAAGAATAGGTTGCACTTGTCCTCTTTTTACAAAAGGTTAGTCTTTCATTTTCGTTATCAATTTTGTATCTTGCCTCGAAAACTTTGAGCTTTTCTGGAACATTGCCTGTTATGGTTACCGTTATATTGCGTTGCGGGTCTTTAGGATAACATCTTCCTTCCTCATCAACAATTTGACATTCTATTTTCCCCAATTCTCCTATTGAAAGGTGAAGGTCAAGTTCTCTTGAAACAAGAACTGTAGAAAAATTTGCCTTTATTTCGCCCTTTTTCGTTTTGGCTGTTATTTCAATCGTAACTTCCGAACCTTCTTCACAATTTTTGAAAAGAGTATTCGGAATGGTAAGGGAGCAAATATAAATATCATCCTTTCCTTCGTTTCCTTGATTGCTACTAACAATTTTTTTGCACTCTATTAAACTGCTCCTGGTATTATTAACACTAAAAGACCATTCTACTGATCCAAAAAACATTTCTGCATGATGTATAACAACAGGCACATCTATCTCACTACCGGTTTTGCAATTAATCTCAGGAATAGGATAAGGAGGTGTGGCTACATTAAAATTAATTTCTAATGTTGGTTCAGTTCCTTCTTTTACAATGGTTATATATTTGCTATCACTTACCCTAACATTTTTATCGAGATAAGAAATGTCGAAGCTCAAATAAAAAGGGTTTGAATAAAATGTAAAAGGGCAATTTGGTATTAAAGAAAGCAATTCCCTTATGCTTATTTTACATGTTATCTCTTGATTACTTATGAGTTTGGTTGTAGGTGCGCAAACAACAGCGGTAGAAACGTCATAATATCTGTCAAGAGAGGTATCATAAATTTTAGCTTCTATAGCTTTTACTTCAAATTGTTCAGGAACATTTTCTACGTATGCTTTAAAGGTTATGTAACCTGAACTATCACAACTAAATGGTTCGATATCTTCTGTTATTTTAAGAGAAGGTTCTATTACGAATTTTATTCTTTTATTCGCCTGACTTATTTCGTATGCCCCAACAAAGTTTAAAGAAAAGATGAGATAAGAGGCAAAAATAACAGAAAAAATAAAAAATGTGTGTTTTAAACGTTTTTTTAAATCCATAATTAATTATTCGCCTTTTTTGATTTAAACTTATAAAGTTATAAGGAGAATTAATTTACATGAAAAAGAAAAAAGAAAAGGTTGGAAAAGAAAATTCAAAAAAAGATAGTGAAATGTTGAAAGAAGAGAAGAAGAGGGTGGAGATAATAAAAAAATTCACCAAAGAAATTTTGAAAAAATACGGCTCTATTATAAGGTCTGTTGTACTTTTCGGTTCAAGTGCAAGGGGTTCATGGACAAAGGAAAGCGATATTGATGTTTTCATAATTTTGGATGATACAAAACACAAAATAACACCAACCTTTAAGGAGCAAATTGAAGAAGATATCGATGTTCTTGCCAAAAAAATTTCTGACAAGCTTTCTGTTCAACAGCCTTATTTGTTAACTGAATTTTGGAACATGGTAAGAATAGGTCACCCTATTGTTTTCAACTTCATACGTGAAGGTGTTCCTATTTTTGATCGAGATATTTTCCTGCCTATAAAACGCCTTCTACAAATGGGTGAAATAAAGCCATCAAAAGAGGCTGTGGAAAAATATATCGAACGTGCGCCTGGCAGGATAAAGAGAGTGGAACAAGCAAAAATGTATATGGTAGCCGAAGATTGTTATTACGCCATGCTCGAGAGTTTGCAAGCAGTCCTCATGTTTCTTGGTCACAATCCTCCAAGACCATCCGAAGCCCCAGAAGTTATGCGAAAAACATTGGTTGAAATGCAACTTGTAAAGCCTGAGTTAGCGGATTGGTTAGAAGCTGTTATAAAGAGAAGGAAGGAAATTGAGCATAAGAATGTAAAAACTATTCCTGGAAAGGAATTAGATGAATGGATAATAAAATCTAAAAAATTTGTAAAAGAAATGCAAAAATCCTTGGCACGCATAGAGATTATAAAGCGAGAAAACATAGTGGAAAAATCTCACGTAATAATGAAGGAAACCATCCTTACACTTCTGAAATCTCTAAACAAAATGCCTGAAAATGAAGAAAAAATACACGAATATTTCAAAGAATATATCGTTAAACCTGGCTTAATCTCGGAAAGGTATCTTGAGGTATTCAACGAGCTTTCACGAATGAAAAAATTGGTGAGTGAAGGTAAAATTCTGGATTTGCAAAAACAGGATATACTTCTGCATAGAGAATATGTAAGAAAATTCATAAAAGAAGCTGGAAAAATACTTAAAACCAAGCTCAGGACGGAATTTTAATGCCCTTTTTCTTTAAAAAATTCAACACTTTTTCAATAACCTCTTCCTTTGAAAGTTTTGTTGTGTTAATAACAAGGTCGTAATGCCTTTTATCCATGAAATTTTTAATGCCATAGTATTTTTGATATCTTTTTTTATCATTCTCTATCCTCTTTTTTATGATTTCTAAAACCTCTTTTATAGAGTTTACTTTTTTCTCGTCTGGTCTCTGATCTTTAAAAATTCTTTTAGCTGCGGTTTCGAGGTCCACATCAAGAAAAATTTTTATGGAATGAGGAATGAAATAAAAACTGAGGCGTCCTTCTATTACAAAATTGTCTTCTTTTTCGCCGAGTTGTTTTTGAAATTCGTCCACATCCCTATCCGTCCATTCCTCTTTCATCCCAAGTTCGTTGAGTTCGTCTATGGTTAAACCTTTCTCCATCGCCATCCGACCTCTCAAATCACCCATAGAATAAAATTTGTACCCTAATTTTTCAGCAAGTAATTTGCCTATGGTCGTTTTCCCTGAACCAGGCATTCCGGAAATGGTTATGATCACTATCTCACCATGTCTGCAAGCTCTTGAAGCATGTCCACTATATCCTTTTCCCTATTAGGCGTTTCGAAGATTAAGGTACCTTTTATATTCAAAGCTTGTATCGTTTTGATTAAATGCTCTAATTTCATATCAGAACGAGCGATTGGTTTATGTTGTAAAGCGCCTGTTCTATCGTATGAAATGCCTGAAAAAATAAAGTAGGCATTGGTAAGCCAATGTTGCCCAACCTCTGCCCTAACCTTATCAACAATCCTTTTGAAATCCGTGTCGTGCGTAAGCAAACCTCGACTCCTTCCGTGAACATGCGCCCAATTTATTATAGGTTCTGTGTTGGTTGTTCTTTTTACAATATCTATCACGTCTTCTATGCTACCGAGTTCTTGGGTCTTGCCTGTTGTTTCTATACCTATTTTTGAGCGAAGGTGGATTTCATTTACTATTTCATTTATTTTATAAACCGTTAGTCTAAGCGCCTGTTGTTGTGGCATGCGCTGATAAAAAGTAGGGTGAATTACAAGGCTTCTTGTATCCATTACATTCGCTATATTGCAATATATTTTTAAGGCGTTATCAAGCATGGGTTCTTCTGGTAAAAGGTTGGTGTGTATTGAAAGTTCTATATTGTATTTGTTTGCTATTGTTTTTATTTTGAGAAGGTTGGTGTAATGCTCTTTATAAAGGCTTGACATATCATTTATGCCTTCAAAAAGCTGTCTTGGAAGGAGAAGGGCACGAAAACCTACCCTATACAAATCTTCAAGCACGCTTAGGGCTTCGCTTGCCTTTTTTATAATAGGGGTTTTTGAGCTACCATACGCTACCCCTATGCGCATGCCAAGTCTTTCCTGTATTTTAAGGCTCTTCTTACGAATAAGCATGTCCATTTTACTTCACATTTAAAATATTGTACAAGCCCATAGAAATATCTTAACATCTAAATCCAAGCTTTATTTAGAGATGCGTCCTATGTGAAAATAACAAAAAACATAACAAATTTCATTACCATAAGGTATTTAAATAATCAAAATAAAATATGAGAAGAGATGTATGTATCAAGAGATAAAATTGCTATATGAAGAAGGAATTTCACCAAAAGCAATATCATCAAATGCAATAGAGTTATTGTTAAATGCTAATAGAGTGGCAGAAAATAAAGTCGAAGATCTTACACGTAAAATAGGAATATCTTCATACGGAGAATATAAAACGCCTATTGTTGTAAAACCAATACCGCCTGGTGATGGGGTTATTAATGGTTTTACGGATGGAAGTGTGATAGGAGTTAATGCATATATAGTTCCCAAAACTAAATATTTCTCTAGGTTCTCAAGCTGGTTATCAGAATTGAAAAACAAAAATCGATTTGCTAAGTATCTTTATGAAAAAACAATAGTAAAACCTGTACGTAATTTGATCGAAACCCTAGTACATGAATATCTTCATAAGGAAACGCAATTCAAAATCAAGTACGGAAATAATGGAGAAGAAACAAATTTCATATCTGATGTTTACAAAGCTACAACAGAATATTTAGAAGAAAGGTTACCAAAATTCTTTAAACCATTTGCGAAAAAATTGGCTAAATATTTTGTTGTTCCTGTAATCGAAGGTGTGAATGAAGCTCTAACAAAGGAGACTCTTAATGAGCCTATTTCAGAAGAACCTACTACTACATATGATATATATGCTAGATATGCTAGAAAGGCACTCGAGGCTTTGGGGTATCTACCTAGCGAATTCTATAGAGATTATTTTAAAAATGGAAATTCTTATTATAATGTAAAAAACCTTGTTAAGAAGTTTTACTCTGAAAATTAATTTTGCACCAAGACTTTAAGATTATGTAAAGCATCTTATGGGTTCACTAACTAAATTCTGGGAATTTTTGGAAAATTGGGATTGTATTTTATCGTTATCTCAATTTTATCAAAACCGAGAAAACGAAAATCAAATAATCGAATGTTTACGCCAATTTTTACCTATTTAATTTGGCTGAACTATCTTATGAAAACTTAATAAAAGGTTTAGAAACAATAACATATTATGCAAGTAAAAGATATCATGAGTAGGAATGTTGTGACCATAACACCAGATGCCACTGTGCTTGAGGCGGCTAAAAAAATGGTAGAAAATAATGTAAAATTTCTAATAGTAACAGAAAATGAAAGATTGGTAGGTATTGTTACTGAATGGGATTTTGTGAAAAAAATCGCAAAAGGAGGAAAAGAAATTTTGAATGCTAAACTTGAAACTATAATGACAAAAAAGGTTATAGTCATAACCCCTGAAACAACCATTACAGAAGCTGCTGAAATAATGTTGGCCAACAACATAAAAAGATTGCCTGTTGTTGAAAACAATGTTTTAATAGGTGTTGTAACAGCGATGGAAATTTTATTGGCTGAGCCAAAGTTGATTGAACAGGTAGCAGAACTTTTCTTGACGACTGAAAAACAAAAATCAGTCGCCGGTTGATTAAAAACTGATTTTAAATAAAGAAAGAAAACAAAAGCATGCCAAAACCAGAAACTAAAGGAATAGTTAGATTATCGTCTATTTTAGGTATCAATTCAGCAAGTGAAGCGAATATTGCACCTATAAAAGATAGCTGTGGTTGTATAAAAAATGAGCCTACAAAAAATGAGGTTAAAAAGCATGCCAAAACACCTTCCAAGCTTTTTGAACCTATTTTAGTTTTCCCATATCTTATTCCTATGAGTGTCGAGAAGGCATCGCCTACAGCGAGCATAGCGCATGAAGCCAAAGCTATGGATAAAGGAAAGATTATTAAAGCAAGGCCACAACCCAAATAGAAAAATATAACACCGGCAAAAGGTATTTTAGAATTTTTTCTTTCAAATGTAAAAACAAATTTTCTAAATTTCATTTCTATTTTCTCAAAAAAATTCTTATTCGTCGCTTCTTTTCTACTAACATAAAACGAGTAAAAAGCGAAAAACAAAGAAATGAGTAAAAAAAGGGGAAGGATGAGTTCTTTTCCTATGAATTTTGCTGCTATGATGAAAACGATACCTGAAAAGTGAATAAACTGTCTTGCAACTTCCATACATTTTAATGGATAAAAGGCTTAAAATTTAATTATTTGAAAACCATACCTTAATTTTCAAAAATGTCAAAAGTTTAAAGTGATGATGTGAAGAAAAAAATAAGGTTGAAAAAGCATCAGAAAAGGCTTTTTGACACGCTTTTATTTGTTGTAAAATTGATCGCATTTTCTGTCCCCCTATACATCATAATGCTTTATCCTTATATTATTTCGCCTTTGCAAACGGTTGTCGCTCAAAATGTGCGTTTTCTCCTTAATTTTTTGGGCTTTTCTGTTAGTGGTGAAAATTTTTTGATAGAAACAAAAAATATGGTTTTTTTGATTTCAGAGGACTGTACAGGTTGGAAAAGTATGCTTTTTATGTTCGCCTTGATCTTCTCGGTTCCCAATGTCGAAATTAAAAAAAGACTTGTAGGTCTTGCCTTTTCTTTACCTTCCATCTACATAGGCAATCTTTTTAGAATTTTGCTTGTGGTATGGATATGGGAAGTTTATGGTCTCGATTTTGCCCTTCTCATCCACGATTATTTTTGGCAACTTGGCTTGATTTCTCTTGTTTTATTTTTATGGTTGATTTGGCTTTTTTGGGTGGGTAAACTAAAAGGGTTTAAAAATAAAGAAACAATAAATAAACCAAAGACTAAACCAAAGGTGAGTAAGTGAGCGAAATTGTCGGCCTTATTCCAGCAGCAGGCATAGGCAAAAGGCTTTATCCGTATTCTAGAGCTGTCCCTAAGGAAATGTATCCCATATTAGGCAAAGCGGTTATAGAACATGCTGTAGAGAATCTAAAAGTTGGTGGTATAAAAAAGATTTATATGGTTGTTGGTTATCAAAAAGGTGCCTTGATGGATTACATAGGCGATGGTTCATTCTTCGGCGTAAAGGTTGTTTACCTTTATCAGATGAGTAGAAAAGGTCTTGGTCATAGCATTTTGCAAGGCAAGGAGTGGATCAATCAAACCTTCGTCACGCTTCTTGGTGATTCTTTCATAGAGCCTAAAAGCGAAATAAAGGAAATCATTGATTATCATAAAAAGGAAAAACCACTTGCCACTGTTATGGTTTTTGAAGTTAAAGACGTATCTGGCTACGGTATTGCAAAGTTCAAGAGACTGGCAAATGGTGTTGGTCCTATTGAAAAAATGATAGAAAAACCTTCGAAGAAAGAAGCGGAATGTTTAAAAACGAATGGTAATTTTTACGCTTTATGTGGTCTCTACATTTTTGAGCCCAAAATTTTCAGTTATATAGAAAAAACCAAACCTGGTCTTAACAATGAAATACAATTAACAGATGCTATGCAACTGGCTATTGAAAATGGAGAACGAATAAATGGTTTTGTGTTAAAAGGGAAGTATCTTGACATTGGGAAATGGCAAACAGTAAAGGAAACTGAAGAATTTTTGAGAAAGGTTGCGGATGTAAATAAGTACTATGAAGAAAGAGAAAGGATGATGGAAATTGTCAAAAAATTTGAGGATGAGAATGGAAAATGAAACTGTTGTTGTTACTGGTGGTGCTGGCTTTATAGGATCGCATCTTATTGATGCATTAATAGAAAAAAATAAAGTGATATGCATCGATAACATTTCGACAGGTAAAAAAGAAAATATAGCGCATTTGTTAAAAAACAAAAATTTTAAATTTTTAAAGCATGATATTGCGAAACCATTGAACATAATTGGAAAAATAGATTACATCTTCCATTTAGCTTCTCCTGCATCCCCTGTTGATTACCAAAAAAATCCGATAGAAACCATGATGGCAAATTCGTTTGGAACAAAGTATATGTTAGATTTAGCTAAAAGAAAAAGGGCGAAATTTTTGTTGGCATCTACGTCTGAAGTTTATGGCGATCCTGAAAAACATCCACAAAGCGAGGATTATTGGGGGAATGTAAATCCTATAGGGCCGAGATCGTGTTACGATGAATCCAAACGCTTCGCAGAGGCTTTGACAATGGTATATCATCGTGTTTATGATTTAGATGTGAAAATAGCAAGGATTTTCAATACATATGGTCCTCGCATGCGAACAAATGATGGAAGGGTCATACCTAATTTCATAACCCAGGCATTGAGTAATAAGCCAATAACCGTTTATGGTGATGGTAAACAGACACGTTCATTTTGCTACATTTCTGATATGGTTGATGGTCTTATTCGCCTTGCATTTTCAGAATATTCTGGTGAGGTATTCAATTTAGGCAACCCAGATGAAAAAAGAATTATTGATGTTGCTGAAAGTATAAAGAAAATGACTTCTTCTAAATCACCAATAATTTTCATGTCTTTGCCAGATGACGATCCTGAAAGAAGAAAGCCGGACATTAAAAAAGCCAAAACCATGCTTGGATGGGAACCGAAGATCTCTTTTGATGAAGGGATAGGAAAAACGATTGAATGGTTCAAAGGTTTTTTACAAAAGCGTTAAAGCGAATTGTTTTTATTGAAAATGTGTAATTTATTTTTATGGCTGAAAATATTTCGAAAGATCAGGCGCTAAAAACATTGGTGAAAGGTTCAAGTATAGGCTTTTTTGGGATGGTAATCTCACAAACCATAGTTTATCTTTTGAGACTTTTTCTTGCAAGGGCTCTGACGCCAAGTGAATATGGCTTGCTTTTCCTCGGACTTTCATTCATAAACATCACTATGTCACTCTCTTCATTAGCCCTTTTCGCAGGCATAGAAAGATATGTTCCCTATTACATGGCTAAAAATGAAAGGGAAAGGGCAAAAGGTGTTGTTTGGTCTTCTATTAAAATGGTTTTTCCTTTTTCAATTTTTTTATTTGTTCTGATTTTTATTTATGCTGATGAAATAGGTTTTATATTTTTTGGAGAGCCGTCCCTTGGAAGTGTTTTAAGGATTTTTTCTTTTTCCATCCCATTATATGCAATGTTCAAGATATTCGAAACTGTTTATTTGGCTTTTAAAAAAATAAAATATGATCTTATCTCTTGGCATTTTGGAAGATCTTTCGTCACCCTTTTTTTTGTTGTTGCTTTCTCCATCCTTGGCTTTGGACTTTTAGGTGTAACAACAGGTTATGTTCTAGGTTATGCCTTTGCCACATTCTCTTCTTTGATCTTAATGCAAAAAATTTTCCCTATTTCGAGAAGTAAAGAAGGTATGTACAAAAAACTTTTGGTTTTCTCTTTGCCTGTCCTTTTATACGGCATTCTTGCAGATATAACGACCAGAATAGACACGCTTTTACTTGGTGCCTTGAAAACATCAAATGAAGTTGGCATATATCAGACTTCAATACCCACAGCGCAATTTTTATGGTCTATCCCTGGAACGCTTGGTTTAATTTTTGTACCTGTGATGACAGAATTGTATGCAAAAAGAAAAATGGACGAGATGAAAGGGGTTTACAAAACTATAGCCAAATGGGGTTTTTATGTTAATTTTCCCATATTTCTGCTTTTTTTCATGTATCCAAATGCTGTAATAAACACACTTTTTGGCAATGAATATTTAGTGGCTGGTAATAGTTTACGCATACTTTCTTTCGGCTATATGATTTATTTCATAGGATTGCTTTCAACTCTTATGCTCAATGTTTTGGAAAAAACAAAGTATCACATTCTAAATTCTGGTCTCTCGTTACTGCTCGCTTTTACTCTTAATTACATCCTAATTCCTGCTTATGGAATAGATGGTGCTGCAATTGCAACGGCAGTTGCATTGACTTTTTACACAATTTTAGCAACATCAGAAGTTTACATATTTTCGAAAAACTTGCCTTTACATAAAAACATGGTGCATGGTATTTTCTCCGGTATTTTATCGATTTTGAGCATTTACACAATAACCAAAATTTTATTCGTTTCGTTAAACATTTTCATCCTTATAATGATGTTTATTGCTTTTTTCGCTCTTTACGTTTTCTTGCTTTTGGTTATGAAAGGTTTTAGCTCCGAGGACATAATGATACTCAAAGCGATAGAAAAGAAAACTGGTTTGAAGATAGATTTCTTGAGAAAATTGATAAAAAAATTTATTTGATATGCAACTCTGTTTGGGTCATTTTTTCTGCAAATGTATCCTCGTATATCGCTTTTACTTTTGTTTCTGTTGTCATATCTTCATTGCTCTTACCTATCATCAGATATTTAACAACAAACATATCTCCTTCTTTCAAATTCTTTCCTAAATTACTTTCGTTTAATTGAGAAGTTTTTATCAAAAGTTTCCCATCCAAAAAACTTACATTGTAATATTTTTTATCCAAAACTTTCTTTTTATACCATTCACATACTTTATGTTTTTTACATTTTCCGTCTTTCTCCAAAATGAAAATGATAATCGATCTCCCATTTAACTCTAAATCATCATCTTCGATTCCTATTTTTTTATCGGGATTGACGGAAGGTATTGAAAATCCATATGGTATGGAATCGATTATTTCGATTGAATTTATTTCAATATCCCCTATATTTTTGATGTTTATTTCAG
>JGI24721J44947_10003850_pt1 | contig 21058 bp, 17 predicted proteins | sample YelNatPaOPGAMG01_FD_44947 | JGI IMG/M metagenome (IMG submission 44947) | reverse complement strand
TTTTTGTATATATGTTTNTTTTATGGGAATACCAATTTTCAATTTAATTATAAGTTTTATTTCTGGTTTATATTTTAGTAGAAAATGTAATTATTTAAATTTAAAAAAAACGGATTCTTATAGAATAATAAAGAGTGTTTCAATTTTTACTACAATTTTTATTTTTATAATATTTTGTATTTCTGGGATTATTGCAATCAAAGATCCATGGACAGGTTTAAATATTCAAGGAATGCTACATTTAAAAAATCCTATAACAAAAAGTCAAATTTATTATATTGTTATTTTTGGTGGACTATTATTTTTAATCTTAAATTATTATTTAACTTTCTTAATTAGTTTTTTGACATATAAAAAATTGATATAATAAAATATAGATAAAAATGGAAAAGAAAAAAGTTTTATTTATCTGCACTCATAATTCAGCAAGATCTCAGATGGCTGAAGGTTTAATGAACTACCTTTTAGGAGATTATTATTCAGCATATAGTGCTGGAACAAAACCAAATTTTGTTAATCCATTTGCTATTGAAGTTATGAAGGAAATTGGAATTGATATATCTAATCATAGGTCAAAAAGTGTTGTGGAATTCAAAGGTGAAAAGTTTGATTATGTTGTTACTGTTTGTGATAGCGCAAAGGAGAATTGTCCATTTTTTCCAGGAGCAAAAGAATATATCCATCAAGGTTTTGAAGATCCATCTTCTTTCGAAGGAACAGATGAAGAGAAGCTGAATAAATTTAGAGAGATTAGAGATGAAATTAAAAATTTTATATTTAAAAAATTTAAAATTCAGGAGGTTTGAATGTTTAAAAAATTTATTATTATTTTTATTTTAACTCTTTCAATCTTTTCAACAAGAAATTTATTTTCCTTAAATTTATTGGAAAAACCTATTAATTTAGTGGCTATTCAAGAGGATTATAAAGTCAGATTAACATGGCAATTAGCAAAAGAAGATGCCAATATTTATGGATTTGAAATTTTTAAAAGCGAAAACAACAAAAATTTTACTTCAATAGGAAAAGCATATAAAGATCAATTTTATTTTCTTGATTATAGNATCTATCTTGATAAAACATATTACTATATGGTTAAATCTTATGATAAAGATGGAAATTATTCCGATCCATCAGATATAGTTTCAATTAAAATAATTGATGATAAAGCACCAGAATTAAGAATATTAGAACCTGCAGAGAATAATTATTATACTAAAGAAGAATCTTTACATCTATTAATTGGTGTTAGAGATAATATGAGTGGTTTAAAAACACTTCTTGTAAATGGAGTAAAAATTAATCAATGTGGTTGCTCAACTTTTGATGCAAATTATACTTTAGTTGAAGGTAAAAATGAATTTTTAATTATTGCAGAAGATAATAAAGGAAACAAATCATCTTTAACTTTGACTGTTTTCCTTGACACAACTCCTCCTGAGGTAAATGTAAATATTCCAGTTAAGACTAATGACGAAAATTTAAGAGTGACGGGCAAAATATTGGATAAAGGAATTGGTTTAAAAGTTGCATATTTAAATAATATAGAATTAATGATTGATAAGGATGGAAATTTTGAAACCTATCTACTTTTAAAAGAAGGAGAAAATGAATTAAAATTTAAACTTATTGACAAACTCGATAATACAAAAGAAGAAATTTATAAAGTTAATTATGTTAAAAAGATAGTTCTTAAACTACAAATTGGAAATAAAATATGTATGTAAATGATAATCCTCAAGAAATAGATGTACCACCACAGATAATTGAAGGAAGAACACTTTTACCTATAAGATGGGTGGCAGAACCCCTTGGTGCAAGTATAGGATGGGATGCAAATGAAAAGAAAGTAACTGTTTCACTGAAGGATACAATTATAGAACTATGGATAGGTAAAAATATTGCAAGGGTTAATGGAGTAGATACACCAATAGATCCAAATAATCCAAAAGTTGTACCAATGATTATTCAGGGTAGAACAATGCTTCCAGTTAGATTTGTTGCTGAAAATTTAGGTTGTCAAGTAGATTGGGATGCTAATACAAAAACTGTAACTATAACATATCCAAAGGATTAAAAAATTTAATTTAGCCCCTCCGACAATGGAGGGGCTTTTTTTATGGATAAAAAAGTTTTAGGTAAAAAGGGTGAAGAAATAGCAGGTAAATATTTAATAAAATCTGGATATAAAATAATTGAAAAAAATTATAGAACAAAATATGGAGAGATTGATTTAATCTGTGAAAAAGATGATGCTATTATCTTTATTGAAGTTAGAACAAAAACAAATTCAGATTATATTTTACCAGAAGAAAGTATAACTTCTAAAAAAATTGATCATTTAAAAAAGTCTTCTTTAGAATTTTTATCAAATAGTAAAGGGAAATATAAAAATATAAAATTTGAGTTTATTGGAATTTTATTTCTAACTGATGAAAATTATAAATTGAATCACTTAAGAGATATTATATTTTAAATTTTGTAATTTCATATAGAGCAATACCAAGAGAAACTGATGCATTTAATGAATGTGTTCTGCCAAAAGTTTTTATTTTTAAAATAAAATCGCTTTCTTCTAATACTTTAAGATTTATTCCTCTATCTTCACCTCCAACTATTAAAAGTAGAGGAAAGATAGGTTTAAAATTTGATAAATAATCTTTAGCATTCATATCAAGTGAAACAATCCATAAACCTTTATTCTTTAAATCCTTTATTGCTGAATTTACACCAGTAAATTCATACATATCAATATTGAATATTGCTCCAGTTGATGATTTTATTACAGTAGGAGTTATTGTTACACCTCTCCTTTTAGGAAAAAGAACACCTTTAACTCCAAATATTTCACAACTTCTTATTATTGCTCCGAAATTATGAGGGTCCTCTATATTCAGAGCCATAACATAGATATCATCCTTATTTACTTTTAACTCATTTAAATCTTTAATTTTTACTGGAGATATAAAGGCAATAATATTATAAGATTCAGGGTAATTTTTAAAATAACTTGANTCTTTATATGTGAANGGNATATTGTTTTCTTTTAATAGATTTTCTAAAACTCTATTTTTATAACCATATTTAAAAATGACTTTTAATAAAGTATTATTTTTTAGTGCCTCTATAATTTCGTTTTTATTGTATATGATATTATTCTCTTCTGAAGAAAATTGTCTCTTTTTTTCCATCTCTTATTTCATAACCCAATTTATTTAATCTTTCTCTAATTTCATCTGCAATTTTATAATTTTTATCTTCTCTAAATTTTCTTCTACTATCTATAATTTTTCTAACNAATTCCAGTTCAGAAATATTTTCATCCATAGTTTCATAAAAAGAGTAATCTTTAATAATTTTAATGAGTTCTTCTTTCAAATTTTCTAACTTTCTAAAAGTTATTTTTATTCCAAGTATATTCAAAATTTCATCCACTTTTTCAAGAAGTAGTTGAAAATTTCCTCTTATTTCACCTGTATTGAATTTATTTATCAATTTAAACAATGCTCCTATTGCTCCTTGAGTATTAAAATCATCATCCATAAAATTTATAAATTCATTAAATATTAAATTAATTAAATTTTCTGAACTATTATCTATGGATACTTCTGTTTTTGATAAAGTTTGTAATATAGAATAAAATTCTCTTATCTTATAATATTGGTTTTTAATATCTTCCATTTTTTCTTCAGAATAATCTATAGGTGAGTGATAATCAGAAGATAAAAGAAATAACCTTAGAACTTCTGGCTCATATAATCTCAACATCTCCTCAATTGTTAAAACATTTCCAATAGATTTTGACATTTTCTCTTTATTTATTGTAATTAATCCATTATGTAACCAATATCTCACAACAGGCTTATCTCCTTTCCAGGCTTCACCCTGTGCAATTTCATTTTCATGATGAGGAAATATCAAATCATTTCCTCCACCATGAATATCAAATCCAAATCCAAGATATTTGATTGAAATAACTGTGCATTCAATATGCCATCCAGGTCTTCCCTTTCCCCAGGGAGAATTCCAGAAAGGTTCACCCTCTTTTGCTTTTTTCCATAAAGCAAAATCTATGGGACTTTTTTTTGTTTCATCAACTTCTATTCTTACACCTGATAACATATCTTCAATTTTTCTATTTGATAATTTTCCATAATCTTCAAACTTATTTACTTCAAAATAGACACCTGTTTCTGTCTCATAAGCAAAATTTTTATCTTGAAGTTCCTTAACCATTTTTATGATATCCTCAATATGATCTGTAACTCTTGGATATATATTTCCATCTTTATCAACATTCAAAACATTAATATAATTTTCATACATTTTAATAAATGTTTCTGCTATTTCCTTTGGTGTAAGCCCCCATTCTATACTTCTTTTGATGATTTTATCATCAATATCAGTATAATTTTGAACAAAATTTACTTTATAACCTTTATATTTCAAATATCTTTTAATAGTATCATAAACAACAAGAGGTCTTGCATGGCCAATATGTGGATAGTTATCAGGAGTTAAACCGCAAACATACATATAAACTTTATCTTTCTCTCTTGTAATTAAATCCTCTTTTTTTCTCGTTAAAGTATTGTAAACTCTTATCATTTTGAGTTTAAAACCTCCGAAACTCTTTTCTTAGTTTCTTCTTTTCCAATCAAATAGATATATGCATAAATTTCAAATCCCTCTTCTTTATGACTTATAGCAACTCTTAATGGATAATAGAGATTTTTTCCTTTAATGTTTAATTTTTTTCCTATCTCTCTAATCAAATTCAATATATCATTTTCATTCCATTGATTTAAATTTTCTATTCCTAAAATGAATTCATTTAATAACTCTTTTTGCTCCTTAAGATAAGATAATTTTTGATTATCTAAAGGCATTGGATTAAAAATATCATCTAAAATATTATTTATATCACTTAAAACAAAGATGTGTTCTTTAAGCAATCTAATAAGATCTTTCAACCATTCATCACTTACTTTATATTCTTCTTTTACATAATTTTTGATTAAATATGTAAGTTTATTTAAATCAGTCATTTCAATATATTTATGGTTCATCCATTTTAATTTCGATGCACTGAAAATAGCATTACTCTTAGACAAATTTTTAAGATCAAATTCATCTATCAACTCTTCAAGACTAAAAAATTCTTTTTCTTTTGTTGCAGGTGAAAAACCAAGTAGTGCCATATAATTTACAAGTGTTTCTGGTAAATAACCTTCAATTCTATAATCTCTTAATGAAACTGAACCATGTCTTTTGGAAAGTTTTGTATGATCTTCACCAAGAATCATTGGAAGATGAATAAAATTTGGTAGAGGAAAATTTAAAGCATTATATATTAAAATTTGTCTTGGTGTATTTCCATGAAGATGATCCTCTCCTCTAATAACATCTGTTATCTTCATAAGAGCATCATCAATAACAACAGCAAAATTATATGTTGGAATTCCATCTGATCTCAATATTACAAAATCATCAAGATTTTCTAATGGAAATATAAGGTCTCCTCTTAATCCATCCTTAACTATTATCTCTCCTTCTAAAGGAGTTTTGAATCTGACGACTGGTTTTATTCCTTTATCAAACTTTTCTTTTATTTGATCTTTTGTTAAATTTCTACACCTTCTTGAATATTTTGGCATTAAACCTTTTTTTAATGCTTCTTCTCTGTCTTTCTCAATTTCTTCTTCAGAACAAAAACAATAATATGCCTTATCATCATTTAATAATTTATCAATGTAATGGTTATATATATCAATTCTTTCAGATTGTTTGTAAGGACCAAAAGGGCCTCCTATATCTGGTCCTTCATCCCAATCTAAACCAAGCCATTTTAAACCAGTTAAAATATCATCTTCATATTCTTTTTTTGATCTTTCCTTATCTGTATCTTCAATTCTTAAAACAAATTTTCCTTTATTTTTTCTTGCATATAAATAGTTAAATAGAGCAGTCCTAACATTTCCAATATGCATATATCCAGTTGGTGAAGGCGGAAATCTAACCCTAATCATATAGCCTCCTTTAAAAATCTTTTAATTATTATACAATAAAATTGAGGTTAAAAATGGTTGCTGATTTTTTTACTTTTTTAAGAATTTTAAGTGGACTTTATATAATCTATCTTGGAATATTTAATAGTGGCAACTTTCATATATATTTTTATGCAATTTTAATTGGCTGGACTACAGATATTCTTGATGGATATTTTGCAAGAATTTTTAAAAAAGAGGGTAAATTAGGAAAATATGACTTTCAAATAGATCTTTTCTTTGAATGGGCTTTTTTCTTCTACTTATATAGATTTGATTATGTAAATTCAACAATTTTTATTTTATACAATATAACTTTCCTATTTTTAATTATCTTTATACCATCAAAAACCTTTTTAATGACCCTTCAGGCACCTGTAACTTTCACACCATTTATAATTGCTTTTTTAAATTATACAGATTTAAGAATTGTAATTTTATTCTGGTTGACAATAAATCTATTTCTATTCCATAAGAGATTTCTTAATGTTATTAAAGAATATATACAGGGCATACCATCTACTGAATTAAAGGAAGACAAGAAAAAAATCAAAAAATAAATTCTCTTATTTAAAAATCTATTTACTTAGTTAATTTTTCTAATATAATTTATTCTTAGGAGAGATGGCTGAGTGGCCGAAGGCACCCGCCTGGAAAGCGGGTAGGTGGGTTAAACCCCGCCTCGCGGGTTCGAATCCCGCTCTCTCCGCCACTTAANGAATAATTTATCTTAAACTTTATTTTAATTGAAGATTTTAAATCCACTCGCTCTAACATATAAAAAGTATATCTATTTTAGAAATATTAAATCTATTTAAAAAAATTTATAGAATATTTATTTATATTATATAATTTATAAGTAAATGGGGCAGTGGCTCAGTGGGAGAGCGCATCCTTCGCAAGGATGAGGTCGCGGGTTCAAATCCCGTCTGCTCCACCAATTTTCTTCAATTCCTCAATTATTTTTCTCAAATATTTAATTTTCTTTAAATAATATATAACTCTATTCTTTTGTTCCTCATTATTAATGATATATTGATAATTATCTGGATATTGATTTTTTATATCCTCTTCACTTACTTCTATATTTAGATAAAACATCAAGAATAATATCATATTTAATCTCTTTTATAGAATTAATATCAAGATTTTTTTCAAGATCTTCTAAATTTTCTCCTCTTTCTTTCAGAAAATCCTCAAGAGTATATCCACTTTTAAGTAATTCTTCTTTTAAATTTTCAATTTTATGGTATGTTTCATCTCTTACATAACTTCTTGGAATATAAAAATCATTAATTTCAATTAATTTTTCCTGTATAATTTTTTCTAAATAATCATCCTGAAATCTCTCTTTTAATATTGTATCTTTAACCTTTAATCTGAATTCATCAATTGAATTTACTCCAAAATCTTTTATAAATTTATCATCAATTTCAGGATATTTTGGACTTTTTATTTCAGATATTTCTATTTCAACATTATTGTTATTTACATTAATTTCTTTTCTTTCACCTCTTGACATACCAACTATATATTCTTCAAGCAAATTTCTGTTCTCTCCAACTATAACAGCAACTTCTTTAAAATCATCCTGCTTGTTGAATCTGTATTTTAAAATAACATAATCTCCTTTTTCAATTGTACCCTCTTCTTTTGGTACGAACTCTTTCATCTCTTCTTTTATTTGATTTATCTTTTTTTCAATATCATCATCTTTAATAATTTTTATCTCATTTATAATTTCAGTTAAATCAACAGTTTTAACCTCAGGAATTTTATATGTTGTTATAAAAAATTTTAAATTTTCTTTTGAAAAATCTGAAAAATTTGATTCAATTGATGGAAAAAGTTCTTTGTTTTCTTTAAATATTTTTTCAATGCTTAAATCTCTAATCTCTTTTTTTAATTCATCAAAAATTACATCTTCACCAATTGCATTTTTTACGATATTATCAGGTGCTTTCCCTGGCCTAAAACCTGGAATTTTAACTCTATTTCTAAATTTATCCAGAACTTTATTGTAAGTTTTATTATATTCCTCTAAATCATATAAAACTTCAAACTCTAACTTATTTTTATCAACATTCTTAATAGAAATATTCAAATTATCCTCCTTTTCCTAATAAGACTTTATTATACCATTCAATAAATTTTTCAACTCTATTCCCATAAATTATAATATCCTGATTATCGTCCATTAACTTTTCTTTAAGTTGAGCTAATTTTTTATTTACTTCAACATCTACATATCTTTCTTCAACCTTTTCCCTAACCTTTTCAAAATTCTCAATTCTATCAATAATTTTAAAAATATAAAATCCATCAAGAGTATCTATTGGTTGAGAAATTTCTCCTATTTTTAAATTAAATATCTTATCATTTATCACTGCGTTATATTTAAAAATATTAAAATAATCAGTTAAACCATCATTATCCTTAACATCTGAATACTCTTTAACAATAGAAGAAAAAGAATATCCTTTTTGTAATTTGTTATAAGCCTCTTTAATTTTTGATTCTTTTAAATCTCTTTCACTATCGCCTGTCTCAGATTTAATATAAACTACTTGCGCTTTTATCAAAATGAATTCGCTCTTATTTTCATTAAAATATTTTATTAACTCTTTTTCAGATAGATTATTTCTAATTTCTTTTTCAATATCTTTTTTTATCAAATTAACAAAATAAACTCTATATTTATCATTTCCTATATAAGTGTCATTATCTAATTCATTTTCATTTAAAGTATAGCCTTTGTCTTTTGCATATCTCATAACAAGAGAATCCTGGATTATTTCATCAGTAATCTGTTTTTTTAGTGTCATATATTTTTCTTGATATACAGGATTATATATACCTTCAACTCCAATTGATAGTAACATTCTATTGTTTATTTCCTCGTAAGTAATAATATCGTCTCCAACTTTAACTGCAATTTGAGATTCTGTGTACCACCATTTTAAAAATTCTCTATATCCAAAATAACCTATAGTTAAAATAATTAAAATAATAATTATTGTCATTAAAATTTTGTATCTTCTACTTTTTTTCTTTTTCAAAACTTTTTTCATCCTTTCTAAGTGGTGCGAAGGGCGGGACTCGAACCCGCATGGACTTTATGTCCACTGGATCCTAAGTCCAGTGCGTCTACCAATTCCGCCACCCTCGCTAAATTCAAACTGGTGGGTCGTACAGGACTCGAACCTGTAACACCCTGATTAAGAGTCAGGTGCTCTACCACTTGAGCTAACGACCCTTTTTTATAATAATTATCATCTATGGTGCGCCTAGCAGGAATCGAACCTGCAACCTGCGGATTAGGACTCCACTGCTCTATCCAATTGAGCTATAGGCGCTAAGTGGGGTGGACGACGAGACTTGAACTCGCAACCATCGGATCCACAGTCCGACGCTCTATCCAATTGAGCTACGTCCACCATGGTGCGCCCAGCAGGATTCGAACCTGCGGCCTACGGATTAGAAGTCCGTTGCTCTATCCAGCTGAGCTATGGGCGCGAAATGGTCGGGGCGAGAGGATTCGAACCTCCAACCTCATGTACCCAAAACATGCGCGCTAGCCAAATTGCGCCACGCCCCGAATTAATCACTCATAAAAGTATATTAAAAATTTAGAAAATTTCAAGATGCTTAACCATTTACAAAACCAAATAGTATGCTTTTATAAATTATTTAATAAATATAGAAAGAATAAAAGCAATTATTAATGCAGGTAAAAAATTCGCAAGTTTTATTTTTTTTATACCAAGTAAATTTAAGCCAATACCTATTATTAAAACTCCTCCAACACCTGTAATCATATTTATNGTGTGTGTTGTAAAAAAATTTTTAATTAATGAAGATAATAAAGTTATGCCACCTTGATAGAAAAGAATAGGGAGTGTGGAAAACATAACACCTATTCCAAGAGTTGAAGATAATGCTATAGAAGTTATACCATCAAGTATTGATTTTGTATATAAAATNGTTGCATCACCTGTTAAACCTTCATTTATTGAACCTATTATTGCCATTGAACCAACACAAAATATTAATGTTGCAGTTATAAATCCTTCAGTAAAAGAAGATTNTGTTTTAATTTTACTTTTGATTTTNTCTCCTATATTCTCAAGGAACTCTTCTATTTTAAGGAATTCTCCTATAATTCCACCAAATAAAATTGAAAAAACCATAATAATTATATTATCTGTTTTTAATGCAAGCATTATGCCAAGGGTTAAAGAAGATAAACCAACACCATCAAAAGCAATTTTCTTAATTTTTTCAGGAAATTTTGAACCAATTAAAATTCCAATAAAACTACCAATTACTACTGTGATTATATTGACAATTGTNCCTTTCATAATTTTTAATAAACTGGAGGGGTTTTAAACACCCTCCAGTTCTTCTGTTTCCTTACTTTTTTCAACAATTTTAATCTTCTCGTAGTCACTGAAACCAGTACCAACAGGTATCATACTTCCTACAATTATTGCCTCTTTTAATCCTTCNAGTGTATCTGTTTTTCCTGCAATTGCTGCTTCAGCAAGTACTTTTGTTGTTTCCTGGAAAGATGATGCAGATAAGAAAGAGTCAGATGATAAAGCAGCCTTTGTCAATCTCAAAAGAAGAACCTTATAACTTGCTTTTTGTTTTCCTTCTGATTCAACAACTCTATTCTCTTCTTCAATTTCNCTTCTATCAACTTCCTGACCTGGATAAAAATTGGTATCACCAGGATTAATTATTATTGCTTTTCTTGTAAGTTCTCTTAATATAACCTCAATATGTTTATCATTTATCGTTACACCTTGACTCTTATAAACTTTTTGTATCTCTTGNAGAAGATATTGTTCAGTTTCTCTTAAACCTTTAATCTGGAAAATTTTATGGGGATCAAGTGGACCTTCTGTTAATCTATCACCTGGCATAACAAAATCACCCTGTTCAATTCTTAAGGTCTTTCCATATGGAACTGAATAGATCNTCTCTTTACCCATCAATTTCTTGATTAATTCATCTTTNTCATAATTAGTTAAATCTCTTATCTTATCAATTTTTATTTCTTTTAGAACCTCTTTAACTTCATCATCAAAATCAATTTCATTAACAGAGGAATTTAGATCAATAGAATTAACTTCATTTAATAGTGAATATATCTTTTCATACAACTCTATTGCTTTTTCTCTATTTCTTGGAGTTATGATAATTTTTCTTGACTCTTCTTCATCTTTGATAAAAACATAACCCGAAACTTCAGAAATAACTGCTCCACCTTTTGGTTTCCTAACTTCAAAAAGTTCTTCAACTCTTGGTAAACCTGTTGTGATATCTTTTGCTGCAATACCACCAGTATGGAAGGTTCTTAAAGTTAATTGAGTTCCCGGTTCGCCAATAGATTGAGACGCTATTATTCCAACAGTCTCTCCAAGATTAACAAGTTTACCTGTTGAAAGATCCCTTCCGTAACATTTAGCACAAACTCCATTTGGAGATTGACATGTTAAAATAGAACGAATTTTTACTTTTTTAACTCCATAATCTTTTATTTTTTGAACCGCTTTTTCATCAATCTCTTCACCTTTTTTCAAAATCAATTCTCTTTCTAAAGGAATTTTTATATTGAATTCCAAAATATTTTTTTCCTCAAGTGTTTTAATAACTTTTTCAGTTAATGGAGTATCATCTTTAACAATAAGATTATTCTCATTATCATATATATCTTTTGCAATTTTTGCCTTTTCAGGTATATTTTCACCAATTTTGAATTTCATTATCTTTTCAGGAGGCGAATATATATCTTCTGCTGCATATCTACCAAGAATTCTTTCCTCAAGGGTCTCAATAACTCTTTGACCCTCTCTAATCTCTTCAACCTCAATTCCATCAGTAAAGTTTTTAATCCAAACAGTACTAATTTCTTTTTCTTCAATTTCAGATGCCTTTTCTTTAGTAATCTCCTGATCTTTATGGACAATTACTTCTTTTGTTTCTGGATCAACAACATCTTCAGCAGCAATTTTTCCAACAATCTGTCTATAAAGTGATTTAACTACTTTATCACCAACTTTTAATGCTTTTACAGGTATCCTTTCGCAATCATCATATTTAATGAAAACTTTATGTGCAACATCTGCAAGTCTTCTTGTTAGATATCCTGCATCAGAAGTTTTTAATGCAGTATCTGCAAGACCCTTTCTTGCACCATGGGTTGAAATAAAGTATTCAAGCACAGATAATCCTTCTCTTAGATTCGATTTAATAGGAAACTCAATAATTCTACCAGATGGATCTGACATAAGACCTCTCATTCCAACCATCTGTAATATCTGCTCTGGTTTTCCTCTTGCTCCAGATTGAGCCATTAAAAGTAAGAAATTGAATGGATCATATTTATAAATTTCCTGAACTAACTCTTCTCCTGCTTTTAACCATATATCAATTGTCTTCTTATATCTTTCATTTTCAGCCATCAAACCTTTTTCATAATATTCCCTTATCTTTCTCTCTTTCTGTTCTGCAATTCTAATGATCTCATTTCTCTTTTCAGGTACAACCATATCATCGACTCCAATTGTTAAACCAGCCACTGTAATTATTTCAAAACCAATCTTCTGAACAGCATCAAGCAATTCTGCTGTTTTTTCAAAACCATACTTTTTAAATATCTGTAAGAATAAATCATTAACACTTTTTTGATCAACAAGTTTATCAAAATATGGGAAAGAATCATCTTCAAGAATCTCCTGCATTAAATCGTTGAAAATAACTCTACCAACAGTTGTGTTTTTTATCCAATTCTTTTTCCAGTAAAAATCTATTATTGTATGATATGTAACTTTCTCATCTTCAAGAGCAGCCTTAAGATCTTCAACTGTATAAAATTTTAAACCTTCTCCTTTTTCTCCTTTTTTCTCCATTGTAAGATAATAACAACCAGCAACTACATCCTGAACAGGAAGGGTTAATGGTTTTCCATGTGCTGGAGAAATGATGTTATATTTTGAGAGAAGTAGGTACTTTGATTCTGTCTGTGCTGCAATAGATAAAGGAAGATGAACTGCCATTTGATCTCCATCAAAATCAGCATTAAATGGAGGACATACAAGTGGTGATATATGAATTGCCTCACCATCAACAAGAACAGGCTTAAACGCTTGAATGCTCATACGATGGAGAGTTGGTGCTCTATTTAAAAGAACAACATAATCTTTAACAGTATCAGCAAGAACTTTCCAAACAGGACTGTTTGCATCTTTTATTGCTTGTTCAATCATCCACTTGGCGCTTCTCAAATTTAATGCTATTCCTCTTTCTTCAAGATTGTGCATCAAGAAAGGTTTGAAAAGTTCAAGAGCAACACTTCTTGGAATTCCACATTCATCGAGTTTCAAATTTGGGCCAACAACTATTACACTTCTTCCTGAATAATCAACTCTCTTTCCAAGAAGATTCTGCCTGAATCTTCCCTGTTTACCTCTTAAAATATCAGAAAGAGAATGAAGTGGCCTATTATGAGAACCCATAATTGGATGAACCTTATGTGAATTGTCTAAAAGAGCATCCACAGCCTCTTGAAGCATTCTTTTTTCATTTTGAAGCATAATTTCAGGGGCATTGACATCTATCAATTTTTTTAATCTGTTGTTTCTATTTATAACTCTTCTATATAGATCATTTAAATCAACTGATGCAAACCTTCCACCATCAAGTGGAAGAAGTGGTCTTAAATCTGGTGGAATAACAGGAAGAACTGTTAGCACCATATTTTCAGGTTTACTTCCAGATTTTATCAAAGATTCTATATAATCAAGTCTTTTCATTGCACCAGTTTTTTTCTGTTTTGAATAAGAATTTTTTATATCCTCTCTAAGTTCATCTCTTAATTTTTCAAGATCAACAGATTTCAAAAGTTCATATATTGCTTCAGCACCTCTTTTTGCAACAAAGTTAAATCCTTTCTCTTTATATTCTCTATACTCTTCTTCACTTATTACCTGCTTTTCTTTTAAAGGAGAATTTCCAGGATTTATAACAACATAAGAAGCGTAATAAACTATTTTTTCAATATCATTTTTAGACATATCAAGAATAACTGGTATTATATTTGTAGATCTAAAGTACCAGATGTGAACAACAGGTGAGGCAAGCACAATATGACCAAATCTTTCTCTTCTTACTTTTGATGTTGTTACTTCAACTCCGCACCTCTCACATACAAGACCTCTATATCTAATTCCTTTCAATTTTCCACAATGACATTCATAATCTTTACTGGTCCAAAAATTCTCTCACAAAATAAACCCTCCATTTCTGGTTTAAAGTTTCTATAGTTTATAGTTTCTGCTTTTTTAACTTCACCGTGTGACCAATTTAGAATATCTTCAGGAGATGCTATAGAAATTTCAATTGCATCAAACTTTTTATGAATCAAATAAATTCACCTCCTAAGATTTCTCCTCTTCTTGTTTTCTCTTTTTTATAATCTCTTCAGCAAGTCTCTGAGGAACTTCATCATATTTTGCAAATTTAGCAGTAAAATATCCTCTTCCTTGAGTTATCGAAGCAAGATCAAGTCCATATGTTAACATCTCCTGTTCTGGAACCAATGCTTTTACAATAGATATTCCTTTAAGAGAATCCATTCCTAAAATCTTACCTCTTCTTGTATTCAAGTCAGATATAATATCTCCGAGAAATTGTTCTGGTACTCTAATTTCAACTTCAAGAATAGGTTCAAGTAAAATTGGATTTGCTTCAGAAAACGCTTTTTTAAATGCCATTGAACCAGCAATTTTAAATGCAAGTTCAGAAGAGTCAACTGGATGATATGAACCATCATATAAAACAACCTGAACATCGATTACTGGATAACCTGCAAGAATGCCCTCTTTCATTGTTTCTCTTATGCCTTTTTCAACTGCTGGAATATAATTTTTTGGAATTGCTCCTCCAAAAATTTTATCTACAAATTCAAATTCTTTGCCTCTTTCAAGAGGGTTAAGTTCTATGAAACAGTGACCATATTGACCATGACCGCCTGTCTGTTTTTTATATTTTCCTTCTGCCTTTGCACTACCTTTAATTGTCTCTTTATAAGCGATTTCTGGTTTTGATAAGTTTACCTCTACTCCATATTTCCTTGAAATTCTTTCTAAATTAACCTGAAGATGTGTTGAACCCATACCTCTAATTATTAATTGTTTTGTTATATCATTCCTCTCGACAAGAAAAGTTGGATCTTCTTCAGCCATTTTAAATAAACCACTTGTTAATCTATCCTCATCTTCTTTTCTTTTTGGTTCAACAGCATAAGCAATAACAGGATATGGAAATTCAACATATTTATAAATAACAGGAAAATTATTTTGTANTAATGTATCACCTGTGGTTGTTACATTTAACTTTATTAAAACTCCTATATCACCAGCAGTTATTTCAGAAGTTTTTTCCTGATTTTTTCCAGAAATAAAAGCAATACCTGAAATTCTTTCTTCCTGCTCCTTGTTAACATTATAAATTTTTGAATCAGAATTAATCTTTCCTGTAATAACTTTTACATAATTTATTCTACCTATGAATGGATCTATGATTGTTTTGAAAACTAAACCAGAGAATGGTTTATTTATATCAATATCAGAGACAACAACTTCTTTTGTTTTTGGATCAAGCCCTTTTCTATTTTCATTCAGTTTTGGTTCAGGAAATTCATTTATAATAAAATCAAGAATTTCATCTGTTCCAACATCAAAAACTGATGATGAAATTAAAACAGGATAAATAGATCTATTTTCTATACCTTTTAAAAGACCCCTTCTTATTTCATCTTCACTTAAAGTTCCCTCTGAAAGATATTTATTCAAAAACTCTTCGTCAACTTCTGCTATTTTTTCAATCAATTCATTTCTGTATGTTTCAAATTTCTCCTTTTCACTCTCAGGCAAATCTATATCTTTTAGTGTATCTTTTTCTAATATTTTCCCTTTTCCTGTTATTAAATTGATATATCCTTTAAAGTTTAGCCCTTCTCCAATTGGAATCATATATGGAACAGCATCCTGACCAAAAAATTGTCTTATAGAATTAAGAGTATTTGAAAAACTTGCATTTTCTCTATCCATTCTACTTATAATAAAAGCAGTTGGTAAATTTTCCTCTTTTACAAATTCCCAAACTCTCTCTGTTCCAACTTCAACTCCACCAACAGCATCAACAAGTATGATTGCACTTTCAGAGACAATAAGGGCACCTCTAACTTCTGAAATAAACTCAACATAACCAGGTGTATCAATTAAATTTATTTTATATCCCTTCCATGAAACTGGAAGGATAGAAGTAGATAAACTTATGTGTCTTTTAATCTCTTCTGGTTCAAAATCTGAAACAGTAGTTCCTTTATCAACACTTCCCTTTTTCTGAATTGCTTTTGAAACATAGAGAATTGATTCTGCTAAAGAAGTTTTTCCTGCACCGCTATGAGAAACTAAAGAAACATTTCTAATTTTAGTTTTTTCTACCATTATTGACTCACCTCTTTCTTTTTATTTTTTCTTTTTCTTGTTGGAAGGAAAAATTTCAATTCCTTCTTTTCCTCTTTCTTTTCAAGATCAGGTATAGTTCTTATATTTATTCCAAGCCCTCTTAACTCTCTTACAAGTACCTTAAATGATTCTGGTATTCCAAGTTCCTCAATATCTTTTCCTTTAACTATACTTTCATATGCTTTTCTTCTTCCTTCTATATCATCAGATTTTACAGTTAACATCTCCTGCAAAAGATTTGCAGCACCATATGCCTCAAGAGCCCAAACCTCCATCTCTCCGAGTCTTTGACCACCAAATTGAGATTTACCACCAAGTGGTTGTTGAGTTACAAGTGAGTAGGTACCTGTAGATCTTGCATGAACTTTATCAAGAACAAGATGATTGAGTTTCATAAAATATGCATATCCAACGAGGGCAGTAGATTTAAATGGCTCTCCAGTATATCCATCATATAATACTTCTTTACTATTAATATTTATTCCTGCTTTTTGCAAAAGTTTTTCTATATCTTCTTCTTTAACTCCTGAAAAAATTGGAATTTCAAATCCTAAACCAAGTTTATATGCTGCATATCCAAGCATGGTTTCAAGTGTTTGTCCTATATTCATTCTTGAAGGAACAGATAAAGGTGATAAAACAATATCTATTGGAGTTCCATCTTTTGTATAGGGCATATCCTCTTCTGGAAGAATTGCTGCAACAACTCCCTTATTTCCATGCCTACCTGCCATTTTATCGCCAATCATAACTTTTCTCTTTTGGGCAACAAGAACCTTTACAAGTTTTTCAATACCAACAGGAAGTTCATCTCCTTTATCTCTTGAGTAAATTTTTGTCAAAATTACTGTACCAAATTCACCTGGAGGTAATCTTAAAGAGTTATCAACAACATCTCTTCCTTTTTCTCCAAACATTGCTCTCCAGATTTTTGATTCTGGAGAGGTATCAAGTTCTACCTTTGGTGCAAGTTTTCCAACTAAAATATCTCCAGGTTTTACTTCTGCACCTAATCTTACTATTCCCTCTTCAGTAAGATTCCTTAACTCTGATTCATCAACATTTGGAATGTCTCTTGTTAAAATTTCTGGCCCTGCTTTTGTTTCTCTAACAGTTGTAATATATTCTTTTATATGTACAGATGTATATGTATCATCCTTAACCAATCTCTCACTTATAAGAATTGCATCCTGATAGTTATAACCTCTCCATGGAAGATATGCTATTAAAACATTTCTACCAAGCGAAAGAATGCCATCCTTTATTGCCTGACCATCAGCAATAATATCACCTTTACTAACCTTGTCATTCTTTTTTACAATAGGTCTTGAATTTATTGATGTATCCTGGTTTGATCTTGAAAATTTCTTAAGTTCATAAACTTTTTGCTCTTTTTTACCCTTTATTACAATCTTATCTCCAGATACTTCTTTTACAACACCATCTATTTCTGAAATTACTATACTTGGGTCATTTTTTGCAACAGCCTTTTCAACTCCAGTCGCAATGATAGGTGGCTCTGGGAAAAGGAGAGGAACTGCCTGTCTCTGCATATTACATCCCATAAGTGCTCTATTTGCATCATCATGCTCTAAGAAAGGAATTAATGAAGCAGAAACAGAGAAAACCTGTAAAGGTGAAATTTCCATAAATTGTATTTTATCTAAAGGAATTTTTTCTAAAACTTCTCCTCTATATCTTCCAGTTGCAAATCCATCATTCAATAATTTGCCTTTATCATCTTTTAAAAGTTCGCCTTTCTTATTCACAGGAGTATTTGCTTGAGCAATGAAATAATTCTCTTCTTCAAGTGCCTCAAGATAATATATCTCATCTGTTAGTTTTCCATCTTTTACTTTTCTGTATGGAGTTGTTATAAATCCATATTTATTAACTTTAGCATATATTGTTAATGAATTTATTAGTCCAATATTTTGACCTTCTGGAGTTTCAATTGGACATATTCTTCCATAATGTGATGAGTGAATATCTCTAACTTCAAGACCAGCAGTTTCTCTCGTTAAACCTCCTGGTCCCATTGATGATAATCTTCTTTTATGTGTTATTGATGAAAGAGGGTTTGTCTGTTCCATAAATTGAGAAAGTTGTCCAGTTCCAAAAAAACTCTGAAGTGCTGCAGTGATTGGTTTTGAATTAACAATATGTTGTGCTGTAAACATCTCTTCAGAATATGTACTTATTCTACCTCTCATAACTTTTATCATTCTCAAAAGACCATATCTCATATTTGTTTCCATTAATTCTCCAACACCTCTAAGATATCTATTTCCAAGATGATCAATGTTGTCAAGAGGAGCCTCATTATTTTTCACTTTAACTGCATGTCTTATAATAGCGACAATATCTTCAAATGTTACAATATTATCTTTTAGATCAAGACCAAATCTCTGATTTATTTTGTGTCTTCCAACATCAGAAAGGTANTTTCTTTTTGTATCAAAAAATGTAATTTGTATTAAATTTTTTGCTGATTCAAGAAGCACTCTTTCACCAGGTCTTAATTTTCTATATATATCAAGAATTGCATCTTCTTGTGTCTTATTTGTATCCTTTTCAAGGGTTCTTTTAATTAAATTATCAACAACCTCTTTATAAATTTCTATATCATTGATTCCAACTGAAAAAAGAACATCAACTTTATCTTTTGTTATTTCTTCGTTTTCATAAAATATTACTTCACCCGTGGATGAATCATAAATATTTTCTGCAAAATTACATGGAAGATATTTATCAATATCATTTACATTTATTTTTATTCTTCTTTTTTCTTTAAACAACTCCATAATCTCTTCATCACTCATCTCTTTAAACACTCTTAATATTGTTGGGAAATAGAGTTTTCTTGAACCTTTATTTAACCTAACAACGAGTGTATTGTTTGTTTCAATCTCAAAAATGAACCATGTGCCTCTTTCAGGAATTAATCTTGCTTCAAAAAGAACTCTTCCTGAATGTGCAGATGATGGTTTTGTGAAATAGACACCTGGTGCTCTTATGAGTTGTGAGACAACAACTCTTTCTGCACCATTAAAGACAAATGAACCATATGGTGTTATATAAGGAATTTCTCCTAAAAAAACTTCCTGTTCTTTTATCTCTCCTGTTCTTTTATTTGTTATTCTTACCTTTGCTTTTAGAGTTCCTGAATATGTTAATTTTCTCTCTTTACATTCATCAACAGATAATTCAGGTGGAAAAACAACTGGATTAAAAAATTCTACTTCTGCTTTTGGCGTTACTACAGGTGATATCTCATCAAGAAGTTTAGCGATTTTTTCATTTATAAAGTTAAAAAAAGATTCTTTTTGATACTCTAATAAATCAGGAATCTCTAAATTATTAAAAATAAAATTATTGAAGTTTACAACTTCTTTTATATGCATATGATCTCCAGTTTAAAAAATGAGAACCCCGAAAAAATCAATCGGGGTTCTATTATTTAATTTCCACTGCTGCTCCAACAGTGGAAAGTTTGTTTTTAAGATCCTCTGCGTCTTCTTTACTTACACCTTTTTTAATTACTTGAGGAGTTGTTGCTACAAGGTCATTTGCTTCTTTAAGAGATATATTTAATGCTTCTCTTAAAACTTTAATAACCTGTATTTTTGCCTGACCTACACTTGATAAAATAACATCAAAAGTTGTCTTTTCTTCTTCTTGAGTTGTGGCTCCACCTTGTTGTTGTGTACCACCTGCTACTGGAACTGCCATTGGCATACCAGAAACACCAAATTTCTCTTCAAGTGCTTTAACAAACTCAACGAGTTCAACTACACTCATCTTTTCAATTGCTTCTAAGAGTTCCTCTTTTGTCATTCTTTTTTCCTCCTTTATTCTTTCTTACTTTTTATTTCATTCAATACATTGATAAGCCTCACTATTGGGCTCTTCAATGCAAATACCATTCTAATAACTGGTGATTTAAGCGAATATGCAAGTTTACCATAAACTTCTTCAATTGATGNAATTGAAGATAGTGAAACTAAATCATCAGATGATAAGGTAGAATTTCCAAATACTCCACCTTTAATGTTAAAGTTTTTTCTNTGAGATTTCTGATAATCTGAAATTAATTTTACGATTCTAAATGGATCTTCATATCCAAAAATTACCCCTGTTGGACCTTCTAAAACATCTGTATTAAGTTTAATCCCTTTTTTCTCTAAAACTTTTTTAATTAAGGTATTTTTGAAAACCTTAAATTCACCTTTTTTACCTTTCAACTCTCTTCTTAATGGAAAAATTTCTGAAACTGGTAGTTCATTAAAATAGGTAAATATCATAATTTTAGAATCATTTACTCTTTTTTCTATTTCTGAAAGCATCAACTCTTTTTTCTCTTTGGTTATCATCATATCCTCCTAAAATTAAAAAGTCCTTCCACCGAAGGACATGAAAAAACTTTTCTCTTTCTTTTCATGCCTCGATGGGCGAAAATTCTTTAAGCTTTTT